>PVBE010180482.1_pt1 | contig 38953 bp, 40 predicted proteins | sample 1631181 | NCBI WGS metagenome assembly PVBE01 (sample SAMN08397723, study PRJNA350692) | Marine metagenome, whole genome shotgun sequencing project. | isolation source: water | place: Pacific Ocean | collected 2012-04 | reverse complement strand
TTCCTGCTGCTGATGGTGGTCTACTATCTCGGCTCGGCGTCGTTCCTGATCGATCCCGAGGTCGCCGATATCAGCCACGGCCTGGCGATCGCGATCAGCCTGGCGCTGTTCGCGGCGGCGTGGCTCGTCTATGACGCCATGTACCGCTCGCGCCTGCGCAATGCCGGCGCCTGGGCCGAGATCATCGGCATCGTCCTGCTATGCGTCGTGATCTACGGCTTGACCGAGCTGTTCTCGGGCCGCGGCGCCTACGTCCATGTCGGCGCCATGATCGGCACCATCATGGTAGCCAACGTCTGGATGATCATCATCCCGGCCCAGCAAAAGCTGGTCGAGGCGACCAAGGCGGGCACGACGCTCGATCCCAATCTCGCGTTCAGCGCCAAGCAGCGCTCGGTCCACAACAACTATCTCACCCTGCCGGTCGTGTTCATCATGATCTCGGGTCACTACGCAGGCACCTACGGCCACCAGTACAACTGGGCGATCCTGATCGGAATGTTCGCCGTCGGCGCCGTCGCGCGCCACTGGTTCAACCTGCGCAATTCCGGATACAAGGCCGTGTGGCCGGTGCCGGTCGCCGCGCTTGGCTTCATCGCGCTGGCCTGGCTCGCCTCGCCCTATTTCGCGGGCCCCGGCTCGACGTCCGCCGATGACGATGCCGAACCCGTCACATTCGCCCAGGCCTACGAGGTCATCGCGAAACGTTGCGTCTCGTGCCACGCCCAGAAGCCGGCCGACGAGAACTTCGACACCGCGCCCAAGAACGTCAAGTTCGACACGCCGCAGCAGATCAAGGGCGAGGCGGCCCGCATCCGCGCCGTCTCGGTGCTGACCCGGACCATGCCGCTTGGCAACCAGACCAAGATGACCCAAGCCGAGCGCGTCCTCCTCGGCCGCTGGATCGCCGACGGCGCGGAGATCGAATAGGCGCGATCGGCGACGACCGCATCGGCGATCAGAAGATCGCCGACGACGGGCCGCGCGGGATGTAGACGGGCTCGGGCGCGGGACCCCGTGCGGCGGCGGTGGTGAAGGCGCTCCGGATGCGACGCGCCAAGGCCGATACAATCCGTCGCGTCTCTTCGGCGCGCAACCCCTCGGCGCGGCGCATGATCTGCCAGCGATCTTCAGTCCAGGCGTCCGCTAATTTTGCTGTTTGGTTTGTCATGATCCAATCCTCGTTCGATGCCGTATCTCGGCGTTGAAGGGGAGATGGTTTCGACTCGATCCTTTTATAATGGGACGGAATTGATTAATATCTTTGCATTTTATGCAAAGATGAGAGTCGATCATGGACACCCTCTCCGGCATGCGCCTGTTCGCCAAGGTGGTCGAGACGGGCAGCTTCTCGGCCGCCGGGCGTCAGCTCGGCCTCAACGCCTCGTCGGTATCGCGCCAAGTGGGTGCGCTCGAGGACGCGCTCGGCACGCGGCTCCTCAACCGTTCGACCCGCAGCCTTGGCCTGACCGAGGCGGGCGGGCTGTACTACGAGCGCGCGCGCCGCATCGTCGCCGACGTCGACGAAGTCAACGCCGCCGTCTCCGAGCTCAACGAGACGCCGCGCGGCACGCTCCGGCTCAACGTGCCGGTGGTGTTCGGGCGACGCTATGTGGCGCCCTACATGCAGGAGTTCCTCGAGGCCTATCCCGAAGTCCGGGTCGAGCTCAACGTCACCGATCACTACGTCGATCTGATCGAGGAGGGCGCCGATCTGGCGATTCGCATCGGTGGCACCAGCCAACAGAGTTACATCGTCCGCAAGCTCGCTTCGATCGACCGCGTGCTGTGCGCCAGCACCGAATATCTCGAGCGCCACGGCCGGCCCACCCGGCCCGAGGATCTCGCCGATCACAACTGTCTGGCCTACCGCCTTCATCCGGGCGAGACGGTGTGGCGCTTGATCGGCGAGGACAAGACCTACGATGTGCCGATCTCCGGCAACTTCACGGCCAACAACGCCGGCGCGATCGGGGCGGCGATGGCGGCCGGCATCGGCATCGCGCTGCTGCCGGTGTGGATCGCCGGGCGCGAGATTCAGATGGGGCTGGTCGAGGTCGTGCTGGGCGACTACCGGGCGCATCCGTCGGGCATGGCCGACGAGGTGTTCGCCGTCTTCCCGCACGGCCGCAACCTGTCGGCCAAGGTGCGCGCCTATGTCGACTTCATCGCCGAGAAGTTCCGCTCCGAACCCGATTTTCAAATCGGCGCGACGGTCGAAGCCGCCTGAGCCGCGCCGCCGCCGCTCGGATCAGCCCGCCTAGCTGTCGAAAAATCTTACAACCTCGACCGGGTCGTTTCGCCTCAACCATCGTTTCCCGCACAACCGGGCGGGTTAACCCGGTTGGCATGGAAATTGCTCCGTTGATCGCGCCTGAACCGTCAGGCGCATCGACAGGGAACAATCGCAATGAACAAGTTATTGAAGCTGGCCACGGCCATTGCCTTCGCCGGCTCGTTGACACTTTCCGCTTTGGCGGTGGTCGCGGCCCCCTACGTCGAGGCCGGTGATGCCGGCGGCACGATCGCGACGGCGCAAAACGTCGGTTCGGGCATCGACAGGATATTCGGGTTCTCGGCCGGCGACGACGATATCTATGAGCTGAACTACGACACGCCGGTGTTGTTTCAGGCGTTCGACATCCACCCCTTCTCCTGGGGGTTCTTCGATCTCTTCATCCGTGATTCGGGTGGAACCGCTCTGGACACTTGCTGGGATTGCTTCTTCTGGGCCGGCGATGATGCGACGACGGTGATGTCGGTCAATCTTTCGCCGGGCCTGTATTATCTTGAATTCAGTCCGACGTATGGCGAATCACTCGCCTACGACATCGGCATCACCCAGACCTCCGGTGCCTACACGGCGACCGCGACGGTCTCCGAGCCCGCCACGCTTGCCCTCTTCGGCCTCGGCCTTGCCGGTCTCGGCTACATCAGGCGCAGACGGACCATCTAGCTCCGGCGGCGCAAACGTCATAAAGCGGCGGTCCTCGGGCCGCCGTTTTCGTGTCCGCCTAAGCCCGGAGAGATTTCCTTCCCGCCCGGGTTCAAAAGGTTTCCGCGAAGAAGTCGCGCATCATCCGGTATGACTGCTGGCACAGCTTCTCGTCGTATCGCTGGCTCTCGGTGTTGGCCTCCTTGTTGCAGAACGAATGCACCGCGTGGCCGAACATCATGATCTGCCAGTCGACGTCGGCCTCGGTGAGCTCGGCCTCGAGCGCATCCATCTGGGGCTTCGGCGTCACCGGATCGGCCGAGCCGTGGAGCGCCAGCACGCGGCCCCCGATGTTCGGTTTCGCGTCGGCGTCGACCGGGCTGGGCAAGGTGACGTGGAAAACCACCGTTCCCTTGGCCTCGAAACCGGCGCGTGCCTGCTCGAGCGCGAAGCCGCCGCCGATACAGTAGCCGATGGTGCCCTTCTTGGCCCGATCGATCACGCCCAGCTTGTCCGCCTCGGCGGTCAGCGCCGCGTCGGCGCTGGCGCTGCAGCCGAGCAGAAACTCCAGGTCGTTGCGCACCTCGCGCGACGACTTCATCAGGTCGTCGACGGTCTTTTCCTTGTCGCCGTAGCCGACGCCGAACATGTCGGCCACCATCACCACATAGTCCGTGCCCGCGACCTCGTGCGCCATGTCGATCGAATGGCGGCAGACGCCGAGCCAGTCGGGCTGCATGAGGATGGCGGGACGCTTCGCCGTGACGCCGTCGTCGTAGACCAGCATCCCTTCGAACTGCCTGCCGTCGTATTCGTATGGAACGTTCTTCTCGGCCATGTCGATCCCCCTATCGTTGTGCGACAGGAAGATTCTAGAACAAATTTCGCTCTCGTGAAATCGCTCCGCCCCTTGCCGAGGATACTGTCGTTTGGCGGCCGCGCTAGAGGCTGCTTCTCAGCGCTTCGACGACATCGTCGAAGTGCTCGTTCACGGCAATGACGCCGAGCGCCGGATCGAGCAGCAGGTAGGCGCCCGAGTTGCGCGTGACCGTGTAACGGTTGCCAGTAATGTCGAGGACGAAGACGTCCGTGAAGCCGCCCTCGCGCTCCTCCTCGCCGACGCCCAGCGAGCGGCCATCGATCATCAGCCGATAGGCTTCGTCGTGAACGGCCCGGCGCTCCTCGTCACGCAATCCCGCGGACCAGAGGAGCTCGGCTATCTTGGGCGGACGGATGACGGACACGCACTACTCTCCACGCTTGGCAGCCCCGACTCGTCCACGTTTCGCGTTACCGATCGATTAAAACGGCATGTATCAATTTCCCGCGGCGGCGATCTTGATCTGGCATAATTGTCGTATCCCGGATTTCAGCCATACGGTATTCCAGTCTCAGGAAACCGGGATCAACGGCGGTACATGGCCGAACATCCTCAACAGCCGCGCAGCAACGACGAAAGGCTCAAGCGCCTGGCGACCGCCGCAAGCGTCGCCGTGGCGGCGATTCTCGTTGCCGGCAAGTTCGCCGCCTGGTGGGCGTCCGATTCGGTAGCCGTCCTGTCGTCGCTTGCCGACAGCGGCATGGACCTCGTGGCCTCGGCGGTGACCTTCCATGCCGTCCGCTTCGCCCATCGCCCGGCGGATATTTCCCACCGCTTCGGTCACGGAAAAGCCGAGTCGTTGGGTGCGCTGGCCCTCGCCGGATTCGTCGGCGCGTCCGCGATCGTCGTATGCGTCGCCGCGGTCGATCGGCTGATCGAGCCCGTGGCCATTCGCGCGACCGAGATCGGCATCATCGCCATGGCCGTATCCATCGCATTTACGTTCGGGCTCGTCGTCTTTCAGACCCGGGTGGCGGAGGCGACCGGTTCGCTCGCCGTTCGCGCCGACCGTCTGCACTATGCCGGCGATCTGTTGACCAACGTCGCCGCCCTGCTGGCGCTGGTCATGGTGAGCGCCACGGGATTCCTGTGGATCGACGCCGCGACCGGCCTCGCGATAGCCGCCTATCTCGTCGTCAGCGCCGTCAGGATCGGGCGCGGCAGTCTCGACGAGCTCCTGGATCGTGAAATACCGTGGGCCGACCGGACGCGGATCGAAGCGATCGTCGCGGCCGAGCCGGAAGCCGCCGGCATGCACGATCTAAGGACCCGGCGATCCGGCCAAACGCAGTTCATCGAGTTTCACCTGGAGCTGGACGGAGACATGCCGGTCAGCCGGGCGCACGATGTGGTCGACCGCATAGAAGTCGCGCTGCAGCGGCTCTACCCGGCCGCCGAGGTCATCATCCATCAGGAGCCGACCGGCATCGCCGACGCACGGCTCGACCACCGGCTACAGGAATGATTCCCGCCGCCGTTGGTATCAAATCGTCGCCGCGAATGACGACCCCTGCTTGGTTATGTTCATGGCGTAGACGAAGCGGTCCGCCGGGTGAATGCTGAGCGACAGAATGACGATCTCACCGGCCTCGTCATGGTAGCGGCGAACGATGGACAGCGCCGGCGCGCCAGGGGCGAGGCGCAACGTCTCGGCGATGCGGCCCGACACGGCGATCGCGGTGATCTCCTGGTTCACGGCGACGATCGGCTCGTCGTACTTCTCCTGGATGACGGCGCTGATCGCCTGGGAGGCATTATCGATGAGACCGCGAACACCCCGATAGCGGCTGTTGACGAAAATCTCGGTGTACGAGATCGGCTCCGACTGACCCTCGACCGAGCGGAGTCCCTCGATGCGCAGCCAGCGTTTTCCGGTCTTGCAGCCGAGCCTTCGGGCAAGCTTGGCATCGGCTGACACGATGCTCGTCTTGCGCACCGACAGGCGCGCTTCGCGGGCATGCTGCACGATGTCGTCGAGCGACGAAAGCGACAGCACGTAGCGCGGCACGGGGTATCGCGCCACCACCCTGGTGCCTGAGCCCTGCCGGCGGGACACCACACCGAGATCGATGAGGCGGCGCAACGCCGCGCGAACGGTGTAGCGGCTGAGCTCGTACTGCCGGCACAGCTCATGCTCGGTGGGCAGCCGGTCGCCCACCGGGTAGCGGCCGCTGCCGATATCCTCGATCAGGATATCGGCGAGCTGAGCATAACGGTGCGGCACCGACACCGCGTGTGTCCCGGTCTTGGTAATCAGATCACCTTTGCTTTGCGAAGTCGCTCGATGCGCGCGCCATCGTAGCCGAGCCCCTTCAGGATGTCTTCGGCGTCGGCGCCCAGTGGCGGGGCGGGACGGTAGGTCATTTCGGCGTCCGAGACGCGGATCGGCGCGGCGAGCATTTCGATGCGGCCGCGCGTCGGATGGGCGACCTCGGCGATGCGGCCCTCGTCACGCACCAGCGGGCGGTCGATCGCCTGCTTGACGTCATTGATCGGCGCCGCCGGCACCTTGCCGGCGAACACCTCGAGCCATTCCGCCGTGCTTCGGTCGGCCAGCACCTCGTCGAGCATGACCGTGATCTGGTCGCGGTTGGCCAGCCGCGCCTCGAAGTCGGCGAAAAGCGGGTCATCGGCCCATTCGGGCTTGCCCACCAGGTCGGTCAGCAGGGGCCAAAATTTCTCCTTGTTGCACATGATGAAGATCCAGCCGTCCTTGGTCCGGAACAGCTGGCTCGGGGTCAGCGACGGATGGCTCGACCGCGGCTCGCGGCCCTGGTTGACGCCCTCGTTGAGATACCATGTCGCGAGATAGTTGAGGTTGAACAGGGCTACGTCGAACAGGCTGACGTCGAGATCCCGCCCGATGCCGGTCGCGCGGGCGCCAAGCACGCCCGAGACCAGCGCGAACGCCGTCGTCATGCCGGTCATCCAGTCGACGATGGACAATCCGCTTCGGGCCGGCGCGCTGCCCGGCTCGCCGGTCAGTGAAAGATAGCCCGCCTCGGCCTGCATCAGATAATCGAAGCCCGGCCACGCGGCGCGCGGGCCGGTCCGGCCATAGGCCGAAAGATGGGCGCAGACGATCGCCGGATTGAACGCCTTCAAGTGGTCGTATTCGAGGCCGAGCTTGGCCGGCAGGTCGCCCCGCAAATTGCTCAGCAGCGCGTCGCTATCGCGCACCAGGTCGTGCAGCACCTCCTGGCCTTCCGGATGCTTGAGGTCGAGCGTGACGCTCCGCTTGTTGCGATTGAAGGTCTGGAAGAAATGGCTGTCGCCGGGCCCGAAAAAATGCGGGCCGACGGACCGCCCGACGTCGCCGCCGTCGGCCGGATTCTCGATCTTGATCACCTCGGCGCCGAGGTCGGCCATGTAGAGCGTGCCGAACGGCCCCGCGCCATACTGCTCCACGGCGATGACGCGGAGCCCCTCGAGTGGCAGTGGCGACGTCACGCCGGATTCCGTTCGACGAGCTGGCGGGCGATGACGATCCGCTGAATCTCGTTGGTTCCCTCGCCGATACACAGCAGCGGCGCGTCGCGATAGTAGCGTTCCACGTTGTATTCCTTGGAATAGCCGTAGGCGCCGTGGATACGCATGGCCTCCATGGCGTTCTCCGCCGCCGCCTCGGAGGCGAACAGCTTGGCCATGCCGGCCTCGATGTCGCAGCGTTCGCCCCGGTCGTAGGCGCGGGCCGCGGCCTCGACCAGCAGCCGCGACGCCTCGACCCGGGTCGCCATGTCGGCCAGCTTGAGCTGTATCGCCTCGTGCTGGCAGATCGGCTTGCCGTAGGTTTGGCGCACCCGGGAATAGGCGAGCGCTTCGTCGAACGACGCGCGGGCGACACCGACGCCGCGCGCCGCGACGTTGATGCGGCCGATCTCAAGCCCGGCCAGGACGTGGTTCAGGCCCTGACCCTCGACGCCGCCGATCAGCCGGTCGGCCGGCACGCGAAAGTCGTCGAACACGAGCTCGGCCGAATCGATCCCCTTGTAGCCAAGCTTCTCCAGCTTGCGGCCGACCGTGAAGCCGTCGCCTTTTTCGGCCAGGAACAGGCTCATGCCGCGATGGGCCGGCTCGGCGCTCGAATCGGTCTTCACCAGCAGCGCGAAGCACGAGCCATGGATGCCGTTGCTGATCCAGGTCTTGGTGCCGTTGATGACGTAATGGTCGCCGCGACGCTCCGCGGTGGTGCGGATCGCCTGGAGATCGGTGCCGCAATCGGGCTCGGTCAGGGCGAGCCCGCCGCGCACCTCGCCGCTGGCGAATCCCGGCAGGAAGCGCTCCTTCTGCTCTTGCGTGCCGAAGCGCTCGACCGCCGCCGCCATGATCAGGTGGGAGTTGAAGATCCCCGACACCGACATCCACACAGCGGAGATTTGCTCGACGATCTTGGCATAGGTCGTCGCCGACAGGCCGAGGCCGCCGTATTCGGCGCCGATGGTGGCGCCGAACAGGCCGATCTCCTTCATTTTGACGACAATGTCGGCGGGGTACTCGTCGTCATGCTCGAGCTGGTGGGCGTAGGGTCGAACGTCTCGTTCGAGAAACGTCTCGATGCTGTTGAGGATCAGCGCATCCTGCTCACTGCTCGCCGTGGCCGGATCGCCGTCGCCTGTCGTAGCCATTGGTCGAATCCTCCGCTCTCGCCCATTCCGATCCGCACGCCACCACGCCCGACAAATGGGCGACCAAGAAAGTTTGTCCAGACAAATTTATCGCATGGCACGATATCGAGTCAATCGGCAACCAGGTGCCGCGACGACCGGGCGTGCGGTCAATAGTCGATCAGGTCCTCGACCGCGTGACCCCGCTTGGGCACCAGGATGATGCGCTCGTAGACCATGAACGGCGTGCCGTCGGCCTTGGTTCCCGTGGTCCTGACGGTGACGATGCCGTTGTTCGGGCGCGATCTCGACTCGCGCATCTCCAGGACCTCGGATTCGGCGTAGATGGTATCGCCGGCGAACACCGGCGCCTTCAGATCGATGTTTCGCCAACCGAGATTGGCGATCGAAAGCTGGCTGACGTCGGTGACGCTCATCCCGGTAACGATCGCGAGCGTCAGCGTGCTGTTGATGACCGGGCGCTTGAACTCGGTCTTCGCCGCATAGGCCGCATCGAAGTGCAGCGGGTGCGTGTTCATGGTCTGTAGCGTGAAGCTGATGTTGTCGGCCTCGGTCAGCGTGCGGCCCGGGCGATGCTCGTAGACGTCGCCGACGCGAAAATCCTCGTAGTGCCGCCCGAATGTCTCGCGGTAGCGGTTCGGGCCGACTTCCTTTCTGGTGACCGTCATCTGCGTCCTCGCCGGCTCGTCGCGCGTCAACGCAGCGCGAACGGGTTGGGCACCTCGGCGCCCATGTCGATCCACACGCTCTTGGTCTGCATGTACTCGCGGATCGCCTCCATGCCGTTCTCGCGGCCGAGGCCGCTCCGCTTGTAGCCGCCGAACGGCGACATGTAGCTCACCGCGCGGTAGGTATTCACCCAGACGGTGCCGGCGCGGAGCCGCTCCGACATTCTGAGCGCGCGGCCGATCGACTGGGTCCAGACGCCGGCGGCGAGACCGTAGCGCGAGTCGTTGGCGATGCGCACCGCATCGTCCTCGTCCTCGAAGCGGATGGCGGCGAGGACGGGGCCGAACACCTCTTCCTGGGCGATCCGCATGTCGTTGGTGACATCGGTGAACACGGTCGGCTCGACGAACCAGCCGTCGCCGCATTCGGGCCGCGTCGCCGGGCCGCCGCCGAGAACGCACCTCGCGCCCTCCTTGGCGGCGATGTCGATGTAGCTCAGGATCTTTTCGTATTGCGGCCGCGTGGTGACCGGGCCGACCTGTGTGTTCATGTCGGACGGATCGCCCATGCGCGCGGTCTTGGCGAAGTCGACGAGCTGTTCCAGGAACGCATCATGGATGCCGTCCTGCACCAGCAGACGGGAACCGGCGATGCAGGTCTGCCCGGTGGCGGCGAAGATGCCCGAGATCACCCCCTTGACCGCGTCGTCGAGCTTGGCGTCGTCGAACACGATGTTGGGCGACTTGCCGCCGAGCTCTAGGGTCACCCGCTTGAGGCCCTTGGCCGCGGTCTCGTTGACCCGCTGGCCGCCGGCCTCGCTGCCGGTGAAGGCCACCTTGGCGACGTCGGGATGGGTCACCAGCGCCTCGCCGACGTCCTGTCCGTAGCCGGTGACCACGTTGACGACACCCGGCGGAAACCCCGCCTCCTCGACCAGCTTGACGAACTCGAGCGCCGAGGCGGAGGTGAACTCGGATGGCTTTATGACGAACGTGTTGCCGGCTGCCAGTCCAGGCGCGAGCTTCCAGGCGACGAGCAACAACGGCGAGTTCCAGGCGGTGATGGCGGCGACCACCCCGAGCGGTTCGTGTCGGGTAAAGTTGAAGGTGCTCGGCTTGTCGATGGGAATGACCGATCCCTCGATCTTGTCCGCGAGCCCGCCGAAATAATAGTACCACTGCGGGATATAGCGAAGCTGGCCCAGCATCTCGGCCAACAGCTTTCCGTTGTCGCGCACCTCGATTGCCGCAAGCCGCTCGGCGTTCTCGGCGATCAGGTCGCCGAGCTTGCACAGCAATCGGCCGCGCGCGGTCGCGGTCAGCTTGGGCCAGTCTCCGTCATTGAAGGCGGCCGAGGCCGCCGCCACCGCGCGGTCGACGTCGTCGGAATTGCCCTTGGGAATACGCGCCCAGGGCTTGCCGGTATAGGGATCGAACGAGTCGATCCATTCCCCGCCGGCGTGCTCGATCGAGGCACCGCCGACATACATTTGATATTCCTGCATCGCTTCATTCCTGCTCGAGACGGGACCAAATACCAGCCAGGGCGGGAACGGACGGAACCACGCTGACCGTCACTTGGAAATTATTTGTCCGGACACATAAATAGAGCCTATCCTGGCCAACGTCAACCGGCGTCGTCGGCGACGGCGACGACGAAACGAGAGGGTGTCGGGTGCCCAAAGGAGAGTATCATGCGCACCACCGAACCACGCCGCCGCGCGGACGCGTTCGCGGCGCCTCGATCCCCTTGATCGCGCGATCCTCCGTCGCGCCCGGAGGAATTTGAATGTCGGTTGCGGCGATGATCGATCTCAGGACATTCCTCGCTGACATGGGCGATTCGGTGCTTCGGACCCCGGAGAGGCTGTCGGTGGTCGAGGAGATCACGGCGCTTCAGCATGTCCTCCACGAGCGCGGCGCGCGGCCGGTGGTGATGGTCGAGCATCCCCGGATGCGCGACGGCTCGGCCAGCGAGATGGCGGTCGTCACCAACTTGACCGCGAGCCGCGAGCTGTGCGCGGCGGCGCTCGGTCTCGGCGATCACCGGAACGCGGCTCGGTTCTTCGCCGAGCGCACGACGACGGCGATCGATCCGGTCATCCTCGACCGCGCCGGGGCGCCGGCGCAGGAGGTGGTCGAGCAGGGCGCGGCGGCGGATTTGTTCCGGTTGCCCGCGCTCAAGCAGCACGCCGGCGACGTCGGTCACTACATCACCGCCGGGCACGCCGTCACCGTCGATCCCGAAAGCGGGATCGACAACATGGCGATCCAGCGCTTCTGGGTGCGCGAGCCCCGGCTGATGGGCGCCTATCCCTATCGGATGTCGCACAACTGGATCAACATCACGCGGTTCTGGGAGTGCGGCGAGCCCTGCCCGGTGGCGATCTGGATCGGTCACCACCCGGCGGTGGGGATGGGTACGCAGGCCAAGATCGGCTATCCGGTGAGCCATTGGGCCGCGGCCGGCGGCACGCTCGGCGCGCCGCTCCGCCTCGTCCCCTCGATCACCCACGGCGAGCGGATCCTGGTGCCGGCCGATGCCGAGATCGTCATCGAGGGGTTCCTGCCGCCCGGCCGGCTCGAGGCCGAGGGCCCGTTCGCCGAGTACTCGGGCACCCAGGGCGCGCAGATCGCCAACCCCGTGGTCGAGGTCACCTGCATCACCCGCCGGGCGGACGCGATCTATCACGACTGCGGATCGGGGCTGGCCGATGCACTGGTGCCGGACAACATGGCCATGGAGGGCGTCGTCTACGCCATGACGAAGCCCGTCTCGCCGGCGCTGGAGAACGTCCACGTGCCGTTCTCCGGACGGCGCTTCCACGCCTATCTCCAGTTTCGCGATCCGCGTCCCGGCGAGGTCGGCGACGCGCTGCTGGCGGCGCTCGCCTACCGCCGGCTCAAGGCGGTGGTCGCGGTCGACGAGGACATCGACATCTTCGACGACCGCGAGGTGATGTGGGCGATCGCGACGCGGTTGCAGTGGCACCGCGACCAGGCCGTCGTTGCCGGGTTGAGCGAGGCCTATCTCGACCCGTCGTTGGCGCCGGACGCGAAGACCATGACCAAGACGGCGCTCGACGCGACGCTGCCGCCGGCGCCCCGGCCCGGCGCGCCCAAGCCGACCGCACCGGTCAACCGCGTCGGCGTGGCGGCGCGAGAAGCGGCGATCAAGGCGCTCGGCGGCAGCGGGGCGGGCGCGTGAGGGGGGACTGATGGACAAGAAGCAGGGCAATGCCGATTTCGTCCGCTGCCCCCAATGCGCCGAGTGGTTCCTGGTCAGCGCGAGCCTGCTCGACGCCGAGACCATCGAGCTCCACTGCCCCGGCTGCGCCCGTCGATTCATCCCGGCGGACGCCGCCGAGATCCTACGTTCGTGACCATGCGTTGACGGTCTTCGGCGACGCTGCCGCTGCGGAGTGAAGGTCGTAGGGGCCAGGCGATACCAAGAGCATGATCCATTTTCGTGGGATCGCTTCAACTTATCCGACACGTCACCCCCGGACTTGTTCCGGGGGTCCAGCGATGCCAACAATATCGTTCTGTTTCAACGGTTTCATGGATGCCTGGCTTTGGGCGCGAAGCGCACGAAGGTCCGGGCATGACGCAGGGGCAGGGTGCAATGGAATGAAACCGGACACCAGTGGATCGAGTCCGGCGATATCAAGGGCTGTTTGTATGACGGCGAACAACGGGATTACGCGGGCCGCCTTGGCGCCACGGAAAAGCGCCGGGCGTGGGATGCCCGGCGCTGATCGATCCGAGACGGCGGATTAGGCGTTCGGCTGCGGGCCAGGGTCGTCCGCGGCCCCGGGGGAGGGGTCGTGGCCCTCGGGCTGGCGGCGGCGCTCATCCATGAACTGGTCGAACTCCGCCTTGTCCTTGGCGTGGCGCAACCGCTCCAGGAAGCCCTCGAACTCGCTCTGCTCGTCCTCGAGCCGGCGCAGCGTTTCCTCGCGATACTCGTCGAAGGCGTGATTGCCGCTCGAAGCCGCCTCGCGGCGGTGCTTGCGCCGGCGCCCCTTGCCGCCGGACCGCTCGCGGTCCACGCCCTCGAAATGCCAGCGGCCAGGGCCACCGTGTTTCCAACATCCCATGCGTCCACTCCAGATCAGATAGGCCAGGGTAACCAGGCCAATGGGCCAAAAGACGATGAAGCCGAGGACCATGACACCGATCCAGGCCGGCTTACCGTAGTCGTCGATCTTCCCTACAAGTTCCATCGGTCTCTCATGTTAATGTGTTTTACATTCACATAAATGGGCTCTCCCGGTCCCGCTGTCAAGGCGTCCGTGGGCCCTTTGATAGAAAAAACCGACTCACGCCTTGCCGGACGGGTCCGACGGACCGTCGAACCCGAGCCCGCCGAGATAGACCAGGACGCCGGCCTCGAGCAGGTCCTCGGGCGACATCGGCACCTTGCGCCGCGCCGCGTCGCCGTGCCCGAACAGCGACGCGATGCCGTGCGACAGCGCCCAGACATGCAGGCTCATCATCAGGGCTGGCGGTCGGCGCTCGCTCGGCATCTCGGCGATCAGCGCCTCGCTGGCGCGGCGCACGACCGCGAAGGCGCGGTCGGCGGCGGCGGCGAGCTCGCGGCTGGTGTCGGGCGGCAGCCGGGCCTCGAACATCGCCGCATAGTAGGCCGGCTCGGCCTTGGCAAAGGCGAGGTAGGCCTGCCCGACGCTTTTGAAGGCGGTCAGCGGATCCGGCCGGCCGTCGTCCCAGGCGCCCGCCAAGGCGGCGGCGAAGCGCTCGAAGCCGCGCCGCGCGATATCGGCCATCAGCGCGTCGCGGTCGCGGAAATGGCGGTACGGCGCCGCCGGGCTGACGCCGACCGCGCGGGTGACCTCGGCGAAGGTGAAGCCGGCCGGCCCGTACTCGGCGATCAGGTCGAGGGCGGCCTCGACCAGCGCCTCGCTGAGGTTGCCGTGGTGGTAGCCGCGCCGCCCCTTGCCGCGTTTGGATCCGTTCATGTAAACAGCTTTTACATGATTTGCCGCGCCCGGGCACCCACTACGCGTGCCGCGGTGAAGGAAAGTGCGGGCGCGGTTATGTCGCCATCATGTTCGGCAGCCACAGCACCAGCGGCGGGAAGAAGATCATCAGCAGCATCACCACCGAATCGCATCCCAGGAACGGCAGCGCCGCCTTGTAGATATCGGACATCTTGGTGTCCGCCGGCGCCACGCCCTTCATCACGAACAGTTGCAGCCCGAAGGGCGGAGACGTCGAGGCCATCTGCATGTTGAGCAGCATGATCGCGCCGAACCAGATCTCCGAATAGCCGAACGCGGTGATGATCGGCAGATAAATCGGAACCGTCAGGAACATGATCGACAGCGGCTCCATGAAGGTGCCCAGCGCCAGCAGGATCAGCATCATGAAGATGACCACCACGACCGGCCCGACATCCGCCGAACCGGCGATCTGGACCAGCCCTTGGGACGCTCCGGTAAAGGCCAGAATCTGGCTGAACGCGGTCGAGCCGGTCAGGATCATGAACATCATGACCGTCGTCTTGAGGGTCGATGTCAGGGACTCGACAACCATCTCCCAGGTGAACCCGCCATAGAGCGCCGCCAGGACGAAGGTGCCGGCCGCGCCGAGCGCCGCCGATTCCGTCGGCGTCGCGACGCCGAGCAGGATCAGGCCGATCACCAGGAACACGATCGTCACCAGCGGGAACACATAGATCAGCGTAGCGATGATCTTCGGGATCAGCGGTTGCGGCGCCACGTCGTAGGGCGGCGCGAGGTGCGGCTGCAGGAGGCAACGGACGACGATGTAGGTGCCGTAGAAAAGCGCCATCAGAAGGCCGGGAATGATGATGGCGACCAGGAACTCGCCGACCGAGAAATCGCCGATCGCCGCCAGCAGGACGCCGAGCGCCGACGGCGGAATCATGATGGCGAGCCCGCCCGAGCCGAGGATCGGGCCCAGCGTCATCGGCTTGCCGTAGCCGCGCTCCTCCATGTCGGGAACCAGGAGCTTGCCGAGCATGGCGGTGCCGGCCATTCCCGACCCGGTCAAGGTGGCGAACATCGTGCCGCCGCCGACCGCCATCAGGCTGAGGCGTCCGGGAACCCGGCCGAACCACGAATCCAGCACCTCCATCTGCTTGGAGGCGATGCCCGATCGGAACATCACCTCGCCCATGAGCACGAACAGCGGCACCGGCAGGATGGAGAAATGCGTCACCGACGCGCTGACCGACAGCACGAGCTGATGGAATCCGGCGGTGCCGTTCCAGAACACGTAGACGCCGACGATGTTGATGGTCAGGAACGCGAAAGCGACCGGAACGCCGATCGCCAGCAACACGATCAGGGCGGCGAAGATGACCGAAAGGACGAGCCACCATTCCGGCATGGCCTACTCGCCCGCCACGTCGTAGCTCGTCTCGTGGACCTTCTCTCCGCTGGCGTAGCCCACCAGGTCGAGGACGAACCGCAAGCCCAGGACCAACGCGCCGAGCGGGATGATGGCGACCACGATCCAGCCGGGAAACTCGACGACGGTCGGCTTGTAGGCGCCCGACTGGAACTTGTCCCACGTCGCGACCAGCCCCCAGATCACCAGGATCGTCGAGATGCAGATGCCGAAGACCGACGCCGACATGCCGAACCGGCGCCGCCAACGATCGTTGAACGCCCACAGGAACACGTCGATGCGTATATGGGTCCCGTTCCTGAGCGCCCAGGAAGCGCCAAGGAAACAGATGTAAAGCAAAGCGTACTCGGACAGCTCGACGACCCAAAACAGCGGGCTGTTGAGGGCATATCGCATGAACACTTCGAGACAGACCGACAGCATGACGAGCGCCAACAGCGTGACGGCCGCCGCCGCCATGGCGTCCTCGATCCGACCAAGCACGCGGGAGAGGCCGTGCACGGCGCGCATTTCCTATCCGAGCCGACCGGCGCGGACGGCGGGCGAAGTCGCTTCCCGCCGTCCGGCGCCGTTAGCCTAGTTGCAGGTCACCTTCTTCAGCTCGGCGACCTTGGCCGCACCCACCTTCTTGGTGAGCGTCGCCCATTCGGTCTCATAGGCGGCGTCGATGTACTGCTGGTTCTCGGCGGCGGAGAACTTGACCTTCTTGACCAGCGGGTTGAGCTTCTTCCACTCGTCGTCGGCCTGATTGCGATAGAACGCGACCATCTCGGGCTCGTAGGCGATGGTGACGTCCATGATCGTCTTGCGCACGCCGGCCGACAGCTTGTTCCACTTATCGAGGTTCATGAGCGCGCCCATGTTCGAGTTGTGGAAGAACGGCAGGTCGATGACATACTTGGCCTTCTTGATCCAGCCGCGCTGACGCGGGCCGATGTTGGGCCAGCCGAACCCGTCGACGACGCCGCGCTCGAGCGCGGTGTAGACGGCGGGCGAGTTCATGGTGACCGGCACCATGCCCAGCTTCGTCATCATCTTGTCGTAGAGCGAGCCCGTGCGCATCTTGAGGCCCTTCAGATCGGACAGCTTCTTGGGGTCGTTATTGGTCCACAGATAGAACGGCGCCCATTGGACGCGCCCGACCAGCTTGATGTTGAGCTTGGCGAGCTCGGCCGCCAGCATGTCGTAGGCGCCGGTCTTGCGCTCCTGGGGCAGGGTGCATTTCGATAGCCACGACGCCGCGACCGCGGGCGCCCGGTCCTGGATGTCGGCGAACACCCCGAACACGATGTCGATGACCCCGTTCTTGACCGCGTCCCACTGCTGATAACGTTTGATCACCTCGGGCCCGCCGACATAGTTGATCTTGACCTTGCCGGGCAGCGCCGCGTTGACGCGCTTCACCCACTCGTGCGACTGCACCATCACGGGATGCTTATGCGGGATGAACGCGATTGCGCGCATCTCGGTTTGGGCCCATGCGGTGCCCGCTGTGGCGAGGGCTGCGAAAGCCGCCGCGGATAGCGCCAGCTTGAACGACTTGTACATAATCAGTGCCTCCGTCGGGTGTGTGCCGACGGCAATTCGGCCATCGGCTTCAGAACATTCAATTTATTGACTTCGAACTCTAACCAAATCCCGCGGCGGCGGTCAAGGAAGCCCCGGCCAGTCAAGACTCGCGTTTTGAACCCTAGTCACGAGACGAGATCCCGCAGACGTTGAGCGCCGTCATGGCGAATACCTTGGCGGTCGCGACGACATCGTCGATCGCGACCGGCCGTTGGGCGCCGGCGGCGCCCCGCGCGTCGCCGGTCTCGTGCGTTGGCGGCCCGTAACCGATGGCTGGTATGCCGGCTTCGTTGAACGCGTTGCTGTCGCGCCACATGCTCATGTCGAGCGACGCCGCCCACGCCAACTCGCCGCCGTTTACCGCCAGGTGCGCATCGCGCAAGGCCTCGAGCAGCGGCTCGGCATCATCGGCGACGTAGCCGCGCTTGAAATCGTAGGCGTCGATCCGGCACGGAATCCCGGTTTCGTCGACGGCGGCGCGAACGGCGGCGCGAATCTCCGTCGGGCGCGCCTCCGGCGGCAGGCGGATGTCGAAAAAGATCAAGCACGCATCCTCCGGGTCCGTCCACGGAGGCCCCGCCGGCGCTACTTCGAGGATTTGGGCCTTGGGGACGAGCGTCCCGCCCCAGAACGTGAACCGCCCGGTCTCCTCGTAATCCCGCGACCACGCCTCGAGCCGCGCGATGACCCGGGCCGCGCGCTCGAACGGGTTTCGATTGTCGGCCGGCGCCGCGCCCCGCGTGACACCCGGCGTGTAGGCCATAACGCCCGGCACCCTGATCCGCAGCCTGAGATAGCCCGATTGCGCCACCGTGACCTTGAAGTCGGAGACCTCGCCGACCAGCGCGTAGTCGGCGACGACGCCGTGCTCGACCAGCCAGCGCGCGCCGTGGCCCTCGCGCACCTGGCTGACGCCGGGACCGACCCCGGACCATTTTTCCCGCGCTCCCGAAACCCCCCTCGGCGCCGAGGTCTCTTGCGCGACCGCGGTCACGTAAAGGTCTTCCTTCAACTGGATGCCTGACCGCCGGATCGCCCGGGCCGCGATCATCTGAGCCGCCACCTGCGCCTTGTCGTTGGCGACACCGCGCCCATAGAGAAAGGACTCGTCGGCCCAGGCGCCGCGAATTTTCCTCTCCGCCTCCTCGCCGCCCGAGGGTGTGCCGCCCTGGGTGTCGATATGGGCATTGAGAATCAGGGAGCGCGCGCCCGACGCGCGGTCGCCGGTGCCGCGCAGGACGCCGACCGCATTGGCGCTGTCCTCGGAAATTCGCTGCAGCCATGCCTGGATGCCGGCCTCGTCCAGCCATGCCGCGACCGCTTCGGCGACCTCGCGCTCCTCACCGGGATAATCCCGCAGATTGCCGAGCGTGACACAAAGACCCACGACATCCTCGCGGTCCCGGTCGATCGTCTTCAGTATCTCCACCGCCGAAGCGTCGGCAGCCATTGCTCATCCCCTCGACGATGCCCGGCCGGGTCGATCTCTCCGCGAAACGTTATGTTGGGGCAGGCGACCGGGTCAACCGTTTCGAGATCGGCAATCGGGCCGTTGGTTATCCGCCGCCCGAATCCTTGGACGCCGGGGCATCGGAGCCCGGCCGGCGCAACCGCCCGCGTATCAACGGCAGCGCCAGCGTTGCCACCGCGACGATCAGGAAGCAAAGCGACAAGGGCCGCGTCACCAGCGGCACGAAGCTGCCGTCATAGACCATCAGCCCGGCACGGAGCTGCACCTCGGCGATTGGCGCCAGGATATAGCCGATGATGAACGGCCCGACCGGCACCCCGGCGCGCTGCATGGCGAATCCGGTGACGCCGAACCCGAGCATCACCCAGACGTCGAACAGCCGGTTGCCCTGCGCGAACGCACCGATGACGCAGAACACCACGATCGCCGGCAGCAGATAGGCGCGCGAAACATACATCAGCCGCGCGAACAGCGGCGTCGCCGCCAGCATGATCAGGAACATGGCGACATTGGCGAGAAGCGCCGCGGCGATGATGCCGTAAACGATCTCGGGGCTGTCCTGGAACATCAATGGTCCCGGCGTCAGGTTGTGGATGATCAACGCGCCGAGCAGGATCACGTCGATCACGCTGCCCGGGATGCCGAGCGTGATCAGCGGCACCAGCGCGCCGTTGACCGCGGCATTGTTGGCGGTCTCGGCGGCGACGATGCCGTCCTCGATGCCGGTGCCAAACTTCTCCGGCGTCTTCGACAGGTTGCGGGCCGTCGTATAGGACGCGATCGCTGCCGTCGTGCCGCCGATGCCCGGAAGAATGCCGATCCACGTGCCGATCAGCGACGAACGCGCGAGGTTGACCCATTGCTGTCTGAGGTCGGCGAGCGACATGAACATGCTGCGACGCGTCGCCGCGACCCGCTCGATGACCTGGTCGATCGAGATCACGTCGGCGAAGACCTGGCTCAGCACCAGCATGCCGAGGATGACCGGCAGCAGCCGGAAACCGGTCGCGAGGTCGTGGAAGCCGAAGTCGAGCCGCACGATACCGGCCGCCGGGTCGACGCCAACCATGGAGACGACGATGCCGAGCGCGCCGGACAGCAGCCCCTTGACCATCGAGCCCTGGCTCACCGCCGAGATCAGCACCAGCGCCACCAGCACCATGGAGAAGATCTCATAGGGGCCGAAGCGAACCGCGATCTCGGCCAGCGGCGGCGACAGGGCGGCGAGGAACAACCACGACACCATGCCGCCGATGAACGACGCGTAGATGCCGAACCCGAGCGCCCGGCCAGGGCGGCCCTGCCGCGCCATGGGGAAGCCGTCGAGCACCGTCATCATGGCGGCCGGCGTTCCCGGCATGCGCATCAGCGTCGCCGAGATCAGCCCGCCGCTGGTCGATCCCACATACATCGAGACCAAGAGGATCAGCGCGTGGGTCGAATCCATGAAGAAGGTGAGCGGCAGCGTGAGCGCGATCACCATGGCGCCCGAGAGGCCCGGGATCGCACCCACCGTGATGCCCACCGTGACGCCGACCAGCATGAACAGGAACGGGACGGGCGTGAACAGGTGGCTGAAGGCGGCGATCAGGTGTTCCATGGGCCGCCGTCAGGGCAGGTCGACGTAGAACATGCGCGTGAAGATCCAGTGCGCGCCGATGCCGAGGATGATCGCGATGGCGACGACGGGGATCAGCCGCCGCCGATCGAGGCCGGCCAGCGCCGCCCCGAGCGCCAGCAGATAGACCACCGTCGCCACGCGAAACCCGAGCCATCCGAGCTCCATCGCCCCGATATAGGCGATGGTGAGCGCGAGCGTGACAAGCGCGAGGCCGGGCCGCCGCGGGCCCGCGTCCGTCGGATCGGGCTTCGGCGCCTCGCGCCGCCTGAGCGCGCCGCCCAGCACGACGAGCGCGAGCAGCCCCAGGATGGCGGCGACGACGCGGGGGAACGCGGCCGGGCCGATGGGCTCCAGCATGGCCGGCGGCAGGTCGAGGCTCGACCACCAGACGGCCGCGCTGATCGCCAGCATGACGGCGGCGAGGCCGACCTCCGCCACGCGCCGCCGGTCACGCCCGGCGCTCGGCATCCAGATCCCCGGTTCCGTCGGGCGCGGCCGGGTCGTGGCTTACTTGCCCTTCGTCTTGGCGCCCGAGATCGCCGCCTTGACCAGGGGGCCGGCGTCCTTGAACTGCTTCCACTCGGCGGCGATGTCGGCCGCCAGCGCGGCGCCCCTGACGATAACGCGGTTCTGCCTGGACTTCTTGTGGAAGGTGTTTAGCTCGTCGGTCTTGGCCGCGGCCTCCAGTGCGTCGGCGAACACCTTGATGCGATCGGCCGACGTGCCCTTGGGCGCCCAGTAGCGCCGGACCAGGCAAGAGGTGACGTCGTAGCCGAGCTCCTTCGCCGTCGGCATGCCGGGCGCGGACGCGAGACGCTGGGGCCCCAAATAGAGGATCCCGCGCAGCTTGTCGCCGCCGCGCTTGAGCCAGCCCGTCGACATGAACGCCGCCTGGGTGTGCCCGCCCGACATCGAGGCGAAGCGTTTCGAGGTGCCGCCGGCCTGGACGATGCCAAACTTGGCGCCCGTCGCCTTCTCGAGCGCGGCCATGGCGAAGTGGGTGATGCCGCCGATGCTGTCGGCCTGCTTGACCTTGCCGGGACTGGCGCGGCCGGCCGCGATCATATCCTTGTACGACTTGAACGGGCTGCCCGCCGGCACGGCGAGATAGACGCACGACCGGGTGGTGGTGATTACGGGCTCGAACGACTCGTGGCCGTATTTGACGCGCCCGCTGGCCTTGGTCGCGAACAGCGAGCCGTGGATCTGAAGGAAGGTGTAGCCGTCGGGCTTGGCGTCCTTGACACGGCGGCTGCCGACGGTGCCGCCGGCGCCTGTCACGTTGACCACGGCGACGGGCTTGGGCAGCAGCTTGTATTTTTCGAGCGCCGCCTGAAGCTGGCGCGCCAGCGCGCTCGAGCCGCCGCCGGCGCGGAACGGCACGATCACGCGGATGGGCTTTTCCGGATAGACCGCGAGAACCGGCCCGGCCAGCCCGGTCATCATCGCCGTCAGGCCCGCGAGCAACACGGCTTTTGTCGAGTTCCGCATTTCACTTCTCCCTATTTGAGGCTAGGGCGCGATATCTGTGCGCCCCGTTCGTTTTCCCGAAAATCGTATGCGATGGCGCTACGGGCGTCAAACCGGGCGGTTACGGCTTCCCGTCCCCCGCGGCGGCTGGTAGTTAGAAGTGACACCGCCGGGGAGACGGACCCATGAAGATCACCAAGGTCGAGGCGACGCCGCTCAACGTGCCAGTCGAGGTCGATGTCGCGGGCGTCGACAAGACGATCTCGCTGAGCGTCTGTCTCGTCGCCATCGAGACCGACGACGGCATCGTCGGCCACGGCATGACCGGCATCACCGAAGAAGAAGTAATCGCCGAGACGATTAACCGGGTCGCCGGGCCGGCGATCCTGGGCGACGACCCGATGGCTCATGAGCGCGTCTGGGACAAGCTCTACTGGCTGCTGAGCCCGCGCGGCCAGACCGGGTATGCCGCGCACGCCATCGCCGCCATCGACGTCGCGCTGTGGGACATCAAGGGCAAGACGCTCGGCCAGCCGGTGTGGCGTCTCTTGGGCGGCGCGCGCGGCCGGGTGCCGGTCTACGCCACCTTCGGCTTCAACTTCTTCGACCGCGACCAGCTCGCCGAGGCGGCACGCATCTGGCGCGGCCGGGGATTCAAGCGGCTCAAGATGACGGTCGGCAACCAGGCCATGCAGCGCCGCGACGAGCCGCGCCCGCTGGCCGAGGTGATCGTCGAGGACGAGGCGCGGGTGCGCGCGGTGCGCGAAGCCGTGGGCGAGGACGTCGAGCTGTTCATCGATGCCAACTGCAGCCTCGACGGGTTCCACGCCGTCAAGCTGGCGCGCCGGATCGAGGATTGCGGCATCACCTTCTTCGAGGAGCCGATCACCCAGAACGATGTCCTGGCGATGGCCGACATGCGCCGCCGCACGTCGATCCCGCTGGCCTGCGGCCAGAACGAGGGGCTCGCGTTCCGCTTCCGCGATCTCCTGATGCACAATGCGGTCGACGTGCTGCAGCCCAACGTGGTCATCACCGGCGGCTACACCCAATGCGCCAAGATCGCCGGCATGGCGGCGGCCTACAACGTGCCGATCGACAACGGCGGCGCGTGGCCGTTCCACAACATGCATCTGCACGCCGGGCTCGCCAATGGCGGGCTGGTGGAGTGCCATTACATCGCGGTCGAGATCTGCAAGCGGATTTTTCCGAATTTGCCCGATCCCGTCGACGGCTGGCTCACGCTGCCCGACACCCCGGGGCTCGGCTTCGATCCCGATGCGGACGCGGTCCGCGAGCTCGCCGCGCGCCCGGCTTCGGGCGGCGGCGGCAAGGGTTAGGAGCGGCCGAGGAGCCTCGCGAGGGGCTTTTCGATCACCTCGCGGTCGATGCCGCGGGTGATGAACACGATGCGTGAGCGCCGGTCGTCGTCGGGCCATTCGGGCAGGCGCACCGGGTCGTGGAACAGGTGCTGCACGCCGTGCACCGCAATCGGCCCGTCCTGGCCCTCGATGTCGACGATGCCCTTGATGCGCAGAAGGTTCTCGCCGTTGACGGCGATCAAGGTCTGGATCCAGGTGACGAACGCCTCCCAGCTGAGCGGCGCTTCCAGCACCAGGCAGTGGGCGCGGATGCGGTCGTCGTGCCGGTTGACGTCGTGATGGTGATGATCGTCGCGCTCGGCATAGGCCTCGTCGCGGAGCCAGCGCTGGACGTCGAGGCTTTTGGTCTTGGGATCGTAGAGCCCGGCGTCGAACAGGGCGTCGGGATGCACGGCACCCATGACCGCGCGGTGGATCGGCGCGCCGGGATTGACGTTCGCCAGCCTGGCCTCGAGCTCCTCGAGCCCGCCGTCGTCGGCGAGATCCGGCTTGGTCACGACGATGCGGTCGGCGACCGCCGCCTGCTTGACCGGCTCCGGCTGCGTGTCGAATTGGCCGGCGCCGTTGACCGCGTCGACCGTCGTCACGATGCCGTCCAGCGCGAAGCGGTTGGAGATGATCGGATCGGTCATCAGGGTGTGGATGATGGGCGCCGGATCGGCCAGCCCGGTGGTCTCGATCAGCACGCGCCGGATCGGCGGGATGTCGCCCTTGGCGCGCTTGACGTAAAGCTCGCGCAACGCGCGCGAGAGATCGCCGCGCACCGAGCAGCACAGGCAGCCGGCATTGAGCAGCACCGTCTCCTCGTCGATCTTCTCGACCAGCACGTGGTCGAGGCCGATCTCGCCGAACTCGTTGACCAGCACCGCGGTCTCGGTCATGCCGGGATGCTTCAACAGCGCGTTGATCAGCGTCGTCTTGCCGGAGCCGAGAAAGCCGGTCAGCAGCGAGACCTGGATGATCGGCCCGCTGTCCGGCTCTGGCGCGGCCTCGGTCATTTGCCGTAGAGCTTATCGGGGTCGATCTCGACCTCGGCGATGGTCTCGATGCGATCGCCGCGCACCGCCTGGAAGAAGCAGTTGCGCCGCCCGGTGTGACAGGCGACGCCGGTCTGGTCGACCATCACCAGAACGGTGTCGTTGTCGCAGTCGAAGCGAAAGTCGACCAGCGCCTGGACCTGGCCCGAGCTCTCGCCCTTGCGCCACAGCTGGGCGCGCGAGCGCGAGTAGTAGCACACCCGCCCGGTCCGCAGCGTCTCGGCCACCGCGCCCCGGTTCATCCACGCCATCATCAGCACCTCGCCGGTGTCGTGCTGCTGAGCGATCGCCGGCACGAGACCGTTGGCGTCGAAGGTGATGGCCGCAACGACGTCGGCGATGGCGGCGTCCGAAATGGTCGGTGGCTCAGCCATGGGCGGTCAGCCTTTCGAGACCACGCTCGAGGTCCTCGAGCAGGTCGTCAGGATCCTCGAGCCCGGCGTGGATGCGGATCGTCGGTGCCTCGTTCCAGGCCTTCGCGGTGCGCATCGGCGCCGGGTCGGTCGGCAGGATCAGGCTCTCATAGCCGCCCCAGCTCGCGCCCATGGAGAACAGCTTCATGCCGTCGAGCATCGCCGCCACCGCCGGTTTCGAATAGTCCTGGAGCACCACGCCGAACAGCCCGGACGATCCGCTGAAGTCGCGCCGCCAGATCTCGTGGCCCGGGTCCTCGGGCAATCCCGGATGCATGATCCGCCTGACCTCGGGCCGGTCGCGCAGCCATTGCGCCAACGTCAGCGCGGTCTCCTGGTGGCGGCCGAGGCGGACGGCCAGCGTGCGCAGGCCCCGGAGCGCCAAATAGACGTCATCCGGTCCCGACGGCGCCGCCTGGTCGGCGACCGACTGGCGCACCCGGCGCCAGTGCTCCTCGGTAGTGGTGATGGTGCCGATCATGACGTCGGAATGGCCGACGATGTACTTGGTGGCGGCCTGGACCGAGACGTCGACGCCGTGGGCGAAGGGCTGGAAGAAGTAGCCGCCCGACCAGGTGTTGTCCATGATCACCGCCGCGCCCGCGTCATGCGCCACGGCGGCGACCGCCGGAATGTCCATGATCTCGAAGGTCAGTGAGCCCGGCGATTCGACGAACACGACCTTCGTCGTTTCGCGCATCAGATCGGCGACACCGGCGCCGAGGCGCGGGTCGAAATAGGTCGTCTCGACGCCGAAGCGGCCAAGAAACGCGTCGCAGAATCGCCGCGCCGGGCCGTAGGCGCTGTCGACCATCAGCACGTGATCGCCGGCGGCGACAAAGGCGAGGATCGCAGCCTGGATGGCGCCGAGGCCCGAGCCCACGCACATGCCGCGCCAGCCGCCTTCGAGCGCCGCCATGGCTTCCTCGAGTGCGGCGTGGGTCGGGCTGCCGTGGCGGCCATAGGTGTAGACGCCGGGCTCCCAGCGGTGGCCCCGGCTCCATTCGAGGTCCGCCACCGTCTCGTGCAGGATCGTCGAGGCGTGATAGACCGGCGGGTTGACGAAACCGTGGTTCTTGTCGGGCTCGCGCCCGGCTGTCGTGATGATCGTGTCGCGCTTCATGGCCGATTGGATCCCGTACGCTGCTCAGGTCTCGATCGGGGTGTCGTCGCGCGAGCCCCACTCGGTCCACGAGCCGTCATAGACCGCGACGTCGTCGCGCCCGAGCAAGTGGAGCCCGAGCGCCAGCACGCACGCCGTCACGCCCGAGCCGCAGGTGGTGATCACGGGGCGCGACGCGTCGATGCCGGAAGCGGCGAACCGCTCGGCCAGCGCGTCGGCCGGCAGGAACGTCTTGGTCTCGCCGTCGATGAGCCCGCCATAGGGCAGATTGAGGCTGCCCGGAATGTGGCCCGAGCGGCAGTTGGGGCGAAGCTCCGGCTCGGTGCCGGCGAACCGGCCGGCGGCGCGCGCATCGAGCATGTGTTCGGCGGCGCTGTCGAGGTTGGCGCGGATGGCGTTGACGTCGCGTACCATGTGGGCGCGCACGGTCGCGGTGAACTGGCCGGCGCCGAGGTCGGGCGCGGCGGTGTCGGTCGGCCTGTCCTCGGCGAGCCACTTGACGAGGCCGCCGTCGAGCACCGCCGCGTCGTCGTGACCGAAGCTCCTCAGCATCCACCACACCCTGGGCGCCGTCATCGAGCCGACCGAGTCGTAGACCACCACCTTCATCCCATCGCCGATGCCGAGACCCGCCATGTGTCCGGCGAAGGTGGCGGCGTCGGGCAGCATGTGGGGCAGCGGGTCGGCCGGATCGGCGATCTCGTCGAGATCCCAGAAGACCGCGCCCGGAATGCGGCGCTCGGCGTATTCTTTCCGCCCCGAGCGATCGACGTTCGGCAGATACCACGTCGCGTCGACGATGCGGATCCCCGGATCGCCGAGGTGATCGGCGAGCCAGCCCGTGTCGACGAGGGCATCGGCGTTTGCGTAGTCCATGGCTCCGGCTCCGTTTCGCGGCCTCGGCGCGCATCCTACGACCTTCGGCGCGCGCGCGAAAGTAGCCGCCCTCGTAGATCAGTCAGGTTTGCCCACGCCAATCCTCGCGCAGGCGTTCGCGCTCGCGCCGCAGCCATTGCAATGCGACGATCGCCGGGCCGTTGAGGATTCGCCCGTCGTCGAGCCAGTCGAAGGCCGTCTCGGCGGCGAGCGCGATGGCGCGGATATCCTCGTGCTCGTGATCGAGCCCGTGGACGCCGCCAGCCTCGGACGCATCGGTGCGCCCGCAATAGATCGCGACCGTTTCCGACATCACGCCGGGGCTGGTCAGGAAATCGCACATATGGACCAGCGCCCCGATCCGGCAGCCGCACTCCTCGACGCATTCGCGCCGCGCCACGTCCTCGAGCGCCTCGCCGGGCTCGATGATGCCGGCGACGATCTCGATCTGCCACGGCGGCCGTCCGGCGGCATAGGCGCCGATACGGAACTGCTCGATCAGCACCACCCGGTCGAGCACCGGGTCGTAGGGTAGCACGGCGACGGCATGGCCGCGCTCGACCAGCTCGCGGCCCATCTCGCTGGTCCAGCCGCCGGCGTGCCGGCGATGGCGCAGGCGAACGGCTTCGACGCGCAGATAGCCGCTGTAGACCTCGTCGCGTGCGGTGATTTCGACGTCGTCGGCGGTGAGTTCTCGGTTGTTGTCGCTGGCCATCGCGGGCGCCTTTTCGCATCGTCTTCCGGTGGCGGAGGCGTAGACGAGCGCGGCAAATCCGTCAACGACGGCCTCTCGCTTTGAATTGCGTGCCTCACTGCCACGCTGTACGTTCCCGCCATGATTGCCGCCGACGGTTCAGGCGCGGCCAGCGGCCTCGCGCCTTATGCATCGGATTGGACGGCGAGCCGCGGGCGCCTCCATGCCGAGCCCGAGAGCGCGACCCGCACGCCATTCCAGCGCGACCGCGACCGCATCATCCATTCGACCGCCTTCCGCCGCCTCAAGCACAAGACCCAGGTGTTCGTCTATCACGAGGGTGACCACTACCGGACGCGGCTGACCCACAGCCTCGAAGTGGCGCAGATCGCGCGCTCGCTGGCGCGCGCGCTGGCGCTCGACGAGGATCTCGCCGAGGCGCTGGCGCTCGGCCACGACCTCGGCCATCCGCCGTTTGGCCATGCCGGCGAGGAGGCGCTCGATGAGGCGATGGCACCCCATGGCGGGTTCGACCACAACGGCCAGACGCTTCGCGTGATGACCTTTCTGGAGGCGCGCTACGCCGCGTTCGACGGGCTCAACCCGACATGGGAGACGCTGGAAGGCGTCGCCAAGCACAACGGGCCGCTGATCGCATCGGCCGGCGACGAGACCGGGTTGCCGTGGGCGGTGGCCGAGGTCGCCCGAACCCAGGATCTCGAGCTCTACACTTGGCCCGGTCCCGAGGCCCAGGTCGCGGCGCTCGCCGACGACATCGCCTATCACGCCCATGACCTCGACGACGGGCTGCGCGCCGGACTGTTCGGCGCCGCCGACGTGTACGATGTGCCGCTCGCCGGCCCCGCGATCCGCGAGGTCGACGCGGCCTGGCCCGGGCTGGAAGCGTCGCGTCTCGCCCACGAGACGGTGCGCCGGATGATCGACGCCATGGTCGCCGACGTGCTGGTCGAGACCCGGACGAGGCTCGACGAGGCTGCTCCCCGATCGGCCGACGAAGTGCGCCGGCTGGCGCATCCCGTGGTCGCTTTCTCGGCGCCCATGGAGCGCGACAGCCGGGACTTGAAAAGCTTCCTGTTCGAGCGCATGTACAGGCACTTCAAGGTCAACCGCATGACCAGTAAGGCGCGCCGCGTCGTCGGCGATCTGTTCGCCCTGCTGCTCGCCGAACCCGAATGCCTGCCGAGCGAGTGGCGCGATCGGGCCGAGACGGCGAGCCAGGCGACGGAGCGCGCGCGGCTGGTTTGCGATTACGTCGCCGGCATGACCGACCGCTACGCCCAACACGAGCACCGCCGCCTGTTCGACCTCTACGACGAAGCACGATGAACGTATTCAACGAGTTCCGGGAGCTGATCGCCAAAGAGCTGGATCGGCTCGCCGCCGAAGGCGTGATCACGGCCGATCTCGACGCCGCGCGGTTCTCGGTCGAGCCGCCGCGCGATGCCGCGCACGGCGACGTCTCGACCAACGCGGCCATGGTGCTGGCCAAGGCGGCCGGCATGAAGCCGCGCGATCTGGCCGAGAAGCTGGCCGACGGCCTCGGCAAGACCGCACATGTCGCGGCCGCCGAGGTCGCGGGGCCCGGCTTCGTCAACCTCCGGCTCGACGACGGGTTCTGGCGGGCGCAGCTCGGCCAGGTGCTGCGCGACGGTCTCGCCTATGGTGATTCGACCATTGGCGGGCGCCGCAAGGTCAACGCCGAATACGTCTCGGCCAACCCGACCGGACCGATGCATGTCGGCCACGGCCGCGGCGCCGTGGTCGGTGATGCGCTGGCCAATCTGCTCGCCAAGGCCGGCTTCGACGTCACCCGCGAGTACTACATCAACGATGCCGGCGTGCAGGTCGACACCCTGGCGCGCTCGCTTCATCTGCGCTATCGCGAGGCGCTCGGCGAGGACATCGGCGAGATCCCCGCGGGGCTCTATCCCGGCGATTACCTGGTCGAGACCGCGGCGGCGCTCGTCGCGCGCGACGGCGACAAGTGGCGCGACGCGGCCGAGGACGACTGGCTGCCGGTGCTCCGTGATTTCGCCGTCGCCGCCATGATGGACCTGATCAGGGACGACCTCGGCGGGCTCGGCATCACGCACGACGTCTTCCGGTCGGAGCGCGAGATCGCCGCCTCGGGCGCCGTCGACGAAGCGATCGAAGACCTCGAGGCGCGTGGGCTGATCTACATCGGCACCCTGGAGCCGCCCAAGGGCAAGACCCCGGACGACTGGGAGCCCCGGCCGCAGACCCTGTTCCGCTCGACCCAATTCGGCGACGACGTCGACCGGCCGATCCGGAAATCAGACGGTAGCTGGACCTACTTCGCCGCCGATATCGCCTATCACCGGGACAAGTTCCGGCGCGGCTTCGAGACCCTGATCGACGTCTGGGGCGCCGATCACAAAGGCTATATCAAACGCATGCAGGCCGCCGTCGAGGCGGTGACCGAGGGAGGCGCCACGCTCGACGTCAGGGTCTGCAATCTGGTCCACCTGTTCGAGGGCGGCGAGCCGGTCCGCATGTCGAAACGCTCCGGTGCGTTCGTCACGCTTCGAGAGGTGGTCGACCGGGTCGGGCCCGGCGCGGTGCGTTTCATGATGCTGACGCGGGGCGCCGATGCCGCGCTCGACTTCGACCTCGAGAAGGTGCTCGAGCAGTCGCGCGACAACCCGGTATTCTACGTCCAGTACGCCCACGCCCGGGCGTGCTCGGTGATGCGCCACGCGGCCGAGGCGTTCGCCGGCGCCGCGCTCGACGACGCTGCGCTGGCCGAAATCGACACCTCCGCGCTCGACGACGAGGCCGAGCTTGCGCTGATACGCCTGATCGCGGGCTGGCCGCGACTGGTCGAGGCGGCGGCGGACTCGCATGAACCCCACCGAGTAGCGTATTATATGGCTGACGTCGCGGCCGCGTTCCACGGATTGTGGACCAAGGGCAATGTCGAGGAGCGATTGAGGTTCATCGTTCCCGGCGACGAAAAGACGACGCTGGCGAGGCTCGCCCTGGTAAGGGCGATGGCGCTCGTTGTGGCATCTGGATTGGGGGTGATGGGGGTCGAGCCGGTCGAGGAGATGCGGTAATGGCGAAAAACGTCGGTGACAGCCGATCCGGAGAAGCGGGCGCCGCGACGGCCAAGCGTGGCTGGGCGCGCGGCATCATCAAGGGCGTGATAGCGGTTTCCCTGTTCATCGTCTTTTCCGGTCTGATCGTCTACGCCTACAACAAGGGCAAGGAAGCCGGCGGCGGCGATACGCCGCCGATCATCAAGGCCGGTCCCGCGCCCTATAAGGTGAGACCCGACCGGCCGGGTGGCATGCAGGTTCTCAACCGGGACAAACGGGTCTATTCGCAAATCGAAGGGGGCGCGAAGCCCCCCGTGGTCGAGCGCCTCCTGCCGCCGGCGGAGAAGCCGATAGCACCGATCGCCGCCGCACCTCCGCCGCCGCTGCCGAGGCCGCCGCTCGCCGCGCCCAAGTCGTCCCCGCCGACGGCCAAGACCAGCCCGGCGCCGCTGAAGATCGCCAAGCCGGCGCCCGTGAAGCTAACCAAACCCACCGCCTCCCGTCCGAAAGCCAAGCCCGCCGCCGCGACGGCGCGCCGGTTGTCCACCGTCGCCCCCGCGTCGGGCGGCGACTATAAGATACAGCTCGCCTCGCTGCGCTCCACCGATGCCGTCAAGCGGTCGTGGAAACGCCTTGTCGGATCGAACAAGGATCTCCTCGGCCGGCTTCGAATGACGGTCGTTCGCCGCGATCTGGGCAAGGGCAAGGGGGTATATTACCGCATGCAGGCCGGGCCGCTGCCCGACGCGGGCGCGGCGCGCGATCTGTGCGGCCGGCTCAAACGGCGCAAGCTCAGTTGCCTCGTCGTTCGGCCATGACGCCATGAAACGCCGGGCGGTTATCTTCGGCTGTGCCGGCACCGAGCTCGGCGACGAGGAGCGGCGGTTCTTCGCCGAGACCGAGCCCGCCGGCTTCATCCTGTTCGCCCGCAACTGCCAAGCGCCGGATCAGGTCCGGGCGCTGACCGCCGCGTTGCGCGACAGCATCGGCTGGGACGATGCGCCGGTGCTGATCGACCAGGAGGGCGGCCGCGTCGCCCGCCTCGGCCCGCCGCACTGGCCCAAGCGGCCGCCGGCACGCGTGTTCGCCGATCTCGCCCGGACGCGCGGGCTCGATGATGCGCGCGAGGCGGCCCGGCTCAACGCCCGGCTGATGGCCGCCGACCTGCATGTGCTTGGCATCACCGTCGACTGCGCGCCGGTGATCGACGTACCGGTTCCGGGCGCGCACGATGTCATCGGCGACCGCGCCCATGGCGACGATCCCGAGACCATTACCGCACTCGGCCGCGCGGTGTGCGACGGGCTGCTTGCGGGTGGCGTACTGCCCGTCGTCAAGCACATTCCGGGCCACGGCCGGGCCGCCGCAGACAGCCATCTCGAGCTGCCGGCCGTCGGGACGACACGAGACGAGATGCGGCTGACCGATTTCGCGCCGTTCGCCGCGCTCAACGACATGGCGTGCGCCATGGCGGCCCACGTCCTTTACACCGATATCGACTCGACGGCGCCGGCGACGGCCTCGCCCAAGGTGATCGAGGACGTGATCCGGGGCGACATCGGGTTCGATGGGCTGTTGCTGTCCGACGATATCGGGATGGAGGCACTGACCGGGACGCCGGGCGAGCGCTGCGCGGCCATGCTCGCGGCCGGCTGCGACATCGCGCTCGAATGCAGCGGCGACATCGACGTCATGCGCGTGACCGCCGAGGGCGCGGCCATGCTCACCGCCGCGGCATCGGCCCGGCTCGAGCGCGCGCTCGGCGACATTCGGGCGCCCGAGGCGCTGGATGCGGCGGCGGCCACGGCACGGCTCGCGGAGCTAACGGCGGGGACTCCGGCCTAGGAATGCATATTCCGAACTACGTCGTCATGGCGCTGATCTGGGCGTTTCCCGTCCTGATCGCGATCACGTTTCACGAGGTGGCGCACGGCTACGTCGCCTGGCGTCTCGGCGACGACACCGCCAAGCGTCTCGGCCGGCTCAGCCTCAACCCGTTCCGGCACGTCGATCTCTACGGCACGGTGATCGTCCCGGCCCTGCTGATCCTGACGGTCGGATTCCCGTTCGGCTGGGCCAAGCCGGTGCCGGTGGAGTTCGGCCGTCTCCAGCATCCGCGCCGCGACATGGTTTGGGTCGCGGCGGCCGGGCCGGCGACGAATCTGGCGCTCGCGGTCGTGTCGGTATTCGCGCTCTACGCGGTTCCGCTGTTGCCCCAGATGGTCGGAGACTGGCTGTACCTCGTCGTCAGGGTGTTCGTTCAGATCAACCTGATCCTCGCCGTGTTCAACATGATCCCGATCCCGCCGCTCGACGGCGGGCGGGTCGCCGTCGGGCTGCTGCCGATGCCGCTGGCGATTCGGCTCGCGCGATTGGAGCGATTCGGCTTTTTGATTATAATCGCCGCGTTGTTTCTTCTGCCGTGGCTTGGTGGAGAGATCGGGGTCAACTTGAACATCTTTCCCTGGCTGGTCGGCGCGCCGGTGGATTTTCTGTTTCGCGTGATCGCCGGGATGGCCGGGTTTTAATAGGATCGCTCGTGGACGAGGTCGACAAGTTCGAGGAAGACAGGCGCGAGGCACCGGCGGAGGGCGACGAGTTCGTCGTCGACCTCGACGGCTATGAGGGCCCGATCGATGTGCTGCTGACGCTGGCGCGCAACCAGAAGGTCGACCTGACCAAGATCTCGATCCTGCAGCTCGCCGAACAATACCTCTCGTTCATTACCGCCGCGCGCCACCTCCGAATCGAGATCGCGGCCGAGTATCTGGTGATGGCCGCATGGCTCGCCTATCTCAAATCGCGCCTGCTGCTGCCCGATACCGAGCCCGACGAGGACGGGCCGAGCGGCACCGAGCTCGCCGAGGCGCTGACGTTCCAGCTCAGGCGCCTAGAATCGATGCAGCAGGCGGGCACCCGGCTCATGGCGCGGCCCCGGCTCGGGCGCGAGGTGTTTCGGCGCGGCGCACCCGAGGGCGTCGAAGTGGTCAAAACACCGGTGTTCGAGGTCTCGCTGTTCGATCTGTTGAAGGCCTATGGCGACAACCGCCGCCGGGCCGATGGGAGCCGGCTCGTGATCGAGCCGTCGAGCCTGTTCAACATCAGCGAAGCGATCGAGCGGCTGAGCGGGCTGTTGGGCGAGATGACGGACTGGCGCGCGCTGATGAGCTACCTGCCGCCCGAGTTTGCCGGGGACGGCCTGATCTATCGCTCGGCGGTTGCCGCGACCTTCGCCGCCAGCCTGGAGCTTGCCCGAACCGGCGATCTGGAGCTGCGCCAGGCATCGAGCTTCGGGCCGATCCACGTGCGTCGCGGGCGCGCGTCCGAATGAGCCCCGAGGCCCCGTCGCAAGCGCTTCGGCTGATCGAGGCGCTGTTGTTCGCCGCCACCGAGCCGGTCTCGGAGACCGCCATCGCCGAGCGCCTGCCGGACGGCACCGACGTTCCCGCCCTGCTGGCCGAGCTTGCCGGGCATTATGCCGGTCGCGGCGTCGATCTCAGCCGGGTCGCCGGCAAGTGGGCGTTTCGAACCGCGCCCGATCTCGCGCCCCATCTCAGGATCGAGACCCAGGTCGGGCGCAAGCCGTCGCGCGCCGCCGTCGAGACCCTGGCGATCATCGCCTACCACCAGCCGGTCACCCGCACCGAGGTCGAGGAGATCAGGGGCGTCGCCGCCAGCAGGGGGACGTTCGACGTCCTGCTGGAGGCGGACTGGATTCGCCCGGTGGGACGGCGGCGGACGCCGGGCCGGCCGGTGACCTGGGGCACGACGCCCGGGTTCCTGGAACATTTCGGGCTCGGCGAGCTGTCCGACCTGCCGGGCATCGACGAATTGAAGGCGTCCGGCATGCTGGATACCCGGCCGGCCGGGGTGATCGCCGAAAGCGCCGGGCTGTTCGAGGCGCACGCCGCCGAGCCGCCGGCCGACGACGACGAGCCGGTCCCGCCGCTCGAGGCCGACGACGGCTGATCCCGGCGGTTCTCAGAGCCCGGACAGATAGGTCTCGCGATGGGTGCGCGCCTGGTCCTTGATGCGGGCGCCGGTGGCCTGCATTTCCTCGATCTCAGCGGCGCTCAGCGGCGCGCGGAGCCCCGCCTCGTAGACCGGCTCGGCCTTGACGCGGTCCCACCACGTCAGCACGCGGGGTCGGTCGGCGAGCCATAAATCCAGCAGCGTCAGGTATTCGAGGCGGGCGGCGTAGGGCGCGAGATTGATCTCGGCGAGCGACAGCCGATCGCCCGCGATCCAGGCGCGGCCATCGGACAGGGTCTGTTCGAGGCTCTTGAAGGTGATCTCGTAGGCGGCGATGGCGCGATAGACGAACGGCGAGGCGACGCCGTGCTCGTGTACCGAGCGATGCCGGTCGGTGCGCATCGGATCGCCGACATTGCGATAGCGGCTTTGCAGGTCGTCCTCGCTCATGTCGCGCATGCGGTCGTGGAACATGGCCGAGAAGCTGATTGCCGTGACACCGTCGTGCAGGCCCTCGTCGACCGCCTTGGACCAGAGCCGCATCTCGGCGCGCGCGGCGGCGTCCGCCGGCTTGAGCGGCGGCTCGGGGAACGCGTCGTCGAGGTATTCGCAGATCAGCGTCGATTCGATGATCGGCCGTCCGTCGTGGACCAGCGTCGGAACCACGCCCTTGGGATTGAGCTTCAGGTAGTCCGGGTCGTACTGCTCGATCCGGAACAGGTCGACGAGCTGCTGATCGTAGTCGAGCCCCTTGGCCGCCAGCGCCAGCCGTACCTTCTGCGAGCACACCGAGTTGTTAAAATGATAAAGCTTCAGCATCGCGTCAGCTCCGCTTGCTACGAGATCCGATAAAGGTTCCGCGTGTTGTTGTTGACGAGGTTGCGCTTGACCTCGTCGGAGAAGTCAGGGCTGGCGAGGAACGCCGGCAGCTCCTCGGTCAGGTCCTCGTGGGTCGGCTCGTGGGGATAGTCGGAGGCGTAGACGATGCGCTCGGAGCCGATCATGTCGACGACGTATTTGAGCGACTTCTCGCCGAGCTCCATGGCGACCCAGATGTGCTCGCCCTCGCGGAAGTAGTCCGACGGGCGCATCTTGAGCTCGGCGCGCGCGGCGACGCCGTGGATCGAATCGTATTCGTAGTCCATGCGGTCCATCATGAACGGCACCCATGAGCAGCCCGCCTCGAGGAAGGCGAAGCGAACGTTGGGGAAGCGGTCGAACACGCCGGCGAACATCATGTCGGTGAGCTGGATGAACAACGGCACCGGATGCTCCAGCGTATGCGACGAGATGTAGCGGGTGAAGTGGTCGAAGCCGAACCCCTCGGATGGCGCGCCGTGCAGCGCCATGGTCATGTCGCATTCCTCGGCCGCCTCGAAGATCGGCCAGAAGAACTCGTCGCCAAAGGACTTGCCGGTCTTGGTCACCGTCGGCAGCACCATGGCGGGGAAGCGCTTGCGATCGCGCGCGCAGCGCCGAATCTCGGCGGCGGCGGCGACGGGATCCTGCACCGCCACCACGCCGGCGCCATGGAGCCGATCGTCCTTGCGGGTATAGCGGTCCTCGAGCCAGTTGTTGTAGGCGGTCGCCGTTGCCACCGCGAACGGCACGTCGCGCATCAGCCCGTGGGCCAGCGCCGCGGTCGGATAAAGCACCGAGCCGTCAGCGCCGATATCGGCCAGGCACTCGGCCCACACATCGGCGTCGGTGTGCCAGTATTTTCGGTTCGAATCCTCCTTGCCGATCATCGCGCCGCGCGACCAGCCGTCGAGCCCGGGAAACAGGCCGAGCGCCGTCGCCCGCGTCCGTCCGGCGTACTCGCCCTCGAAGTACTCGATCAGCTCGCCGGTATCTTCCAGCACGTGGCCGTCGCTGTCGTACACCTGGAATCCATTGACAGGCATGGTTTTGTTCTCCGGCTAATTACTTAGTTATCGAAGCATAATTCCGTCGATCATACGGGCGCCGAGGCTTCGGCGCCCGCGTTCCGGGCGTCGGTTACTCCGCCGCCTGGCCGGCTTCGTCGAGGATGTTCTGCGGGGTTGACGAGACGATCTCGGCGTATTTGGGCACGAACGCGCCCTTGTCGAGATCCTCGATGTAGTTGACGAACTTGGGCTCGAGCTTGACCAGGTCCTTGAGGATCGCGGCGTGGACCCCGACGTCGGCCCATTCGGCGATCAGGTAGAAGTGGTCCGGATCGGTGGTGTCGCGGAGCATCACCCCGTCCTTCACCTGGGCGGGCGACTTGTGCATCGGGTTTTCGTCGGAGTAGTCGAACTGCTCGAACTCGCGAACGAACTCCTCGCCCGTGCCCGGCTTCACCCGGAAGTCATAGATGTGAAAGAAATTGCCCTTCTTGCCCAACGGTTCCTGCGCCATGTTCTGCCTCCCATGCGGTTAAGCAATTAGTGTAAGCGAACCGGCGTGTCGTGATCAACGATCGCTCGCGGCCATGAAACAGGCCATTATTGCGGGCCGTTGACGAAAAGCGGTCCTGCGCCAAACCGGGGAGTGTGATGTTCGAAGCCTGGGTGCCGATCACCATAGTCGGGGCGTTCCTGCAGAACGCGCGATCGGCCCTGCAAAAGCACCTCACGGGGCGACTGACCAATCTGGGCGCGACCTATGTGCGCTTCCTCTACGCCTGGCCGTTCGCATTGCTTTACCTGCTGGCGCTGCACCAATGGGGCGGTATGGCCCTGCCGCGCTTCAACGGCGTGTTCCTGATCTACTGCGTGCTCGGCGGGGTGTCGCAGATCATGTTCACCGGCTTGCTGATGTGGCTGTTCTCGTTCCGCAACTTCGCCGTCGGCACCACGTATTCCAAGACCGAGGTGGTCCAGATCGCGCTTCTCGGCTACCTGATCCTGGGCGATACGCTGAGCGCCATGGCGGCGCTGGCCATCGTCGTCGCGGCCGCCGGGGTCGTGCTGCTGTCGATGGGCCAGACCCGGGTCGGGCTCGCCTCGCTGCTCGCCGGCCTGACCGAAAAACCGACCCTGATCGGGCTCGCCTGCGGCGCGTTCCTCGGCGCATCGGTGGTGTTCTATCGGGGTGCCGCGCTGTCGCTCGGCTACGACGGGCCGGTAATGGCCGCGGCCTATACGCTGGCGGTCTCCGTGGTCATCCAGACTGTTCTCATGGGCGGCTATCTGGCGGTCAAGGAGCGCCGCACCCTGGTCGACGTATTGATAAATTGGCGTTGGTCGCTGGCGGTCGGGATCTGTGGGGCGCTGGCGTCGATGGCCTGGTTCACCGCCTTCGCCATGCAGAACGCGGCCTATGTGCGCGCGCTCGGCCAGATCGAGCTGGTGTTCACCTTCATGGCTTCGGCGCTGTTCTTCCGCGAGCGCACCAGCCGAGCCGAGGTGGGCGGCATCGCGTTGGTGGTGATTGGCATCGTGATGCTGATCCTGTCGCGCTGACGGCGGGTCACGGACAGGCCGTCGATATCGAGACCCGTCGGTATTACCGGCCGACCGCCGCGATCAGTGCCTCGGCGACCGCGACGCGCTTCTCCGCCTCGGCCTTGGCCCGGTCGTCGCCGGCGTCCTCGACCGCCTCGCGAGCCTCGGCGAGGCGCGCATCGGCGCCGGCGCGGTCGATATCGTCGAGCGAGACGGCTTCCTCGGTCAGCACCGTCAAGCGGCTGTCCGATACCTCGGCGAAGCCGCCGGAGACGAAGATTCGGGCCTCGATGGCGCGGTTCTGGTAGACCGAAATCACGCCTGGGCGGACGGTTGAAATTAGCGGCGCATGGCCCGGCAGGACGCCGAAATCACCCTCGGCGCCGGGCACCACGACCATGCCGACCTCGGCCGACAGCACCAGGCGCTCGGGCGAGACGAGCTCAAATTCGACGGCGTCAGCCATCACGCCGCCTCGGCCGCCATGCGCTTGGCCTTCTCGACCGCGCTCTCGATGGTCGACACCATGTAGAACGCGGCCTCGGGCAGGTCGTCGTACTCGCCCTCGACCAGGCCCTTGAAGCCCTTGATGGTGTCCTCGAGGTCGACGAACACGCCGGGGAAGCCGGTGAACACCTCGGCGACGTGGAACGGCTGCGACAGGAAGCGCTGGATCTTGCGCGCCCGCGCGACGATCAGCTTGTCCTCCTCGCTGAGCTCTTCCATGCCGAGGATGGCGATGATGTCCTGCAGCGACTTATAGGTCTGAAGGACGCGCTGGACCTCGCGGGCGACGGCGTAGTGATCCTCGCCGACCACGCGGGGCTCGAGGATGCGCGACGTGGAATCGAGCGGATCGACCGCCGGATAGATGCCGAGCTCGGCGATCTGGCGCGATAGCACGGTCGTCGCGTCGAGATGCGCGAACGAGGTCGCCGGCGCCGGATCAGTGAGATCGTCGGCCGGCACGTAGATCGCCTGCACCGAGGTGATCGAGCCCTTGTTGGTGGTGGTGATGCGCTCTTGCAGCGTGCCCATGTCGGTCGCCAGGGTCGGCTGGTATCCGACCGCCGACGGGATGCGGCCCAACAGCGCCGAGACCTCCGAGCCGGCCTGGGTGAAACGGAAGATGTTGTCGACGAAGAACAGCACGTCCTGGCCTTCCTCGTCGCGGAAGTATTCGGCGACGGTGAGCCCCGACAGGCCGACCCGCGCGCGCGCGCCGGGCGGCTCGTTCATCTGGCCGTAGACCAGCGCCGCCTTGGATTCGCCGTCGTGCTGGATGACGCCCGACTCCATCATCTCGTGATAGAGGTCGTTGCCCTCGCGGG
>PVBE012494358.1_pt1 | contig 38963 bp, 34 predicted proteins | sample 1631181 | NCBI WGS metagenome assembly PVBE01 (sample SAMN08397723, study PRJNA350692) | Marine metagenome, whole genome shotgun sequencing project. | isolation source: water | place: Pacific Ocean | collected 2012-04 | reverse complement strand
CAAAAAGAAGGGTAACAGAAAAATGAAGTAGTCTTCCACAAATTCCGAAACGGCGATGACCATCAGCGTGGGGCCAGGAAGATCAAGTTCGAATTCGTCAAACATCTTCGCGAAGACAGGGACGATCTTGACCATCATGAAAGAGATGACGATCGACATGACGCCGCCGACGAGATACAGATAAAACGCTTTTTCAAAGACGGAACGAATGACATCTTCTAGTTCCGCCTGGCGTTTCGCGATCCGCGCGATGGCAAGCCCCAGATTCCCCGTTTCCGTCCCGTAACGGGCCGCCAGAATTCCATCCAGCGGCAGCGCCGTTTTGGCGAGAGCTAACGCATCGGGAAGCGGAGTACCTCCTGCCAGATAGTCGGCCAGACGCGCGGCACGCAGCCCGATTTCGTCCGTCCGCTCACAGGCAAAAGCACGTGCAATCTGGTCCAGTGGAATCCCCCGTTCCGCGCCGGCCGACAGACTCCACATCAGCGAACGCCATTCAAGTTTGCGGTACCGACCGACCACCATGGCAAAGACCGTCATCGCGAGACCGCTCACGATCATTACGGCGAACATGAATGCTGCTATGTCTAAGGCACCGCTGCGTGGCGTCAGGAAGAAGAAAGCCTGGGCAACGATCGAAATGACCGCTATATGAATCAACGTCCAACCGCCAATCGTCAACACCAACCGCAAGACATCGTCCGAAGTTTCGCGCCTATTGCCATAGGCCAACCGGACCGACCACAACAGCGCGATCCCCAGGATCACACTACCGAGAATACTCAAAGGTCCAAGTGCGTCTTCCATCGTTCGCGCAAACCCGGGCTTCTATCTTTCAGGAGAGGCCGACAATTATAGCCAGCAAAGGCATAAACAAAGCGATCACACTGAAGGCAATGCCTAGTGCGACGAATACAAAAATGACTGGCGGCGAGATTGAACTAATCAACGACGCCCGCAAGCCAATCCGCTCGACAAAAACCTGGCTTGCCAGCTTCAACGCGCCGGCCAGGTCACCGTGTTGCTCGCCACTCCGCACAAACGGCACCAACGTCTCCGGCAAATAACCGCCTTCTTCGAGGACATTGGTCAGTGTCTGACCATCGGTGATGCCATCGACCAAACGACGGCAGGCCTCGCGGACGTTTCCATCCCGCACGGCGTCGGAAGTCAGCTCCAGCGCACGTGGTAAAGGAATGTCATAGTCCAACAGAACTCCCATCATCTGCGCGAACGCCGCGGCGCCCGACCAGGTGACAATCGGTCCAAACAAAGGCGCGGTCCCCAAAAACCGACGCCAGCCCGCTGAACCGGCGACAAAACGAATCAACAACAACGTCACGATCGTCGTGGTGCCAACTCCCAACAGGAGCCATTTCTGTTCACCCAGCGTCATTGCGACACACGCATCGCTGACCTGTATCAGCGACATTGTGGCAGCCGGTAATTCAAGCTCAAATTCTTCAAACATCTTGCCGAAGATTGGTACGATATCCAGCATCAGCAACAGAAAGACAATCGTGGCCAATCCAATCACCAGCAGCGGATAGGTGATTGCGGAAATCACCGTCCCTCGAATGTCGCGCATTTGGCGCTGATGCTCCAACAGTTCCTCCAGTGCACCGCCAAGCTGCGCGGTACGCGTGGCGGCCGCGATCAGGCCAGCGACATGTGGTGGAAAGCTGCCAGAATTGGCGTTGAGCACATCTTCCAAGGACTGGCCCAAGTCGGTACCGCGCGCCAGTTGCTCCAAGGCTTGTTTGATGCGCCGGTTCGGCGACTCTGCCGCGGCTGCTCGCAACCCGATCGACATCGGAATATTGGCTTTGCCAATCTCCGCGACCTGAGTCACAAGCTCTTCGGCGTCGGACGATGTCAAACGACTCGGCGCGGGTGGCAACTGGGCTGCATTCACGGCCGCCAAGTGCTCGACAGTCAGCCCCCGATCGGTCAACTGATGGCGTGCGTCGTCCCGGTCGCGCGCCGCGATCTCTCCCGTCTGGGTGCGGCCGTTGTCATCGGTGGCTTGGTAGCGAAACTGCGCCATGTCGCTAACTCGAGAGGCTCATCTGATACAAGAGGAAATAGAGTGGCGCCATGGCCAGCAAGACATACGCAGCTACGACGAGACCACAAACCCCCGCGGAAAGAGTCATGGGCAGGTAGATCGTCAACCAAGCACACAACTTGGCAGCCCGACGCCGGTAGTTCTCCGCTAATCTCCGCAACGCCGTGACGAGTTGGCCAGGCTGGCCGCCACCCATTAACATCCAGCCGAGCAACGGGGGGAAACCGATAGGGAGCCGGCTCAACGGCTGGCCACGCCGAATCGCTTGTGCAAGCTCGTCACCCGCCGTCTTCAGGCCGCGATCGCCGCTTGACTGACACGCCAGCTCAAGCGCTTCGGCCAGCGGCAGCTCCTGCTCTAAGAGCAGCGCCAGCGTCTCCGCAAAGGTGGCCAATCGACCGGCCCGGAGGATCTGTCCGATCGTCGACGACCGACGCCCAGGTCTTTCGCCAAGCACGCTGGCTCGTGAAATACTGATTAAGAAGATGGCCAACAGGATTATGGCCACCCCCCAGATCCAAGGCAGGGCCAGCAAAAGCAATTCGGCAAGCCGCGACAGAACGGCATACCAATGTGGCCAGGTGAGTTCAAAATCTTCAAACATCAACTGGACTGTCGGGACCGTGATCGACATTGTGATCCAAAACACCGAGGACGCGACAACCATGATGACAAATGGGTAGACCATTGATACCAGCATGACGCGCCGAGTTTCCATCACACGACGGGCGGTCTTGGCAATTCCCTCCAACGCGACCGACAGCTGACCGCTGCGCAATCCCGCCAAGACCACCGCGCGGTAGATCGCGGGAAACTCGCTGCCCGACTGACTGAGAGCAGCAGCCAGATCCTCACCAGACTCCAGGCGTCTGCCTAGCGATTGCGCGATTCGTCCGAGACGACCGGGCATGTCCTTGCCGATTGCCAGCAACCCACGATCAAGCGGTACACCTGCCCGAGCGAGCGAGGCGATCTCGTCGTTGAGCGCAATCAAGTTGTCGAGCGTAATCGGACCGGAAGATGCCAACGATGCAGGCTCCGAACAGATGCTTGAGGATGTGGGAGTCGGCATCATTCTAACGACTGGCCAAACCTTACACCATCATGCGGAACAAGCCGGCGCACCGTGTTGTGAACCAACCTGTGTCCTCAGGATATGGGAAGTGCTCCCGATCTAGTGGCCTTTTTCGCGACTGCTTGCCTGTCCGCCACCGATGGCCATAAGGCACCCGCTTTCGGTTCACGGCGACGGCGATCCTTGCGGAGTTGGGACAACTCGCTTGAATTTGACAATCCGGTTCCATTTCCACTTCCCGCTCGAAAACGGTGTCGCCTCAATCGTATTTGGATCGGAAAATGTGAAACTCAGTTCGCGCGGTTCTTCGTTTTCAAACTCCACCTTAATCGTCGTCGAGTTCTCGTCGCCACTGATATAGCGCCACGAGCCGGTTCGAGTTACAGAGTTCCCCAGTAACGTTGCCGAAGCGGCAACCGTGTCGTCTGCCGAAAACTCCCATGCCATCTCCGCACGCATCGACTTCATCAGCAAGTTGCCAAATTCTGCCAAGATCGGGTTGTCAGTCGGCGCCATCTTCTCCATGTCCTCCTCAGTCATTCTGTCGCCCTGGCCTTGTTCCTCTTCGAAAACGGCGTGGCGGCAAATGTATGGTCCACCGATGCGGTGAGCAACGGCAATCCATGCTAGCCGTGCCAGCGACGGCAAACCACGGTAGCCAAGCAAGAGAATCCTGGCAAACTTGTCCGGTTATAGCGATTTTCTCGATTCGCGGGAGTCTCTGGCCGATATTCGATCCAAGATGTCTGACTCAACATTCGAAGAAGCGTCTCCTGAAAGGAACGGTTTGATGCGTGTACCGCGGATCCCTGTCCTGTTGCTAACTGCGACCTGTTGTTTGTCCGGGTGCTGTTCGTTCAACGGTACCATCTCGACAGATCATGCCTGGGTCTCCCAAAAAGGAGGCACGGCCCAAAAGGGCGCGGTGGTCCAAAAAGGCGCGGTGGCTCAAAAGGGCGCGGTCGTCCAAAAAGGCCACGTGCATCAGAAGGGCTACGTTCACCAAAAAGGTGTGCATCAAAAAGGTGCCGCTCAGAAGTCGGTGATCCATCGAAATCTGTGGAATCGTTTTGAACCATCGGCTTGTCATGGTGGCTGGGATCCAGTCCTGGGCAGTTGCGAGGCGTGCGGCGTATGCGGCGGGGCCTGCCAAGGGCACACCCCTGCCCAGCACTTGAAGCACACGTTGACCTGTGCCTCGGGCTGCGGTGAAATCTATTGGGGTGAATGGATCAGCCATCCTCCCGACGACTGCGATCCGTGCGACGATTGGGGCAATTGGATCGGGCCGACCAACTGCGACGAGCCGTCCTGCCTGGACAGTCTGGCATCAGGCTGGTGTAACTTGTTTGGCTACCGCAATGGCGGCGGCAAGGGCAAGAGTGGCTGCGATTCGTGTGGTGGTAAAGGTGGCTGCGACACGTGCGGCGGCGTACCGGACGACTACTATGATGCCCCGATCGAAGACGACAGCGAGGTTGTACCCACACCGGAAATCGAAGCCAGCTATCGAACCGAATTGCTGCCACGCGCTGTATCTCGATTCAGCATCCGTTCTGCGCGCCTCACGCGTTGAATCACGCAGGACATCGCGTACACTGAATGGCCGACTTCGCCCTCGACGTGAAGTCGGCCATTTTCTATCTGCTGGCATTCGGATCTGTTATACGGACTGGGCGTTCGACCACCATGGCACTATCCGGCATCGACGCATTTTTGGAACTGCTCGCCGAATTTGGCGTGCGGTACGTCTTTGGCAACCCTGGCACGTCCGAACTGCCGTTGACCGATTCCCTGGTCGACGACAACCGATTTCAGTACATCCTGGGACTCCAAGAAGTCCCGGTGATGTCGATCGCCGATGGCTATGCCATGGCATCGGGATCGTTGGGTGTCGTCAATCTGCACATTAGTTGCGGTTTGGGCAACGCCATGGGGATGCTGTACAACGCCTATCGCGAAGGGACTCCACTGCTGGTAACAGCGGGCCAACAAGATCGTCGCCTGCAAATGGAGGAGCCAATCTTGTGGGGCGACTTGGTCTCCGTCGCTCGCCCCTGGACCAAATGGGCCGTCGAGGTCAATCAGGTTGCCGATCTGCCGACGGTCCTCCGCCGCGCAGTGCAAACGGCGTTGACGCCACCAACGGGTCCGGTGTTTTTGTCACTGCCGATGGACTTGCAGATGGAGATCAGCGACACCTTTGATTTGACGCCGATTCAGCTGCCCGATTGTCGCGTGCGACCACCGTCGGATGCGCTTCACCGTGCAGTCGAAGTCCTCGCATCCGCGAACAACCCGGGCATCTTGGCCGGTAGCCGAGTGACCGAACGCGGCGCGACGGCCGAACTGATCAGCGTGGCCGAGCGGCTCGGCGCACCCGTCATCTCCGAATCCGGGACGACCCACGGCCGGCTCGCTTTTCCCAGCGACCATCCGCTGTATGCCCAAGGCTTGGCGCTCTGGTCACCGGAAGTCCGTACCCGTTTGCACGAATTTGACGTCCTTTTGGTGACGGGCATGGACTTGTTACGGCAGTACGTGTACCAGGAACCGAGCCGCGCGATTCCCGAACATATTCGTTTGGTTCACATTGACGAAGACCCATGGCAGTTGGGAAAAAACTATCCCGTGGAAGTGGGCCTTATCGGGCACACACAAGTGGCGCTGGCGGAATTGGCAACGGGCTTGGCGACGGCGCTGGCCGACCAGACCGCAACGATTCGAGAGAGGACCCAGCAGCACGTCGCGCGGCACGTCGCGGCACGCGAGGCGTTGCAAGTGCAAGTCGAAGCACAACGCAGCCTGCGGCCGCTAACGCCGCTTGGCCTGATGGGCGCGTTAGCGCGAATCCTTCCCGACGACGTGGCAGTGATCGAAGAAGCCGTCACTACGACCAACACCACATTCGAACGGCTCGGTGCATTAAAAAATACGACGGGTTATTTCGGCCATCGTGGCTGGGCGCTGGGCTGGGGACTCGGTTGCACAATCGGCGCCAAATTGGCATGGCCGGATCGACCGGTGCTTGGGTTGCTGGGCGAAGGCGCGGCCATGTACGGTATTCAAGGGCTCTGGTCGGCGGCACACTACGAAATTCCAGCCACACTGGTTATCTGCAACAATGCCCAGTATCAGATTCTCAAGATTGGTGCCAGAGGACTCAAGCTTCCGCGCGCGTTGGCAGGGAAATATGAAGGACTCGACATTCGCCAACCCGAAGTTGACCTTGTGGGGCTGGCAAGATCGTTAGGTGTCGATGCGCACCGAATTACCGAGCCCGACGAATTGAGCGACCGGGTCCGCGACTCGCTGAGGAATAACAAACTGACACTCTTCGATGTTCCCATCGCGCGGGAAACGCCCGATCGGCTGGATTACGGATAGGTTTTGTCTCGTCGGCCATCGCTGCCGACGATCACTTTGAATGGTCGCGACGCGTGCCGCTGACAAAGCGACTGCCATCGACGAAGAAACGCAGCCGTGCCTCGTAGGCAGAAGTCACACCAATGCGCTTCGATTGGCCTGTGCGAAACGACCGAGTTGACAAGGCATCCGTGTCGTCGATCCAGATTCGACTGCCACATGTCAGATCCCATCCGTCCAGATCTCGATCGACGTCCAGTGCTTCGCACAATCGCGCCGGACCTCGAGCCAGATCGACGAGCGCCATACGCCCTCGCCGCGCCTGCATTACTGTGATCCCAGCGAGCGGCTCAATGGCCCGAATCAACACCGCGGACGCCGCCCCGCTGGCCTCAGTCACGGCATTGAGACAGTAACGGGCGTGGATCGAATAGACATAAAGGTGACCCGCCGGTCAGAACATGGCGGCGTTTCTGGGGGTTGGGCCCCGATAGGAATGCGCGGCCGAGTCGTTCGCAGCCAGATACGCCTCGACTTCCACAATCGTTCCGCCGGTGAGTCCGCGCCGCGTGCGTCGCTGTAGCGTCTTGCCCAGTAGCTGGCGAGCGACGGTTGTCGGATCGCGGTCGTAGAACTCGCGCGGCAACGGGTCGGATGGCATGGATTCTCTTTGCCTTATGTCTGTCTCCCAGTGGCGGAGCTACGACAAGGCTCAGTTTCGGTCGCTATCGGTGGGCCGCATCACTTTTTGAATCACGGTTCGAACGGCATCTGACATTTCCCGAAACTCTAACTTCATTCCCTCGGCCTTTGTCTTCTTATTCAGCAGCACGAGCTTCCCAACCAACGCCGATGAGATTCTCTGAACGCCTTGAAAATTCAACACCAGTGGCATGTCGATTCTAATCGCAACTTCCACGGCCTGGAGTAACTCTCTTCCGATTCCTTGGATCTCTGACGCCAGATCGATCTCCGCATTTTGGAAGAACACGTTCAGCGCTTCGCGTGTTCCCACAAGCCGAACGTACTTGTAGGGAATTCCCAGCGGTTTCTCTCCTGTGTTTGCCATGACTACATTGTAGGGCAAACGCCGCGAACCTGACTATGGACCGCGCAGCTTCAGGACCGCCCGACCAACAACTGTCGTATAGTCGTTGTTCGCTCGGCGAACATAACGCCAAATTCACAGAGCGAACTGCGACTATTGCAGATATGGCAGTCCTTAGCCTGGGATGGCTTCGGCCGCCAGGCGTTCGTCTTCCGTCACGCGATAGAGATCATAAACGCAATCATCGATTTCCGCGTCGCACCGGTCAATCTGGCCCTGCAAGTCGTGGACGCACGCTTGCTCGGCCGCAACGGCCAGCTGCAGATGAAGGGCCGTGATCTTATCGACGCCGGCGACAATTTGATCGTACAGCGAGCGCTCGACCGGATCCTCGTCATCAACCACGCGGATTGGCAACTGCGCCAGCTGAGACTTGTTCACCGCCAGATATCCGTTGGCCAAGCGTTTGGCTTGAAAGCGAATCCGAAACAGATAGGAGAGTAATTTCGAGTTCAAGAGTCCCAGCAAATAGCGAGGGTCGTCTTGTGGGTCTGCGGCGGCAAAGACTTGCACGCCGAGTGCTCGATTTCCTGTATCGAAGGCCGCTTCGAGCCGCCGGGTCATTCCCGCGACGACGATTTTCGGTCCGGCAAACAAACGCCGCTTGTTTGCACTCAATTCTTCGGAAGCCATCGGTAACATCGGCTGCTGGTAACGCTGATTCATGTATCGCACGTTGCCGGGGCGAATGGAATAACGGTCGATGTTACCCGTCACAATGAACTCGAAACATGGCTCGTCTCCAGCCACTGGGAATTCCAATAACGCCGCCGCGATCTGGCGAGCGACAAAGCCGGTCGTGCCACTGTGCAACATCGCGCGTGATGCCAATGGCTGTGTCGGCACCCGCGACTCCACATCCAATTCGCCGTGGATGCGAAAACCGGTCTCTGGTGAAAAACTGGATTGGTGCACTTCAATCGCCGGCTTGGGAGTCTGTAATTCGCTTTCGGAATTCGGGTGATGGATGGCGACCATGTGGTCAAAACTGGGAATCTCTTTCTTCCAGTTCAACACATATGGATAAACACTGACCGATGGAAAGAGGCCTAGACGTGCCACATCCGTAATGTGCATCAGCGTGGTTTGTTCCAGCAGCATCCCGCGGCAGGACTTGGCATAGTCGAGTGCGGCGATCTTGTTCGGTACGATCATACCGCAGGTTCCGCCAACGCGGAGCAACTCGAATGCTTTTTCCAGAAACAGCACATACATGTCGTACGCGCCTCGAGCACATTGGTAGCGGTGACAAAAATACTCCTTCATGGCGTCGCCTCGCGACTGGCCAAGCAGGCGGATGTTGACGTAGGGTGGATTGCCGACGATGGAATCAAAACCACCGTGATCCAAAACATGGGCGAAATCGCGACTCCAAGCGAACGGCGCCGTGCGGCCTTCTCCTCTCATCTTGAATGTACCGCCGTCGTTCAGGAAAAACTCCGGTCCCAACAAAGCATCACCACAGCGAATGTTGCCGGCCAAGCGCCGCGCCAGACGTTCAATGCTGCGCTGTTGCACTGCCGTGGTCGCGTATTCGTCGGTGTCGATCCCAATCGCTAAACGGGCCAAGCGCCGTTTTGCAGCAGCAACTGCGTGCCGATCAATATCGACGCCAAATATGTGGTCTCGGATGACCCGCAATCGCCGCTCGACCGCTATCGTTGAAAGCGGCATGGCGTCTTGATTCGATTGAAGACCTTCCTCGCGCGCAGCGAGAAAGCGAGACACCTCGACCAGGAATGCACCATCGCCGCACGCCGGGTCGAGTACCCGCAGCGGAGGCAAGCCCTCGGTCCGCTCGGCAAGCAACGGCGAAAGAGTCTGCTGGACGATATAGCGTACAATCGAATCTGGTGTGTAGAAAACGCCATCTGCTTTGCGCCGCGACAATGTCATCGAACCGGCGGACTTGCCGCCGCCACTTTGAGACCGAGCGCTACTTGAATTGGCGTTTGCCATCTGCTGCCTCGCTGAATCTCCCAGATTCACTAGTCGAGGATGGTACCGGCGACGTGGATTGTGGACAACCGAGATTTCGTGCCAGCCCGGCGTTCAAATTCAACTTGCCAGGTGCAACGACCGATCAAACAAAGACTTCTCGCCGGTTCGACCAGCTAGCACGCTGGCAGAGATATCGGACAGGCGCTCACTACAGGCAGACCAGGAACCAACATGGCGATCTCGCCTTTGCTCTCGATTGCCGGCGATGTGGTCGAGCAGATCACGGACGGACTGTCGTTCCAGAGACTGCTCGGGCGGCACGACCCATCCAGTGCGGATGCTGCCAATGTACCCGTTGGCCATCCCGCGACCGAGTTCCTGGAATCACCGGAGGCGTTCTCAAGATCACCGAAGGCGGCACAGTTGGAAGCAATCCGTCGTCAACCGCTCAAAGAACTCGAAGCGTACGTCGACCGGCTACGCGAGCGGTTGCTAGCGGCAGGGATCGATCTCTCCGAAGCGATCCCGTTGAAAGTCGGCAACCGCGGGGACATTCAAGTCGACGATAACCATCCCGATCGTGCCGCAATCGAAGATCTGCTTGCTTCTGACTCGCAACTGGCAACGACCTTTCGGCTGCTCTCCAACGCTTTAGCCAACCAGTACAATGCTGCGTCTGGCAATCAACTGTCGAATGAGTTTCGGCTCACGATTGAGGCGTCGAATTTCAAGATGGAATTTCTATAGGGCGGAAGTGGAGATCCGGCAGCGGACGGCTCGTGGCCTCAAACGTCGCAAAGACATACACGAGGAAGATGAAGGCAACGATCACTACGATCAAGCCTGCCACCAGAAGATAGGACGTCTTCTTGCGTCCTGGAACGTTGGCATCTCGTCCGCACTTGGGGCACTTGTCGCCAGCTTCGATGAAACGTCTCGAAGAGCCCGCGTGCCGACAACCCGTGCACTCCATTCCGACCCATTGATCACACAGGGGACATTTCCCCGGTGCGGAATAGACTTCGAATTCGCCCGCGCAGCGATCGCAATAGTACATGCCAACCTCTCAGAATCTTGGCAACTCACACGCCATCGTTCGGCCAAACCGCTGGAGGCCCAAACCGTTTGAAACACTGATCTCTGCGCGACATGATAACACGATTGCAGGAGGTTCAACATTGTGTTTGTCAAAGTCGCGAATCGCTGAAGAGCCAGCGAGCGGCGCAAAAAGTCGCATTAGCCACGCAGAATTTGTACGACACAGTTCGGCAGAAGCTCTTTCAACGCCTCGATCGATGCGGCGTTTCCCTTGAACTGGTCGCCCGACATCGTCACTTCGCGCAACGTCGTAATCACCGCCAGCCCCGTCAGATCGACCCCTTGAACTCCGGATTCGGTGACGTCAAGGTATTCCAGCGCCGTCAAGCCGCCAAGATTCTCCAAGCCTTTATCGCTTACCCTTTCACAGGCCATCAAGGTCAGCCTCTTCAGTTTCGACGACGCGAACTGTTTGAGACCATCGTCGGTGATCTGGGCGTGGGCGAGTGACAATTCCTCGAGTTCAGGCAATGTTCTCAGCACCGCGAGCGAGTCATCCTTGAGATCCATGGCGCTCACCACCAGCTTGCGAAGCTGCCCGTGGTTGCGAAACTTCTCCAAACCATTCGGCCCCAGCGGTGTTCGCTCAGCCACCAACAGTTCGAGCCGGGTGAGCGGTGCAAACGAGACCAGATCCTCGATTCTCACGGCCGGGCAGTGCAGTTCCAACTCCCGCAACGAAGTCAGTTTGACCAGCGAAGCAAGTCCGCTGGGAGTCACCTTGCTACTGTGAATCGATAGTCTGGCGATCGGTGTGCCGGCCAGATGTTCGAGCCCCGCACCGGTAACTTCGGTATGAGCCAACAACAGCTCGTCCAACGAGCTCGCCGCCCGCAGATGTCTCAGTCCTTCGTCGCTTACCGAGACTCGAATCAGCTTAAGGAGCTTCAGGGCAGTTGCGTTCTCCAACGCAGCCAATCCTTGATCGGAAATCTCCCGGCACTCCTGCAATGTCAACTGGCAGACGTTCTCCAGGTCAGCCAACTGATTCAACTCGACATCGGTAACATCGCTGCCAAAAAACGAAACAACCTTGCCGCTTTCGGAGTCTTCGACGATCGCGATCGAAGTCAGTTCACGGGGAGCCGCGTGAGGCTTTGCCCTGGTCGTTTGGGTGGGAATCGAAGAACTGTTGGTGCAGCCGGATAGCAACACGGCCGAACTTGCGACGAGCACGCCCGCAACAGCAATTCGTTGGAATGAGTGCACCAGCGACCCTCACAAACGAGATGAATCGTCTTTGGTTGATCGACCAGCGAGGCTGTGCGTCGGACCGACGCGAGCTATCGCTCGGTTGCGGCATCACGCTCCCCGACCAACCTGCGGTCGGTGCCCGTCGCTGAATTACCTCCAGGCCTCACTACGATCCGTCATCGCCGTCATCCCCCCCGCGTCACCATCACCAAATCCGGCACTGCTATCCAGGTTGAAATCCGCGGTGTTCTGCCCCGCCTTGACGTCAAACGAAAAGTCGTGCGCGGGGATCGGATCGGCCGCATTCGGATCGAGTTCATCGGAATCTTCATCAGAGTCTTCGTTGGCCACGATCGTGACCGTGTTCTCCCCAAGCACGGCCCCCTTGTCCTCGGTGACCGTAACGACGAGTGAGTATTTGCCGGTGGAATCTGTCGTTCCTTGTGCAATACCAATACTTTGACCATCGCCCTTGTCGTTCGGCGTGAACGTAACCTGCACGTTGGGCAACGGTTTTCCATCCAAGGAAATCGTGCCGGACACCTGTCCCGTCGTGAACTCGCTGCCACCGCAACCGGCGGCGACCAGCAGGGCTAGACCCAATAGAATCAATCGTGACATAGGATGAAATCTCCAATTGTAGAGAACTGTGGCAGCCCTGAGGATGAGCACCATGGTGCGGACCCGCGAACGGTTTCGCCTGGCCGCGCTACGATTCTCAAATCCACACGGTTCAGTCTGGTAATATCACCGATTCGCCACCCTGAATGGAAGCCAGTGCGGGTAGCACACCCATGCTCCGGACCCTTGTGTTGTTGCGACCGACTCCCAGGTCTACAGTACGGGCAATGGCTCGTACGGAACCGTCCGCCAGACAGAACATGTGGGAACCTGGATGAAGGCCACCCCATCCTCGCTTACAGACGTTGCTACCGCCGCGTCCCCCCACATTGACACACCTGGTGTAGTTGGGGATGAAAATGCGAGGTTGACCCACAGTGATACTGGACTGGTTGTAGGAGGTGTAACTGTAGGCCCAAAACCCTCTCCGCTCGCGCGAATTCCTATCCGTGGGCGTGGTGTGCATTTCGCCGACGAGCAACGTATTGGACGTGCCATCCAGGATGCTAGAAAAGCTCTCCGGTGTGAATTCCGACCGACTGCCGGTACGGCCCCGATGGTTATGTGGCCTGGGAGTCGCCCCTACGTGGTGGAGGACACCCCGATTGTTGGTGCAGAAACTGTTGGACTGATTGGTATCCAGCCAGCAGGCTCCCGTGCTGGCACCACTCACGGCACGATAGGATCCCGGCGCATAATGCATATTGCTACCCGGTCCGCTACGAGGCTCTTGCAACCCCCTGACATTGACGTCTGACGGGCAGATGAAAGTTTGACAAACGTCATGCAGACCGCTGCGTTGGGTCCCCCAGTGCGACCGCTTCGTCCCGGGTTCCCGTCGTTCCACAGGTTAAAGTTGTAACGATCGTGTAGCGGCTGCTGTTCCAGGAACGGCAAGATAAATAGTGTCCATGTGGCAGCGCTAGGAGTGCCACAACAATTACCCGGGGTGATGTTGCCCGGCGGGAACGTCTTGTACGTGTCGTGGTAGTTGTGGCACGACAAGCCGATCTGCTTGAGGTTGTTGCCGCATGACATCCTCCGCGCCGCCTCACGCGCGGCTTGCACGGCCGGCAACAACAGAGCGACGAGAATGCCGATAATTGCAATTACCACCAGCAACTCGACCAGCGTAAAACCGATCCTTTTTCGAGAAGAGCTCATCGACTTCCCCTTTGCGCTTGAGAGATGTGCAGAATCAACAAGATAAGAACTTTTCTATATGAGGGCAGTTAGTATAAGCCCTTGGTATGTTGATGCAAGTTTTTTGTGGCAAACTGTCGTCCACGGTCGCGTAATCGAAGAAGCCAAAGCGTTTTTGATTCACGCCCCGCGCCAACATCGGGCGCTCACCAAAACGCCTATCGCCGCCTTCCTGCGACGAATCACAGTTCGGCCCCCGAAAACCGACCCGAGTCGCCCAAATTGACATGTCACGCACTCCATGGCTGCGCTCGGACATCGTCGCGCCGCGGTCGACCGAACCCGAAACTTCGCTACAATATCAGCAAACCACGGTCCAGCAGGCCGGGGCGTGTCGCGGTTCTCTTTTCTTCGCGAGCCTATGAGACGGATCACTCTTCACTTCGGCATTGCGTTGCACTCAATCCGCTTGCTGCTGCTGGCAATCATCCTTGTCAGCCTGGCTGCTCAAGCTGCGGTTGCGGATCGGATCATCCTGCGCAATCTGAAGATCATTGACGGGCCGAAAGTGGTCACATTCGACGAAGATGGTGTGCGGTTGGACGACGATCGCGTGGTCGGTTGGTACGACATTGAGAAGGCCCGCGTGGCCGACGACCAACAACCTCGGTTCGATCGTATGTTAAAGGAACTGGGCGACCCCCTGTTTCGAATTCGTCAGCGGATGCGAGTTGGCGATTACAAGGATCTGTCACCGCACGCCGAGGCTGTTTATCCGCGGTACATGGATCGGAAAAGCCCGACGGCCTACTTGGTCATGCAGGCCACGATGTGGTCGCGGGTTGCCATGGGACAGCGTGAGTCTGCCGTCGAGCCGTACTGTCGCTGTTATCAGTACCTGCGTCTCCAAAGCGGTTCGAATGGTGTGCTGCCCGGCGAGCGTCGCTTGAAATATGATCCGAAAACTGGCATGTGTGCGTCATTGGCGCCGGTCTGGTTCGACGTCGCGGCCGCGAAAGCAGCATTGCCGAGCGTCTACCAATCGATCAGCACGATAAGCCGACCGCGGCCGGAAGGTGCCTACGTCTATTTTACCACTCTGGCCTTGGCTGCGGGCGACACTGCCACCGCCGATCGTGTGTTGGGCGCGATCAAGAGTGACTCGGGCCCAATCCACGAACTACGCGACATCATCGCCGTGCAACGAGAATTGATGACAGGCAAGCCGGGTGCCGCGGCCGCAGCGCTCGATGCGCGCCTGGCGGACATCTCGCCCCAGAACCAACCGCTCGCCCTGTATTGGCTCGGTCGCGTCCAGTTGGCCTCGACCGATGTGGACACCAAAAAAAGCGGGCTCGTGCGGTTGCTGCGGATTCCCGCGTTATATGGCAGTCAAGCTCCCGAAATCTCCGCCGCCGCGCTGTCTCACGGCGTTGATGTTTTGAAGCAGTTAGACGACGTGCGCGGGAGCGTCGCCTTGCGAAACGAACTGCTCGTGCGTTACGGCCAGACTTACCTCGCTGCTCAGGCCCTTGCCCCTTCGCCTGTTGAAACCCCTCAGGAAACACCATGACTAAGGCGTTCGCTGTTCAAGGAATCTTGCTTTGCTTGCTGGCCATCTTTGCGGCCACCTCGTTTTCCAATCGCCTGACAATGGCCCAGGACGAGACGTTGGAAGATGTCGGTCCGACCACTTCCACGCCACCAGCTGCCGCTGCAGCGACTGACACAGCAGAGGAAACAGAGAAGACCCGCACGCTGCTGGACACGATCATAGACGGCGGCATCGTCGGACTGCTGATCATCCTGTTATCGATGGTGTCGCTGGGCTTTATCGTGGAGCATTTTCTGACGATTCGCAAAGCGACCCTGATGCCCGAACTTGTCATCGAGGAACTGGATGAATTGATCGGTCAGGGGCAGATCGACCAGGCCATCGAAGCCTGTCAAACACACGAGAGTCAATCGCTGGTATCGCAAGTGATCCTGGCTGGCCTTGAACGGTACAAGGGATCCGAATTTGGTTTCGCCGAATACAAAGCGGCCTGCGAAGAGGCGGGCGAAGACCAGACGGGGCGGCTCTATCGCAAAACAGAAGTCCTGGGCCTGATCGGTTCCATCGCGCCCATGTTAGGGCTGACCGGAACGGTCTTAGGCATGATTCGAGCCTTCAATATGATCGCCATCAAAGGCGGCATGGCCAAGCCGGACGAACTGGCGGGTGGGATTGGCCAGGCGCTTGTGACGACGTTACTGGGACTGGTGGTCGCAATTCCCACGATGGTCGCGTTTAGTTTCTTTCGCAATAAGATTGATTCAATCGTCGCCGAAGCCGGCAAACGCGTCGAGCAGATCATGATGCCGTTGGGTCGGCGCAAATAGAAGCCCGGCAACCGTCGCCCTTGGGCGATCCGATGGACCGCACCTTCACGTCAAGACAAATTCGCAATGCGCCTTACCAAACGCCGCCGTTCAACTCGACCGAACATGGACATGACGCCCATGATCGATATCGTGTTCTTGTTGATCATTTTTTTTATGACGGTCACCCAAGTTTCGAAGGTCAACAAGGAACAGCTCGAATTGGCCCAACAAAAGGGCTCTCAGGATCAGCAAACAGCGAACATCACCATCAACGTCACCAGGGAGGGTGAATACCGCGTTGCCGGCAGCCAGGTTTCTCTGGCCCGCCTTGTCTCTCTGGTCAGCCAAGAGCTGAGTGCCCTGGGAGGTGATGCGAGGCGGCTGAAGGTGACAGTTCGCACAGACCAGCGAGGCGTCAGCCGACACACTAACGAAGTGATGAAAGCGCTCAGTCGAATCGGCGTTCTACGCGTCAACAACGCCGTCGAGTCCCCCGAATAACGAACTCCGCGATGCGACTAACCAACCGAAGAACGCAACACGGCGAGAAGATCGAGCTGTCCATGACGAGCATGATCGATGTCGTATTCTTGCTCCTTATTTTTTTCATGACGACGGCATCGTTCGTTAAGACAGAACGACAGCTCGATTCAAATATCAAGAACCAGGATTCCGTCAGTTCATCAGCCAGCGACATGGAGCCGGCCATTGTCGAGATCGTCAACAGTGGCGGTCAATTCGTCTATCGCATTGGTGCTCGGGAAGTTCTGGTGGCCACGGAACTGACCAGCATCCTCCGCCAGTTCCCCAGCAAGTTGGATGGAGCCTACGTCAAAGTTAGCGACGATGCTCCCTTTGGCATGGCCGCTGCCGCAATCCAATCTTGTAAGGATGCTGACTTCACTACCGTCACTTACGTACCACCCAAATGAATCTGTCGACCGACAAAACACCACTCGGCATTCAGCCGCGTCGATTGCCTCGAAGGATGGCCCGCTGGCTTTCCGCGGCCAGCTTCTTCTGTTTGGCACTTGCCTGGCTGGCGGGAAACGTGGCTTGGTCCGACGACAAGGACGATCTTCAGCTGGAGAAGTTCCTGACACGTTTGGGACTGGTCGACCTCCGCACGCTGCATCTCGAAGAGGTGCTCGAAGGCGAGCTTCCGGACGTGCGGCGCGTGGAGACCGCGAAACGGCTGGCGGACCTCTATGCCAGCCAATTGGTCGCATATTCCTCGGACAAGACACGTTATGATGACGTCGTCCAGCGAATCAAACGGCTGGTTTCCAATGTCCCCGAGGCGGAGACAGCGTCGCTGAAAGTGATGCTATTGCAGGCCGACTTCTATCGGGCAGAGAAGCTGATTGGACAGTGGATTGTCGACCGTCGTGCCACAGCGCCGCGTGACGACGCGCACTCGATCCTGACACGCATCACGCCTCAGCTGATGGAATCGTATCGCCAGCTCAAAGCGGAATCCGACAAGCTGTTGGACGAGATCGACGCACTGGAGGAAGGCGACGAGCAAGCCGCCAAAGAGCAGCAATCGATGCAACTTCAGTCCGTTGCGGGTCGCGCGGGTTATTTCGCGGGTTGGTCAAGTTACTACCTTGGGTTAGCGCGTCAGAGCACGGGTGCCCAAACGACCGAGTATGCGGCGGCGCGTGATATGTTTCGCACGCTGCTCGGGACAACAGCGGAATATGCCGACGAAGAGGCGGAATTCCTAGGGCTGGAGTCTATCCGGCGGGCCCAGGCACTGATCGGTTTGGGACTGGCGGAAGCCGGCGCGGGCAATCTAAGTGGGAGTCAGAAGTGCTTCGAGTGGTTGGAAAGTGGCGGCGCACCGCCAAAGGTGCAGGACGAGGGTCCTTATTGGCGTTTGCAAGCGCTGCTAAACGCTGACCGGCTTGATCTGGCACTTGAGTATGCCAAAAAGCAAGTCGCTGTCTTGACCAGTTCTGCAACAAGTGGCAAGGTCAGCTTCTGTGTCAGTCTGGTGCGTGCTGCGTTTGCTGGAGCCGAAACACCCACGCCCGACTTGCGGGAATTAGGAATGCTTGGGATCGCAGGTCTGGTCAAGCTGCGTCAACGCGGACCAGTCCGTGCCCTCTTGGAAAAATACAAGATCGACCTTGCTGGCTCGACCGGATTCTATCTCAACTGGATCAAGGGACAGCAACTGACTGAACAGGCCGAGAAGTCCAAATCGAAAGAGCTGTTTCGGGAAGCAGTGGTTACCTTGGAGCGCGCGATTGAGGCGGACGATGCCAAGCAGGACTTGGCATCGTTTGGCCAATGCCAAACCCACCTCGCCACATGTTATTACCGCCTGGAACGCTTTGAAGATAGTGCGAGGATGTTTGAAGCGGCGGCCGCAGCACGTAAGGCAACCGGCGATGAAAAAGCGGTGGATGCAGCTTGGGCAGCATTTGTGTCGTACCAAAAGCTCGTAAAAAAACAGCCGCGATTTGTGGCAGCCGCCATCGATGTGCTGCGACAATTGAAACGCGACTACCCCAACCATGAATACGCCCAGCGGGCCGATTATCACATCAGTAAGTTACGCCAGAACGCGTCATCGCCGGCGGAGAACCTGGCCAACCTTGAAAAACTGCCACCCGGCAACGCGAACTACCTGGCGGCGCGATATGATATTTGCATTATCCGGCATGGGCAATGGAAGTCTAAGGCTGGCAAGGAACGTCGCGAGGCTGGTGACAAGTTACTTGCCGCCGTCAACATCTATCTGCAGGCAGCAAGCTCCGGCAGCAACGCCTCCCAGAAAGTCAAAGTCAGCTCTCTGGCAGCCAGTGTTGTTTTGGACAGAAAACCCGTCGATGTCGGTCTGGCCAAATCGTACCTAGACCGCGCCGCAGAGTGGGCCCACGCGTTGCCTGACTCGTCCAACGTGGCGGCGGAGTACCACTATCACGCGATGAGACTAGCTGAAGGCACCAAGAACGATGCGGTGCGCACAAGCCATGCAAAATGGCTCGCTGAGAATGGACAGGGTTCGCCGTTTGAATTGTCTGGTTTGGTAGCAGCTGCCAAGACAGCCGACGCAGCCGCCGAATCGGCCGGCAATTCCGGACCGAATCAAGCAGTTCGCGAAGCGCACCGAGTCTACGCGAGGCTGTCTGAACTGTATGGGGACAGCTCACAAGCGCTCGTCGAACAAAAGAACGCCCGTGTCGCAATGTCCAAGGCCGCTCAATACGCAGACCAACTTGGTGACCATCGGGAAGCCGCCGAGCGGTTGGATAAACTGCTCATCGCGTTGTCTGGCGAGGAAACCAAGAACAAGAACTACCTCCGCCGCGCTGGATTGGCGCATTTCTCGGCAGGCCAATACGGCAATGCACTTCAACACTGGCGAACGCTCTTAGCCGGCTTAAAAAAAGGATCCACAGATTGGTACGAAGCAAAGTACCATCAGCTCGCCTGCCTTGCGAACATGGACCCTGGCAAGTTCAAGAGTGTACTGGGCCAATTCCACTTGCTGTACCCAGATGTCCCACAGCCGTGGAGGGGCAAGATTGCCGCGTTGGCACCCTGAAGACCCGTTGGCGACCGAAGGGCGGATCGACCCATGCACTGATCACATCTGCTAGGATGTAAGACTAGGAGAGATGAAGGTATTCGCGTTTCAATCGCGCAATTCTGTGTCAAGACTGACGAGCCAAGCTACGTCTTCCTGACAGTTTACCTCGACCACTCGACTGCCTGACCACGAACAGACGAACGAGTAGATCATGGCGGCCAATCAGCCACCTCCACATACGATGGACCCCAACGAAGAGAGGAAGCTCCAACTTTTTCTTGAACGAGCGGCACCAATTGTGTTGGAAAGCCGCGTGCTGGCCACCGAGAATTGGCGACGTCTGGTGGCCTTGGCGCAAGAACTCGAAATGAGCGACGGTCAACTTCGAGCAACCGTCGAGGATCTGCGTCGCCGCGGCGTGATTGAACGAGTCGAGCTCCAGCCGCTCAAACCTTCTTCCAAGCCTCCACCGCTGCCTGTCCGTCCAACTGCCTCCGATCCGGTGCCGGAGGGTCGGGCAAATGACGCAAGACCTTCTGATCGAGACGCAACGCCAGGCATTCCACCCATTCGCGAAAGGACGTTCTCGCTGAACTCGCCGACGCCACCAGAACTGCCTCCTCCGCCACCAGCGTCAGCGTCAGCGTCACCGCCCAAACCGAACCGCGAACCGGAAGATCCTGGCACCACTAGCGGTCTCCGCGAGCAACTATCGCAGCGTGCCGCGGCGATCATTGCCGAGCAGCGTGGATTCACTCCCAAGACGCATTCGCTGATCGCTTCGGCCGCTGAAGATCTTGGCCTCTTGGACCGAGATGTCGCCGACGTCATCCGCTCGTTGCATCAAGGCGCCAGCCAGCCTCAAGAGGCGCCTATGGATGACATCAATCAGCGTCAACGCTGGAAAGAAGCAGGCAAGCCCGAACCTCCTCGCCACGAGGCCCCCAAGAAACCACATGAGATCTTCAGCACATTCGTGGCCAGATCGTTGGACAAACTCGCCGTCGGACATGTCTCCAGCGACCTTGAGGAAGGATTAGTCGCTCACGGAACGAAGGTCCTGAAGTTGTCGCACGTCTATGCCACGCAACTCGTCCGTGACGTCTCACAGGAAAAGGAACTGTTGCTGGAAACAGACACCAAGTTGCAGATACAGGCCGACGACACATCCACGAGTCTCGACCCGCGCTTGCTGGTATTTCTGGATCGAGCCACACCGATCTTGGCACAAAACCGGGGTTTGAATGCGCGGAGCCGTGTATTATTGGGTGCCATGGCCGAAGAAGTCGGTTTGGCACAGAGTGAAGTGGACGCCGCCGTCGCTTTGCTCGAGAGCAAGCCCACGGACACCGATGGCCTGGACGCTGCACAACGACAACGGTTGGCACCCTTTCGCCGTTTTGCCGCAGAGATGCTCGGGCAATTGCCGCAGAGGATCCTCACTGCTCGAGTCCACACGATGATGCTCGAGCGAGGTGAAGAGCGATTTGGCATTGATTCAGATCTGACCCGAACCGTACTTCGCGAACTGGCGGCCGAACAACAGGTTCAGATTATTACGGAAGAAGAAGCAACTCGGCACATCGAAGGTCTGGTCGAAGAACAACTTGGTGACGCGCTCCGGTTGGAATCTGACGTCAAGCATCGGATCCTCCAGGAAGGCGGACAATGGGGACTGCCGGTGGAGCAGATCGAGAAGATTATCAAACAACGTTCGCAAAGAAACTATCAAAAACGGCGATCGGAACGAAATCTCTCAAACGCTGCGTTGTTCGCTGCACTGGTCGCCGTAATGTTGGTTGTGGTTTTTTTGGGGTGGACCATGCTGGGCGGGCGGATGACTCCCGTCGAACCGGTTCGAGATCCTCCGCCCGTCACGGTTAATGCCGACACGCCGGTGGATGACACCGATGATAGTTGGTGGAGCGTTGATTTGGTCCTGGCCATTCACAACGCGTCAAGTGAATTCCCGTTATTGCGTCCGGCATTGAAGGCAATCGGATCTCCGAATTCCGAGCGTCGCATTACCGCGTACGATGCGATCACCAAGTTTGCCTTGAACCAAACGGATGACAACGTGCAGCGAAACATGCTGCTAACCGTGATTTCACAGGCATATGTTGTCGAACCTGATGCAGCGACTGCCGCCAAGATCCGCCAGGGGTTGGTGAACGTGATTCCCGGACCGGAAGACCGTTTGAGCGAACAGGCGGACGACTACCCACGAATCTTTTGGGCCATGCGGGGGGCGGTTGCGGCGCTTCATGCCGCCAGCGACAACGCTCGGCGCGCTGACGACATTGCTCGTTCCATTGGTCAGGTCGTAGGGACCACGATTGATCGCAATCAGCCACTCCTCCAACTTGAGCGCCAATGCCTGGGTGCGCTGGCCGAGCGGCTTTTTCGCCTCATGATCGCCTCGGCCGCGTCACGCCCCGCTGATACATTGCCGCTGCATCCGGTGATTGCCGAAGAAGCAGGCCGCTATCTTGATCGGCCACGGCTGGAGACCCTGAATGCAGATTTTCTGGCTGCGTTCCTGCCCGCCAGCGAAGATTCGTGGAGCGCGTTTCAAACGTTGATTGACAACACCGTGGATAATCGCGATCCGCTGATCGTCGCGAGACTGATCGACGTGTATGAAACTACGACCAATTCCCCGCTGCAGTCACATCTGCAGATCGGCTTACTCCGTCGCGCCAATCTCAAACCAATGTCCGAGGAAGCCCGAGAAATTGCCGGCGAGATTCGGCAGGCGCTGGGGATCACGGAAGTGGTCACCGCCGAGGGCCGTACGCTCGACTTCATTCAAATCGCCAAGCGTGAATTAGCGCGAACCAGCACGGAAACAGACGAACGGATTATGGCGGCCGATCTGGCGACGCGCCTCAGTCGTGTCGCAACGCTCGGCTGCGCACTCGCCCAAGGCGAACTGGGCTTTACCTCGTTCGACGAAATGATTGAGAAAGAACCGACGACCCTGACAGCACGATCGCCGCACGACGAGCCCTTGTTTCCGACCGATGTCGGCACGGATTGGGATGCTCTGGAGAGAATCGACAGTGCCCTCTCGCGACTGCAACGCGAAGGATCGATCAATCGAGTTGAGCGAATCGAAAGCATCGCCGGTGTAGCGGATCGCGTGAGGGACCTCAAGCCCGCACAGGCGCGCCTGTTGGCCGCCTATCTGCTCGCGAACAAATCGCGCACTGAGCACGACAAGGTCCTAGAGCATTTGCCGAAGTTTGGACACTGGAGCCATTTGCATCTGGCCATGGCCGATGGAATGTATGACGCCATGATGCAACGCGACCAATTGCAAACGACATTGTCACGTTTGCTTGAAGAAGAGATCACGTTGGGCGACGGCGAAGCAGGACGTGAAGCGGTTCGGGGTGCGTTGTTGAGGCGTGCTTTAGCTGACAGCGCTGCTGAAGGATCGAGCGTTTCCGATCCCGAATTGATCGATCAAGCGCGCAGTCTGTTGCTTGACCAGTATCTTCGGCAGGCAAACTTGTTGGGAGTTCCCCAGCCCACGTATGCGGATGCCACGGGCCCCGCCGCTATCTTGAAGGCCATCATCGGACACTACTCGACGGGAGTTGCCGAGGCAGGTGCGGACACGGAAACAACGCCTCAACTGGCGGAAATCCCGCATCAACTGCAGGCGATCGAGTACATCGCAACCAATCGCCTGCAACAAACCGTATTGCTCGAAAGAATCTGGTTGCAGCTCCTGGCGACCGATTTGAAGCAAAAGTCTCCGGAGGTTTCAGAAGAGGCCGATCGGATTATTCGTGATTTGCGTCAAGCGGATCGAGCCGCCGGCAATTCACTCGCCCAACTGCACGCCAGTCAATCCGCGCTAGTCCGCATGTGGATGTTGTGGAACCGCTCCAAATAGACCGAGATCGCCATGCCGCGTTATACGTTACTGCTGTTTTGCCTGCTGGCAGTCTGGACCGCGCCGTGCCTTGGCGTGATCATCCTGGAAAAGGACAGTGCCGAAGCGATCAAGGGATTCCTGGTCAGCCAAAACGACCAGCGTGTCATCGTTGACGAGTTGCTTCCCAACGGTGAGACACGCCAACGTGTTGTTCCTCGGTCAACCATCGATGTAATGATCATTTCCGTGGTACCTGATCGACTAGCGGCATTGCAGCCGGATCAGCCACAATCCTATCGCGATTACGCGGATGAACTATCGGAGAAACGCGAAGACCCGGAGGCCCGCAACGCCGCGATTCGCCTCTACTTGTTGGCCGCTCACTTGGACCCGAAAGGCCAAGGCCGCAGTTCTCTCTTAAGCATGGCCGGGCTGGCTCGATCACCAAATGAAGAACGAAAATTCCGGGCTATGGTCTACTTGCTGGATCCGGCACACGACCGCGGCGAGTTAAAACCACCGTCACTGACCGCCTCGCCAGAAATCAAACTCACCAGGTCACAGCGATCGATGATGTTGACGGCCATCCGCGCGTTACGCAATGACAATCGACGCGAGGCCCTGAACTTCTCAGCCCGCCCTCTGTTTCAAGAGATCTTCAATCGCTATTCGTCGATTCTCACACTGGACGAATTTAGTGCCGCCGCCGCCCAGCGCGACGAACAAATACCAGCGAGCCTCTTAAGGAAGCTGATTTCAATGGAACTGCTCGTGTTGGATCTTCCGTTGAAAAATCGACCCTCAACGGGGGACGTCCGCTGGTCGACAATCTTGATGACCGGGCAGGACACACCCGTGACTCCTTTGTCGCTAGAGACCATCACCGAATTCGATCCAAATGAAAACGTGTTCAAGAACAACCGTTGGTCCGTGCCTGAAGATAGATGATTGACGCGAGGCTGCGCCAAAGACTGAAAGTGCAAACACCCTACGAATCTGGTGAATCATTCGGGCTACTGGCCCAGGACGTAAGCAAAGATCAACGGAGCTACAATTGAGGCGTCCGAATTGATCATGAATTTAGGGCCTGTTTCGGCGAGCTTAAACCACGTGATTTTTTCGTTGGGGACGGCCCCTGAATACGAACCGTACGATGTGGTCGAATCGGAGATCTGAGCAAAGTACGACCAGAGCGGTACATCTTTGCGTAAGTCCTGAATGATCAGTGGAACGGCGCAGATCGCAAAATCGCCAGCAATGCCGCCACCAATTTGGAAAAAGCCGATCGGCGCATTTGGCGATTCATCCAGGTACCAGCGTACCAAGGTTTCCATCTGAGCCGTCCCGTTCTTGATGACACTATGCGATTTAACGGTCCCATCAATCACGCGTGCCGCGAAGATATTCCCCAACGTCGAATCTTCAAAACCCGGCGTGAAGACGGGGAGTCTCATTTCATGGGCAGCCAAAACCCAGGATTCTTCGGGTGGAATCTGGTAGTAGGGCTCGAGTTTGTTTTCGTCGAACAGCCGAAAAAAGTACTCATTCGCGTCTCTTGAAACGCCGGCTTCGCCGGCTTCCACCCAATACTCCAACAAGTACCGCTCGAGGTGACGCATCGCGGTCTCGGGAATGCAGGTGTCAGTGACCCGGTTAAAGCCGTCGTCACGCAGTGCCAATTCGCCCTGCGGCGATAGGTCGCGGTAATTCGACACGATTTTGTATTCGTCGTGTGCGACCAGATTGAAGATATCCTCTTCCAAGTTTGCAGCCGTACAAGAGATAGCGTGAACATGGCCGGCTCGAATCATTTGGGCCAAGGAAATCCCAAGTTCGGCCGTGCTCATTGCACCCGCCATCGCCAGCAGAATCTTGCCACCTTCCGCAGTGTGCTTCTTGTAGGCTTGAGCGGCGGCGAGCGTTTCGCGAGCGTTGAAGTGGCGAAAGTGCTTTTCCAGAAAGGCGGAGACCGACATAACACTTTCGCCTACGTGATTACTGAATGTCCATGTCACAGCTCAATCCGCCGGCTGCCGGGACATAAGAAGAACGCGTGTAGTCCATGACCATCCGGTGCGCGCTGAAACGCCAGGCCAACGTGGCGATTGAATTCATCATCGTCTTGATCCAACGCTGCGGCAGACCATCGATATCTCGCTCATAGAACATTGGGACGAGTTGCTCTTCAAGCACGCTGTACATCGACTCCGCGTCACGACGGTCCATGATTTCGTCGGAAACATGGGTGCGGCCGTTTCCAATCGCAAATCCGTTGGCGCCGTCGTATGCCTCTGCCCACCAGCCGTCCAGCACCGACATGTTGAGCGCGCCGTTGAGTACCGCTTTCTGGCCACTCGTGCCTGACGCTTCCAACGGTCGCCGTGGATTGTTCAACCACACATCCACACCCTGGATCAGATGACGACAAACGTTGATGTCGTAGTCTTCGACGTACACAATCCGATTGTTGAAGCGGTGATTGTGACGTGTCTTGGCAATACGTTGAATGAACTGCTTACCAGGCTCGTCCTTGGGATGCGCTTTGCCCGCGAAAACGATCTGCACGGGGCGATCCTTGCCATTGATCAATTCAAACAGGCGATCGATATCGTAAAGTAGCAAACTCGCTCGTTTGTATGTCGCGAAACGCCGAGCAAAGCCGATGGTGAGCACGCTGGGATCGAGGAGATTGCGAGCCGTTTCCACGGCCTCCTCGCTCTCACCGCGCCGACGGCATTGGCGGCTGACACGGCGACGCACAAACTGCAGCATGAGGTTCTTCAATGCATTGTGCGTTTCCCATAGCTCGCCCGGATCCACGGAATAGATCTGCTGCCAAGCCGTGGATTCGCCCATATTGGCCATCCACCCGGCGGGAAAGTGACGGTCATACAATTGTGTCATCTGCCAAGCAAGCCAACTCGGAATGTGGACGCCATTGGTGATGTGTCCGATGGGAACTTCTTCTTCCACTCGCCAGGGCCATAGATGAGCCCACATCCGGCGGGACACATGTCCATGCAGTGCGCTGACCGCGTTTGCTCGGCGAGATAATTTGAGACCAACGACAGTCATGCAAAACGACTCGTGCTCGTTCTGCGGTTCGACGCGACCTAGCCCCATCAGTTGTTCGTACGAAATTCCCAGTTGATCACGTAGCGGTCCCAAATGCTCCTCGACCAAACTGCCATCAAATCGGTCGTGACCCGCAGGTACCGGGGTGTGGGTCGTGAATACCGACTTCTGAGCGACGTCGCGGAGCGCGTCGTCAAACGACAGCCCGTCGTCGTGCATGTATTCGCGAATCACCTCCAACGAACCAAATGCACTATGGCCTTCGTTCAGGTGATAGACACCAGGTGTGATCCCCAAAGCACGCAGCGCCTTCACGCCGCCGACACCCAACAACAACTCCTGGCGAATCCGCGTTCGTTCGTCGCCGCCATAAAGGCGACTCGTCAGTTCACGATCCTCCGGCTTGTTACCCTCGACATTGGAATCCAACAGGTACAGCGACACGCGACCGACGTGCACATGCCAGACCTTGGCAAAAATCTGACCGCTGCGTGTATCGATTTGGATCGTGATCGGCTTGCCGTCTTTGCTCAATGCAGGTTCCAACGGCGTGTTTTCTACTTTTGTGTCCTGGTACTCTTCGCGCTGGAAATCGTCTTCGTCCAGGTGTTGGCGGAAATACCCCTGCCCGTAGAACAGGCCAATCGCAACCAAAGGGACTCCCAAACCGCTGGCACTCTTGATGTGGTCACCGGAGAGAACTCCCAAGCCACCCGAGTAGATTGGAAGTGACTCGTGCAGCCCGAATTCAGCGGAAAAATATGCAACTGGCCGGGCACCCAAAACGCCCGTGTTCGTCGCACCCCAGGGTGGCTGCGTCGACGTGTATTCCTTGAGCCGCCGCACTGCGTGGTTGATTCGACTGTAAAGCACCATTTCTGAGGCTCGCGCCGCCAAACGCTCCGGCGTAAACTCATGTAGTAAGGCGATTGGATTATGATCCAGTTGGCGCCAGCGAATCGGATCCAGGTCCCGAAATAGGTTGATCACCTCGGGGTGCCAAGCCCACCACAGGTTGCGGGCTAGAACCATGCACTTGTCGTAAAGAACCTCGGCGGTCAATTCGCCGGCACTTGATTTCGGGGATTCTGGGGCAGTCATTGTGTCCGCTTGACTCATATAGGTCCTTCTTTCAGGCAACCGCGTCGGTGCCAGCACGTAGCGTAATCCGATTTCGTCAACGGTTTGGTAATGGTCGTGCAGGTGATTGTCAAGGCGACTCCACAGAACTTGGCAGGTGGGGGGTTCGATCGCCGTGCTTTCGCTGTTGCTGAAGAACAAGGGAGTTGAAGCCTGCCACTTCCACGATATGCTGACAGTATTGGTCTATATCAGAACAAGGTGACGGACAAGGCTGCCGTGAGGTCGATATCATGCGAGGTTAGCTGGCACTAAGGATCGTTCGAGGAATTACTGTCCGATAGTCGCCTTTCGCTCCGCGAAAGGAACGTGCTTTCGCGGAGCGAAAGACGACAATAAAAGATCGAACACTGCTAAGCCAGGTGTGTCTGACGACGACGTTTGTCATTACGCGGCGTACCGGTGAGCGCGACCAAGTGACTGCGAATACGCTAAGTGTCACCGCGAACCGCCCCACCTGCTCGAATAATGGGTATCGGAAGACTCGCCGACGGAAGATAGTGGAAATAGTCAAGAAGGAGAGCTTCGGTTTACCTACCTATCGTTAGGATGGCTCGCAAGTTGCGCGCTGAACGATCAGTCCCGATCGTATCGTTACGACACCGTAGACGTGTCGTTGCGACATTTTAAATTCTGCTTTGACGGAGCTTCATCCCTTGCCCGAACAACCCAACATTGTCTGGCATACACCGAGCGTTACGCGTGCTCAGCGAGAACAACTCAACGGCCACCAAGGATGCGTGATCTGGTTCACGGGGCTCAGCGGTTGTGGGAAAAGCACCGTTGCCAATCTGGTCGACCACAAACTGCATGATCTAGGCGTTCACGCCGTTCTCCTTGATGGGGACAATGTCCGTCACGGTCTTAATGCGACGCCCCAGCTTCTCTCGGAAACACACGGGCCGGAATTCGCCGAGCGATTTGGCTTGGGGTTTTCCGCCCAGGACCGCGAAGAGAATATTCGCCGCATCGGTGCGGCTGCTGAATTATTCGCGACGGGCGGCATTGTCACGTTGACGGCGTTTGTCAGCCCTTATCGGCGTGATCGCGATGCAGTTCGCCGACGGATCGAGTCTGCCGGGCGACCGGGCGATTTCATCGAGATCTTTGTCGACGCACCCCTGGACGTCTGCGAATCACGGGACCCCAAAGGTCTGTACAAGCAGGCGCGGGCTGGAAAGATCAAGGGATTTACTGGCATCGATGATCCATACGAACCACCGGAAAACCCGGAACTCCGTCTGGATGCGGTGGGGCAATCGCCTGACGAGTTGGCTGAAGCTGTGGTCGCCTACCTGGTCGCCCGGAACAAGATCCATGCCTAGGCCTTGCTGGCCTGTCAGGCGGCTTTTTGTCGTTCATCAAGCGATGAATCTGCGGGTTGAGGACGAACCTGGTCCGTAGCAGATTCGATGATCCGAGTGGTCGAAATGCCGTCGAGCGCGCCCACGACACAAACCTGCCCGCCGTATGCTTCGACAACTTCTTTGCCAACGACTTCATCCACCGAATACGTCCCGCCCTTGATCAGAACTTCAGGGCGGATTCCATGTAACAAGTTGTGCGGTGTATCTTCGTCAAAGATCACCACATAATCGACGCACGCCAGGGCCGCTACGACCGCAGCGCGATCGGTTTGCGTGATGATCGGCCGCAAATCGCCTTTCAATCTTCGCACGCTGGCATCACTGTTCATCCCCACCACCAGCACGTCGCCATGGGCCGCCGCTTCGGCCAAATACGTCACGTGGCCAACATGGAGTAGATCGAAACATCCGTTGGTAAAGACGACACGTTTCCCAAGACGACGATGCTCGGCAGCCCGAATACCGGCTTCGGCTGCCGATACGATTTTCGCATTGGTCGAGTGAGTCCCCTGCGTCAGTTCGGCGTGGATCTCTGATTTGTGAATGACCGCCACACCCGGCCGCTCGACCTCCAGTCCAGCGGCAATGTTGGCAAGTTGTACGGCTTCGGCCGCCGTCGCACCACCACCGATCGCGAAACCTAACATCGCCAACACCATGTCGCCGGCGCCCGTGATATCGTAGACGGACCGCGCCCGCGTTGGAAAGAGTTCGCCTTCGCCACTACGTGTCATCAGCGCCATGCCCTGGCGATCCAGCGTGATCACAACCAGGTCCAGATCCAACTCGGCGCACATCTTGCCACCCGCCTCGATGGCGTCATCCGTTGTCGCGACCTTGCGTCCAATTGCGAGTTCAGTTTCCAGACGATTCGGTTTGAGCAGTGTGGCGTTGCGATATTGTCTGTAATCTCCACCCCGTTGTGGATCGACCAACACGGGCTTGCCAGCCTTTCGCGCGGCGGCAATCACCGCCTGAGTCAGCGCGGGCGTGCAGAAACCCTTGGCGTAGTCGGAAATCAAGACGATATCAAAATCGCGGATCGCAATCTCGATTCCGCGGACAAGGCTGTTGACCAGGTCCTTTTCCAACGGATCACGAACTTCACGGTCAACACGTAGAATCTGGCCGGGACGCAATCCGGCCACGCGACCAATAAACCGTTCTTTGACAGTCGTGGGTCGACTTGGATCGGTCACCAGCAGCTCGGTCTCCACGCCAACTTCGCCGAGCAGTTGTCGTGCGGCAACGCCGGCCTCGTCGTCACCCACGACACCAGCACACGCCACGCTCGCTTCCAGTCCGCGCAGCATGTGGCTGACATTTGCCGCACCACCCAATCGTTCCTCTCGCTGCTCGGCACGCAAGACCAAGATCGGTGCCTCCTGGCTGACACGCTCTGCGTCGCCATGGGTGTAGCGGTCCAAGATCAAGTCACCCAGCACAAGCACGCGTGGAGCGGACAGACCGTTGAACACATTGAGTAGCTCGACGGGACTCATGGGCAGTCATTTTCCCTGTTGTGCGAGTTTTTGGTGGCGCGCCACGTTGATTGTCTTGCGTGCAAGCAGATCCATCTGGGACGCAAGCCAACTTCCATAGCCTCTTATAATGCCAATGGCCGGTTGAAAGAAGAGAATCTGGGTAAACGCGAATGCTCTTTGGGATCTCTGAGGCTCGCGGGTATAACTCGCGGTTCGCCAGAACAACACAAGGACGCTAGCATGAGTCGCTACCCGCTTTTTGATCGTCAACAGATCCGTCTGCGTGCATTGTCCGACCGCGGGCATGACCTCCGTGCACAGGACTGCCTCGATTTGGACGCAGATGTCACGGACTACACGAATCCCGAATTTGAAACGCTCGTCCAGGCGATCGTGCGAGCGCGTCAGGCAGATCGTCCTGTGATCCTGATGATGGGGGCTCATCCAATCAAGCTCGGCCTGTCCCGCTATCTGATCCAACTCATCCAGCGCGGCCTCGTGACGCACCTGGCCACCAATGGGGCGGGCATGATTCACGACTATGAACTCGCATTGGGCAGCGGCACCAGCGAAGATGTCCGCAAGTGGATTCAACAGGGCCAGTTCGGGTTGTGGAATGAAACCAGCCGACTAAACGATATCATTGTGTCAGCCGCTCAGCGGCAAGAAGGCTTGGGCGAAGCGGTTGGCCGAACGATCGAGGAAGGCGAGTTTCCCAGGCGTGACTTGAGCATTGCCGCCGCCGGTTGGCGAGTCGGTGTACCGGTGACTTCGCATGTCAGCGTCGGCAGCGACATTATTCATTCGCATCCCAACTGCGACGGCGCCGCGCTGGGTGCCGCCAGCTACACGGACTTTCTTATCTTCACTCGGGCGATCCAAGATCTGGCAGGCGGCGTGTTCCTGAACGTCGGTTCCGCCGTGACGGGGCCAGAAGTGTATTTGAAAGCTCTGTCGATGGCGCGCAACGTCGCGCGACAAGCGGGTCGCGAAATCCGCTCGTTCACCACCGCCGTGTTCGATCTGGTCGACTTGCCAACAGATTACCGTGCTGGGCCACCAGGCAAAGACCACCCGATGTACTACTATCGCCCGTGGAAGACGATCTTGGTGCGGACGGTCGCCGATGGTGGGCAGAGCTTTTATTTCTCCGGCGATCACCGCGTGACGATTCCGGCGCTCTGGCAACGCCTAACGAGTACCTATGAAGCAAATGCCTTGGCCCGAAAATACCCGTCACGCTCCGCCTGACGATTGCCAGCTGCGGTGGCGGGATTGCTCAAACAGAGCCCTGGAAGCCCTCGAGTATTTGCCGATAGAATGAAGGCGCATGAGAAAATCCCTTCGTACGTCAATCATCGCTGCCTATGCCACACGACCCAACGACTTGGATCGACGCAGAACTCGCTGAATTGGAATCACGGCAGTTACGTCGCTATTTGTGCGAACGGCAGTTGGCTCAGGGCGCGGTAATACGCGTCGATGGCCACGAGCTGGTCAATTTTGGCTCGAACGATTATCTCGGCCTGGCCAGTGATCAGTGTCACGAAGCCGTTGGCACGACGATCGGCGCTGTTGGCTGGGGTGCCGGCGCCAGCCCGCTGGTCGTTGGACGCGGGTCAGAACACGCAGCGTTGGAACGAGAACTCGCGGAGTTCGAGGGAACCGAGGCAGCTTTACTTTTCTCGTCGGGGTACGCCGCCAATGTGGGCACGATCACCGCGCTCGCTGGACACTCGGACGCCGTCTTTAGCGACGCGAAGAACCACGCCAGCATCATCGACGGTTGCCGGCTGTCTGGCGCGGACGTACACGTCTATCATCACGGCGATGTCGAACATCTGCGCAAATTGCTGATTTCCGCGTCCGACACGCGACGACGATTGATCGTCACCGATGGTCTGTTCAGCATGGGCGGAGATGCAGCCCCTTTGACAGAACTGGCGAACTTGGCCGAACAGTTCGATGCGATGCTGATGGTCGACGAGGCACACGCCACGGGCGTGTTTGGCCAATATGGTCGTGGCATGAGTGAACTGTTGGGCGTTGGCGATCGCGTGCACGTGCACGCTGGCACGCTCAGCAAAGCTCTGGGATCGATCGGAGGCTTCGTGGCCGGCCGACGAGCGCTGATTGATTGGTTAGCCAACCGTGCGCGGTCTTACGTTTTTTCGACCGCCTCACCGGAAGCCACAGCTGCCGCAGGACGCGCAGCGCTTCAGTTGGTTCGTCATGAACCACATCGTCGCACCGGTTTACTGGCCCGCGCCGCCAACGTGCGGCAGCAATTGACATTTCAGGGTTGGAGAATTGGCAATTCGACCAGTCAGATCATCCCCATCGTGGTCGGCGATCCGGCCGCGACATTACAGGCTGCTACGAGATTGCGCCAGCACGGCCTGTTTGTGCCAGGAATCCGCCCACCTTCGGTTCCCCAAGGCGAGTCGCTGCTTCGCATCAGCTTGAGCTATGCGCACGATCAGGAGATGATCGACCGACTGCTACGGGAGCTGGCAACCATTCGGGAAACCGGACTGGTGCGACTGTCTTGCCCAAAACACCGCGCAAACTAACCCGAGGCGTCGACATCGACGAAGATACTTGCATCCATTGTCTTGCTTCGCCGACGACGCACCGCCAAGATAGCGAATGTCTCATTCACATCACTTTGGAGTCGCAATGGATACGCCACAACCACTCGCCCATTCTGGTGCCCCGTTGCCCAAATCCCGGCGGAACTTGGCTGCGATGCTGATACTCGGAGGCCTGATCCTGGGCGCCGGCTTGTTCGGCCGCCACCTGCTGTTGCAGCGTGTCAAAAACAAGGTCTTTGATCCTAGTCCCACACCGCACCCCAGATTGAACGCTCCGTTCATTACCTCGGCAGACGCGGTCGTCGACAAGATGGTCGAGATTGCTCAATTGACCGCAGACGACTTGGTGTACGATCTGGGCTGTGGTGACGGGCGGATCATCGTGACCGCCGCCTTGAAAAGTGGCTGCCGCGGCGTTGGATTTGATATCGATCCGGACCGGGTCACCGAAGCGAACAAGAACGTAGAACTGCATGACGTCGGGCGGCTCGTTTCGATCAAGGAACAAGATGTCTTTGAGGTTGATCTCAGCGAAGCCAATGCTGTCTTGATGTACTTGCTACCGTGGATGATTGAGAAATTGAAGTCTCAGTTTGATCAGATGAAGCCGGGCTCCCGCATCGTCTCGCACGATTTTTATATCGAGGGCGTTGAACCGGAACGCATCGCGTACGTCGATGTCGACCCCAGCCAAAGTCGGCATGTTGTCTACCTCTACTCAGTACCGCTGCGTCGGAATCCAAATATGCCCAACAAGCCGCCTACACAGGGCGTTGCGGATCGAGCAGATGCAGCGCGAGCTGCCGCGGAAAAGTAAGCCCTGAAAGCATTTGTGTTCTAGCTTTGGGACATGGGTGCTCGGTGCGCGCATGTTTTGCGAACGACGGGCACCGACCGCAGGTTGGTCGGGGATCTTCACCATACGATCTGTCAAAGTCTGCATTGCGGAGCAATCCAACGACATGGCGGTCGGCTAATCCAGGAATCATGACTCAAGGCGAGGTGCCCTCTCCGGCCGCGTCCGTTTCGTTCCAAAATCGCTGATAGCGAATGGGCAAGTGCGGCCCGCTGTTTTTGGGTCCCTGCACATGGTCATTCGGCGGCGCAGTGGCATTCGGCCGCGCGTTGGATGCGGATCGGGTCTTGATCGGCGCGACCTTCCAGTGATACCAGGAACCGACTTTCCAGATTTCAATCGCGCCGTGACCTCCTTCAAAGCCCAGAATTGCTGCATCATCGGGACTCTTCAGGCCGAGATTCAGTCGCATCAGATTCTGCCATGAGACATTAACAATCGCGTCAATCTTCGTCCAGACTTGGTCTTCCAGTTCGGCCAACTTGCTTTCATCCTGGACCATCACCGTAGTGACCCAATGCCCAGCCTCGTTCTTCGCCTGGTGGATATTTTCCTGCTCCAGTTTCACATAGGCCTGATGCGCTTCACTGAGTACCTGATTCACATTCGTTCTTTGTTCTGTGGTCAACCTATCGCCTTCGAACCTGACAGTCGGATGCAACGTTGGACCGTCTTGGGTCCAAATGATCCATCCCGTTTTGTCCATCGAATTCACCTGTTCCGCGGCTCCGTATCGGGGCGGCATCATCGGTCCTTTGATTGTGCGCGACGTCATTTCGTCGGATGTGGACGATGTGACGATTAGCGCATCTCGGCTTGGTACACCGCCAAAATCCTGCCTTATGGACACATAGCTCCAGCCAAGGAACGCCATCGGAAGGATGCACATGACGGCGAAACCGCCAATCAGCAGAACGGCGACGACGATTCCCAAATTCGAGCGACGCGTTGCCGGCTCCATATTCGGCGGCATTTCCACGGCGCGCCTCTCTTTCTTACGTCGGAGTATTCGAAAAGAAACGAGAAGTCCGGCGACGCACGTCACGATCGCGACGAGCATGATGCCGACCAGGATCGTACCGGCGCCTAACGTGGCAAAGTAAGTGAAAAAACTCTCAGCTGGCGTGTCCTGATGCGTGACGTTACTGCCCAACGCGTGTACGCCGAATGCCATACCGTGACCGGCGTCGGCATACCAACCCAACGCGACGGGACCTTTCGCCACCGTGCCCAAGGCCAAACCACCATAGCTGAACCCCAAACCAAGGGCCAACCCGCCGATCGCCAAAAGCAACCCCATGGCGATGCCGCCGAATGAAAACAGGCCCAACGCGCAGCCGCCAATTGCCAGCGAACCAACCGCGCCGCCACCGAATGCCAGGCCACCCACGGCACCGCCTCCGATGGCAATTCCACCGACGGCGTACGAGCCAATAGCAACGACGCCATAGGCTATGTCGCCGATGGCGATAATACCCTTGGCCCGCAGGATTTTACCGGTCCTGAGATCCCTTCCAAAGGCAATGTGTAACAACGGCCAGCCAAACAGATGCGTCTTCGACTTAAATTCGTAACTCATGGCACGACGCGTCCCACTCAACGCGCCGTCGTGCCCACAAATCGTCTGCACGTCGTCTTTGATGTCACTGGCGTGCTGATAGCGCCGGTCAGGCTCTTTTTCGAGTGTACGGAAAACAACCTCGTCCAAGCGGACGTCTACTTGGACTTTTTTCGATGGGCCATCAAAACGGCCCATAGGTAACTCACCCGTCAACATTTCATAGAAGACGACACCTAGCGAATAAATGTCGGCGCGATGATCGACTTCGTGGGAACCTTCCATCTGTTCCGGCGCCATGTAGCGAAGCGTACCCATCACCTGATGTGTTCCCGTCAGAGTGAGATCGGCAGTGGGACCGAGCAACCGGGCCAGGCCGAAGTCGGCAATCTTGGTATTCCCTTTCTTATCGATTAGCACGTTCTCAGGCTTGATGTCCCGATGCACAATGCCTTCGTCATGCGCGTATTGCAGGGCGTCACAGATCTGCGGCACGATGGCCAAAGCTTCGGCCGGTGTCAGCTTCTGCGCACGAATCGCTTCGCGCAGATTGATCCCATCAACAAACTCCATCACAAAATAGTAGAAGTCTCCCGCTCGACCGGAATCAAACACTCCAATAATGTTGGGGTGGTTCAGGCGAGCAAGCGAGCGGGCCTCGCGCTCAAACCTTTCAGCGAACGAACCATCATCACCTGTGTGGGGCGGCAAGATCTTGAGCGCTACGATCCGGTCCAAACCAACTTGTCGCGCCTTGTACACAGCTCCCATGCCGCCTTGACCGATCAAATCGAGAATCTCGAGCTGTGGGAAGTGAACGGATAGTTCGTGCGGCTTGGGCGGCACAAACGGTTGGCGGCCAGCCTGATGCGACTGCGTGCCGGCTGCGTCTCGAGCGCCCAACCCGAGCCGCATCAAGCAACTGGGGCAAACGCCGCTGGGGCTATCGTCCGGCAACATCACTCCACAGTGTCCACAAGAACGGACGTCGGACATGGAGCTACTCCCAATGGCAATCGGATCGAAAATGGCATTGCCGCACGCGGTTTTCGTGTTGGCTCACAACCGCCGCGACCCCTCAAAGAAAAATAACCGGTTTTTCGATGCCGGTTACGCGAATTCTGGCGAAAATCCGAAGAAGCTTCAAACTTGAAGCGACGTAAAGAGCTCTTTCAATTCGTCGTCAATCTCCCCGGGATCGCATACGGTTCGAGCGATCTCCTCGCGCAACAACTCGCGGCATCGCTTTCGCAGACGATGCGCCGCTGCTTTGATGGCCCCTTCGGTCATCTGCAGTGTCTTGGCGAGTTCACCGAATGTGGCCGCGTCCGGATCACCTCCGAGGTGCAATTTTAGCTGGTCGAACAGTTCAAGGTTACCAGCCGCGACAAATTCGTCCCGGAGCCGACTGACCGCGCGATCCAACAGCGTCATCGTCCAACGCCGTTCGAAAATCTTCTCTGGCGTGGCCGTATCAACGGGCTCCCGCTGGTAGCGTGTTTCGCCGTCGTCAAAGTCAATCGACAAGACCGTGTGATCGCCACCTCGTTTCTGTGCTGCTTTGGCTCGCCGCTGGTTCGCCAGAAAATGATTCAGTGCGCCGAGGAGAAACGAACGAAACTTGCCCCGTTGTTGATCGGCCAGTTGCAAGCGGTCCTTTTCCAGCAACTCGGTAAAGAATGACTGCGTCAAATCCTGGGCTTCGGCAGCTTGAAATCCTTTCCGCCGGACGAAGGCGTAGAGGGGATACCAATACAGTTCGCACAACGTCGAAAGTGCGGCGCGGCACTCGGGGGAGGCGGCACCGCCTGCCTCGGCAACGAGACTCCAATGCGTGGTGGCAAATGACTTTGGTTGTCGCCAGGACATGTTAACTCCGGTCGGCCAAAATATTGCACGCGGCGCTACTTTACTTGCAACATGCGTTTCAGGGCAACCAGTGACCATTTCGTTGTCTCTTCGTCGACTTCGATCACATTGACCGGCGTTCCCGCGGCCAGGTTTTCCAAGCTCCAACAAAGATGCGCCAGGTTAATGCGATACATCGTCGCACACATGCAGACCACCGGCGACAGAAAGTGAACTTCCTGTTCGGGATATTCCGTCTTCAACCGATTCACCAGGTGCAGTTCCGTGCCAATGGCCCATTTTGAACCAGGGGCCGCCGCCTTGACGGTCTCGATGATGAATCCTGTCGAACCTGACAGGTCGGCCAGATCGTTCACTTCTTGAGGGCACTCTGGATGAACCAGGATCTGGATCCCTGGAAATCGCTCGCGGAACTGATCAACGTGTTCAGGACGAAACATTTGGTGAACGCTGCAGTGCCCCTTCCAAAGAACAACTTTGCTGCGTTGGAGGGCTTCGGCCGTGTTGCCTCCGCAGTCGTCATCGTGTGGATCCCAGACAGGCATCTGATCGTTCACTATGCCCATCGTCAGCGCAGTGTTACGACCCAAGTGCTGGTCGGGGAAAAACAACACGCGGCCGGTACGCTGAAAAGCCCACTTCAAAACCGCCGCTGCGTTGCTGGACGTGCACACGATCCCACCGTGTCGCCCGCAGAACGCTTTGAGACTGGCAGCCGAATTGATGTAGGTGACCGGCGTCATGTCCTCGGTGTCGATGACCTCTCCCAAGTCATCCCAGGCCGCCTCGACTTGCTCGATCCCCGCCATGTCTGCCATCGAACAACCCGCGGCCAAATCTGGCAGGACGACGTTAACTCGAGCGCCCTGGCGCTGTTCGAGCTTCTCGGGGCGGTTGGCCAGAATGTCCGCGGTCTCCGCCATGAAATGAACGCCACAGAAAACAATATGTCGACAATCTGTGCTCGATGCCGCCATCTGGCTGAGTTGATAGCTGTCGCCACGCAGGTCGCTCAGCGCCACTACTTCGTCCTGTTGATAGTGGTGCCCCAGAATCATGAGTTCAGAACCGAGTTGAGCGCGCACGGCCTGAACACGATCGGTCAACGTCACGTTGTCCATCGACTTGTATGGTCTGAAATCGTAGGCGGGATCTTCAATGATGGTTGCCATTGCGACGCGTTTACGCTCCAAAACGGATCATTGTCTGTCGGTGGCCGTGCGCCTCTAACGCTGCCAGTTCTCCTGGTTGTCGATGATCGAGCATTGCCCTTGCCGAACGCTTAGTGGCAAAGACAGTGACGCTCGAAAGACCGCGATCGCACTCAGTATATGCAGGCGCGCGGTCTCTCCATAGTGACACGCTGTAAGTCCAATAGATTCCTGGAGTTTCAGCGTGCCGGGGAGATTGTGACAGCTGGCAATTGTCGGTTTGCACGATCTAGGCAAAGTTTAACGGCTCAATGGCCGATACCTAACCCGGATTATTCATGATTCGGGGAATTCTTGAGCCTCCAAGAGCATCTAAGAAGTTGTATCACACCCACTTCCTTCGATGCTTGGAGGCTCGACATGAGTTTACACGATGTTTGGCAATTGGGGTTCGATTTTCT
>PVBE010701176.1_pt1 | contig 38971 bp, 23 predicted proteins | sample 1631181 | NCBI WGS metagenome assembly PVBE01 (sample SAMN08397723, study PRJNA350692) | Marine metagenome, whole genome shotgun sequencing project. | isolation source: water | place: Pacific Ocean | collected 2012-04 | reverse complement strand
GGACATACGCGTTCCTTCGCCTGGCGTGTTGACCTGCACATCGGGCGTCGGCGGCATTGGGCGCCAGCACGCCGTGGTAGCGCACCAGGTTGAGCCGCGGCGGCGGCACCAGGGCCGCCAGCTTCTCCAGCAATTCGCCGATTCTTGGGGTCAGAAACAGCCCCATATGCGGGAGCATCCGCGATTCTGGCTGTCAGTTTCCTGGGAAATTGCATGGAGGAGCACCTTCAACCCTACAGGCGTTGAACGCACTACCCTTGCTGATCTTCAACTTCTCGCGTCGTGGTTTGCCGGGGAGACGGAAGGGGACCGGCAGGACTGGCGCAATGTGGGATGGGATGGACGACCACCGGCGCCGGGTGCCGCCTGGGGCGTATTTGTATCGGATCAAACTCGACACCGACGATGCGCCCGAGATCCACGCCGGGGTTGTCATGGTCGCCTACTGAGCGGGGTCACTTCCCTGTCGCGATCTGGTGTGCTTGACGTGGCTCCACGTGACAGGATCCACGGCGGTCCCCGGAGATTCGATCTGCACCCACGAAAGCGGCGACAGCAGGCTCTGAGTATCGGTGCACGACCACTGCGACCAGCCCCGCAAGGACCTTCACGGTGTGGGCATCACCAGCTCATCACCACATTGTCGCTGGAGCCGAGATGGAAGTCGATGGCGTACCAGATCCCGGCCGTGACGAATTGCCCGAGGATCAAGCCAAGGAAGAAGGGTCGCGTGCGCAGATACAGCCCCGGGCCCCCGTACTTGATGACTACCGTCTTGATCATCCACGCCAGGAACACACTGAAAAACATGGTGCCGAAAACAGCGCTGATCGGAAAGCCGAGATAGTGGAACGGCCACCACAGCCAGTGGTGTCGGGCCCACATGAGAAAGACCATAATGGTGGCGCCGATGGCGGTGTAACCCCAGTTCTCCCAGTGCGGACCGCTGAGGCTCTGAATGCGAGCCGCAGCATTGTCGAAGGGATAGCGGGCAGCGGAGTCGAAGAAGAACTGATCGGTGTTGATACCGCCGTACGTGTAGGCGAGTTCTATAATGGACCAGATTGAGCTGAGCAAGGTGAGGATGATGGAGATGATCATCGCCCAGAAAACGAGACGCCGCCGCCGGTGGATCGTCTCCTGTACGAGCTTGAGGGCATTGGCGCAGGACGCCATGACAAAGGTGAGGATGTCGCTCGCCCAGACGTAGGTGAAGGCGAAGGCAACGATGCCGGTGTCGCCCAGAGCCCTCGTGCCGAAGTTTGCGGCGACAAAATCGGAAGCGATCATCGGCGCGAAAATGTGCGCCAGGCCGCCTTCGGAGACCACCCTGGTGATGCCGACAAACACGATAAAGGCCAGGAACAGGTAGACGACGGTGATCCACATGGGCAGGCCCGATTTCCATAGCCACAAAGCCATGAAAGTGAGGCTGCCCAGCAGCAACAGGACCGCGGCGCGGTAGGACAGAATCTCGTCACTGTCGTCGATGGTTGGGTCGCCCTTGACCGCCTTGCGCAGCACCTTCATCAGGTGCCCACGTCCCGTCCACAGACTGAAAAGCACGAGCACGACGAGGGCACCGAACCCCTGGTGCACGATGTTGGTTCCCGTGTACGCACTGTACACGCCAAGGACCGAGTCAGTTTTCTGCAGGCCGAGGATATTGAAGATGCCCTGCTGCACGGTGTTGATCAGGAAGAAGAACAGCAGCCCGAAGGCGACATCCCGATTGACGAAATAGGTGAAGCCCACCATCTGGAAACTCAGGCGGATCGGGATCGATACACTGTTGCGGAACAGCGGGATGGCGGTGTCCATATACACCGCGGGAATGTGTGGTACGTAGTGGTGCAGGCCGTTGATCGATTGGACGATGGCGGGAACGGCGAAGCCGAGCCACATCAGAGGATTACGGAAGAAGGGCCCGACAAGGGACGGCTGCTCCCCTTCTTCCAGCATCGACAGGGGCACCTGCACGAGCGGATAGATCAGGCGTTCCTGCTCCATCCACTGTCGACGCAGAATCACCATGATCGTGATCATCGCCACGTACAGGGAAAGAATGAAGGGCAGCCAGTACGCCAGCGGCCGGATCCACAGACTCCAGGGAATGCCCTGCCCCGCTGGTGCGCCCTCGTAAAAATTGCGCACCGCCGTAAACTCGTGATCTGGAATCATCCATTCAGGTACGATGGGCAGCAGGTGTTCGTTCCAGGCATTTTCCGGGGTCGCATAGTAGATGAGTGACGTGATATCCGGCAGCAGGAAAGCCGACAGTCCCCACTCCGGAATCGCTGTGGCGACGATCCACATGATGTAGATGAGAGCCAACTCCGCGCGCTGCAGCATCCAGCTGCGGCGCAGCAGGCCGATCGCAGAGTTGCCGAACAGTACGAGGCAGAAGAACAGGATGATCGCCGCGGGCGTGTTGAAGTAGGAGGCGATTCGTGACCCATGCAGCACCATGTTGCAGTATGGGACGCCGGCGCCGATGGCGACGCAGCCAACACTGCCCACGAGCAAGGCCCGTAGACCCGGAGGGGTTGCGGTAGAAGGGTTGGGTTTCAGCATGAGAGTCTGTGCCTGCAACCATACACCGCTACCGAGGCGCCTACAAGTTTCCGCGGCTCAGGGTTGGCGCACGGCAATGATCTGGTCTCCATCGATGCGCCCAAGTTGCTGTGTTTCACCCCCGGGCCAGCGGATCTCTACCTGATCTGCAGCACGCCATTTACCCAGGCCAAAGTGGGCGCGGATGTCGCCGCTCGACAGGTAGCTGCCACCGGCGGTGATCTCCACCGTGCGTTCCAGGTCGCCGGCGATGACACGCACGAGTGCGCCAACTGCACTGCGGTTGGCATGGCGCCCCTCCAGACGCAGACTCAGCCAATGGTGTTCGGCAGGGCTGTCGTTGCGCAGCAGAGCCGGCCGATCATCGAGGCGCAGCGCGACGAGGTCGACATCGCCGTCGTTGTCCCAGTCCCCCGAAATCAGGCCACGCGTCACTGCCGGTACGGCCAGGTCCCCTGCTGCCGCCACGACAAAGCGAAATCCCGTCGTCCTCCCACCGTTGAGGAACAGCTGATCCGGTTGTCCGTAGCCGATCCCGCCCAATAGTCGGATCTGCGGGTATACGTGTCCGTTGCCCACGACCAGATCGAGATCGCCGTCGTTGTCCGCATCAAGGAAGCCCGTGCCGAACGCCACCAGAGGGATCCCGGGGGCGGCGAGGCCCGCATCGAAGGAGGCGGCCGCGAAGGCCTCGCCGTCATTGCGGTACAGCATGTTGTAATCGTCTTCGAAGTGAGTCACGAACAGATCGCGATCACCATCAGCGTCATAGTCATCGTAGGCGATGCCCATGCCTGCCTGTGCTGTGCCTTCGGTGCTGAAAGCAACACGCGCCTGGAGACCGATCTCCTGGAAACGTCGGTGTTCCTCGTTGGCGTCATTGCGCAGCAAGTGGTTGGGAGCCGAGTCATTTGCGACGAAAATATCCGCATCGCCGTCGGCGTCGACGTCGCCGAAAACAACACCGAGGCCCCACGCCGGCGCGACAGCATCGATGCCGAGAACATCGCTCACATCCGTGAAACCTGTGCCGTCGTTGCGCAGCAACGCGTCGGGTGCAGCTGGCAATCCCTTGGGTCCGGCGAACACCATCAACCCCTTCCACATGCCACCACGAGGCGGTACGTCATCGACGTTGAACTTCAAGTAACGCGCGACGTACATATCGAGGTCACCATCCAGGTCATAATCGGCGAGGGCCGCCCCTGTACACCAGCCACCCAGCGCCAACCCGGGGTCCGGAGCGAATTGTGGTGGCGCCGCGCCCGTTGTGGCGCCATCGTTGCGCAGCAGAACCGCGCCGGTCAGATGAGTGACCACCAGATCAGCGTCGCCGTCGTTGTCGATGTCGCCAGCAACGGCGCCCATGCCCCACCGTGCTTCGAGACCGATTCGGGCTGCAGCGGTCACATCAGCGAAGGTGCCATCCCGCTGATTCAGGTAGAAGGCATCCTGCCCCCCTGGATCGTCAACTGCCAGGGTTGCCCCATCGACGAAGTACAGATCCGGCCAGCCGTCACCGTCGGCGTCGAACAGGGCACCACCACCACCTTTGGCTTCAACGATGTACTCCTTGATCGGGCCACCTGCGTGGTGACGAAAGGTGATGCCCGCCGCCTTTGTGACATCGGTGAACTGGACATCGGTGAACTGGACATCGGGGCGCGCCGAAGCAGGAGGTGCCGCGTCGGTCTCGTGGCGAGCCCCGTTGTCGGCGGAATCTCCGGCGCAGCCTGCCAGCATCGCAACGATGACGGTAGCCATCGCGACGGCCAAGGATTCAGCGCGAATCGGCACAGCGAAACCCAAGATTCGGGCCGGAATCACTCGGGTGCACGGCGTGTCGATTGGAGGTGCGCAGGACGGTGATCGGGTTCGTCCAACTGCCGCCGCGTGCCACCCGCAACTTTCCTGTGGATGGCCCTTGCGGGTCTCGTTGTGCAGCGATGATATAGGCATCCGGATCGTACCAGTCAGCACACCACTCCCACACATTGCCCGCCAGATCCAACACACCGTACGGACTGGCCCCCGCAGGGAAGGCACCGACCGGTGATGTCGTGGGATACGGATCGGCGTCCCCCCAGCCATTGGCGCGTGTCGCGTCCAGCGTCCCCCCCCACGGCCACTGACGATCATCGCCCCCACGGGCTGCCTTCTCCCATTCAGCCTCCGTCGGCAGGCGGCGGCCACGCCAGGCGCAGTACGCGTGGGCGTCTTCCCAGGTCGCGTGTACCACCGGGTGGGCTTCAGAGGGTGCCACCCCATCGGCGCCGGGCCGACGCCAGGAGCGCACAGCCGCCGGATCACGCTCCGCCTCGGTCACATACCCCGTAGCCTCGACGAACTCGGCGAAGCGAGCGTTGCTGACTTCGTGGATGTCCAGGAAATAGTCCCTCAGTCGCAACGTGCGCTCCGGCCCTTCGTCGGGGCCCCGAGGGTCGTTGACGCCGCGATGAAACGGACCACCAGGAACCAGCGCCATGTCGCTGCGGTCGGGATCGGCTGCTACCGCCGGTGGCGGTTCAGCATCGGGCGATGCGCAACCGCCTGTCGCAAAACAGGCAGCAACACACAGGGCTTTGGCCCAACGGGACCGGCCGGTCCCCCTAATAGACGACCACAAGCGTACCCTGACGATGCTCTTCGCCGGAATCGGTCTGTAGCGAGATGCGGTAGAGATACAGACCGGTTGGCACTAGGTTGCCCGACTCGTCACGGCCATCCCAGCCGAGATCTGCCGCGTCACCGAAGACACCGCGAATCGCCGATCGGTTGCTAAGGTCACGCATCACACGCCCTGACAGATCGAATACGGTGACGGCGAGCTCGCGCGGCTCTGACAGCTCGTGGACCTGGAATTGGAAGAACACCACGTCGTTGATGCCATCCCCGTTGGGGGTGAAGGGGCTCGGGGAGACGTCGACGGCGGCGATCAGTTCACTGCCAATGTCTGATGTCCTGACACCGAGCGCGTTGCCGGGATAACTGAGGTTGGCATCGCCTGCCTCAACCAGTTGCCTGACCCCGGATGATTGACTGTCGTAGACCCAGCTTGTGAACTCAGTTCCATAGCGGACAACACGCGAGTCGAACTCCACCTCGATAAGCTTGAAGGTGTCGCCTGGGCCGCGCAATTCGGGCAGTGAAACCAGGATTCGATCGCTCTGGATTTCCGGCGGATACGCAGAGGTCAGGTCAACCCCGTCAACCCGCAGAGCGCGTACACTGTCAGCCTTCGTAAGAGTGAAAATCTCGAGCCGGTCAAAGCCTTGTTGCTCATTGTCGAGTGTGGGTAGGACACTGTAGGTGAATGTGGTTGAGCCGACACGCTCGGCATCCAGCGGCCACACTTCGCCGACAACCTGGAGCGCAGCAGGTTCGGAAAACTGAATCTCCAGCTGACGCAGACGCACCGATGCGGCAGGCTCAGAGAGAAACACCAACTGTACCTGCAGATACTGGGCCGGCCCCGGCGAACGGATCGGCGTGCCATCGGCCCACAGGGCCGGGTCGAGATCGGGATTCGACTGTCCCGCCTCCCAGATGTACGGCGAAGACCAGAAACTCCAGTGCTCCGCGTCGAGGGTCACCCTGCGGGCGGTGATGTCAGCGCGCTCCCATTCCTGGAGTGTGATCTCGTTCAATTCACCGGGGACGGAACTCGGTTCCCAGTAGAGTTGCGGGTCCGGGTCGCTACCGGTTCGCGTCCGGATGAGGACGCGGCCAGAGGCGTCGCGTACGCCATCCCAGCGAATCTTGCCCAGGGCGATGGGTTTTTCGAAGTCGAGGACCGCCGTGGTGTAGACCGAACGTGGTACGAAACCCTCACCGAAGACCTGAAACTCGGCAATCTCCCAGTTGGCGATCGGGCTGACGGGACGGAACGTCACCCACTGGTACATGGTTGTGGGAAAGGTGATATCCACAACGACTTCGAGGTTCTCCGTGTCCTTGCGGATGATGTCCCAGCGTGGATCCGATTCGGGGTTCGAAATATTCTGGATGCGCCGAAAGAAGGGCTCCGTATTGGTCGCCCAGTAACAGTTGGCGGCGAAGTTGTTCTCCGCGTTGGCGCCGGCCACTTCGAACCACTGCAGGAAGTTGGCCGAGAAGTCTTCCTCGAGCAACTGCAGGGAGTCCAGGGCTGGTTCGGCCATCGCCTCAAGGATCTGTGAGAACTTGGGATTGGACCGACCGAGTCGGGGGAAAAACCGGATGCGGTTGATCGGGAAGTTGACCCCGAAGTCCAGGATGGTGTTCTGGATGTAGAAGCCACGCTGGATAGCGGGGTCGTCGGACGCGTTGGCCGTATAGAACGCCGCCGTTGTCGGGTCGCCGTCGAACATGGGTCGAGACTTCTGCACGCCGGACATATTGTTGTGGCAGGAGTCGCTGGTCAGGAGATTGTTCGAAATTCCGCGTTTGATTCTGTCGCGCACCCCATCCTGAGCCAGGTTCAGGGTATCGGGAATGTCGAAGGGGCGCAGCCACGTCCCGTCGAGGTCTTCGATCAACTCAGTGAGAGTGTCTCCCCATGTGGTCACTGACTGGGTTGTCAATGCCGGGCGGTCGATGATGTTGCCGTCGTCGTCAAGCACCAGGTAGAAGCCCGGATCGCCCGACACAGGCGCGGACCAAGGCACGCCATCCTCGCCACCGATGCGATAGACGTTGAAGCCCAGACTTTCGCCAGGAAACAGAACCAGAAGGACCAACGCAGTCGACACTGCCGGCCCAAGTAGACGTCGAATCTGCATATCCAGCCAACCTTCTGAGCGGGGGCTCGTGCACCGTCCGAGAATTGTTTAAAATATAGGCGTTGTGGGGAGTGAATCAATTGTGGATCACAGAGCCGGTTTCCCAGAGACCATTCATGATCGCGCAGAACAGACTTAGAAACGTGGTTCTCGCTGGTTTGCTGGTTGCCCTGACCAGCCCGGCACTGGCCATCGATACGCTTCGGGTGGGGCTCTTCGGCAACGTTTCATGGTCCGGCGAATCGGCCGTGTCCGGTGTGGTCACCACCCAACCAGAGTACAAGGTGGAGCGCCATTTCACCGAAGTCGGCAGCACCCCTGGGAATCTGATCGATCTGACCCCGCTGCAGGATGGGCGGCCCAAGGTTCTCATCAAGACCGTCGTCGTTGCCGCCGAGCGCGACCTGGCCAATATCGTTGGACAACTCTCAGCGACGATAATGGCGGCGATCGATACCATTTCGGACGTCGATGATATATCCGTATCCCAGACGGCAAACCTGTTCTCAGTGCTGCTGACCTTTTCCGCCGAGACGGATCTGTTCGCTGCCCTGGAACGGGTCAACATCGCCGTCGATCTGGTTCGCCCCGAATCGATAGCTGGCGCCGACGACATCGTCGACACCAACACCGACCCGGAGCTTGAGTGCACGGAGGAGAGCCGCGAGTTCGCGTCGACGTCAACAGTGACCGAAGAATGGGGTGCCTGCGAGAGCGCGCTGGGAGGCACTGGCGGCTTCCGCACGACGTGCTTCCGGGTCGAATGCAGAGACCGGGAGGGTGGCCAGATCACGATGAGGCCAGGTCGGCTCGCGGGCAAAGCAGCCGCCCTCGCCCGAGCCCAGCAGGAATCCACGATTGAGCTGCTACCCGAGGGGATCAACCCAGCGGTTCTGCCTGTCGCCCTGAGCCCCTCTCATGTGGCGGCCGGTGAGAACGTAGCCCAGCGGGCCCTCAGTTGGGGCGGACGTATCACGGCTCCCGCCATTACCAACATTGCACGCAGTGAATTGCAGACGGTGTTGCTGGAGTTGATCGAGGCTGGGGGACCAGAAGATGCCTTTCAGCGCAAAGGCGCCAGTGGCGCGTTGGGGACCTTCATCGTCCTCGACCTTGGCGCACCCGTGGGGGTCAATCGGATTCGTTTCTATCCCCGCAACACCGTGCAACCGGCCCCGAATTACGCCTTCCAGAGCGATTTCCTTCGGCAGTTCGAGTTAATGCTCCACGACGGCTCCGATCTCGTCCTCGATGGCACGGGCCGTCTGGTGCCGCAGTTGGATGACTACAGCGTGTTGCGGCGTTCCATCGACAACCAGGAGTCCGTCGTCGATGTGCCGGTCAGTCCCCCCCAGCTTGTGCGTTTCATACGTCTCAAGGCGATCTCCTCCTTCCCGTACGAGATCGACGAACTCGATGCCTTTGGCCAGGGATTCATCTCGAGAGCCAGGTACCTCTCGCCGGTCTACGACCTGGGCGCCCCTGCCACATGGGGCGCCATCAGCTGGATCGAACGCTTTGTCAATCTTGGCTCGGGGGACGAGCAGACCGCCGCCGAAATCGATGCCAACTGCGACGTCTCCATGCAGGAGTTCGCCACCGCCAAAGAGATCCCCGAGATCTGGGGTCAGTGCGAAACGGTCGCCCAGAACCGGCCCGGCGTCGGTTACATCACCGTATGGAACTGCTATCAGACGGTCTGTCGGGATGATGCAGGTGGCCAAACGGTCACACCGGGTCGCAAGCCTGTGGCGTTACCCGCCGCTCGTACCGCCCAGTCATCCGGCGCCGATCCTTCGCGGCTCATCATACGCACTCGTACCGGCAACGATCCGACGCCGCTGCTCTACTGGGCGCGGAACGTGGAGCGTACAACCGAACCGGAGCGGTCCTTGTCATTCAGCGATCCGTTGGAGCAACTGGGGCGGGATGAGTATCTGGGGCTGACCCCCAATCTGGACGCGTCACCGCCGCAAGTCTGGGATCGCGGCGAGATCACCGAGGATCGGACGAATTGGAGCCCGTGGTCTGCCCCGTACCGGACTGGCAACCTGCCAGGGGGTGAACAGGTCCTGTCGCCGGGACCACGGCGGTACATCCAGTTCTCCATGGAGTTCGAGAACGATCTCATCGATGCAACGAAAATGGTTGAACAGTTGGCCATCGAGTATCTGCAGCCGCCGATTGCCGACGATCTCATCGCCGAGATTTTCCCTCGGGAGGTCGACTCCTTTGAGACGGTGCCTTTCACCTACGCCGTGCGAGCCCTGATGGGGATCCCGGGTGTCAGAGGTTTCGACCGCCTCCAGGTATCTACGCCGACCCGCATTCTGGGGATCGATCAGATCCAGATTCTGGATGACAGTCCGGAGGAACGTGTGCTCGACAGCCACGATATCTCAGCTGACATCTCGGTGTCACCCACGGGCACCATCCAGCTGGTGCTTGCAGACGGCAGTGAACACCCGCTGCCGTATCTGACCGTGTCCACATCAGGGGACACATTCGGCATCGAATCGGTGGATGATGGCGGATTTGCGGTGCGTTTCCCCTCCGTCACCCGTCCCACCGGTGGTGGTGATCGCCTCGTGAAGATCGGTTTTCGCAGCCGGGTCCTGCTGTACAGCACCGTCTTTCGTGGCGAGGCACGGTTTTCTGGCGAAGCGGGCACGGTGCAGCGCGTCACGCCTGGCAATGCCAGTTTCCTGGGGGAAGGAGACTTGCCCACCGCGTCGGGCATCACCGTGTTGAGTCCGGCCATCACGCGGGGTAGTCTCGTTGGGGCCCTGCAGCTGGCACCGAATCCCTTCAGCCCCAACGGGGACGGCATCAACGACGCGCTGGGGATCTCCTACGACATTACTTCCGTGACGCGCGCGGCAGACGTTACCGTCAGAGTTCTCGATCTTTCCGGGCGACTCGTCAGAGAATTGTTCCGCGGCGAGAACCTGAGTGGTCACTACGATTCCGGTTTGCAGGCTGAGCTGCTTTGGGACGGACGGAACGCGGGCGGAGACCTTGTTCCCCCCGGCATCTATCTGCTGCACGTATCCGTGGAAGGTGATGCTCGCGACGGTACGCAGATGCGCACCGTCGCGGTCGTCTACTAGCGGGCTCGATTGAGTGCCTCTCTCTACTGAGAGCCCAGCATGTCACGCATCTCCTGCTTGAGATTCTCCTCAATCTCCCCCTGACGCTGCTCTCTGTGGAGTTGCTTGAGACGGTCGATGTGGGCGGCGCCTGTTGTCGCGTCACCCAGGATCGTGTTCAGGTGACCGGAGACCCAGTTGGCGCCCTGATGATCAGGTTGGATGGCAAGGATCGCCTGCGCCTGGGTGAGGGCTTCTCTGGCCCGGTGCTCGACGATCAGTTGCGATGCCAGCAGCCAGCGGGAGTCAACGGCTGACGGGGCGAGGGCGATCACGCGCTCCAGGTGCAGCTTGGCCTCTTCCGTGCGTCCCTCCTGGAACAGGATGTACGCCAGGCGATGGCGCGCGTCGATATGATCCGGCGCCTCGCGCAGAACGAGTTCGTACTGCGCGCGAGCGCGCTCCGGCCGATCCCTCGCCTCCAGCAGTCGTCCCAGGTGCAAACGCGCCTGCAGCGAGTCCGGCTGCAACTGCAGCAGTTCCTCATAAGCCCATGTGGCCTTCTGCAGATTCCCCGCGCGCGCCTGGGCCGCTGCCAACCGTCCCTGAACCTGGACTGGGCCAGCGGCGATACGGCCTGACTCGTGTGCTGCTGCCAGTTCTTCCTCCGCCATCAGAGCGCTGTAGACCCCGCTGGCTTCCTGCGGACGCTCCGCCCGCAGATAGGCGTCCGCGAGGGCGAGCCGTCCCTGCAGATCCTCAGGTTGACCTGCGACGAAACGCTTGAATTCGGTGGCCGCCCGGTCGTATCGCCCCTGTTCGGCATAGATCGCCCCGAGATTGTAGCGCGCCTCTCGAATCGAAGGATCCTGCCCGAGGGCGAGCCGATAGTGCCGCGCCGCATTGGCAAGCATGCCCTTCTGCTGGTACACGAACCCGAGACGGTGCTCGGTCTGTGCAACACCAACCGGAGATGGGTCTGGGCCGCCGACATTGACAATCAGACCGACGAGGCAAAACACCCCGAGTGGAAGCGCCAACTGCGCTGCGCCGCTGCCCCGCATTCGCCACAGCTCACGCCCGCCCACTGCAGAAAGCAGCAACAGGACGGGGGCCACTGGCAAGCGATAGCGGGCGGCTGGAAAGAACGCCACCACCGTGATAGCGTAAACGAGCAGGTACCACAACAGCAGGCGAGGGCCGTGGCCCTGGAAGTACGTTCTGCGCCATCCCAGCAGCAGACCGACGACAGCAAATGGCATCATCATCCCGAGGGGCATCACCAACCCGTGGCGCCACATCAGAGCGCCCAGCAGCGGCGTGGCACCTGGTTCGGGATAGAGATCCATGTTACGACCCACCTCCGTGCCGTGGACGAAGTGGTAGGCCTTGCGTGTGAGCAGGCGCAGCCATGCCCATGGCTGGGTGCGCACGAAGTCGGCAGCTTCGCCCAGGAACCATCCCGATTGTGCCGACGCCGTCAGGACACCACCCTCGAGCCGCGGCCGCATGACCAACTCGAGCCAGTCCTTCCCGGGCTGAATCCTCAGGGTCTCGTCGTAGCGGGCGTTGTTGCCGATGAAGGCATTGACGCCGGCGTTGGTCGAGACCAGCACAAACTCATCGGCTACTAACAGATTTCTCGCCGTCACTGGCGCGATCGCCAGGACAACGCCACCCGCCAGCAGCAGCGGGGCCTGCCACCGGGTTACTTGCCAGCGGGGGTCACGGTAGAGCCACATAATCGCAAGGGGCACAAACGCCAGAATGTTGCCGACGCAAAGCGCCGCCAACCCAAGCAACACCCCGGCCAGCAGCGACCAGGCGTTGCGGCGCCCGGGCGTGGCACGCTGCCCGGCGCTCAGCAGGGCCTGGAGGGCTACCAGATCGAGAAAAACAGCGAGCGTCGTCGGCAGCAGCTCGCCGTCGAAGAGGATGAAGGGCGCCCACAAGGATGCGCCCAGGCCAGCAACAACACCGATGCCCGGGGAGAACTCCCGCGCGCCGAGACGCCACACCAGCACGCAGGACAGCGCTCCGAGAACAGCCTGCACAAGACGCGGCAGTACCCAATCGACGCCACCGGACAGTGTCCACAGAAACCCGAGAAAATAGGGGTACAGTGGGGGCTGCCAGTACGGACCGGCCGGCCCGCGCCAGGCTCCGTCCACTGCCATGGCGCGGGCCAGGTCCGCATAGGTCTTGCCATCAACAACGGGAAAATCGAAAAACGGACTGTCTCGGACCTGGGCCAGGTAGACCAACCGCAGAACCAAGGCGACAATGAAGAGGATCACACCCCATAGTTGACTACCCGACGGCAATCTCCCTTTCAGAATCGGCGATGCCCTCTCGCGGTCGAAAGGCTGCGGGACCGACTCACAGCGTTCCCAGGCCAGCGTAGACGGTGATGAACCCTGCCGTGACCGTCTTTGTCTTCAGGGACGGGTCCTCAAAGTCCCTCACGTCGAGGGTGATGCCGACCTGCGTCGTCAACTCATAGCCTTGATAAGCGGCAACATTCGTCAACTGACCGGCAACAATGAAAGACTGGAAATTGTTGATGTCATTGTCGAGGTCACGGAACAACACGTATTCGAGGCCACTGCCGGCTACCGAGTGATGCAGGAACGGTACCTCGACGATGGTCCCGAAGATCTCTGTGAGCTCCCGGCGGTCACGTTCGGTGAACAAGTCGTAGGACTGGCGGCGATACTCGCTCTTCCAACGCGGCTGTACACGCAGGATCCCCACATCCATGGTGTATTCCGCCTTGTTCAGCAGGCCGAAGAAATACTCGTCGGAACCCAGGCCCAGGGGCTGGCGCTCTGCCTTGCTGAGCCGCTGATGCCATAGGTCCCATTTGACGGCGTTGTGCAACCATAGTCCGTCGCGGGGAGAGATCGCGTGGGCTATATAGAGGGAGTTACGGAAGGTGTCCCGGCCCAGCATCGGATCCGTTACCTCCACGTTGCGATCGTTGCGCAACGTATTCCGATTGTCCCACTGCAGCAGGTCATCGGGCAAGTCGTCCTTGATGCTCTTGACCATGTCAAACAGACGCAACCGACCCCAATCGGGTGTGTCCAGATCGACATTCAACACCCCGTACGTCGACCGGTTCTGGCGATTCGACGTGATGTCATCTTCCTGCAAACGCCCGATGGTTACACGTGCTTCCGGGCGCAGATAGGCGCCGGCGTACGCATTCCAGCCGCGGCGGCTTCGTTTGTACGGCAGGTCGGGCTCATTGTCGTTTTCGAATCGATCCACCCAGGTGTTGTTGTTGGCATCGATACCGAAGAGAAACTCAGGACGGTCCACTCGTTGCCGCAGGAAAGGTTCGTCGTAATCCGGGATCAGGTTGATGACACGGCCGTTGTCATTCTGGTTGAAGTCAGGAATGAAATCGTTGTTCTCATCCCATCCGGGGAACACGGCCGAATCCGTTGCCAGCGCATCGTTGCGACCCCAGTCCGGGATCCGGTCCTGGTCATCGTTGTCTTCGACGAACTCGTAGGTAAATCGCTCGATCGAGCCGGGACGTCCATTCTGAAAATACCCGGATGTGTAATCGATGGAGCCATCCTGCTCCGTCACCCAGATGCTGGTGGCATAGGAGGGGTCGATATTGAAGGCCTCGCCAAAAGCGAAAAACGGGTAATCGTTTTTCGAGGCGTTGACCATCCAGGCGTTGGCCGAAGGTCGGAAGCGTGTGCCCGAGGTGGTCGAGTGGTCCGTGTTGGCCTGATCGTTGCTCGGATACGGGTACTTGCGGTACACCCGACTGTTGTCCCACTCGCCATAAAGATTGAAGCCCTTCACGTCCTTCACTTCGACGGTGAAGCCGAAAATGCTGGTCGCCGTCGGCAGACCATACTCGAAGGAAACGATTGACAGGTTCGTGTTGTCCTTGACGTTGCCCCGGGCCTGGGCTACCTGCAGGAAGATCGGGTCATTGGATCTTCCCGTCTGCCGATTGGAGGTCATATGAACCAGGTAATCGTTGCCAAGGACAAGATCAAACCGCACTTGGTTGATCTGCGTTTTGTCCTGGGACGCCGTCAGCAGAAAGTCCGGGCTGTCGAAATCGTACCGCAGACGGATCTGTTCGTTGCCGTCGGCGGAAACGAACCCTTCCTGCGGGAAACCACCCTCCACGGTGGGTGCGAAACCGATTTCACGGCCTCGATCGACGGTGCCATCCAGATAGGTGATCGTCACGTCTGAGCCAGCAGGAAAGAAAGCGGCGCCACCCTCACCGTCCTCCGGCGAGTCGTCGCTCAGAAGAATTTCGATCGTACCGACAGCCTCGGTTTTCTGGTCGATGGTCAATTCCCCGGACAGCGGATTGCCGGAGAAACCGTTGGTGAGGGTATTCGACTGATGGGCGTTGACAAAGTTCACGCCCAACGTCGTGAAATCGCCGACCTGCACCGTCGCCCGGCCGCCCATGAGCGATGTGTTATTGGTGCGGTTAATACCTTCGGAGGGGGTCGATTGACCACCCGATTCACTGACGCGCGAGTAGAGCGCCGTGGCGCTGTATTTGTCGGTCGCCAGGTCGAACTGCACGCCATCAAAATCGGGCTTGGAGAAGGTCATCGGTGTCAGCGTCGTGCGCAGGCCATTGGCAATGGTGATGGCGTAGTGATACTCGCCCTTCCTATCAGAGGCGATGACGACGTTGGAGAACCACTGGTTGAACCGACTATCCTTGAACAGTTGGTTGCCCCGCTGCTCCGGCTGCCGCTGCACGTTGTTATAGATCAACCACCCGCGTGCTACGTAGGTGCCGAAAAAATCGTAGAAGTGGTCACCTTCGAGCGTCGTGTTGACGTACCGCTGATATTGTTCGCGGGCGTAGTTGGAGTACTCCGATTGCTGCCAGCTGTAATCGTTGTACAACTCCTGCGGTACGTACCACTTTTTCAGCGCCGGATCCAGAGCATCGAACAACACGCCCGGACCTCGCGGGCTGTAGTCGACTTCTCCTCCCCGCCGATCACCGAGCCGCGTTCCGTAGTCGACGGCGGAGAGGGAACTGGCCCCTCCCAGCAATGTGGCAAGAACGAACAACTGCCAGTGTCTGCACTTCATGACCGAGACCTCTCCAGACAAAAATGGGGGGCGATGGGACATGTTCCCATCGCCCCCATCGAACCGGGATCCATTAGACTCCCACCGCTCGGACTGATCAGCGATGGCTCTATAAGCGGGATCTACTTATCGACGAACTGCGACTTGATGCGGCCCCAGGTGTCACTCTCTACGGCAGTTGCCCGAGAACCCCAATCAATGGTGTTATCCAATTCGGTCATGACCATGTCATTGTCAGCGCGGCAACAACCGTTGGGTGACGTCGACCAGAAGCCCTGATAGTCAGTACCTGGGACGTCAAAGTCGCCGAAGGTCCAACTCATGGCAATAATCTGACCGTCGCTCAGGTCCGTCGGCTCGACCTCGTTGCGGTCGCCGTTGTCAGGAATGAAATCGAGGGGCTGCACCCACATCTCATAGAAATACGTGCTCTCGCCGTATTCCTCGCCCTCGAAGGAGTACGCCATCTTCCAGGTGTCCCCGTTGAAGGGATCGACGCGCCATTCGAACTCGGGCAGGTTCTGACCCCAGTTGCCGCCGACGGGAGGCATGGCAAAGTTGAAAGACTGCTTCAGGATGCCGCCTTCACCAGCGGCGTACGGGCCACCACCATCAGCTTCGGGGTGGGTCGGGGCGATGTAGACTTCCCAGGCGTCATCGGTCCAGAACTGTCCCGGATCTTCCCGGTCGGAGTTATGGACGTTGTCGAAGACCTCGGCCATGAGATATAGGCGGTCGTTGTTGTCGTTCCAACCGACAATCTGCCTGACACTCATGTCCGACACGTCAATCTCGCCGCGGACCTTGCTGTACACGGCGTCGGAGTACATGTCGTTGCCTACTTCGTAGGGCACCTGAGGAACGACGCTCCACTCGGCGATGTCGCCATCGACGACGGGAATGTTGGCGTCAGGGAACTGGACAGCAAACAGCAACTCACCTTCGGGATAGTGCGCCGAGGCGAAGGCGACGGATCCAAAAATCGCCAGGGAGGTGATCAACAACTTGTTGCGAGATCTGCGCATTGCGCTTTCTCCTGCCTACTCTGAGGGCGGACGGAAGGGCGGTGCTTTTGCACCCGCATGGACGTAACGTAATCTGAACAGAGCGTACGAGACGCTTTATAACGAAATATCCGAGGGCAAGTCAAGGGAAAATGTTTCCATCACTGGGTCAGGGGCCCTCAAGGTAGTGGCGATTGTGTCTTGAGACGCCGAACGTAGTCGCCGAAGGTCCTGGCGAAGGCGGGATCAGCCCCAGGGGCACCCAGCACGAGCCTGCCCCGTTGTGCCGCCGCTTCGATCTCCTGTCGCTCTGTCGCGGTCAGACCTTCGGGATGTAAATACAGCAGCGACCGACCGCGGCGGACGGCAGGCCATAGATCACCCCATTCTGTATAGGGCGCCTCCCGCTGCGCCGCCCCGTAGTGTTGCGCTGCGGCGGCAAACTCGCGCGCTTCGAACAGGCGGTCCGCCGTAGGCAACACGAGCGGTGGTCGCCGGCCGAGCCGCTCCCAGGCCTGTACCCCGGCTTGCTCTTCCGGGGTGAGCTGGTCCCACTGTTCTTGTGCGTTTTCCTCGAGCCATGCCGATCGTTCAGGCTGGTGTAAGGGAGGCCCTCCCAGCAAGGTCGCCAGCGACCGCGTCAGAACCAGGTTCTCCACCGCAAGATCACCATGGGCGGCTCGCAATTGGCCGTTATCAGGTGCGAAGCCCTCCCACCCTGATGGCACAGACCAGGGCGCTGGCTGGTCCACCAGAGCATCCAGGACCGCCCGAGCCAGCAAGATCTGGCCGGTCACGCTGGGATGGACGTGGTCGACCAGAAGATTCCAACCGACGAGGGCATCCGGTGACGCGCCGGCGAACCGCTCATCGACGGCGGCAAGCGGGACGTGGTGCTCGGCGGCGACGTCTCTCACAACCTCAACGAGGTCACTGGGTGCCCGCCACGGCATGGGGTCCGCGTCTCGGGCAGCCGTGAACTGCGCGAGGGCAGCTCCCGAGTAGCCCGCGATAACGAGCGCTTGAGCCCTCAGGAAGCTCGCCTCGGCGTTATCGCGGGTGATCTCCGGCTGCAGCAACCTCAGTGCTTCATCCGCCGCTGCGGGCGTTCCATCGACGAGAGGCAGGATCCGGGGTCGCAGGCGCTGCCAGCTCTGACGCTGCGCCTCTGGCAGGTGGATTGTCGAACTGTCGGGGGCGAATCCCGCATCGTTGCCAACGGGTGCACACAGCACGAGAGCCACCTCGTGGAGGTGGCAGAGCGCTACGATTTCCTCCAGACTGGCTCGCAGTTGATGACGGGCCCGTGCGCGGGCCGGCTCACCTGGTGGGACACGGCCGGCGGTGCCCATTGCGGCCAGGAGCGTTGCGTCAGGGTCATCCGTCGGACGCATGCGGGTTATCAGCCTGCCAAGCAGTCCAGCAAGGCGGGATTGCATCAGCGCCAGGTGCAGGTGGCGAGTCCATGGCCATGGGCCACCCTGGCGCAGGGCGGCAACGCCGTAGACCCCGTAGAACTCGTTGTGGCCCGTATAGACCACGATGAGATCGGGCCTCAGGTCGGGAATTACCTCCGCGACTACCCGGGCGACGGGAAAACTGGCCAATGAGGTAATGCCAATGTTCAGCACATCCACCGGGCGCCGAAGTGTCGCTCTCAGCAGTGACTGCAGGAAAGCCGGGGCGGCGAGGCGCGTTGGATGCGGGTAGCCCTGCACCGTGGAGGCCCCCACAACCACCACCCGAAGCCCCCCGGCGGGAGGATCCACAAACCTGTGCGGTGTCAGTCGCACACCCCCCAGATCGTAGCCGCCGATCGTCCCGCTGAAGAACCTGTGAGGAAAGGCAGGATTCAGTTGCCGCAGACGCCTGCCCGAGGAGGAATCCGCGGTGAGTGTGGTCGTGAGGGCAGGTGGGTTGAGAGCAGGAATCCAGCGCAGGGCCCATTCAGGGGTGAGCACCAAGCCAACGCCGACGGCGGTTGCCAGGAGACGTCCCACCCAGACGCGCGCAGGGTTTGCAGTTGCCATCGGATCACTCTCGCGGGACCTCCCCGCTGACCCGCTGCAGACCGGCCCGGGCCTCCGCATGATCGGGTGCCAGCGTCAGCACCGCCCGATAGCGCTCGGCTGCAGCAGCCGACCGGCCGAGTCGTTCCAGCGTGCCCGCCAGGTCCAGGAGCACGGGCAACCGCTCCGGTGTCGTGGCCAGCACGCCAGTCCAGGCCACGACGGCCTCCTCCAGATGCCCGCGCCGCAGCTCCAGGGCAGCGAGATTCGTCAGGGCACGGGGGTTTACGGGACGCACGACGAGGGCCTCCTGATAGAGCCTCACGGCCTGCTCCAGATCCCCATGGCGGGCGTGCCAGTGGCCGAGGTTCTCCAGGGCGCGCGCATTGTGTGGAAATCTCTGGCCGACGGCGGCGAACAGCGCGCCATCATCCTGCCAGTCGCGGTTGCGCAGGTGCACACGCACCGACCAGATCGACAGCAGTGCAACCAGCAGGGCGACGACGGCTCTGGTCCGCGCCTTGGTCTGCGAGAACTGGGGACCCGCAAGGCACCCGCAGGCCAGACCAATGCCGAAGAACCCGGGATACATGTATCGCTCCGCCATGGCGCTGGGAGGCAGGAAGGCCAGGTTGCTCGTCGGCAACCAACAGATCAACAGAGCGCCTGCCGCCTGGGCCAAGGGTCCAGGGCCACTGCGGGCAGCCCAGACAAGCCCGCCGATTACGACGATGCCGACACCGAGCCACGGATCGGTGAGGCCGCTGATCGGGATCGAGTCGAAGGAGTAATCCGCCGACAGCGACACTGGCAAGACCACGAGACCGGCGTATCGTCCCATGATCGCGACGGATGTGGCCAGCCGTTGCAGTGGCGACGCGTCCGCCAGCAGGTTGGCATTATGTGGCGACTCACCACCGCTGACAAGAACGGCGGCTCGTAGCAGCAGCACGGCGGCTGTCAGCACCAGATACTCGGGGTGACAGCGCAGCCAATGGAAGCTCCGACGCATCCATCCCGAGCGCGTTTGGGCGTTGTCAAGCCACCATGCCAGTGGGAGGAAGAGAAACCCTGTCTCCTTGGCCAGAGGGGCCATGGCGCAACAGAGGGCGGCCGTGACTCGCCAGGCGGGTCCTGCGCCACCGTTGCCACTGTGGCGCCGGCGATGTGCCAGCAGACCCAGCAACATCAATCCTGTGGACAGTAGATCGCCCCGTGCGGCAACCCAGTTGACCACTTCGGATTGCAGCGGGTGTACGGCACAGACCACGGCGGCGACGGCGGCGGCGGCCCGGTTTGTCAGCAGCTCCAGCGCGAGCAACCAGACAAACCAGACGACGACGGCGTGGAGGATGAGGTTGGTCAGGTGGAAGCCGGCGGCACGGCCGCCCCAGATCGCCTGATCCGCTGCGATGGAGATCAGCGCGGCCGGGCGATACAGGTTGAGGTCCCGCCAGTTTGCGAGGACCAACTCGGTAAGATCGAAGTCCCGTACGGCGGCGCTGCTCAGATACGCGGCGTCGTCGAAAACAAAGCCATTCGCAAGACTGTTGCCGTAGACCGATCCGATCAGGACGGCCAGGGCCAGAAGGGCCAGGAGAGTTGAAGTACGTCGCTGCGGCTCTATATTGGTCACCTCGTTCAGAATAGCATCAGGGAGGATAAATGCAAATACCACGAAAACTGTTCTACTGCCTTACCGTCACCCTTGCTCTTGTAGCCTGTGGCGATGACGGCAACACCGTTGCGGAGATTGATGGCCAGCTGATCTCGGTAGAGGATCTTCGGCGTTTCGTGCTGACCCTGCCCCCGGGATTGCGCACGACAAAGACCGGACAGGAGGCTCGCACCGACTACCTGCAGACGCTGATCGACCGCCAGTTGATGCAGCTGGAGGCGCGGGAGCAGGGCCTGACGGAGTCTCCCCAACTGCTTGCCGAGGTACAACGTAAGGTTGAGGACCGCATGCTCGGCCTTTTCCGCCAGCGGGATCTGTACCGGGATCTGCAAGTCACCCCTGAGGAAGTGGACAGCTATATCGCTGACGCGGGCCTGGATGTCGAACGCCTCGCAGAGGCGATCCTCGTCGACTCGGAACCGGAAGCCTGGCAGTTGGTGCGCGACCTGGAAGGGGGACAACTCTTCGGCGACCTGGCCAAAGAGCGCTCCGTCGACCGGGCCAGTGGCCAGCGTGGCGGCAATGTGGGCTACCTGAATCGGTTGACGGCACAGCGCGCTGGTATTCCGGCGGCGGTCTTCGATTCGCTGCAAACCCGGCAAGTGTCGCCACCGCTGCCATTGGGACGGGGCTGGCACGTGATCCGCTTCATCGATGATCGCAACGAGGTCGACCCGGGTGTGCGCACCGGTATACATAGCCAGATCATGCGCGAGCGCCGCCTGGAAGTCGAGGACGAACATGTCGAGGCGCTGGCCCACGAATTGGGCTGGGCACTCGATGACGATGGTCTCAGCGTCCTGCAGGCAATGGCTGACAAAACTCAGTCGTCACCGCTCTCGGTTGAGCAGCGGCAGAGCCCCGTTTTCCGCTTTGAGGGGGGCTCCATAACCGTCGAAAACTATCTTGCTACGCTTACCGAGCACCGTGTTGGCACGACCCGGGCCCTTACCGATCGCGATTTCGTCGCCAGTATTGGGACGCGCTTCCTTCGCGGCCGCGCCATGCTGCTGGTGGCGGCGGTACGTGGTGCGATCCAGAATGAACCAACCATCGTGCAATGGCGATCCCAGGTCCATGCCGAAATGGTTCTTCAGGCACTGCGCAAGGTGGTCGTTGCCGGCGCCGACACAATGGCAACCGACAGTCTCATGAGGCAGTACTATGAGGGCAAGCGGGAAAACTTCCGGGTCCCTGGCCGCATATGTTTCGACGAGGTTCTGTTACACGACACCGACGAGGCCGAGAGTGTCCGGGCAGAAATCAACGACGATACCAACCTTCTTGAGCTGGCCCAGGCTCGTGGCTACCACGTGCGGAAACGGAACGCCGAGGGTCTGGTGTGCATGAAAGACCTGTCCGCGAGGGTGCTTCCCGAGTTGTGGTCCGCCTTGTCCGCGGCCCCACTGGGCCAGATTGGTGGACCGATACGTTTGGAAGAGAGCGCCCACGTCCTCTTCAAAGTTGTACGCCGCGATCCGGCACGCCTGCAGACTTTTGACGAGGCACAACGGCAGGTTCGTGCCTCCATGACGGCCCGGTTCGAACGCCAACTCTTTGATGAGTGGCTGGAACAGGTCCGTCGTAAGTATGAAAGCCGAATCCAGATCGATGCTGCACGGTTGGAGGCGGCCCTGCCGGATGCTCTTCTGGCGGGGGCGCCGGTTGATGGAAAGGCGTGACAACCGATCCAGGAAGTCTACCTTTAGGCAATCGGTTTCGATGAAGCTGCGCCCGGTGCGGGTTGTGGCAACACGAAAGGGGCGAGTATGACTCGCAGAACCTTGAGTGGTTCAGAATGGTGGCAGGGGATCTTGGGGATCACAGTTCTGCTAGCCGGTGTGGCCAACGCGCAGGATGGGTACCGGATAGAAGGCAACCACATCGTCATCGACCGCGCCGCCCACTGGCAAGAATGGCAACGACCCGTACATGCCACCGAGATCGACGCCGACGCCGTGCGGCCGAGGAATGTGCGTCGGCAAACGGACGCCATCGCCGACATCGATCAATTCACAATTCTCATCGGCGATGCCAAGGCCCTGCAAAAGCTCGGCAAGGATATCAAGCGCGAGAGTGGCACAATGCCCCTCAATATCCGCACGCAACCAGCCATGGTCGCCGGGGTGCCGATCCTGTACCAGAAGGACAACTCCAAGACCGGCGTCAAAGCTGGCGATCCGATCGCCTGGTTCTACTACTACGGCGGCATCCGCGAGGTGCCGCGCAACGTTGAATCGGCCAACAACATCCTCGACGGTGATCCGACGACCTATTGGGAGCCCACGACCGAGGTCAGCAGCACGGCCTGGTTTGACCTGCCAGAGAGCCGTCGTGGCCCGATTGTGTACTACGTAACCGAAGGCGGCCAGGAGCGGCGCAGCAACGAGACCGAATACAACAGCACGGCGTCGAATCGACGTCGCGTGGCGTACCATAGTCACTCGCTGGCCGAATCCTACATCGATATCGAACTGGGACGTGTCGTCCCGGTGCGGAGCATCGTGTTGCACTTCGTCGATCCGGAGGTGGGCGAGCCCTTCCGCCAGTTCCGGATCCTCGGGACAGCATCACACTTCCGCGACGCGCCGCTCGAGTTGATCGCCCGCACCAACACACCCAACGTCGATGAGCAGGTCGTAACCTTCGAACTCGACGGGAACGGCCCGGGCCAGGCTGTTGGCTCCGGTCACCCCTCCGAGACCGTCGCTGAGTTCGAAGCGACCGGCGCCTATCGCCAGCTTCACCGTCTGCGCATCGCGCTGACAGACAGCCGCTTTGACAAGTTCCGCCCGGTGACGGCCGAGGAGTATGCTGCGCTTCCCGTCGATGACCAGGGCAGTATCGAGTATCACATCGTCAACGCCGTCGGCACCGAGACGAAAGTGACGCAGGCGATCTACGAGCAGGTAGGCGACGAACGCAAAGGCCAGCTTGTCTATTACCAGCGGGAGCGTCCACGGCTGGCTGGTGTCGAGGTCCTCACCCAGGGCGACAACATTGCCCTCGGCGTCATCGACGGCGGCGGCAGTGTGGATCTGACCGGCACATTCGGCGGCGACCCTGGCTTCGATGGGCTCTATGAGAGCAACTATCTGCAGCTGGTCTGGTCGCCGGACGCCCGCTTCTCCGACCGCGGGATCATGACCCTCGATCTGGGTGCGCAGTTCTGGCCCGACTTCTATCGCATGGTGGGCTTCTTCAACGGCGTTGATGAGGTCGTCACGTGGACGTCCGATGGGGAGCGTGATCCCAACGGCAACCTGCGTTTCACCGAGATCGACCGAAACCCGAGTGGCCAGGGCCGCGGTAATATCGAGATCGCCGTCGACGAGGCCAGGCCGGTTCGCTATATACGTACACAGATTTTCTCCGATGCCGCCGGCCGGGCCGGTGGCTACAACACGGGCAACAACGTGCGGGAGTTGCAGATCTTCGGTCGCGGCTTCCCTTCCGAGGTGACGCTCACCTCACCTGTCATCGAACTGGATGGTGCCGTTTTCCTTGGCGGCATCGAGTGGGATGCGGACATTCCCGATGCAGACAAGGTCGATCTGGAAATCCGTACCCGAACGGGTGACCGATTGGTGGAGGTCACCGAATACTTCGGCAGCGGTGGCGAAGTCAAGACCGAGACGGAGTACGGCAAGCTGCCGACAAGCTTCCGCGGCCCTACCGTGACCCGGCGTGTGCTTGGCGGAGGCTGGAGCACCTGGAGCCAACGGTACCAGGTATCCGGGCAGCGAGTGTCCTCTCCCAGCCCGCGCCGGTATGTGCAGATTCAGGCCCGGATGTTGTCGAGTTCGCCGGAATTGGCGGCGGTACTGCGTTCCGTCCGGCTTGAGACGCTGTCTCCGGCGGCGGTTCGCTCTTTCGCTGAAGTGTGGCCAGCCGAAGTCGAGCTTGGGATCCCCAGCGACTTCGAGGTCTTCGTTCGTCCCATGTTTGTTGAACGTGATCCTGGCAATCAGGCCAGCAGTCGTTTCGACGAAGTGTTGCTTGACCCGGCGCCCATCCAGAACCTCGAACTGCTCGGCGTCGCTCTGGGCAGCGAAACTGCGCTAGCAGATGGGTCGGCCCAGCAATTTACCTCGCTGGCAATGCGGACGGACCCGGCCAGCGGTGCGCCCACCTCCTGGTTCGAGGCGCCCGATGGCGACCTCTACCAGGCACTGGTCGATCCTGTATCCGGTGACAGCCTCAAGATCCTGCAGGGGCGGGTCGCCGCGGGCAGTGAGCCCCAGCAGTCAGCGCCACTACTGCTGCGACTGCCGCGCAAGGTTGCCAGCCTGCCGGTCGGGATCGATACGCGTGGCTACCACCGCCGTATCGTCGAGGAAGGGGACGAAGTCCCTGTCGACGATGATGGCCGACCGCTGAACGAGTTGACGTACCTGAACCTGCCGATCGATCAACAGGGAACGATACTCTACTTCGAACTCACAGGATCGACGGCCCTTGGCGAGCTGATTCTTGCGGCGGTCGACGAGTTCGCTTACCGGGCCCTGCCCGACTCAGCGCAAGGGGAGATCCGCTACTTCCGCAAGCTCGTCGGCAAGGGCGGTGAATTCGCCTACGACCGGCAGGGCGAAGTGCTGAGCCTGGAAGCCTATGACGCCCTGCCCTCGGCCGAGAAGGGTTCGATCCTCGCTGCCGGGGAGTTGTTGAGAATCGATTTCCGCGCCAAGGTTCTGCTCAACGGCACGACCCTGGATGTAGCGATCCGCGACTCTGGCGCCGATCCTGCCTGGCAAAGTGTGGATCCCGGTGACGCGACGACCCTGCGGCCCGGCGCCGAGTTGAGTATCGCGGTGCCCTTTGATCGGGTGGTCGTTCGGGCCCTGACGGTCGAGCCTCCCGTCATCACACCCAATGGCGACGGCCTCAACGACCAGGGCGAGATTCGCTTCTCCATTGCCAACGTCAATCTGGCGCGGCAGATCGACCTGCGCGTCTACGACCTCGGTGGCCGTATCGTCTGGCAGGAGAGTCGCATGAGCTTTGGTGACCAGGTATTTTTCTGGGATGGGCGCGACAACAATGGCAATCTGGTCGCTCCCGGCATCTATCTTTGCCGCGTCGAGGTCGATGCCGATTCCGGACAGGCTTCGCGACTTGCTGACCAGCGCTCCATCGCTGTCGCTTACTGACCGAGGCGGGCTCCGCCACAACCTGCTGGTTGGCCTGGTCGGCGTCGCCCTTGTGGGCGTCGTCGAGTTCGGGCTGCGCCTGGCGGGGGCGAGTCCACCAAACGATCTGTTTCTGCGGCAAGACCTGGAAACGGCGGCGGTGTATGTCGCCAACCCCCAGGTGACGCACCGTTTTTTCCCGCCCGGCTTGCGGCGGGCGCCGGTGGCGGCGCCCTTCGCCGCCGCGAAGACTCCGGGAACCGTGCGTATCTTTGTTCTCGGTGCGTCAACTCTTGTCGGCTTTCCCAACCCGCCGGGCACCGGCTTTCCGAAATTTCTCAAGCTCATGCTCGCCGACGCCTATCCCGAACAACGCTTCGAGATCGTCAATTGTGGCATCACCGCAGTCAACAGCCATTGTCTGCTCGACTTCACGCGCGAAGTGCTCGGTTACGACGCCGATCTGCTCATCATCTATGCCGGGCACAATGAGTTTGCCGGACCGTACGGACCTTCCACGCCCTTCGCGCATGTAGGTAATGCCAGGCCGCTGATCCGCGCGCACATGTTCCTGCAACGATCGTATCTCTACTCCGCTCTGCAGGAACTGGCCTTCGCCCTGCCCCGGTGGCTGAGCGGGCCCGCACCGGCCTTCAATCTGCAACTCGTCACCGAGCAGGTCGGTGTGTTCGACGAGGCCCACGCAACCACGGTGGACAACTTCCGGGACAATCTTGCCGACATGTTGACGGCGGCGGACCGGCAGAACGTGCCGGTGCTTCTGGGCACGTTGGTTTCGAACTTGAAAGACTTTCACCCGCTGCGTTCTGTCTGTGGTGCCACCGGGGGGCCGGAAGGTCTGCGTATCGGCGAGACCATAGTTGGTTTGAATGGGCACACTGGCGCGACGGAAAACTACCTGCGCTCGGTGTTGCAGGAGGCACCCGAATGTGCCGCCGCCCATTTCGAACTGGGTCGTCTGTATCTCGGCACAGGACGCCCTGCTCAGGCCCGGGCGGCTTTCGTGACGGCTCGTGATCTGGACCGCTTGCCGCTGCGGGCGCCCAGTATTCTCAACCAGGTAGTACGAGACGCCGGACGCACGGACGGCTCGGTGGTTGTGAGCGACGTGGAGGCGGCATTCTCTGACGCTTCCCCGGGGGGAATCGTCGGCAACGAGTTGCTGACGGAATACCTGCATCCGACCGTGCGTGGCCACTACGTGCTGGGTCGGACCTTGGTCACCGGGCTCCCAGCCTTTGCCGCGGCGCAGGGCTGGGGTCAGATGCGACCGTCGGCGATCCGCTCCTTCGAGGAGTATCGAGCATTGCTCGGAACGACGGGACTGGCCGAGGCACTGGCGCGCAACAATCTCATTCTGTTCCTCATCAACATGCCCTACTCATCTCCACCCATCATCTTGCGCGAACGTGTCGCCGACCTCATCGAAGCACAGATCGACGCCGTCGTCGGCCTGCCTGCGGCGCAACGTCAGCAGTTTCTCGGACGGGGAGGGGCGGCCTTTCTGGCACAGGCGGCGGGTTTTGCTCCTGGTGCACGTCAGCCTCATCTGCAAGCCCTTGTCGCCCGGTTGCAGCGAGATCGTGGCTGACGGACGACGCCCTGCTCATCCTATAGGCCGATTATATGGGCCGATTATACAGGGCGCCGATCTGATCCTCCCCCAGCATGGTGTCGAGGATCAACACCTCATCGAACCGGCCCTGGAAGCGCTGACCCAGCCCGATGGTTATCGCCCCCACGTCCCAGGCAACCCGGTGTTCATAGCCCTCAGTCCAGCCGGGGCGCACCCCGTCGATCCAGACTTCGGCGGCACCGTCGGCCCGCCACGAGTTGGCGTTGCGCCAGGTGGCCACGACGTGATGCCACTGTTGACTACGCCAACCCAGATCACCGACAACACACAAGACGGCCGCCGACGAAGCGATTGTTCGCGGGGCTGTCGTCATAGATGCCGAAACGTAGGTGCCGGGGGGAACCGTAGCGTTCATCGCTGGGGCGGGTCAGGTCCAGGTAGAAGGACCCGTCGGCTGCCCTGCGACTGATGTGGAAGGGATCGACGGGACCTCAGGGTTGAGATCGGCATCCGGGTCGCAACTCAGCCACATGGATACGGTTCCGCCGAAACCATCTGCCTCCCAGGGAAAGTTGCCAGCTGCGGGATACGTACACTCATCTTCCGCCCAGCCCCAATCGGCGCCGGTGAACACGAGGGCACCGCCCGCCCTGCCCGCCGACGGATCCCAGTGGGCCGCCTCGGATTGCAGCGAGGCAGAGCCGTCACCTCGGCTGACGTCCGCGTCGGCGCCGGTCTGATACGAGGCGTGGAAACAGGTATGCGATCGAAGAGTGTCTTGCAGATCCGCCATTGTCATTTGACAGGCTCAGTGAGGAACCGCGTCAAAACATTGTGCGTGATGCGCGACACATGCGAGTCCACCGGCAGCGAGGCCGGCCAGGAGATCGAACCCACGGAGAACACACCACCACCATCGGGCGTGTCGAAGTGCACCATCTCGGCACCACCCTCGTCCGGGTTGAGCCCCTTCGCCAACAGTCGGGCATTGGCAGGCGAGTTGGCCGAAATCTTGTCGGTCTCGTGCCCCGAGGGCACCGCCTGGACAACGCATGTGCAGACAATTCTCGCCAAACAGATCCCCTTGCCTCAGGCCTGTCCCCTCGAACACCCAGTGTTCGGCGTCGATGACCCTGTAGGGCGCGCCCGTCATCAGTCCTGTCTCTGAGCAGACGACGCCCAACAGATTCGCCTCCGACTCGTGACGCAGGTGCAGGCGGCTCTCGAAGCCGCGCTTCTGCAGATGAAAGAAGCCGCCGCCGTACGGTCCGTTGTGGATGGTGATCCTGTCGTCGTCAAGAAATTCCACCTCGCGGTTGAGGCCGTTGCCCCCCAGATAGACGAGCCGGCCGCCGCGTTCGAAGACCCACTTCTTGAGCGCGAAGTACATCGGTCCCGACCAGTACTCCGGGTGCGCGCTCACGGCAAGCACCTGATAGGCATCCAGATCGAGGACACCCGTGTGCAGCTGGGTCTCAGAGTAGAGATCGTAATCGAAGCCCTCGCGTTCGAGCCAGCCGAAAAAGCGCCATTCCGCTGGCGCCACGTGGCAGTTGCTGCGCCCCTCGATGGGATCGGCGATCCGTTCCGCCTCGTCGATATGGTTGAGCGGCTCAGGGCGATCGAAGGACAGCGGCGGATAGTAGTCTGCGGCGAAAGACTCGTGGTCGGGATCGGTGTATCGGCTCAACTCCAGGCGGGCATTCAGCGTGGGCGTCGGCGGAAACCCGTCGGCGTGAATGTAGTTTGAGCGGCCGCCAAAGTTGTTGTAGCAGTTCCAGTTGATGTTGGCTGCCAGCACCGCCAGACGAGCCTGTGGGCGCGCGGGCGCGACAATCCAGGGGAACGAGAAGAAGGCGCCCGATGCCCCTTTGGCGTGCAGGTAGTAGAGCCCGCTGCGTTCCGGGGCGGTGAGAAACTGCTTGTGGGCTCGGCGCGCATACCCTCGGGAGTTGAATTCTACGCCACTCTGTGTGTAGTCACCATCCGGGGTGATCTGCACCGTTGCCCGCGGCCCGTGTTCGTCATACCAGCCGATGGGTTTGATCAACTCCTTGTCCCAGCCATAGCGCCAGAGCTCAAGCTTGTAGGGCTCGTCGGAGTGAACCCTGAATTCGGCCTGCTCCCCGGCTCGCACAAACTTGGGCCACATGTACCCCAGCAACTGATCGCGCAGCAACCGGAAGGAGTACGGCGCCTGCAGCGGCAGATCGAGTGTGACTCTCTTGGCGCCGTAGCCCTGTTTGCCAAGCGCCACGGACCAGCTTCCAGATGGGATCCCAAACCCAAGTTCAGCGCGCACTGCGCCGGTTATGCTGGAACGCGCCTCGACGACGGCCCCGTCGGCATCTTCGAACTCGAACAGGACCTCGGCAACGGCGACGTAGCGCTCGTCGCTGACATAACCAATCAACATGCTGACAACTCCGGTTGGCGGTGGGAGGTTGGGACCGAAGTGATAGATGGTGGCCCGACTCAGGATGCAACGGGGCGTGGTCTGCGAACTGAGTTATACTTTGGCGTTACCGGACTCCTCCAGACCCCAGCGAGAAAAAACCAAGGCCATGACCAACCCCTTCCTCAGGATCGCTGTTGCCGCGGTCGTTCTGCTTACGGGCACATCCGCCCGTGGCGACGATCCGTACGATCCGGGGACTTTCCGGCTCACGCCACAGATCGATTTACATCTCCAGGCGGTGCCCCTCGAAGTCGCCCCGCGCTTTTCCACTGCCTTTGCCGAGGGCACAACCCTGCGTCTGCCCCCCGGTTTTCAGGTGAATGTCTTTGCCTCGGCGGCGGGGCTCGGTTATCCCCGCGAGCTCGTTATGGGACCGGATGGGGTGCTCTATGTGGCCGACGCCAGCGGTGGCGGTCAACGCGAGTCGAAAGGCAGCCGTGTCCTGGCCCTGCCGGACCGCGACGGTGATGGTGTCGCCGACGAGATCGTGGTCGTCGCCGACTCGCTCAGCATGTGCTACAGCATCGACTTCCACGATGGCGACCTCTACGCCGCCGAAACGCATCAGGTCGTCAAACTTCTCGACCTTGATGGCGACGGCTTTCGTGAGACCCACGTCGTCGTTGTACCCGACATTCCCGACGTGCCGCCAGGGGCGTTCCACACCTCGCGCAACATGATCATCGATGCCGCCAACGACCGGCTATTTGTGCAGGTGGGTTCACCCTGCGACCTGTGCCGCCAGCAGGAGGCCGTCATCGGTTATACGACGGAGCCGCTTCCTAGGAACTCCGAATACGGCACGATTCTGGTGGCCAATCTCGACGGCAGCGGCCGGCGCGTCTGGGCCTCCGGCATCCGCAATGTCGTCGGCCTGGATCTGCATCCGGACACCGGCGAGCTGTGGGCGACGCACAACCACCTCGACCTCATGGGTTCGGAGTTGCCGCCGGAGTGGATCGACATCGTGCGCGACGGCGATTTCATGGGTTATCCACTGGTCTATGGCTGGCGCGCCTGGGTCGACTTCAACCTGCCCGAATACCAGAAGATCCTGCCCATCACACGCACAGACAGCCTGATGGTGGCGAACCACAAGCGCCCCGCAGCGCTCGTCAACGCCCACCTGGCGCCGATGGCAATTCACTTTTACCAGGGGGACCTATTGCCGCCCGAGTACCACCACGCCGGCTTTGTGGCGATCCGCGGCGGCCGCACGGCGGGCAATCTGGCGACGGTGCCGGGTTTCAAGGTGATCGCCCTGTTCGGCTCGCCGGACGGCAGCGACACGCGCATCGCCGATTTCCTCACCGGCTTTCAGAGCAGCGACGCCGTCTGGGGCAAGCCCGTCGGCATCGCCGAGGACGGCCAGGGCAATCTGTACGTGTCCACCAACAATGGTGCCGCGATCTACCGTATCAGCTTCAGCCCGCTGTTGGCGACGTGGGAACATAACCTGCCGGAATCGGTGCTCAGTGGCGCCACCCTCGAGATTGCTGGCACGGTGCACATTCTGCGCCTCGGAGAGGGCGCCGGGGCGCCCGAACTCAGCCTCGATCTGAGTGGCCTCGGGGGTCCGGCCTCCGTACCCCTGGTAGCCGTCGGTGACTCGAGCTACCAGTTCGCCTCCCATCTCGTTGTCGATGTGCCCAACGGCCTGCATGAGGTGCAGATCCGCATCGTCCAGGGGCAGTATTCGAATCGTCTTGTCGGTGGCGTTGCCGTGCTGCCCACAGCCGATGTCGTCGCCCTCATCGATGGGCCGGCACCGGGCTGGCGCTTCGAACACAGCACCTTCGCCAGCATCGAGCCACGCCAACGGGAGGTCGTCTTTGCCGGCGAAGTGGCGACTTCCATAACGGGCACGTCCAGTGGCATCGCCGGCTGGCGGGCAGAGCTTGTTGCGTCCGAGCCGGTGTCCACTGTGGGCTACAAGTCGCTGCGCTTCGCCTTCCATCCCGGCGATGCCCAGTTCGACGGACACAGCCTGTCGCTGGCCATCAACAACCCGAGCCAGTCGCTGGAAAATGGGCGGGGATACGGCCAGTTCCAGTTGCCCAGCGTGCCGGTGGATCTGCTCTCACCCCGTCCGGACGGCCGTCTGTGGCTGGACGTGGAGCGAAAGGAGTGGCAGATCGTCGAGGTGCCGCTGGAGGTGCTGCAGGTCGTTGAGCCCATGGAGCGCGTGCGTCTGTTTGGCAACACCCGCGGCACGTTCTACATCGACGAGATGCGCCTGATCACATCGGCAGCACCATCGATCACTGCCGTCGGTGATGAACCTCTGCCACTGGCTTTCGACCTTGGCCAGAGTTTCCCGAACCCCTTCAACAGCAGTTCCGTGATCCCCTTCCGTACCGACCTCGACGGCGATGTGCGACTCGAAATCTTTGACATCATGGGGCGGCAGGTTGTGACCGTGCTCGCCGATTTTCTCGCGGCAGGCAGCCATCGAGCCACCTGGCACGGCCGGGACGACAAGGGCCGGCCCGTCGCCAGCGGCGTCTACGTCTATCGGCTGCAGGCGCCGACGGTCGATGGCTGGACCCAGGCGACGCACAAACTGGCCTTGCTGAGGTAGGGCGATGGCCGCAGACGACAGGCCTGTCCGCCCACCGGGGCTGCGTGCCCTGCTGGTAGGCGCGTTGGGGGCGGCAGGTCATCGGAGCCGGTGTGCCGTACTGCAATATGGTGCTGCAGGGGGTCCCGTATCGCCTCCTACTTCAACACCCCTGCGGCACTCATGCTGTTTTTCGTTCTGATTCTGGTGGGCAACACCGCCGTGGGTCTGCTGCATCATAGTGGATGCTGTGCCGGGGGGAGCTGGCGCTGATATATATCATGTGGATCGTCGCCACGGCGATCCCCGAGTTTGGACTGACGCAGTTTCTGCTGCCTGATATCACCGCCATCATCTACTTTGCGACGACGGAAAACGGCTGGCGCGAGTCCCTGCTGCCCTTCGTTGCCGAATGGATGATCCCCGACCATCGATTGGCGGCGGTGCAGGCCTTCTATGAAGGCCTGCCTGCTGGCGCGCCGATCCCCTGGGACATATGGGTCCGTCCGCTGGCCTACTGGGCCTCCTTCATCCTGGCCCTCTACCTGGCCATGATCTCCTGCATGTCGATCCTGCGCCGGCAGTGGGTCGACCAGGAACGCCTCATCTTTCCTCTTGTACAGCTGCCACTGGCAATGACCCAGGAGGGCGAAGGGAGCCGTCGGCCGTTGCTGGGGCCACTGTTTCGCAGTCCTCTGATGTGGCCGGCTTTGCCATTCCAGCCGTGCTGCAGACGATCAACGGACTGAATCCCTACTTCCCCTTCATTCCACGCATTTACTGGGGCACCCAGCTGAGTCTCTTCGGCGACACCGTCAGTATTCCGTTGCGGTTGTCTTTTCAGATGCTGGGGTTCTCCTACTTCATCAACAAAGACATCGCTCTGGGCCTGGTGTTTTTCTACCTGGTCAACACGGTGCAGCAGGGCATCTTCAACAAACTCGGGCTGCAGGAAATCGACCCGATACTCGGGACCTACAGTTCCTACACGGGGACGATCTCGTGCACCAGGGCTTCGGCGCCATGCCCATGCTCGTTCTCTTCGGGTTGTGGACCGCACGGCGCCACCTGGCAGCTGTCTGGCGCACCGCCCTGGGCAGCGACGGTGGGCTCGACGACAGCGGCGAGATCCTGTCCTACCGGGCGGCGGTGATCATGCTCGCAGGCAGCCTGACCTTCATGGGAGTGTGGTTGTGGCAATCCGGGCTACCCGGGTGGATCGTGCCGATCTATCTGAGTCTCGCATTCCTGCTGTTCATCGGCATCACCCGTGTTGTCGCCGAGGGCGGTGTAGCTTTCCTCTTTGCGCCGATGATCGCATCTGATTTCGTCGCCGGCGGTTTTTGGCACAAGCGCCCTTGGCGGCCACGGGGTCGTCGTCTCTCGCCTTCACCTACGTGTGGGCGAGCGACATCCTCACTTTCGTCATGGCTGCCGCAGCCAACGGCCTCAAGGTGGCGACGGAAACAATCACCCGGAATCGGCGCATCGTATTCTGGGGCATGCTGCTGGCCATTGTCGTCACCCTTGTCAGTTCGGTGTGGTCCGTCATCGCCATCGCCTACAAGTACGGTGGCATCAACACCGATGGGTTCTTCTTCAACTATGTGAACCGACTGCCCTTCGACAATGCAGCTGCGCGGCTGCAGTCTCTCGAAGGCCCACACTGGATCAACTGGGTGTATACCACTATGGGGGCTGCCATCATGGGACTGCTCATGCTGGCGCAAAAACGGTGGCTGTGGTGGCCACTGCACCCCCTCGGATTCCCCATCAGCGCGGTTTTTGGCACCATGTTCCTCAGCATGCTCATCGCCTGGGTGGTGAAATCAGCCGTCCTGAAGCACGGCTGACCCACGCTCTATATGCGTACGCGGCCGTTTCTTTCTGGGCCTCACCCTGGGGCAGTTTGTCACCGCCGGGTTCTGGCTCGTCATCAGCGAAATCACGGGAATCCCCGGGGGCTACAACTACCTGTCAGGCTATTTCTGATCGACACGACGCCGGTCAGCCACCGGCACTGCGTCGCTGCAGACTGGCTAACCGGGAGGCCGCCACCTTGTGGTTGGGGTCGAGGCGCAGCACCACCTGCCACTGCTCGATCGCGTCGGCAACCCGGTCGGCAGCGGTGTAGACCTCCGCCAGGGACTGCCGCGTATCGATGCGCCTGCCATCGGCGGCCAGCACCCGTTCCAATTCCAGCAGCCCCTCATCCATGTGGCCCGCCAGAGCCAGGACATACCCGCGGCGACTGCGCAGGTCGAGGCGCGACGGGTCCAGCGTCAGGGCGCGGCCATAGGCCCACAGGGCTTGCTCGAAGCGGCGTTGTTCGAAGCACGCCCGTGCCAGGTCTGCCAGAGCCGTGAGACGGGTTGAGTCCAACTGCGTCGCCCGCAGGTAGAATGGGATCGCTGCCGCAGCGTCCCCCTGCAGGTGGTGCGCCGCGCCCAGGCCGTGGTACGCAGCGGCCATGGTGCTATCGATTTGGAGAGCCGCTTCGAAGGTGCCTGCCGCATCCCGATGACGACCCTGGGCGAGGTAGTCCAGGCCGAGACTGTAACGCACGCGCGCATCCATGGGGAACTCCCGAACCTGACGCAGATCACGATCGACGGCGTCCTCTGCCGGGCGCAGCCGTTCAAAGTCGCGCCGGTGGGCCGCCGCCCGCCCTGAATCGGAACGGCGCTCATACAAATCAGCCAGATGCAGGTGGGGCTGAGGTTTCCACGGCGCCAGACGCGCAGCGTCTAGAAAGGCCTGCTCAGCCCGCGCCAGATTGCCGAGACGCAGGTAGGCCAGACCCAACCAGGAGATGTCCTCCCATGAGCCCGGGGTCAGGGCGACGGCTCGCTCCAGCACGGTTGTCGCCAGGTGGGGCTCGTTCTGGTTCAGGTAGACGACACCGAGCAGGCGGTACACCTCCGTCCGGGTTGAGTCCAGTTGCACGGTTGCCTCCAACACGTGTCGCGCCTCCATGACCCGACCCATGCCCGAAAACAGGTTGACCGCCAGTGAGTAATGCGCCGGCAGATAGCCAGGATCCCGCTCGACGATCCAGCCAAGGGCTGCACTCGCCTCCTCGAAGCGTCCCTGTCGATGCAGCTGAACGGCAGCCTCGTAATGCTGTTGCGTAGTCCACCCGGCGGGAGGCCGGTACGCATGCTCCGAGGCCACTGCCGCGGCTGGTTGCGCCGGCGCCGCTGTCGCCTGGACGGGGTCCTGCCGCTGCACGCCAAAAACCGTTGTCGATTGTCCCTCGTGGATGACGTGGTACCGATCTACCTCCAGGTCTCGCAGAACCTGGCGTCGCCCCCCGGGCCAGTGCACAACGAGGCTGTCCACCTGGCTCTGGAGACCGAGACCAAAGAGCAGTCGTGGATCGCTCTGGGACAGGTAGCCGGAGGAAGTCTGCACCTGGCGGCTCTGCAGCTGACCACCGGCCGCCAATTGGGCGCGAGCACCGATGGCGTCACGGCCACCGAATCGGCTCAGCAGGCGCACGCCGAGCCAATGGTTTGCCTTGGTGCCCAGATTGTGCAGCAACTGCAGTTGATCGTTGACGTTGACGACGACCAGATCCACGTCGCCGTCGTCGTCGTAGTCACCAAAGGCGGTCCCCCTGCTGACCTGTTCCCGCGTCAGACCGGCGTCGAGGCCGATCTCAGTGAAGTGCCCGTGCACGTTGCGGAACAACAGGTTTCGCTGCGCGTAGCGGTAGCCGGAAGGATGGGTGTCGACCTGCGGATAGATATGTCCATTGGCAACAAACAGATCGAGCCAGCCATCGTTGTCCGCGTCGAAGAAACACGTTCCCCAGGCGAGGAAAGGACGCACGGACAGTGACAGACCGGAAGCAGCCGTGTGATCGCGAAAGCGGCCATCCCCCTGGTTCTGGTACAGCGTGTTCACATCGTCAGAGAAATGGGTGATCAACAGGTCCAGGTCACCGTCCCCGTCATAGTCTCCCGCAGCGACCCCCATACCTGCCTGCGCCCGGCCATCCTCGCTGTACGCCGCGCCCATCAACGCGCCCGCCTCCGTCAGGTGACCGTCGCCGTCGTTGATATAGAGGGTATTGGGATAGCCGTCGTTGGCGACGTAGACATCGGCGTCGCCATCCCCGTCGAAATCGCCGGTGACCACCCCGAGACTCGCCTGCAGGTCGTTGCCAACGCCCGCGCGAACTGACCAGTCGGCGAATCGATTGCCGCCCTCGTTGTGGTACAACACGTTGGCCTGGGGATGCATGCCGTGGGGACCGCAATACACGTCCAGGCCACGCCAACCACTGCATGGCAGACCGCCACCAGGCGGGTTGCCCAGGTCAAAGTCCAGATAGTTGGCGACAAACAGATCGAGGAAACCGTCGTCGTCGAGGTCGACGAAGACTGCACTCGTGCCCCAACCTCTGTCCCCGGCCGCAGCGGTGGTGGTGATGTCACGGAAGTGACCGTCCCCCTGGTTCTCGTAGAGTACGTTCGCCCCCCAGTAGGTGACATACAGATCCACGTCCCCGTCGTTGTCAGTATCCCCAACGGCGCAACCCATGCCCCAACCACCACGCAACAAGCCGGATTGCGCCGTCCGATCAACGAAGGCGCGGGTGCCGGCATCGGTGGGCACGTTCTCGAAGAGCCGGTTGCTGACGCCAGCCGGCGGTCCTGGAACGCGGGAGCTGTTGACGACGAAGAGGTCGAGATCCTCGTCACCATCAGCATCGAAAAAAGCCGCACCGGCAGCCATCGATTCGAGGATGTAGCGTTGCTCGGGACTGCCCGAAACATGCTCGAAGGACAGCCCTGAATCGTCGGTTCGGTCAACAAAACGGGGGCCGGACGCTGCTGCCGCAAAGGGGTGCTGTGGGGACGTGGGCTCGGGCGCACAGGCAACCCAGAGGATTGCCGTAACGACCCCTGCCAGCAGGTTGACCATGTCAGTCCGGGTCGACCACGACGCGGGCGCCGATGTTGACGTAGCGGCCATCTGCGGAATAACCGTCCCGGGCGCCGCAATGGACGGACTGCCCGAAATCCAGGTAGCTGCCGCCCCGCTTGACGCGGTGGCTGCCTCGATCGGGTCCGTGTGGATCGACTGCGGTGCCACTGTCCTGAGGTAGCCCAAATGCCGGGTCGTACCAGTCGGCCACCCATTCCCAGACATTGCCCCGCATGTCGAACAGGCCCAGTCGATCAGGGTTGCGCGTGCCAACAGCCATGGCGTGACGTTCGCCGGCGCCGTAGGCGTTGTCGAAGAACCAGACGCCTTCCGTCAATTCGGCGGCGGTGTCCGCCGCGCCGGATTGACAGGCGTACTCCCACTCGGCTTCTGTGGGCATACGCACCGATTTGCCTGTGAGGGCGCCGAGACGTTGCAGGAACTGGGACCACTCCTGCCACGAGAAGAACACGGCGGGATATTGTGGGTCATCGACCACCCCGGGGCGCCCGGCCCAGGGCCTGGTCTGCATCACTGCTGTCCATTGCTGCTGGGTGACTTCCGTCTGGCCGAGAAAGAACCCGCGCGACAGGCGCACGGCCACGGCTCGACCGGAGGCGACGTGAGGCAAGGGTGCCGCCCCCCCCATGGTGAACTCGCCGGGAGGGATCCATACCAGAGCGAGGGGCACCCCCAGCGGCAGATCGAGACGCAAGTCCCGTGATTGCAACGGACCCGCGGCACCAAGGATTGCACCCAGGCAGCCGACGAGAAGCGCCCTGCGATATCGGAAATGCTTGCCGGGCAGCGGCATGCGACGTATACTGGGCGACCTCATGAGAGGCAAAAGGTAATCGGTCCCGAGCCCGGATTCAAAGCCGGTCGAAGGGGGGTGTGATATGGTTTTCGTTGCAATGAGATTGCTCTTCGTAGCCCTGCTTGGGCTCTGCAGTTGTGGGTATTTCTACTATGCCGAACCGATAAGTCCGGTGCAGGGTCAGGCTCTGCCACTGGATGTACACGACGACGGCAGCATCCTGTTCACCCAGGGCCGTTTCGAGGTTCGCGTGCGTCCCATGACGGATGAGGAGCTGAACCGCCGCTTCGAGTCGATGTCAAGTGAAGGACGCAAATCGACGAACCCTTACACCTTCGGCAACGCCGAGCGCCCTGTCCAGGAAACGAAGGGCCGCTTTACCGTCTTCCTCCTGACCGTGAAGAACTACGAGTATCCGAAGATCCTCATCGACCCGGCGCGGATCTCCCTGGAAGCCGACAACGGACGAGACTACTGGGCCCTCGACCTGCAGCAGCTGTCCAGCTATTACCGAGCCTACGCCCTTGGCTTTGCGGGCAATGAGTATGCCCGGCTACGCGAGCGCACGGACATGCTCAACCGGACGATGTACCAGAAAGAGATGCTGTTCAGCGGCCAGGAAACCGAAGGCTATCTCGTGTTTCCCAGTCTCCACCCTGACGTCACCGCCCTGACAATGACGATCCTCGATGCCATTACCCGCTTCGATTACCGCGACGAGCCGGTCGAATCGATGGATATTTCGTACCGCTTCGAGCGCGAGGTCGGCCGGATCTATCGTGACGGCACTCGGCGCCAGACCGCCTCTGGTTCACCCTGATGTAAGCACTGCCTACCGAACACCGATGTAGACGATGACACCTCTGCCTTGATCTCTTCTTCGATGGGCTTCACCCATCTGTCGGGGTGGCGTCTATTGAGGACCCAGCGCCTGTCTGTCGTATTGGATTCAGTTGCCTGCCACTGACGTTCTTCCAGGTCGTCGAGGACCTGATCTACAACATCCTCCCAGCGCTTACGAAAATCCTCGTCGTATTTCCGCTGGAGATAGACGCCTGCAGTACCTGCCAGTCCGATGGCACGGCAAGCCGCCGTCACGTTGAGGCCAGCAGTTATGTGATGGAGTTGCCCCACTTCCGTGGACGGTTATGGGCTTTGGTCCACAAGCCCTGGTTGATGTGATTTCTCGAAGTTGATAGGCGACTGTTGTCCCAGGCTCTGATGACGGCGATGGGGGTTATACCATCCCTCGATGAAGTCG
>PVBE010935245.1_pt1 | contig 38974 bp, 37 predicted proteins | sample 1631181 | NCBI WGS metagenome assembly PVBE01 (sample SAMN08397723, study PRJNA350692) | Marine metagenome, whole genome shotgun sequencing project. | isolation source: water | place: Pacific Ocean | collected 2012-04 | reverse complement strand
GGTCCCAGGCCGGAATCTGGACGCCTTTGTAGCCGAGATCTGCTACCCATCCGCCAATGTTTTCGAGTGTGTCATAGGGCGGCTCATCGCGCATGAACTGCGCCAGCAGAACGGCCGGTCCCTTCATCGACGCCATAAGATCTCTCCTCTAGCCCGTCAAACGCAGTGTGTATGTAGCCGCCAAACCCGGCAAGCCCGGACATCAGCACACATGCGCACCGTTGTGATCCGGAGAATCCGTACGCCCCCACCACCGCCGGCGTCCCCAGGGACCCGATCGCATCATGACGATGATCGTCGGCTATAAGAAAGCAGGAGGTTTGGTGGCATAACTCGTCGTCCGAAACACTGACTGGCCCAGCCTGTCTCGGGAGTTCAGTGCTCGTCGGATTGTCGACCAGACGTCACAATAACGGTGACGCACCACACACCGCGGATCGCCATGGACCGGGAACCCTTGTGAGTTCGCCAAACACTCGCCGTATCGGCTCGTTCACCCCGTCGACCGACCGTGACAGGGTTTCCTCCATCTTGCTACAGCCGACCGACGCGCATGCGCTGCTGGTACTGGGCCATGGGGCCGGAACGCGTCTCGATCACCCGTTCATGCACGGCATGGCTGATGCCCTCGGCGTGGAAGGGGTGGCCACGTTCCGATACAACTACCCGTACTCAGAAGCTGGCCGGGGAGGCATGGACGCTGAGCGCGTACGACTGGAAACCGTATGTGCCGCAATCGATGCCGCGACATCTGCAGCCCCTCATCTTCCAAGATTCGCTGGCGGCCACTCCATGAGCGGTCGAATGACGACCCTGGCCGCGGCCCAGGGACTCATTGAAAACTTACACGGACTTGTCGCCTTCGCATTTCCGCTACATCGTGCCGGTCATCCGGACGACATCCGGGCCGACCACCTAATCAACGTAGCGTTTCCGATCCTGTTTGTATCAGGTGCTCGTGATCGCCTCGCCGATACCAACTTGTTAAAAGACACGATCGCCTCGCTGAATCCGCCAACCGCTCTGGAGTTAATCAAAGATGCTGACCACGGATTCCAGGTACCGAAACGATCTGGACGAACCCATCAGGACATCGTAAAAGAAGTCGCTCGGATCACCGCTGACTGGACATCGGCTCAAACGACGTGAGAATCACCGATATCGTCAACTGCTCCGGTTCTTCCCGACTGAGCTACTCGGCGGCCGCACCATTTGAATCCGTGTCGCTATCCAGGCCCACATCCGACCAACGCTGGCCTTCAGTGGCAATCAGACCTGTCGACAGATAAATGACGCGCTCGGCGATATTGGTCGCTCGATCCGCCACGCGTTCAAGATTATGGGACACCCACATCAACAGCGTGGCCCGCTCAATATTTCGGGGATCCTGAAGCATGTATGTGACGAGCTCTCGAAACACCTGTTCTTTCAGCTGGTCAACCTGATCATCGTCCTGCCAGACCTGTCGAGCGATTGCATCGTCACGCGCGTTCAGTGCGGTGAGGCTACGGCGCAGCATATTGACCGAGATATCGGCCATCCGTGGAATGTCTATGAGCGGCTTAAGTGGCGGCTCATCTCCCATCCGAACACTAATCTTTGCAATCCCCTCAGCATAATCACCAATTCGCTCAAGCTCTGACGCAACCTGCAACCCGGTGACAATCATTCGAAGATCACCCGCCATGGGCTGCTGGCGGGCAATCACGTCAATACAGAATTCTTCAAGTTCATGTTGCCGAACATCAATCTCGTCATCGTCAGCAATGACCTGACGTGCCAGTTCAATGTTCCGATCACTGAGGGATTGGACAGACCGGTGAATCGTCTTCTCCACAAGGCTCCCGATCAACAGCACTTCGTCCTGAATGTGCTTCAGTTGCTCCTCAAAGTCAGCTCGCGGTGGCATTGGCAATCTCCTTCCTTATCCAAATCGTCCGGTGATGTAGGACTCGGTGCGATCGTCTGAAGGGGTCGTAAAGATACGTTGGGTTTCGTCATGTTCCACCAGCACGCCAGCACCTGCCTCGCCCAATGTGAAAAAGGCAGTCCGGTCGGACACACGAGCGGCTTGCTGCATGTTGTGCGTCACAATCACGATCGATAAATCCTCACGCAGTTCACGCATTAAATCCTCAATGCGCGTCGTGGCTATCGGGTCCAGCGCCGAACATGGTTCGTCCATCAGTAATACCTCAGGCTCAACCGCAAGCGCCCTGGCAATACACAGCCGCTGCTGCTGCCCTCCAGATAACGCGAGCCCACTCTTATTCAGATCATCCTTCACTTCATCCCATAACGCCGCCCGCCGTAAGGATGTCTCCACAATTTCGTCCATCGAACCCTGGTATCGATTCACTCGAGGGCCGTACGCCACGTTGTCATATATTGACTTCGGAAAGGGGTTGGGCTTTTGAAACACCATCCCGATCCGTCGACGAATTTCCACTGGATCAACCGAGCGAGCGTTGATGTTTGTACCGCGGAAGAACACATCTCCTCTAATTCGCGTACCCGGGATTAGTTCATTCATGCGATTGAAACACCGAAGGTACGTGCTCTTGCCGCAGCCGGACGGCCCGATAATGGCCGTGATCTTACGATCGGGTATTTCGATATTCACGTCCTCAATAGCCAAGACGTCGCCATACCAAAAATTCAGGTGGCGCGTCTCCAGAATCGCCTCTCCATAGCCTCCATCGACATCGGCAGCATCCCTCGCTTGCTCGCCAACTCGCACATTGATCACTGGAGCCTCCTCTGCATCCGATACCTCAAAAACACCGCCAATGAATTTGCAATGAGCAACACCACCAGCAGAACGCAGATCCCACCGGCCGCAAGATACTTGAAATCCTTCTGTGGGAGCGACACCCAGTTAAAAATCTGAATGGGCAAGACCGTAAACATATCCATGGGGCCCTCAGGATCAAAAGCGATATAGGTCAGGGCCCCAATGGTTATTAGAGGGTCCGTCTCGCCGACCGCCCGAGCCAACGCAAGTATCGTGCCCGTCAAGATTCCACCCGCCGCAGCCGGTACCACCGTACGTCGAACCATTTGCCATCGGGTGGCTCCAAGAGCAAAGGCTCCTTCCCGCAATGAATCAGGCACCGCCCGGATAGCCTCTCGTGAGGCGACGATGATTAAGGGCAAAATCAGCAACGACATTGTCATGGATCCGGCGAGAATGCTCCGGCCCAACGAGAACCACCGAACAAACAGACCCAAACCAAGCAAGCCATACACCACACTCGGCACGCCGGCTAGATTCGCGATATTTAACTGGATGAAACGAGTCATCCAATTTGCAGGCGCATATTCCTCGAGGTAAATAGCGGCCCCCACACCAATAGGGAACGCCAAGATTGCCGTCAAGCCAAGCATCCAGAGTGTGCCCAATAAGGCCGATCGAAGCCCGGCCTGTTCGGGAAACCTGGACGGATAACTCGTGAGGAAATGTCCATCGACCTGATTGGCTCCGTCAGCAAAAACATCGATGAGCAACACCGCAAGCATTGCGATGCCGAGAACGGTCGACCCAATGGTCAGCACATAAAACAACACGCCGAAGACGCGGCGACGTGTCCGCGCCTGTCCGTCGCCACTGGTCCTCATCACCGTAGGATCACTGACCGTCATTCGTATGCCTCTCGATACCGACGAACCAACAAATCACTCAGGACATTCATGATGAAGGTCAGCACGAACAACAACGTTCCCACGGCGAAAATCGTCCGGTACTCAATCGTGTCTTGCTGGGTATCGCCCAGGCTCACCTGGACGATGTAAGCCGTCATCGTCTCCATGGACGACAGCAGGTCGAAGCCCATCTTGGGCTGCAGGCCAGCGGCAATCGCCACAATCATGGTTTCGCCAATAGCTCTCGAGATCGACAGGATGATCGCCGCGAGAATTCCTGATAGCGCGCCAGGAACAACAACCCTGGAAATAACTTCCAGCTTGGTTGCCCCAAGCGCATAGGCGCCCTGACGGAGGTCCCGAGGCACAGCACGAATCGCATCCTCGCTGATCGACGCCATCATGGGCAGAATCATAAATCCCATCACAATCCCGGCGCTGGCCACATTGAAGATTTGGGTTTGGGGAAATATCCCCCGCAGAATTGGCGTCACAAACTGTAGGGCAAAGTATCCGTACACAACGGTCGGAACCCCCGCCAACACTTCAAGAACCGGTTTCACCACGCTACGGACTCGACCTGGCGCATACTCACTGAGGAATATCGCCGTCAACAGACCCAGTGGTACCGCAACCACAATGGCCACGAAAGCTACGGCTATCGTTCCGTTCACCAACGGCAAGACCCCGAAATGCTGTGACGCGAAAAGCGGGGTCCAGCGGGTACCCGTTAGAAAATCAAGAATCGGGACCTCGCCAAAAAACTGGATGGTCTCGCCCAACAAGGTGATCACAATTCCCGTGGTCGCGAGAACTGAGACGGCTGCACACGTAAATAACACCCAGTGAACCGTCCGTTCAACCAGTACACGCTGGCGCCGCGAGCCACCCCACCCGGCTGATTTCGGAGGGTTTTCAGCGCTCTTCACGTCGAGCTTCGGCGGTGATCCCACATTGACGCCTATGTTGCCGTTTCGTCGTAATTCAGACGAACCCAAACGTTCCGCAAGCCTCTTCGGCTGCCGGCCGTACGCCGGCACACCGAAGAGGACGAAAGCTCACACGCGATGGGCAGGTGGGAGGGAAGTACAAACCCGGTACGCGGTGGAGCGCAGATAATGTTTAGGCCCCTGCTTCCCACGCTGCAAGAACAGAGTTCGGCGTAGAGGACGTACCCTCGCGGGCCGTAATCGTGCCGGTCCGTCGGCTTTGGAATCGCTCGAGTGCCATCGTGTACATCTTGTCCGGTAGCTGCACATAGCCGACCGAACCGACCAGGCTCGCCGCATTGTTGAGGTAAAAGTCCACAAACGTCTGAACTTCCGGGCGCTCGGCCGAGACCGTACTGACGTAGATAGAGATAACGCGTGATAAAGGCGAGTAGGAACCATTGAGCACATTCGCTTCAGACGGAAAAATTGGACCGTTACCGCCGTCGACTTTCAAGGCCTTAAGCACGTCCTTGTTCTGCTCGTAGTACGCCAGACCAAAAAATCCAATCGCATTCACATCACCGGAAACACCCTGCACAAGCACATTGTCATCCTCGCTCGGCGTGAAGTCGCCGCGGCTGGCGCCCTCGGCTCCGTTGATCTTCTTGGTGAAGTAGTCGTACGTACCTGAGTCAGTACCGGGGCCATACATAACCAGCTTCGTGCTAGGAAGCCCGGCACGAACCTGGTCCCAATTCACAACCTTATCTTCGGCTTCCGGCGCCCACATCGTCTTCAGCTCTTCAACGGTGATTGAGTCACCAATGGCCGTGTTCTTTGGATTCACAACCACGGCGATACCATCAATGGCAACCGGAAGCTCGATGAACTCAATCCCGTTCTCAGCACATATCTCCTGTTCTTTAGACCTTATAAACCTAGAAGCGTCCGAAATATCGGTCTCTTTGACACAGAATTTCTTGAACCCACCCCCGGTGCCAGAAATGCCCACTGGCACTCGTACATCTGGAAACTTCTTTTGAAATTCTTCCGCAACCGCAGCCGTAATTGGACCGACGGTGCTTGATCCGTCGACCAGAATCGTTCCGGCCATCGGACCTGAGGGCGGGGTCACATCAACAATCGTCTCGGCCACGGTTTCGACCGGAACTTCCTTCGTCGCGACCTGAGCGTCACTGCACGCGGCAAGCACAACAGTGCCTCCCACAGCCAAAGACCCCATGCCGGCAGTACGTAATACCTGCCGGCGGCTCATTACAGTCACTGAAGGTCCTTCCCGCTGTTCTATCAGAAAAAATACGGTGCGGTCACTTCTGACCAATGTAAATGTATGAAGGTCACGTCAACATTCAAGACACTGCGTTAAACGGGAGTTAAACGTTTCTTAAAAGTTGGTTGAACGGGTAGGCCTATAAGGAAGGTCTTGGTGGACGAACCCTGGCAAAGCTCGTGAAACCTTGAATCAAGGACTCTCCGCACCATCGTGAGACTTGTGTAATGGCAACGCCAAAGCAAACGTGGATCCCTGACCCCGACCAGGAGACTCAACCCAGATGCGGCCTCCATGCTGACGGACCGTATGTCGGGCAATGGCAAGTCCCAGTCCGGACCCGGAACTGCTCCGAGATGCATCCGTCTTGTAGAACCGCTCAAAAACACGATCACGCTCACTGCGATTCAGGCCCTCACCGGTGTCAACGACGCGCACAACGGCGTCTCGATCGATCCGTTCGATCATCACAGAGATCGTTCCGGCCGGCGGGGTGAACTTTATTGCATTGTGGACCAAGCTCATCACCACCCGACCCACTCGGTCGGTGTCCGCCTCAACCAGCAGAACTTGCGACGACCGGACAATCTCAAGCTGCAACTCATTACGTGTCGCCTGCGGCCGCAGGCGTTCTGCCGCAGCCCCAACAACCGCGTTCAAATCCACCTGTTCCAATGCGAGATCGGCCATGCCGGATTCAATCCTGGCGAGATCCAGCAGCTCACTAATAATCTGGCCTAGTCGGTCCGCTTCAACAACGATTCGCCGAAGAAATTCAGCACGGACCTCCGGATCATCGGCCGCGCCTGCCTCCAACGTCTCTACCATGGCACGAAGCACCGTGATGGGTGTTCGTAATTCGTGCGACACATTGGCAACGAAATCACGCCGGATAGTTTCTGCTTGTCGTAACGCGGTTAGGTCACGGAGTAAGACCAGGCGCTGCCGATCATCCGGACCACCTAACGGGACTACGACCCCATGGACTTCCCTGTTTGTCGCATCGATGGTGAATAAGCGACTCGCAGATCGATCTCGATTTGCAGATTCTTGAATCAATTCAACCAGATCGATGTCTCGTAATGCGTTGGCGAGGCTTACCGAACCTTCCAACCTCGGGATCACGTCAAGCAACTCTCCAGCTGCACGATTAACAAGGCTCACGGTGTCATCAGAATCCACGATCACAACACCATCCGTCATCGAATCAAGTACCGCTTCAAGACGCGCATGGTCACGCTCCAACGAGTCCAAGTCTTTATAAAAAACCGCCGTAAAGTCGGCCAAACCCTGGCCAAGCGCCCGGGACTCTGGTCCACCAACTATCGGAACGGTAGGCCTTTGACCCCGTGTTGTGAGAGTGCGAATCATTCGTTCCATGGACCTTAGAGCTCGAACATCGCTGGAGACCACAACCGCTGCTAGCGCACTCGAAACAGCGGCTCCCAGCATTGACATCGCCACAAACGGAAAAACAAGTGCTTCACGTCCAGCTGGATCAATCCGACCACCAACAACCAAACCGATGAAAACGCTACACGCGATAAACCCGACAAATGCAGCGATCCCTACGCGGGACCGCAAACCACCACTCGACCACATCACCCCACAAACCGATAACCGACACCACGGACCGTCTCGATCCGGGTCGGGTTAGAGGGATCAGATTCAATCTTCCGTCGCAGGCCACGAATATGGACGGGGACGGTACGTGTGTCGCCGGGATACGCATATCCCCACACATGCTCGAGAAGTTGGGTCGCGGAATAGACGCGTTCACGGTTCCGCATCAGAAAATCCAGCAGGTCAAACTCCTTCGGCTTGAGCCGGATCGACTTCTCCTTCAACGTCACCTGACGAGTTTCACGCGAGATACTAAGGCCGCCGAACTCAATCATGTCGCGAGTCGGCCCATCTGCCTGGTTCATTTCCTGGAGGAGCAACTCTCGCCGACGGAGCATCGCCTTGACCCGCGCGACCAGTTCGCGCATTGAGAACGGCTTCGTCATGTAGTCGTCAGCTCCAATTTCGAGACCCACCACACGATCGATCTCCTCGTCTCGAGCCGTAAGCATTAAGATTGGGATCGCGCTCGTCCGGCGAATTTGCCGACAGACCTCAAATCCATCCATTCCCGGGAGCATGAGGTCCAACACGACTAAATCTGGTTGGGTCGCCTCCGCAGCCTCCAGCGCCCGTTCCCCATCGGTGACTGCTTCCACCTCATAACCCTCGCGACGCAGGTTGTACGCGATCGTCGTCGTGAGGGCTTCCTCGTCATCAACGACCAAAACTCGGAACATGTCGACGCTTCCATTATCAGACTGAGCAGTAGCGAACCAACACCTACCTCAATATACGCACCATCGGCTCAGGTCACGACTCCAATTTATGGCGTCGTGGACTGACACAACGCCCATATATCAATCAGACTGCGGCAGAATTAGCACAATCGCCTTTGGGAGGCATTTCCTATGACAGCCACCTTCGACGGCCGGGTCGCTCTTGTAACCGGAGCAGCTCGGGGAATGGGGCTTGCAACCGCTGAACGTCTGCTTGCTCTAGGAGCCCGTGTCGCGGTCAATGACGTGTCACGTGATCAGATCGAATCAGTCGCCGCCAAGCTCGGGTCTAATGCGCTAGCCGTCGCTGCAGACATCACGGACCGTGCGGCGGTGGATGCCATGGTGACGAAGATCACCGACCATTTCAAAAAGATCGATATCCTCATCAACAACGCCGGAATCGTGGCTCCGACGGCCTTCGAAGACATTGCCGAAGATGAGTGGCGGCGCGTACTGGACGTAAATGTGAACGGCACCTTCTTTTGTTCACAGGCCGTGGCCCCAGCGATGAAGGCCAATGGCTACGGACGCATTGTCAACTTCTCGTCCACAGCAGGAAAAAATGTCAGCACGGTCGGAGGGGCTTCCTACACGACCTCAAAAGCCGCCGTTCTTGGACTTACCAGAGCTTCGGCCAAGGAACTCGCCGCCCATAACATCACCGTAAATGCCGTGTGCCCGGGAATGATCGACACCGACATGCTACGGGTCGCCTGGTCTGAAGACCGGATTCAAGGCTACATCCCTTCCATTCCGCTAGGGCGCATGGGCAAACCAACCGAGGTCGCGGGCCTTGTTTGCTTTCTCGCATCAGAAGAAGCCGCGTACATCACTGGGGCAGCAGTCGACATCACGGGTGGAGAACTTATGGTCTAGGGTGACGTATCCATACCAATCGGAAATTCGAGCCCAGATGTCGCACCCCGATCGGGAGCAGCCACGTGATCCGTGTCGTGCAATACGCCGAAGACCTGATTCCTCGTATTACGTCGGATCTGCACCGACCCTGACAAGCTGCTTGCCAAAGTTTTCCCCCCGTAAAACTCTGATCAGCGCCGCAGGTGCATGCTCAAGACCTTCGATAATGTCTTCCCGATACTTGAGTGCTCCCGAACGGACCCACCCGCCGAGTTGTTGCAAGGCTTCGTCAGCACGATCGGCATAATCAGAAACCAGCAACCCTTGCATACGCGCCCGGCGCGTGAGCAACGTCCGGGTTGGCCGCACTGCCAACTCCGGGGTCGGAAGGTTGTATTCAGAAATCATTCCGCAGATCGCGATACGGGCATGCAGATTGATGTGCTCAAGCACAACGTCAAGAATATGGCCACCGACATTGTCAAAATATACGTCGACACCATCGGGACACGTCGCCGATAGCTCCGCCCCCACGTCATCGATCGTCCGATCGATGACCGCCTCGTACCCGAGTTCACTCAGAGCATATTCACGCTTGGCGGCCGACCCGACAATACCAATTGCCCGACACCCTTTCAGCCGAGCGATTTGCCCAACAACGCCGCCTACGGCACCTGACGCCGCCGACACAACCACAGTCTCACCAGAACGAGGACGACCAACCTCCAACAATCCAAAGTACGCCGTTTGCCCGGGCATTCCCAAAATGCCTAAGGCGGTGGTTATTGGTGCGAGTTCGGGATACACAATACGAAGATCCTTTGGCTGCGCGACGGCGTACTGCTGCCAGCCAAGACGGCCCTCCACAATGTCTCCAGCCTTGAAACGTTCGCTCTTGGACTCCAAGACCTCGCCAACAATCCCGCCGACCATGACCGCACCAATAGCCACAGGCGCCGTGTACGACTTGGTCGCCCGTATGCGACCCCGCATATACGGATCAATCGAAAGATAAATTGTGCGTACCAGTACTTCGTTATCCCGAGGACCAGGAATTGGAGCTTCCGACAATTCGAAGTCTTCAACACGCGGCTCGGCCGAGGGGCGGTTTGCCAGGAGAACCCGGAGATTGGTTCCTGTGGGAGACGTCATGCCAAATCTCACCTCATAGCGCCGTGCATCAGCCAACAAGATGTGGCACGCAGGCACAGCCGATTAGTTCCCTGCAGGACCGCCGGGAACGTCCCCATATTCCCATCAAACTCCTTCCGTCGCCCAGCATTGCCACATCATGATGATTCATGCGAGTTAGGCTGGAGCCACGAATTCCGGATGTGCACCAATAGGAAACCATCCTATGGCCAACGACCTAACCCTCTTTGTCGGTACCTATACACGACAGGGATCTGCTGGCATATATACAGGCTCGATGAACCTTACAACCGGGGCTATCGATATCCGCCATATCACCGCCGGGATCGAAAACCCCTCGTTTGTAGCCGTCGACACGCTGGGCGAGCATCTGTACTCGGTCTGTGAAACGAGTGATCCGACAACTCACGGAGCAATTACAGCCTTTGAAATAAAAGGCGATGGCTCGCTTCGGGAACTCAACCGGCAGTCCACCGGTGGGCCAGGTCCGTGCCATCTCGCCGTTGACGCCGACGACCAGATAGTCATCGCGGCCAACTATAAAGGGGGGAGCGTCGCGATGATTAGGATTGAGCCCGACGGAAGCCTCGGCGATCGGTGCGACTTTATTCAGCACCAAGGATCCTCGGTTCATCCTGATCGGCAAAATCAGCCGCATGCCCACTCGATTACGCTTAATGCGGTGAATGACCGCGCCTACGTTTGTGATCTCGGCACGGATCGAATCGTCCAGTACCAAATCGACCCGGCTGCCGGGCGGCTCCACCATGCGGGCGATGTTGTTGCTCATCCGGGGCAAGGCCCTCGACATTTCACATTCCACCCCACCAAGCCCTATGCCTACGTGATCAACGAGCTTGGATCTACCGTGGCGGCCTATGACGTCAACCCAGAAAACGGAAACCTCAGCGAACGACAGCTCGTCTCTACGCTTCCTCCTGAATGGAACGAAACTAACGACACTGCAGATATCCATATCAGCGCGAGTGGCCGCTTTCTTTACGGCTCAAATCGGGGGCACGACTCGATCGCCGTGTTTTCGATCGATGAGCGCAGCGGACGGCTAGATCTAATCGGACACGAATCTAGTCGGGGACAAACTCCCCGAAATTTTGCGCTGAGCCCCGACGGCAACTTTCTACTTGCCGAAAATCAGGATTCGGGAACCATCCATACATTCGCCATAGATCCGGATACCGGACTTCTCGACCACACCGGTCATATCGTTGAAATTCCGGCGCCCGTCTGCGTTGTCTTCAGGCCGTCGGCCGACCAGTCGATATTGTTGTAATTGACATGAGCGCGGCCGACCGTGCACCAACCACCAGGCACACAGGCACAATCGATCGTCTGGCGAGAAGCAAGCTACGAGGAGCACGGTGGCTCCTGACTCACATCCATGCTCAGGGCCGCGTGGCTACGGTCGACGAAGGATTTCGCTTTTATCGTTTGCCCTGGTCTTTAACGATATCGGGACACACGGAAGCTGCTACGGCCGTATGCGCCTGGATCCGTGAGCATATGTTCACGCACGAAGGCGATTTCGATGGCGGATACCGTCAGCTGCGCGACGCCTATGCCTACCGCAATGCCACATTGATCTACGGAGCTCATATGGCTCGCCAATATGACCTGAGCTCACGAGGCCTGCGGTTTGTTCTGCAGATGCAAGACGACTTATCGGGAGGATTCGCAAATGATCGCAATGTGGATGGAACACTTAGCGACGTAATGGATGTGCCGTATACCTGCGGCTGCGGACTCGCATGTATCGCGGTGGGCCAGCTAGATCCGGCTCGAGCCGTGTACAAATTTCTCCAAAAAGTGTGGTCCGAGCAGGATGAACTCCCAGATCGCTTGTACTACTCATTCTCCCGGGATCAACAAGCTGTCATTACCACGTACAACAACAAAAATGCTTTCTGGCACGTCGTCGAGTCGCAACAGGGACAACCCCAACGCTGGACTGTTGGTGGAATAGCCGCGGCGTTCTTATGCCGACTCTATATGGTCGATTCGAACCCCGCCTACCTATCGCTCGCCCGGAACTATCAACAGTTCTCCATTGACAGTACGCCACAACAATTCGAGTTTCCCCAAGTGTGCAAGAGCGGGTGGGGCGCCGGACTTCTGTACCAGCTAACTGGCGAACCGGTTTACAGCCAATGGGCAACAAAGGTCGGCGATTGGTTCATCAATACACAGGCTCCCGATGGCTCGTGGGTGTTTGACCCCAATGCAACAGAAGGCCAGATCCTTGAACTTACGGCCGAGTTCGTTGCCCATATAGACTCGATCATTGGGTGCCTAGCAAGTCAACCATGAGCACCACATCAAGCGCCGTACTCGTCGCGCCCGAACGCTTTGAGGTGCAGACGTTCGAGCTACCCACAATCTCGACCAACGATGGGGTGTTACAGGTTGAGCTAGCAGGCGTATGCGGCAGCGATATTCTGCACTGGGGTGGGCACACCCCGATCGGCAATCAGCTCCCCGTAATTCTGGGGCATGAAATCGTGGGCACGATTTCGCACGTGGGGAATAGAGCCGCCGACCGTTGGCGAGTGAAAGAAGGCCAGCGGGTTATTGTTGAAGCCAGCTTCGGCTGCGGTCTATGTGAACTATGTCTCCGTGGCCGTTATCAAATGTGCGCGGACGGTCAGGGCTATGGCGGCCGCATTCCAGCTTCAGTCAAGCCCCATTTGTGGGGAGCTTATGGGGAACACCTTTATTTGCCGCCGCGGGCCCGGGTCCATCCAATCAAAGACACCATCTCGCCAACCGTAGGGGTGATCATCGCAGCCGTTCTGGCCAACGGGGTTCGATGGGTCCACACGATTGGCGGCGCCAGCATTGGGGACACGGTCGTAATCTTTGGGCCCGGTCCGCAGGGTCTCGCCGCTACAATCGCGGCGCATGCTGCGGGCGCCACCTCCATTATTGTGGTTGGGCTTTCAAACGACCAGACACGACTGGCATTCGCTCGTGATTGCGGGGCCACCGAAGCGCTGATATTTGACGAGCATGTTGTCGAAACCATCGCCGAACTCACTGAGGACCGCCTGGGCTACGTTGTCATTGATGTGACCGGCAGCACTTCGTCGCCAGCCATCGCTGCACAAATCGTACGACCACTCGGCACCTTCATAATGGCAGGGTCGACCGTTACCCCGACTGTCGAGTTGCCATGGAATGAACTCGTACGGAAAGAAGCTCGAGTCCATGGCGTCAATAGTCACGATCAGGAAGCTGTTCGTGCTGCCATCGAGATTGCAGCGTCCAATCAATACCCTCTCGACCGGATGGTGACTAATCGATACGCACTGGCCGAAGCCAGCAACGCGCTCCGTCAGGTCCGCGATGCATCAACAACCAATGGAGTAATTAAAGCGGTGTTAGACCCGACGCTAGTTAATCAGTAACGAATTCTTGAGAGGTAAATCCGTTAACAAGGATTACAGCCTGTTGAACCCGCCGGGTTCGCAAGCTTGCTCTTATTCATACGGAATTCCCCGCTCTTTTTCTCGCCCCCGCTGCCACCGCAACCAATCACCGTTGCGGCCAGGACCATGCTGAGCACGACTGTGGCCACAAAACGAGCCGCCACACGCGCACGATACCCATATTCAATCGCAAAGATATTCACAAAACATCCTAGTTTGAATTACTCCCCGCGCAGAGTACTCGTTCAACTGTGATATCCGCGAGCTATCCGCGAGCTATCCGCGAGCTATCCGCGAGCTATCCGCGAGCTATCCGCGAACTAAGCAGCAAGCTCAACAAATTCGATGGCTGATTCCATCAATAATGTGGCGCAAACCTGCTAGCGTGCACTCGGAGGTGGGTAGGGCCGGGTGGCTCTCGCGGTCTTCAAAATCGTCGTGGGGCGCTGGTCAGCGTCCTAGGTGGGTTCGACTCCCATGCACCTCCGCCGTTGGTCCAGACTCAAATTCGATACTTTGCACGTGGTTTTATTTACCGACCGCCAGAAACCGGCGTGTTCTTTTTTCTACGCCGGGGCGAGGTATCACCCACAACAAGCCCTATCCCAATGGCCAACGTTCCAAACGCGCCGATCGCAATACCCGCACCCCCAAAACCAACCGTATCAATGAGCAGACCGAGCGCCACCGGCATCCCAACCGTCGCCACATCAGCGAAAAGTTGGTTCGTTCCAAGCGCCGCACCCAAACGATCCGAAGGTGCCCGATCAACAACCATCGTATAGACCATATGACTCGCCGCTGCCCCTATCGCATACACGAGGGCGAACCCGAGATACGGACCAAATGTATCGGTCAAAGGCAAAAGCACGGCCGCGATCACCAGGCCAAACATGCCTGGAGCAAACACCGCCATACGACCGACACGATCTGACAGCCGACCCGACACCAGTGACAAAGGAAATCGCGCGGCGGCTGCGGCTGCGATCGCTACACCAATCAGCGCCGGATTGAGATGAAGGACCCTGCTGCCAAACAACGGAAAGATTGTGGACTTAAATCCAAAGTTGGCGAGTGATGTCGCCGCCGTCATTAGATTGATGCCTAAGAGTAGATGCACGTTAAATGCAAGTTTTTTCGACCGGGCTTGGACTGGGCGGGGAGCCCCTCCGGGCGTCCCGACCGTCCTAGAATCACGGACATACAAGGGCACCAAGACAAGTGTTCCAATGGTCGGAATAATCGTGATTAGCAACCCGATTCGCCAGCCCAAAACCGCAGAGGCCAATCCAACCGTGAGCGGCGCCAGCAGTTCACCAACGGGATTCGCAGCATTGGCAACCCCCATCATTCGACCCCGTTCATCGGGACGCGCACGTCGCCCGATGTAGGCCGTCGCAGCAAACAGTGTCAAGGTAACCCCCACGCCTTGGATCACCCGCCCTCCAACGAGCACGCTAAACGTGGGAGCGACCGTCGCCACCACACCTCCAACAACAGCAACAACAGCAGCCACGTAAAACATCGTCCGGGGATGGATACGATCAGCGAGCGTTCCGGCCGGAAGATCAAAGATCACGCGAGCAAATGCAAACCCGGCCGTAAGTACACCAAGGGCCGTAAATGAAACCGAAAAATCCGCCGCAATCTGACCAAGAATCGGGGCCAGCCCACCATTAGCAAAAGACCCGGCAGCCGAGATCACGGCCACGGCCAGGATGTCAGAAGCAATCCGTCTTTCGCTCACCAGGATCCTATTTCGGCTGCCGCATTGGGCGCAGCATGCACGGTGACTACGAACAGGAGCAGTGCGCAGACACCTCATGAGGAATCATGAAATCAAAGACGAGGGCTAGAAATGAGACTTGGCCGGATCGCCCTCGATCGGCACCATCTCATAACGCACAACATCGGCCGGGGGAATCCCGATGCTCCTGGGCCCGGGCACTAAACGCCGCCATATGAGGTGCAGCAGCATGCTCTTGTAACGCTGCTTCAGACGCCCATCGCTCAATCACCACGATCGCCTCTGGGTCGTCGATGCCTCGATGATACGTGTAGTGAAGGCAACCCGGCTCGTTATGGACGTTCGCCGCATTGGCTTGCATTTCCCGGATTAGTGCATCGGCATGACCCGGCTTGGGATGAATAGTCGCCACAACAGTAATCTCGGACATTGCGAACCTCACGAATCACTTCAGATAAACACGATCGTAGTGTACGGCCACGCACACAACTTATTGACTTGCAGTGCGCGCCTCAGGTGCCATTGAAAGCTCTCGCGTTTCGGCCGTGCGAACATCAACGACCGCCGGCTGGCCTTCATTGACCGCCCGAAGCGCTCTCTCAAACGCCGGTCGCACCTCACCGATGCCAGTCACCTGCTCCGCATGACATCCGAGGGCCGCCGCCACTCCTGCGTAATCACCATCGAGGGATGACACCCCGAACTTTGCTATCGATTCGGGAATGTTGCGATCGTAACCACTGAATATGGCGTCATGCTTGATGACCGTCAGGATTGGAATGTTCTCTCGAACAGCCGTCTCCCAATCCAGCCCGGTGTAACCAACCGCACCATCACCCATCACATTTACGACCGTCTTGTCCGGATTCGCAATCTTTGCTCCCATTGCAAGCCCTAAAGAAAATCCGAGTTGCGACGATTGGCCCCAACCCAGATAGCTACGCGGAAGCGTGGACTCGTAAAACACGCTCTGGATATCTCGTGAGGCACCGGATTCGTGCGTGATCATCGTAGTGTCCGGATCCAGCAGGCTCCACAGTTCTCGAAGCATTCGGTAGGCATTTATTGGCTCCCGCTCATCGGTAAATTGGGCTTCGTAGTCCGATAGCCAATTTGCCTTAATAGCCGCGATAGTGTTGGAAGCATCACGGCGCTCTGCCTCACGTCCATCCCCGACACGACGCCGGAGCTCGTCAGCCAACTGTCGCAGAAACAGCTTGGCGTCAGCGTGAACAGGAAGTTGCGTCGGATAGCTCTTGTTCAAATCAACGGGGTCATTGGTGACATGAATGATCGTCTTGCCCTCTGGAAGATCCGGCGTGAACGACATCTTGCTCAGACTCGTCCCTACAGCGAGTACGGTGTCAGACACCTCGAGATAATGCGCAACCATCGCCGTACGAACATACGCGCCGACACCGGCTGCCAGCTCATGCGTCTCGGGAAGAGCGCTCTTGCCCTGAAGAGTGGTCATGACAGGCACCCCGAGGAGTTCAGCCACCTCTTGCAGCTCTGCCGACGCTTCCGCATACAGCACACCCTGCCCAGCCCATATCATCGTAGAACCTGATCGCAACAACAGATCCGCCGCCTCAGCAACCGCACCGCTATCAGCCCCGGCCTTTGACGGACGAATCGGTTGATAATCCAGGGGCCCCTTAAATTCGGCATTGCACACGTCGACCGGCATTTCCAGCATCACGGGCCCGGGTCGCCCAGTACGCAAGGCTGTAAAGGCCATGCGTGCACGTTGTTGGAGCTCGTCTACCGTTCGCACCGTCGCCGCATGCCGAGTTGTCGCCGCGTAGTTCTTAACACCCTCAAACGTTGGCGGGATGTCGGCCTTATCCATACCCGGGTGACCAGGCACAAACAACATAGGGGTCGAATCGGTGTAGGAATGGGCGATGGCAGCAAACGCATTCTCGCTTCCGGCCGATTGCTGAACCGTCCACGTACCCAACTCACGACCATTGGTTGACCGGGAAACACCATCGGCCATATTTCCGGCAACCCGTTCCTGTCGTGCCAGGAGAATTCGGAGGTCCGCACGCGCCATCGCTTCCATTACCGGTGTGTACGGGAAACAAAAAACCTGTTTCACTCCTTCAGCCTTCAGAATTTGTACTAAAGCGTCAGCACCGGTCACGTAACGGCCCTTTCAACACAAAACCACACGACAGTGGCCATACTTACGTACGTTGGCACGCCATCCGCCGCTGGGCAAACAGACCAACGGCGATGAATCCATCTAAGCGTCACGTATGCTCGTGTCCGTGAACCTCAGAAGCCGATGGCGCCACACGCTTGTAGCATGCTCAATTGCATTCGCGGCAGTCGTGAGCGGCGCCTATTTCTTGATCGAAAACGTCCGTGCTGGCGGCGCCATCGTGGTCACGACAATCGTTGGCTTAGCGGCCTATCTCGCATTCCATGCACCCAATCCATCGGAAGCACGTGGGCAGTCGATCCGTATTCTCATACTCGCGAGCATGCTCGCGATTGGAGTCGGAATCGCCGGGTTTGCAGCCGCGATAACTCTTGTAGCCGCGCTCACATCGTAAACACCATCACCAGCGAACGCGTCGCCACGCTCGCTACATGTGATAGCCCCTGAACTTCCCCTCGCTGGGTGGACCAAAACTGATGTGGAGCGACCGATCATCCGGCTGGGCGATCAACCCAGCAACGGTTGTAAATGGATCGCCTGTATTCGCCCGACGACACACAGGTTCCGGACGGCCGGACTCATCACTGAGCAGCCGACGGCACACACTGACATCAATTGATCCGCTCTCACGCTCGAGCGCATGCTGCAATGCCTGTCGGCGACCCTCGGAAAAGGGAAGGGGCCGTTGCCGTTCTGTTGCTTCATATGGAAGCAGCGATTCATCCGTGCAGTTGTTTGCATGTGCATAAACGCCGTCATCAATCGCCACAACGACCAAGCCTTCAGGCAGAATTTCAAGATTAAAAGCCCGCTCAGCATCGGCAACCAAAAAATTCCCCACCGCCGGTTGGTCCATCGCCTCAACACAGGCCACCGCCTCAGCCGCAGAGCCTGCTTCGAGCATAGCTCGTCGCAATACCGGTGGAGCCATCCATGTTCGACCAGACTTTGCCCACAATGAATTCGCAAACACGGACACCCCGTGGCCGTTAATCCCTGTCCCACCAAGCTCGCCTGGAACCGAATGCATCAAGATCGTCGGCCCAGCGTCCGAACGTAGAAGAGTGACGACCATCCGATCCATATACATCTCGCCAAGATCTCGGTTCTGACCAGCCAGGCTGCGATGATCCAACGTTGCCGAACCGATAGCAGCAAACGAGGTGCAGCCTTCGGGCATTGGAGGAGACCTGAGCCCAGGGCCTCCCGTACCGGATCCTGGACGGAGTTGTAACGCCAGCACCTCGTCAAACGTGAGGCCAGCGCCATGCGCAACCCCTTGCATTTCTTCGGTCCAATGTGACCCGATTAATTCGACACGAGACAGTTGATCACACGCCCATGCCAACGCTGCGCCCGGCGTCAGCCCATGAGCCCGCGCAGCGTCAAGTGTCTCGGACAGTTGCAACCGGATAAGGTCGCCGAACATCTCACCGTGCTGTATACCGATATCTCGAGGGGCGCCGACAAACTCAGCAAATGGAAAATGGGAAGTCTTGCTCGTCATCAAATCACCCCTTCGTCCTAGTTCGCCACCGTACACATGCCGACCACCGGCCAGAAATGACAAGCCGTCGCATCACGCTGTGGTTGGAATTCCGAGGCGGGTTTCGGGCCACCGGGGACATTGTGCAGCGACCACATCCGCCTGCGCATCCCCATCAAGTTCGCAAAAGCGATCAGCCGCATCAAAAATAAGCGGCAGCAAGCTTGTCTCCCCGGTCGAAGGGGCCGTATGCACCGGTTGCGATAACACCCACCACAACGCGCGATCGATTTCGGGCTGCTCCCGGTGCGGGTCATACCACGGCGACAGATCTCGCTCGGCATCTCCCCAGCCACCCCGGGCCAGCATCTTGATCACTTGAATGCCTACATCGCGTTCGTTGGCAACCTGGAGCAACACCTGTGCATCCCGGCGGTACTCAGCGTTAAGAAACAAGGCCGGAGTAAGGGGGAACATGATCGTGTCAAAATCAAAGCGATTCAGAGCTTCCTGTTGCACCCGAGGAACATCTGGGCCATGACCGGTAATCCCGATATACCGGGTTAACCCTTGGTCACGCATCTGCACCAGTGCCTCCAACGCCCCACCAGCCGCAGTAACCGCATCCAACTCCTCGAACGACGTCACCGCGTGCAACTGAAACAGATCGAAGGTTTCTATTCCAAGCCGCTGCTGACACGAACGAATCGATTCCCATGCGTCGTCCCGCGCCCGCGCTGTTGTCTTCGCACCAATAAACCATTCGCCGTGCAGCCGAGGCATCCAGGTCGCCATACGATCCATGGCCCGTCCGTAGCTCGGTGCGATGTCAAGATGATTCACTCCGTGATCAATCGCCAATTGGACGGCAGCATCCACGTCAACCTGAGACAGGTCCTCCCGACCAAAACCAGCCGCCCCAAGTGTGACCACCGAGCTTGCATGGGCCACTCGGCCAAGCTTGCGTTTTTCCATTACGATCACGAGTCCTATGAAGTGATTGCATAGTCTATTTGGCAATGCCCCAACCACACACACCCCGTGCATCAACCCACGCCAACTGCTAGTTACCCACAGGCGTCCCGAAAGACCCGGAGATGGTTCAACCCGAGAAACTTGCGGAGATCTGATTCGGACCAACCCCGTTCGGCTAGCCCCTGCGTAATGATCGGTACCTGCCTCGCATCCTGCAGTAGGTATGAGCCGCCATCGAAGTCGGATCCAAAGCCGACGTGGTCTATGCCAGCGACATTCACGGCATGGTCAACATGATCTAGATAGCGGGCAACGGTCGGATCCTCCCACGCAACAAAATGATGAACCCAACTTACGCCTACCACCCCGCCGTTGTCGGCAATGGCTTTGATCTGGTCGTCATGCAAGTTACGCCCGTGCTCATTCAGCGCCCGACACGAGCTGTGACTGGCAATCACCGGGGCCCGGGCCTCCTCCATCGCATGCCAAAACGCCTGCACGCTGAGATGCGAGACATCTACAAGCATTCGCAGATCGTTCATCGCACCAACGAGATCACGACCAAAGGTGGTTAGACCCCCACCAGATTGGTGGGCCTGCTCACCATCACCCGCATATGTTCGAATCGAGTGTGTGAGGGTCATCGTCCGCACGCCGACCCGATACAGCATCGGCAAAACAAAGAGGCTTCGCTCCAAAGCCTCGGAATTTTCAACAGCGAGAACTGCCGCAAGCTTGCCGTTCGCCTTAGCCGTTTCAATGTCGGCAGCGCTTGTGGCCACCACGATGTCAGTGTTATGCGCCTCAAGCTCGGCCGCAAACCACCCGAAGCCGTCAAGTACGTAGGCTAGGTGGTTCCCTACTGCACGCGTGTTATCAATCGAAAAATACCCGACGTCTAAGCCCCCAGTTCTCATCGCCGGAACATCGGATTGAATCGGCCCTTCCTGGTTATCGACAGGACCTCGGAGGTATGTGATGAGACTTTCAGGCTGACTTCGCGCTTCTTGGGATAGGCCAGCAATACTCTGCCCACCACGTCGCAACAACCCGACAATGGTGTCGTTATGCGAATCAATCACCAGCGCATGCTGGTGTAATGCCTGCCAGTCGTACTCGTCACCCATAGGAGCTATATCCGGTCGTCAGGAACAGGGATCATGTCACGCACCACCGGGATCTATCCACTCGCCGACCTAATCAATTCGGCAAACCACGAGCCGAGAAACCCAGGTCAGAGTCGACTGGCCACCGACCCAGGCAACTCAATCGACATCCCACCATCAACAACCAACGAAGCCCCTGACACAAATGCCGCAAGATCAGACACCAGGAAAAGGACCGCGTTGGCAACATCCTGAGCTTCGCCCCGCCTGCGCACCGGGTTTTGTCGGGCTTGCCAGGCATCGGATTCAGGGTCAGGGGCCAACGCGGCGGCCTCGTGTTTCACATCTGTCATGATGCCGCCCGGAAGAACGCTATTGGCCCGAATGCCATCAGCTCCGTAACCAACGGCAACGTTTCGCATCAAGCCAGGAATCGCGGCTTTTGCCGCCTCATACGGACCTTCATCGGCGGACGATTGGGTCGCGTGACCCGAAGAAATCCCTACGATCGAACCCCCACCTCCGGAAATCATATGGGGAATTGAATATTTACAGGCTAAGAAGTGAGACTTTAGAAGCACAGCCTGACTCCGGTCCCAGTCAGCTTCCGTCACATCGACCAGCATCTCGTGTGGGTGCCATCTGGCGTTGTTCACCAGCGCATATATACCACCAAAATGTTCGAGCGCAGTATCGACCATCTGCTTGCAGCCGTCGCTGGTCCCAACATCCACCGGGACGAAGAGAGCTTGGCCACCCGTCGACGTAATTTGCGCTTCTATCTGCCGACCCCGCGCCTCATTAAGGTCTGCCAAAACCACGCACATCCCGTGCGCGGCGAGCGTCTCGGCCGTAGTCCGGCCAATCCCTTGAGATGCACCCGTAACAATCGCTGTTCGTTCGTGAAGTTCATTAAAAACCATCATCACCATGCCAAACCACAGGGAAACGCCCGGTTGAGAGTTTACGCGGCACCCATTGAAGGTTAGCTTGCTATCCCAGATCTGCTAGTAAAGACGTTTATGAGCACCTCAACACACATGCAATCGCTTGTCTGCCCCGGCGACCAGACGGTCGAATTGCGCGAAAAACCAATACCTCAACCAGGTCCCGAAGATGTACGTATCAGAATCCAGGCATCGGCTGTCTGTGGTAGTGATCTTCACAAGTACCGACAAAGCGCCGAAGAACGAGCAACGCACGGCTACGACCAGCTTACGCTCGGACACGAGGGTGCCGGGATCGTCGATGCGGTCGGGCCGGGGGTCCTTCACCCCAAAATTGGTGATCGGGTCGTGGCATACCACCTCATCGGCTGCGGCGCATGCGAATACTGTCGCGCCGGGGAGCCAGGATTCTGTCGGGATATCGAAGGATTCAACTGGGTTCGGGACGGTGTAAATGCCGAGTATGTCGTGATACCTGCGCGTTATGCGCTACCCCTACCCGATGACTTTGATTTCGAGGAGGGCGCGCTCTTAGCGTGCAACGTCGGAACCGCCTACGGGGCAGCTCGAAAAGCCGGGGCCTCGGGTGATATGACATTGGCCGTCAGCGGGCTGGGGCCAGTCGGGCTGTATACGGTCATGATGGCCCGGGCGATGGGTGCGCCGGTGATCGGGGTTGATGTGCAATCAAGCCGAATTGAGCTTGCTAACTCAATGGGCATTGAAATGACGGTGAACCCCACGGAAGCGGATGCCGTCGCAGCCATGCGGGATTTCGGTGGGGGAGACGGCGTGCATGCGTCAATCGACACATCCGGAAATACGCAGGCTCGTTCAGCCGCTATCGAAGCATTGAGGCCACACGGCCGATTTGTCGAAGTGGGATTAGGCCATGAGACCGTCTATGCACTAAGCACGCCGCTCAACATGCGTGAAATCACCCTGACCGGGTCATGGATTTTTAAGCTGTATGAGTGGGAAGACCTTCTCGATTTTGTTCGTCGGCACAAGTTGCCAATCAAGTCCGTGATCTCGCACCGATTTCCCATTCAGGACGCAGTCGATGCCTTCGGGCTAGCCGAGTCAGGAACCGCCGGAAAGATCATCTTCACGTGGCCAGCGGTTACGGTATAAGCGATTCGTCCCCAACTCATTTACCATGCGTCGACTGCTGAATCATCCGGAGACATGTCATGGCTACTGTTGCATTCGTAACTGAGGCCAACGCGGCCCACCAAGCACCCTATCGCAACGCCATTCGGGATCTCGATCTTGTTGAGCACGCTGAACTACTGGATCCCAGTGGTTCAACATTCGAAGCCTCTATTAACACGATCGGTGACAAAGCTGGCGGCAACCACACAAGCGTCGATAGCCTTCTCCAGGCTGGCAAACCTGACATGGCGATCGTGACGATGATCGCCGCGCATGCACCCGATGTGATCAGACCGCTGCTTGAAGCCGGTGTCCACGTGATGGCCGAGAAACCTTCGTGTGTGCGGGCAGAGGATTTTGCAGAACTCGCCTCCCTCGCGGATAAGAATGGGGCTCACCTGATGTTGGCGCTGTCGAACCGACTCCGACCAGATGTCCAGCAAGCCCGCAGCATCATTGCTGATGGAGGAATCGGCAATCTCTACGCCTTGCGTGCTGTACAAGTTGATGACCAAACACGTATCCAGAAACGTCTCAACGATCCGGACTGGACGTTCCAGAAAAAGCTTGCCGGCGGCGGACATCTGAGTTGGCTTGGGATCCACCGTCTCGACATGCTCAGCTACCTCGCAGGTGACGATATTGTTGAAGTTTCCGCAATGACCTCGGTGGCAGGTGGAGCACCCATCGATGTTGAGGACCTGGGCATTGTGACCATGCGGTTTGCGAGCGGCGCGCTTGGCGCGCTCTTCAGCGGATATCTCATGGACCAGAAAGGCCACCGGGGTTGGACGGTCTATGGATCAAACGGCTGGGTCCGGGGAAACGAAGCTGAAGTGGAGGCCCTGGAATGGCGGTCAGTTTCTCCTGAAATGAGTGGCTCGAACAACCGACGATATGAGTACAGCGGACAGCCCGGAGGCTATACCCCGTGGGTTGAACGAACGTTACAAGCAGCGCTTGGTGAAGCGCCCGCACCAATCACCGCAGCCGAGAGTCTCCAGGTGTTGCGCGTCGTGCATGCCGCCTACGCCTCTGCAGAATCAGGCTCCGCCATCACACTCTAGGGTTTCGAACGACGCGTGCTCCGGGTCGACGACTGCGGTAGTCGCCGACCCGGAACTAGCGCAAACAAACATGAAGAGTCGTCTTACTGAGATTCCTTCACCCATAGACCCAAGGGGTTTTGACGCGTCTCCATCGGAAAATTCACTCGTGCGCCGGTACGCTGACCTTCGAGAATTGCCATGATCATTTCCAACGCAGCCGTGGCCTCACGTGCACTGGATACCGGCTCACCACCGTTTTCCACACAGTCCACGACATCCGCCGTAGCGTAATGATTTAATGCATCCAGGAGTTGAGGATCCTCAGCAACCGTACCGTCCGGGTTAAGAATTTCCGGGGCATCCAAACGCTCCCAGCGGAGCGAGGTGTCCCCCGGCGCAAAGGCCCCTGAAGGGTATCGATAGACGGAACGTCCACCGTCGCGGACCGAGATCCCGGCCTCGGTGCCCCATAGTTCAAAACCAAACCAGCCCGTTCCCCCACCAGACTCACGAGCATAGGAATCAAACCGGGCGATAGCTCCTGACTCAAACGCGAAGTATCCGGCAAGCGCATCACCGGCCATCTCGCCGAGCCCTTCCGGTCCTTCAAAAACGTCACCAACCACAACCTCGCGGCCGTTCTTCTGCATGTGTCCCGTCGCCCACGCAACATCACCCGCAATAAAGCGCAGTGCATCCAAGAGATGTGTGCCTAGCACTCGAAGATCATGTGTCCCACCTCGCTTGTCACACTTCCCCATCGCATTCATATATTTGAGCGTGCCCAGATCACCATTTCGAACCAGGTCTCGGATATGCCGCATCCCGGGTCGGTATCGGTTTTGATGAGCAACCGCAATCTTCGTCCCCGCAGCATCTGCCGCCGCCACAACCTCATCAGCTTCGTCAAGGCTGGCGGTAATGGGCTTTTCGATATAAATCCCCTTTACACCGGACGCAATCACTTCCAGTAGCCAGCGGCCATGATGTTCAAAGTGGTGCGGACAAATTGCGACAAGGTCCGGTTGTTCAGCTGCCAACATGTCCCGGTAATCATCGTACTCCTTGGGATTGCCGATCTCGGCCGCCCGTTCAGCCCGCGGCTCGGCAAGCGGATCAGCAAGCGCCACAACGTCAACATTAGGCAGGCCATAAAAGGCCTTATGGATCGCGTGGCCATAGGCCCGTTCGAGTGTGGAATCAGCAATAGCAGCAGCACGGTGTTCAGGCATATCAGGCTCCAAAACGCAAAGACTGACGAATCCTTGCATAATGCCTGATTGTGCGTGTGAGGGATTAGTCGATCACGGCACAGAACCATCATTCATCCACTACGTAACATCGGTTACCGTCGACAAAATGGAGCGTTCTCGTATGGCTCGAGTGGCCCTCATTCGGACCACCCCTGATACGGTGTTGGGTGATGTGGGGCGTGCGATGCACGAGGCACATTACGACGCAACCTTAGATCGGGATGCCCAAACCGCGCTGAAGGTCAACGTCTCGTGGCATCACTGGTACCCCGCCTGTTCAACGACCCCATGGCAGCTGGACGGTGTTATCCAAACACTGCTCGCTGACGGATACCAACCTGATGCGCTTTTCGCAGCCCACAACCGGACCGTGGTTGTTGACGCCCATGTCGGGGAACAAGCCAATAAGCATCTCCCCGTCGTTGAGAAGCATGGGTTACGAAACATTCACCTTTATGAAGACGAAAAGTGGACTCGATACGAACCTTCAGGCCGACTCCGAACCCTGCATCAGGTGTATCCGGAAGGGGTGCGTATTCCCCAACGCCTCATCGGTTCCAACATCATCCATCTGCCAACCATGAAGACCCACGTGTTCACGACTCTTACGGGAGCAATGAAAAACGCGTTCGGCGGTCTGCTCTTCGAAAAACGACATTACTGCCACGCGACCATCCACGAAACCCTTGTCGATCTCCTGATGATTCAGAAAGAGATTCATCCTGGCGTGTTTGCAGTCGTGGACGGCACGTTCGTCGGCGACGGGCCTGGTCCACGTTGTATGCAGGTCCAAGAACGCGGCCTGCTCTTGGCCGGAGCTGACCAGGTCGCTGTAGACGCCACAATTGCTCGCCTCATGGGTCTCGACCCATTTGATATTCCATTCCTGCGAATGGCACATGAGGACGGCCTAGGCACTGCCGACACCCGGGACATCGAAGTCTGGGGTGAAGACATTGAACAGGTCCAATGGCAGGTAGAAGCCCAACGCGAGACATTCGCGAGCCGAGGGCAAAAATTGATTTACTGGGGACCTTTGAAACGGCTTGAAAAGCTGCTCCTTCGCACCGTCATTGCCCCGTGGTCTTATGCCGCATCCCGCCTCTACCACGACGTCTATTGGTACAACGTCATCGGACGCGGTCGCGCAAGAAAAGCCCTCACCGGAGCATGGGGACAACTGTTCAAGAATTATCCGGGATAAGGATAAGGCAACGTTTACGACAGAACCTCGACAGTCATTCCAACCGCGCGCGACAGACGAGCCAGCTGACTGACCACCGTGATACGTTCAGATCCGACCTACGCCCCACCAGCAGAAGCTTGCCGAACCGTACCAGACGCCTCCATGCGTTCCAAGGCACGAGCCGCCCAGTCAGCCGATTGATCAAGCTTTTTAAACCACGACACATAGTCATGCACAATTTCTGCAAGCGTCCCTGTTGGCTGCCATCCGATAGCCCGCAAGTGCTCCGTGTCGGACCATACATGCCGGGTATCACCAACTCGATATCGGCCGCTCACATCCAGCGACGAGTCCGCTCCCATCTCATCAAGCACAACTTGGGCATATTCCAGCACAGATGTAATTTCACCACTACCAACGTTAAACGCCTGCCCAATCGCACCAGAATCATCCAGGGCGATCAACACCGCCGACACAGCATCGCGAATATGTGTGTAATCCCGCAGCTGGCGTCCATCTTCAAAAATCACGGGTGAACGCCCCCGCCGCACGTGGCCCACGAACGAACGAAGCACGCCCGAATAGGCATTTGCCGGACTCTGCCGTGGCCCCTGAACAATGCTAAAACGCAGGGCGGTCGTCGGCACGTCATACCGTCCGCCCAAGGCAAGCGCATAGGACTCAGTCGCCAGCTTGGAAACCGCATACGCATTGGTTGGCGCAACATGCTCTTCACGAGCCGCAACGGGCTCCATCACAAGTCCGCACACGGAACATCCAATATTCCACTGAGCCTTGCGTAATTGCTCCGACGAACGCAGCCCTGGATGTTGACGACCGTGTTCTGTGCACTGATAGGCGCCTTCGCCATAAACTGCCTGGGAACTTGCCACAACCACACGTGTAAGCGGCTGGCCGGTCTCAACTAGCACCTCGTATAACAGCGCGGTCCCCATATCGTTCACCCGAGCGAATCGGCTGAAATCAAGTTGGTAATCCTGATACGCCGCCAGATGCACCACAGCGTCTATGTCGTCGAGCGCCGCTACCCAGTCTTCCCGATCACTGACATCACCACGAATACGACGCGCATCCTGATGTAGATACGATGGCCACATACCCTCCGGATGAACACGCGTTGCCAAATTGTCGAGCACGGCGACCCGGTCGCCTCGATCAATAAGCGCATCGACCACGTGAGAGCCAATGAATCCCGCACCGCCGGTCACCAAGACATTCATGCGGGATTACCTTCCCGTCGCGACTGATCGGGCCTAGCCATGAATATTGAACACGACCTTACTCCCGTTTGACTCAAATGCTATCGGGAGTTCCCGAAGATCGGTGAGCGCTTCGCGCACATCGTCCTGGCGAGATGGTGGCGTATAGAGCATCAGGAAACCACCGCCACCCGCACCAGCAATTTTTCCGCCCAAAGCACCGGCTTCGCGTGCCCGCTCATACCACTCGTCAATCCCTGGATCAGAAACGCCCGCAGCTAACGCTTTTTTCTGCTGCCACGCCCCGTCGAGCAATTCGCCAAACGCGTTGAGATCCTCATTTCGAAGGAGCTCGTTCGCCTCCGACACATAGGCCTTAATCTGATCGAGTTCCTCCCTCGTGTTATCAATATGCGCTTGCTGTCGGCTAAGAATTTCCACCGAGGATCTCGTACGACCTGTAAAAAAGACCAGCACACGTTGTTGCAGACGTCGGAGCCCCTCCGATCGTGCCCTGACTGGCTCAACGCGAACCGTTCCATCAGGATCGAAATATATTGTCCGGATTCCACCATAGGCTGCGATGTACTGATCCTGCTTCCCGCCAGGCCTCGAAAGAAGATCAATCTCAATCCGGCATGCCTGGGCAGCCAATGTGGCCGCGTCGACCAATTGGCCTTGATACGCATAAAAGGCATGCAGCAATCCGACCGTCACGGCGCTTGAGGATCCAAGGCCAGTGCCGGTGCTTGGCACGTCGGCCAGCGTGGTGATTTCTATGCCGTTTTCGACACCGGTTAGTCGCATGGACTCACGAACGAGATCGTGCTGAATCTCGTCCACAGCAGACACAATCTCCTTTTGGGAATAATTGATGTAGATCGCATCATCAAACCTACGTTTGACGATCACATAGACATGCTTGTCGATCGCCGTTGAAAGCACCGCACCGCCGGCCTCACGGTAATAACCAGCGAGATCCGTACCGCCACCAAAGAAACTGAGCCGGAGCGGGGTCTGGGTGACAATCATGTGACTAACCCCCTACGTTGCCCAAGGCCACCGCGGGCTTCACGCAATATCGATCGTTCGTAGTTTTTCGCATAGCGCACCTCTGCCGCCTGTTCACCTATCCGGCGGCAAGAACCGCCTGCATATAGGTGGTAACTGCGTGGCAGATCGCCAAATGCAGGTCTTCGGCAATTTGGGGGGTCTCTGCCTCAACCCCAACCGTGATATCGACCATCCCGGACAGCGTCGAACCTTGGGGTGCGATTGCCACGGAATGGACCCCCAGATCCTTTGCGACGGCAGCCGTTGCCAGGAGATTTGAGGAATCGCCACTAGTGCTGATCAGAATGACCAGATCCCCATCACATGCCAGATTACGGAGCTGTTCGGCAAACACCTGATCAAAGGACTCATCATTCGACCACGCAGTCAGGAGACCTACGTTAGCCGACAGTGCGATGGCCCTGATCCGTGGAGCGTGGTCATCACCGCTCAACGTGGTCTTGCACAGGTCTGTCGCAAAGTGAAGGGCCGTTGCCGCGCTTCCACCGTTGCCCGCAACAAACATCGAAGCGTTGCGCCGCCAAGCTGACTCTATGGCAGTGGCCATCGGCTCAACACTCTCAGCACGAAGCATCTTGAGACGCTGACCAAGCCGCTCTAGATGGCTAGCAAGCTCAGGTGCTGACATCAGCTATCGCTCAACGAGGTATGTCTACCAGCGCGTATGCGTCGATCATGTCCCTTAACCTGAAACAGCATGGTGAAAACAGGAGCGCTCCCCCGTGTGACACGTCGGGCCTTCCGGATTGACTTTCACAAGCACGGCGTCGTCATCGCAGTCTGAGGAAATCGCCACCACTCGTAAATAGTGACCGGAGGTCGCCCCTTTATGCCACAACTCTTGGCGGCTACGGCTGAAAAACCATACGTCCCCAGACGCTATGGTCTGCGTTAGTGCGTCCTGATTCATATAACCAAGCATGAGAATATCCCCACTCGCCGCATCCTGGCAGATCACGGGGACCAACCCCGCGGCGTCATACTTGAGATTCGGGATGGATTTTCCGTCAGCAGCATTCATGTTACGAACATTCCGGTAGAAGGAGGTTTGCAGCTACGTCTCGGACCGTCGACCTCCGATGCAAGTCCCAAGACATTTGATGATACGTGCCCACAGACCAACTTCAGAACATTATTCAGATAGATGCGATCGTGCGGGATCTTAGGCTGCCACCAATTATTGGGGAAGCACTTTCCGTGGATTCTGCGGCCGCCCGTTGACGCGATACTCAAAATGCAGGTGGGGCCCACTAGTCCACCCGGTAACACCCACGTAGCCAATCACCTGGCCGCGCAGAACATACTCACCCGCCTTGACCACCGGAGGTGCGGTGAGATTGTCCAGGTGCGCATACAGCGTTTCTTCCGTCCGACTATGGGCAATGACGACTGTCATTCCGTATGAAGCTACCGGATTGCCAGGAACTATCAAACCGCTAAATAGCACCACTCCGTCATTCGCAGCCACAATCGGCTGAAGAAAGTCCTCGGCAATATCAATACCGATATGCGGACATTGTCCGAAGGTGCAGCCGCCAAACTCAGTGGTGATAATCCCCCACAGCGGCCACACATAGCTCTTTTTCATGTCCTGCGCTAACGCTTCAGCCGCGATCTTGGCCTTCTCGAGCATCGCTGCCCGCTCCCGTTGACGCTCAAGCTCCGCAATTTCGCGTACTCGAATGTCACGAAGAATCGCGATGCGATTACTGACGACCTGCGCCTCGGCCTCGAAAGCCTTGATGTCCTGCTCAATCGCTGCCTCATCTTTTTTGGCCTCAAGAATCAGCGCTCTCTGATCTTCGAGTTCCTGAGCGATATTGGCTTCAATCGCCACTTTGTCGTCCCGGACCTGCTCCAACCGAGCCATACTCATAGTGTGCTCCGCTGTTCGCAGTTGAATCTCCCGACGACTCTCAATCAAGACCCCAATTTCCTCCAGGTCCTGGGCTAACGCGCGCTCGAGCGATGCAGCCCGCTCAAGGGCATCTGCAAACGACGAGGAAGACAGTACCGTCTCAAGCATCGTGGTACGTCCCGCCTTGTAGAGCGAGCGAACCCGCCGGCTTAACGTCTCCGTCTCACGAGCCAGTCGTCGGTTCAAGGTGTCAATCGACTCGTTAATGTCAAACACCTCGAGTTCAACCGATTGAATCTCCTGCTCAACATCCCGGAGACGAGCCGCCGCTTCCTGCAGTTGCTGATCAATGTCCTTCAGCTGTAGTTGCAGGTCACTCTCACGAGCCCGCGTCGCTTCTAAAAGAATCTTTTCCTCTTCGGCCTGTCGCTCAAGCTCGATCCGGTCTTGTTCCGCCGCCTTAATCTCCTCCTCGCTGACCGCATGGACCGCAAGAGGGAAAACACTTACCGCCACCACAGCAACCAATAGCGCGCAACTAATCAGCACGGCGCGAAAAACATATCGAGGTCCGTCGAAAGAAATCTCGACTACGCGCATCGCCCGGCCATCTCCTATGTGTGTTGCAAAAGATGCGCCCATGTACTGACTCTCTGGAGTCGCGCATCCCGCAATTTTACGGTCCCTTAACAACAACGAGAAAAGAAATGTGTTGTGACGCCCCCCTGTTCAACAAAAGTTCGCCAACCCAGAAAACGTCGGAATCGCCACTACAAGACCTCGGACCGACGCCCTACGCGCTAGGCTGATATCAGCAGCGAGAACCATGAGGATGTGGAAGCTATGACCGGTGGCGAAGCCATAGTCGCAACGCTGAAGCTGGTCGGTATCGACACGATCTTTGGAATCCCCGGCGTACACACGGGTGGCTTTTACGACGCCATTTACGCCGAGCCATCGATCCGGCATGTCATGACACGGCACGAACAGGGTGCCGCGTTCATGGCCGATGGATACGCGAGGGCGTCCGGGCGAATTGCCTGCCTTTCCACAATCACAGGACCTGGCGTGACAAATGCTGCCACCGGACTCGGGGAAGCCCGCGCCGACTCGTCGCCCATTCTTCACATCGCAAGCACATTAGACCCACAAACGCACGGCCACGACGTGGGCGAGCTACATGAACTCCATGATCAATCCGGGGTACTACGATCGATCGTCGGACACCATCAACTCGTACGCACCATTCAGGAAATTCCGGAAGCAGTTATCCGGGCTGTGCAACACATGCGCTCGACACGCCCTGGACCAGCCTCCATAGAGATTCCCCTAGCGCTACTAACCGATCACGCACCCGTCGATCTGCCGGCTGCCCCCCTGATGCCCGACCTTGCACCAGAGCCTGAAACTATTGCGCAAGCCGCTCAAATGTTGGCTCAGGCCTCATCCCCGGTGATTTATGTCGGCGGCGGAGCTATGGACGCAGACGCAGCGCTTGTAGCCATCGCTGAGCGCCTCCAGGCCCCGGTTCTCACAACCCACACAGGCAAAGGCGCGTTTCCGGAAAGCCATCCACTGTCGCTTGGCTGCAAAATGCGACAGGACGCGACCGCCTATGAATTCTTGCAAAGCTGCGATGTGGCCCTGGTTATCGGCTGTCGCCTCGGCCATAGAACGACCGATGGGGGCACGCTACCGCTTCCATCCCAGATCATTCAGATCGACATTGATGCTTCCAGCATCGGTCACGCTCGTAAAACGGCTATCGGCATTCAGGCAGATGCATCCGAAGCCTTGGCCGCGTTGCTTGAAGAAGACCTCGGCGAACCCAAGGCCGTTGATCCAGACAACGTACAGCGGGTGCGCCTGAACCAGGATTACATTGCCTCAAACCCCGATTCCGCACAGATGCTTGAAGCGTTGCGAGCGGTTATGCCAGCTGATGCCGTATTGGTAAACGACATGACGATGGTCAGCTACGACGCGCCAAAGTACTTCACGCTTGATCATCCGAGATCATTTATGTTTCCAAATTACTTTGGTACGTTGGGGTTCAGTCTGCCGGCAGCTATTGGTGCCCAGGTTGCATGCCCCGGACGCACGATCGTCTCGATCAGTGGCGACGGTGGCTTCCTGTTCACCAGTGAAGAACTCGCGACGGCTGTCCGCGAACAACTGCCAGTCATTGTGATCGTCAGTAACGACGGCCTGTACGCCGCAATCGATCGTCACCAACGCCGCACGTTCAATGATCGAACGCTGGACATGCGACTCACAAATCCTGACTTTGTGAAACTCGCCGAGTCCTATGGGATGCCCGGCGTCGCAGTGTCAGATTCAGATTCGCTGGCCAGGGAAACCCGGGCCGCGGCCGACCGCGACGGCCCCTCGCTGATCGTCTATGAACTATCGGACCGACAGAGCTACCAGTGAGCCTACGTGGCACATCCGGTTGTTAACACCGTAAGCCGTCCTTAACTCGCCGCCAACACTTGACTCCAAGACACTGCATCGAGCTCCGCTCGTTCGGTGTCACTTACTCGCCACGAGGTCGCTCCCATGTTGGCGTCGACCTGCTCGGGCGTGTCACAACCAACGATCGCCACCGAGACTTCTGGACGCGCTAGCACCCAGTTCAGCGCAACATGTCCGGGCGAGCAGGCCCGAACATTCGCAATCGCCTCCACGACCTGCAACACCCGACGGGAGTGTTCCGTAAACTTCGCATCGTAGACGTCACGCTTTTCCTCAGCCATCAGCGAGCCCGAGGGTGGCGGTTTGCCTGGACGATAAAACCCGGTGAGCAGCCCAAGCGCCAGTGGGCTGTACGCCATCACACCCAGACGCTCCGCCCGACAGAAGGGAAGCATTTCCCGCTCGAATCCACGGTCGAGCAGGTTGTACGCATTTTGCATCAGGATAGGAGCAGCCACACCGAGCCGACGAGCATGGTGCAGGGCGGTCGCACCTTCCCACGCCTGAAAATTACATATGCCCCAGGTCCGAGCCTTCCCTTGTCGCACCACATCAGCCATTGCTGACACGGTCTCCTCCAGCGCCGTAGTCGGGTCACGGCGGTGAACAAGAAAAATATCCACGTAATCTGTCCCGATCCGCCGAAGGCTCTGATCAATCTCCCGCATGATGTGTGGACGCGAGCCGCCAGGATCAGCCCGGTCAGGGCCAAGCTCAAACCCTACCTTGGTTGTAATCACCACCTCATCCCGACAACCTGCAATTGCCCGACCCAAGGCGCGTTCGGACGGTCCGCCATAGGGGGCAGATGGTATTCGTCCGTAGTCGTTTGCCGAATCAAAAAATGTAATGCCGTGATCGAGTGCTCGGCGCACCGTAGCTTCCATAATGTGTTCATCTGTCTGTCCACGAAACGCGAGCCCGAGCGCCAAGCGCGACACGCGCAACCCGCTATCGCCAAGAACGCAAAATTCCATCAGCGCGACCAGTGACCGCAGCAGCCACGCACCTCACACACCCCTGCACAACGACTCACGAGTCGAGGGTTTCCTCGTTCTCGCTGACTGGATCGTCCCCGTTCCCTGACGGGAATCGTCCGGCTTCCCACGCATCGGCAATACGTCGTGCGGCTGACGCAACATCGGCTGGACTCGCTTCATGCGCCTTGAGTTCTATTGTCCACGCTCCGCGGAATTGAATTTCTCTAAGAGCCGCATGGAGCCGATGCCACTGAATGGATCCGGTGCCTGGCACCCAGTGGCGGTCTTCAATGCCATCGGTGTCTTGAAGATGTAGGGCGATCAGTCGATGTCCAGCAATCCGTGCCTCTTCCGCCGGCTCCAGGGCATTGTTATTCGCATGACCGGTATCAAGACATATACCAACCGTTGGCGAGTACTCGTCTACGACTGCCCGAAGCTCAGCCATTCGACATAGAGGTCGAGGCTCACCCTTGAGCTGAAGGTTCTCACAAGCCAGTCGGATACCGATCTGTTCGGATTGTTCAACAAGAGTGTCCAGTGAACGTCTGAAGGCAGCAACCCGGGCCTCGACATCCTCTTCCCGGCTTGTATCGGCTCCAGTCGGATGAATAATTGCCGCAAAACCTCCCAGTTCGGCCGATGATTCCAGACAGCCGCCAACAATATTGACCGAACGTGTCCGGATGTCATCATCAAGTGCCGATAAATCAACATTTGCAATTTGCGGGTGAACCGTTCGCGCCGAGACGCCATGTCGGTTAAGTGATCGTCTACGGTCCCCAGCTGTGAGTTGGTCTTCAAGATTCATCCATGCCGCCAGTTCACATTGGTCGAACCCCGCCGCCGCCACACCCGAAACGACGTCGTCGAAGGCTTGATCGGACCCCCACATACTGGTCGCCAGACTATATACGGCCATTAGCAATCTCCTCCTGACGGTCGGACCTCATTGAGGTCTTCAGGGTGCATCCAAGGGCACCGTAATACGGGTGCTTGGCTACTCATTGGTGTACGTGCTGTATATCCGGTCGTACCGTGATGTCGTCTCGTCGCGGCCATGCAAAGAATGAAAGATCGATGTCTGGTGGTTGTTGCGTGATCAATTGTGCCAGCGATCGACCGACAGCCGGGGCACTAGCAAAACCATTGCCGCTCCACCCGCAATTGCACCAAAACCCATCCGGGCCATCTATGAGACCAACGATCGGATGTCCGTCTGGCGTCATGTCATAAATGGCAGAAAACCCGCCAAAAACTGGCGTGAATCTCATCGATGGTGCCCGCTGGTGTGACGCACCTCGCAAAGTCCGCAACTGCTCTTGCGACACAGTCTCGTCAAAATCATCGGGGTTCGCGAGGTCAGGATGCCATCCAAAATGCGCAACGCGCAGCAGATTGGCACCCATCGACCGCATGTAGACCTTGTTCCGTACGTCGGATTGTATCGGCGCACCCTCCGGATACCCTTCCGGGGCATAGAGAATGGCCGTTGGGGTCCGGTGATCTTCAATTGGAAGTTCAACCCCAACCATGCGGGCCAAGTCCCGGCTCCAGGCCCCCGCACAATTCACGACGACAGGACTCGCAATCCGGCCGGCCGAGGTTTCAACGGCCTGTATACGGCCGTTGGTGACGCTGACTCCGGTGACCGCAACACCTTCCATAATCGTGGCACCTGCCTGCTCCGCCGCACGCGCCAGAGTACGGGTCGTCCATACTGGATCCGCAAAACCACCGTCCGGCAAGAACAAGCCTAGCTCGCCGTCATGAAATGTGCCCAGTGGGACGTATTGGGACAAATCGCTCTGGGAAATACGAGCGTGCCGCACACCGAGTTTCTCGAAAAGCTTAAGATCGGCTCCAAGTTGATCGTCCGTCCATTCACTGACAATACGCACAAATCCGGGTTGGCGGTATCCCGCATCACCCCCGACGATCACGTCCCATTCCTCGAACACCGCCGTCGCCGCGGTAACCAACTCGATATATCTACGCTCGGTGAACAACGGACGGATCATGGCCCCGGACCTTCCCGTCGGTCCCGAGGCCAGCGTGTGTTGCTCAAGCAACATGACAGAGCCAGCACCGGTCGATGCCAAATGGAAAGCCAGGCTCGCGCCGTGTACACCACCTCCGACGATTACAAAATCCGCTGTAGCGTTCACAAAACCTGCTCGCGGAACTCGATCCTTTTGACTACGAATTCTTGAAGCACTGTCCTTCTAGCCTGGTTCTGAGATCTGCTAACCATACGCCGATTACTGAGCAAGCTTCAATCCAGCAACGGCGAGGCCGTGTACAAGGAGGCAATGAGTGCACACGAACGACGGAAAATCCGGATCTCTCGGTCGCTCGACACGCCCCGTGTCCTCACGCATGATCAAACCATGCGAATGGCGCAGTACGGCATCTCCCACGATCACGCCCACGACAAGGCCCTCGTCCTGCAAGAAAACGAGAGTGTTGAATTCGCCGGGGTGTACGAACCTTCTGCCGAAACAATCAAGCAACTGGGCAGTCACGAGGCGTATAAGGCCGTCCACTGGTTTTCCTCGAAAGAAGAGATACTCGAGGACCAAAGCATCAGCGCGATTGCCGTCACAGGGGAGATCTTTGACAACCTTGGCTTTGCTCGGGAAGTTGTAGAACACGGCAAACACGTATGGTTGGACAAGCCGGCTGGGAACGATCTCGCCGCCTTTAAAGAAGTGATAGAGATCGCGGGTCGACATCAGTTACAAGTGCAACTCAGCTATCCGTGGCGATACCACCCCGGTTTTAGATTCATTCTGGACTGGGCAACTTCCGGAAGACTCGGTGAAATATTCTCCATCCGGGCTCGCCACTCGGCCTGGCCGGGAAGTGAGGATCGGTGGAAGGTGTGGGAGTCACCCGGTGTACGCGCCGGGGGCATCATGTTTATCCAGGGCGGTCACCTGGTTGACATCGTCGTTTCTATTTTGGGACGTCCTCAACGCGTGTCGTGCTTCCAGCGTCACGATGCCGAGGATCCGCCCTGGTATCACAACAACACAGCCGCCGTCCTGGAGTATGCGCAGGCCATGGTCACCCTCGAGTCAGCCAACATGGAAGTTAACTCGAGAGAATCACGGCGCTTCGAGGTGTATGGAAACCGTGGCAGCGTGATTATGGAACCATTCGAACCGCCAGCATTACGTCTATGCCTGGACGAGGCTAGAGACGGATACGCTGAGGGTTGGCAGACGGTGCCGCTACCTCCAAGTACGCGCTACCACCCCGACCTTGCAGCACTGCTTGCTACGATCCGAGGCGAGCAGCCGCCGAATCGGACGTTGGACCACGAACTGGCAGTGCAGGAGACCCTCTTGCGCGTCATTGGATTAGCCTGAACCATTTGTCGCCATGCCGTTAGGACCCCTTAAAAGAAGGTGGGCCGGGTGGGTTTCGAACCCACGACCTTCGGATTAAAAGTTCGTCGACACCCATCACAGGCTGTCCCCGTCCGCCCCGTGTAACCCCGTCACTTCTGGGGCGTACGGAATGCTCGTCCCGTTAGATCACGGGGCATACCGATCTATCCCTCCCCGTTCGTTTGCAATTTGGTTTGCAAAATTCACGAAGGTTTGACCGGGCCAATCCGGTCACATGTCTAGTTACAACCCGTTCTCGAAAAACAACACATTCATGGCGGGATCAGTCGTACATGATCACATCGGCTTCTTGGTCAAATTCAAGCCGGGTGGATTTATATGCCGGGCACCGAACAGGGACATCGAACGTACACCGACCGCTGCACTCTGCGCTGTGCTTTCGTGTCGAAATATCCATCATCGACCCTGAATAACCTCTATCAAACAACGCATTCCACTCCCCGGATCACACCCTCATTCGCATTCTATAGCCCCACTTGTCAGGCCCTAATATCACCGTTGACGCTACCCTTTGATCCGGACAGAATACGGTAAGATCCTCGCTGTAGCTGGAGTATTGCCATAACAACAGATTTAACGATCTCGGTCGCCGACTGCGTGCGCGCCGCAGACACCATGACGCCTAGCGAGCGACTCACGGCGGTTCTGGAGAACCGCACGCCCGACCGCGTCCCGATCTCGTTCAAGAGCGTGGACCCGTATGCTGTCGACAACCCACGCGTTGCCGACGACCCCAACTACCGCACGCTCACCAAGATCGCAGGTCGCTACACGGAGGTCTTCCACAACTGGGACATCGGCTCCAACCGACCGAACCACTCGAACCATCCGTACTGCTTCTCAGGCTCTGACGAGATCGAGACCAGGTCCAAGGCGTCGACCGACGGCACGGAGACCGTCACCGAGGTCACCACGCCCGCAGGCACGCTCACCCGCACCCAGCGCATCGTCCTCGGCAGCACTTGGGAAACCAAACCGTTCATCGAGACCGAGGATGACCTGAACATCTTTCTTGCGCACGAATGGGTGCCGTACCGCCCCGACCTGGACAGCTTCTGGCGTGAGAAGGAGCGCCTGGGTGACGGCGGTCGCATGCGTATCACGGTTCCCGATCCAATCGGCGCGGTGGCCGCGCAGCTCCCCCGCGAGACGCTCTACATCTGGATGATGGACCGCCCCGAGCTGGTGGACACGCTTGTGGAGCGCATGTTCGG
>PVBE011413104.1_pt1 | contig 38986 bp, 35 predicted proteins | sample 1631181 | NCBI WGS metagenome assembly PVBE01 (sample SAMN08397723, study PRJNA350692) | Marine metagenome, whole genome shotgun sequencing project. | isolation source: water | place: Pacific Ocean | collected 2012-04 | reverse complement strand
TACTATTGCTTTTAGCAGCAATTATGGTCGGGCAGGAGGAAGCATCATGAAATCGGTTGAAGATTTACATATCACGAAGATTCGCCCTCTGATATCACCTGTCAGTCTGATGGAAGAGCATCCGCTGAGTGAAGAGAATCGCCAACTGGTAGCAGGTTCCCGTAATAGCATAGAACGTATCCTTGATGGTAAGGACATGCGCAGGGTTGTCATAGTTGGCCCCTGTTCCATACACGATCCGGCGGCGGCTGTGGAATATGCTTCGAGATTAAAAGTTGAGACCATGGCGTTCAATAATCTCCTCATCGTAATGCGGGTCTATTTTGAAAAGCCGAGAACGATAGTTGGCTGGAAAGGTTTGATCAATGACCCCGACATAGATGGCAGTTTCAATATTAACAAGGGACTAAAACTTGCAAGAGAGTTGCTGCTTGAAATAGCAAGCATTGGCTTGCCCAGCGGAACAGAATTTCTTGACACTACCATCGGACAGTTTTATGCGGATCTAGTCAGTTGGGGTGCAATAGGTGCGAGGACTGCCGAGAGTCAGGTCCATCGGGAACTGGCCTCTGGCTTATCCATGCCGGTAGGAATCAAGAATAGAACTGACGGAGACCTTAAGGTGGCCGTCGAGGGTATTAAGGCCGCTAACCACAAGCATCTATTTCCCTCCTTGACCAGAGAAGGCACACCTGCCATATACGAGACGGAGGGCAATAAGTACTGTCATCTCATTTTGCGTGGTGGTGACAGGTCTGGCTCCAATTATGACGCAGGCTCTATTGCTGATGCAGAAACTTTGTTATCGGCTCATGATCTTGCAGCTAATGTGATCGTTGATTGCAGTCACGGTAACAGCCAGAAGGATCCACAGAACCAGAAAAAGGTCGTAACCTCAGTCTGTGAATCGATTACCGGTGGTTGCTCATCGATAAAGGGCGTGATGCTGGAAAGTAATCTCAAGTCCGGCCGCCAGGATTTTCACCCGACCAATATGGAATACGGACGCAGTATCACCGATGCATGCCTGTCACTTGATGAAACCTTGCCGCTGTTGGAGCAACTCAACCAGTGTCATTGAGCCCATCATTGCCAAAACGTTGTTCTACTGCATAATGAAGCTAATGAAGGAATTATCTTACCCGCTGTTTGTCTCTGGACAACAACTGGCACCAGAACAGGTCCCGGTGCAATCATGCTAGTCATTTCACTGGTATTTTGCTGCTATCTGGTCATTTTGTTCAGTCTCGCCTTTTGGACCAGAAAAGGGACTCAGAGCCTCAGCGGCTATTTCCTCGCGGACAAGAAGCTGCCTCCCTGGGTTGTTGCCTTCAGTACTAACGCAACAGGCGAAAGCGGGTGGTTGCTGCTTGGTTTGACTGGTATGGGTTACGCTGTAGGCGTGCAGGCTTTCTGGGTGGTTGCCGGGGAGGTCATAGGCATCAGCCTTGTATGGCTATTGCTTGCCCGCAAGATAAAGCACCTGGGTGATGAGTCTGACGCCATCACAGTGCCGGACCTTTTATCCGCAAAATTTGTGGACCCTCAAAATCTGATCAGGAAAGTCAGTGTGCTGGTTATCCTGGTGATGGTCGGTACATATGTTAGTGCCCAGATGGTTGCAACGGGTAAAGCCTTCAGCACTTTTACCGGTATGGACTATTCTCTCGCAGTGGTGTTTGGCGCAACTATCATCATCGCCTACACGCTTATTGGTGGCTTCAGGGCGGTGGCCTTTACGGACCTGGTGCAGGGGATTCTTATGCTGGGGGGGCTTATTCTCGTGCCCGCGGTGGCAATAACTTCTCTCGGCGGGGTAGAGGAAATGTTAGGTGGATTGCTTGATATAGATGCACATCTGCTGGATCCCTTTCGCCCCAGCGAGGCGGGGCACAGTGGCTGGATTCCTATTTTGAGTTTCCTTGCCATTGGTTTGCCATTCCTGGGGGTTCCGCAACTGACCGTGCGGTTCATGTCAGCGGTAAATGAATCGAGTCTCAGGACAGCCGGGACTATTTCTATCATAGTTACGTTCCTTTTCGGGATAGGCGCGGTTCTAACAGGAATGGCAGGGCGCGTACTGGTTCCAGGCCTGGAAGACGCTGAAACAGTTTTTCCGGTTCTGGCGACTGAATTGTTCCCGGATGCGATTACCGGGCTGCTCATGGTTGTTGTGCTGGCGGCGATTATGTCCACCGTAGACAGCCTGCTACTTCTTGCATCGTCGGCAGTAGTGAGAGACTTTCTTCAAAATATTCGTGGATCCGTACGGAGCGATTCGGACCTGGCTCGCTATGGGAAGATCACCACATTGGTGATTGGCGCGTTGGCTGTAGTATTTGCGCTAATGGAGAGTCCTTTGATCTTCTGGTTTATACTCTTTGCCTGGTCAGGGCTGGGCGCCGCATTTGGACCTGTCATCGTATGCTTGTTCTATTACCCCAAGCTGACTTTATACGGTGCCCTTGCCAGTATTTCCGGTGGTTTTCTTACCTCTGTAATATGGGTCGTATCGCCTCTTAAATCAGCCTCCAATGATCTATATGAGATGATTCCAGGCTTCATCGTGGGATTGCTACTCGCAGTAGTTGTCAGTCAGTTCACGCAATCAACAAATGTATCGCCTACGAAAATAGATAAGCCTTTCTGAAACCATTGGTTTTCGGTCTATGTTATCAGTGCATCTACCGCGCAGGCTCGATCCGGGTATATCAGACCATACTCAATGACGTTCGCCGGCACCTGGAGGCAGTGAACGCGTTAATCGAGGCGAATGGATGGCTCGTGGGCGATCACTTGAGTTTTGCTGATATAGCTGTGGCAGCAATGTTTTTCGTCATTAATCGGGCTGTAGAAGGCGCGGAAATGCTTGACGAGTTTCCAACGATCAGGCACTGGCAACGCCGGGTCGATGAACTGACTTTATAGGTCCGGGACGGGTACTCGATCTTGCCAATATCGCGGTAGGTTCCATTTTGGCGAAATACCTCTTAACCTACTGTATAAATATCGAAAGATGCTAGTGAAGGCTCCATATCAACAACATTTTTAGCCGTTTCTTCAGCCTGTTCCGGAAGGGTAGCAATAGATTACCACCCAATGATATCGCCGATGATCAGGCTCCTCATTCTGAGTCACAGCCAGAGTCGTCGGCAGCAGACACGAGCCTCGTATTAGATCCCGAATATGATTTTCTCGCGCATCTGTTTGCTGTCAATGAAACTCGAGTAGATGAGTTTCGAACAGGAGAGAAGGATTTCATATCGCACCTTAAGGAACTACTTGCCTCAGACGAGGTTGATGGGCTGGTTCCTCGAATGTCCGGGAGCCTGCCAAGGCTCCTTGCGAGTTTGCGCAGTGGTAGTTCCGTAAAAGAACTGAGCGATCAGGTTGTTTCTGATCCACAGTTGCTGGCCAACATACTGAAGGTCGTTAACAGCCCGTTTTACAGAGCTAAATCCAAAAAGATTGAAAACGTGGATGAGGCGCTTGTGATTTTGGGTGAGGATGGCCTTAGGGAAGTCATTGCTTCGGTGATTCTTGGACCCATAATGGTTACCACGGCTGTTCCTGGCGTTGATACATCTTTAAGTTCTTCACTTTGGGGCGAGTCCCTGAAGTGTGCTGTTACCTGCAGGTCGTTCGCAAGAATGAGGGGGTCGACTGACCCCTTTGCCGTGTTCTTAAGTGGCCTCACAAATTCAGTGGGGTTAGCTGCAACGCTGCAATTGATGACTAAGGTAGATCATCCGCTTTCCCACCCATTTAGTGTCCCCTTCCTCACTTTGGTCCAGGAACTCTATCGAAAACTAAGTTTTCACATTGTGAAGCGTTGGGAGTTCCCGGGAAGGAGCCAGGATATTCTTGAGGCTTTTGCCTACGGCCATGGTTCGAAGGATATAGATTCCGATCTCGAAGTATTACGGGACAGTATCAGGTTGGCATTCACGCACACGCTACATAAATGTGGCACTTACGATAAAACCGAGATTGCGCTGGTCGTTGACACTGATCATGGAAAGAAGATCTGGCATTGGGAGTATGAGAAAAATTAGAAGGCATGGTCGCAACTGACTAAGACAGGGTCCTTACACAATTGGTTAGTCAATCTGGAATCAGGACCACTTTCGTGCATTTGCCTTCCTGCTGATCCTGTATCGCTGTACTCACCTCGCTGAATGGGTATGTCTTGACCATCTTGTCGAATGGCAACCGCCCCTGCCTAAAGTGATTGATGAGTTCCGGGATAAATTCATCCGGATCACTGTCTCCTTCAATGATGCCTTTGATGGTGTGGCCGAACGTAATTAGGTTCATGAGGTCGCCTGGCACATGGGTCCCGGGCGGGCAGACTCCAACAATACCAAACACTCCCTTGGAGCCAAGGCAGGTAACCGCCGATTCAATCACGGTGGGGTTACCCGTCGTGTCAAAAATATAGTCCAAGCCCTCAGGGTGAATCTCCTGAACCGCAGTAAGAAGGTCTAGACCTTCCGGGTCCATTACATGGGTTGCGCCAAAAGAGAGTGCCATTTCCCTTCTTACTACATAAGGTTCGAGTACTGCAATTGTGGAGCATTCCTGGATCTTTGCCCCCATTACTGCGCTTAATCCGACCGCGCCACCACCAAGAATCAAGATTGATGACCCGGCCTGCGCGGCCAATGAGCGCATGACACCCCCGGCACCGGTTTGTACGCCACAGCCGAGGGGACCCATGATTTCCAGTGGTAGATCAGCATCAATTTTTACCACGTTTCGCTCGTAGGTCAGGGCATGATGAGCAAATGAAGACTGGCCGAAAAAATTTGAACCCAGCTCGATATCGTCTAACCTGCTACTTGAGGTGCCATCCAGTCTTGTGCCGATGTAGTTGAGAAAGGGCATAGTTCTGCAATAAGCAGGGTCTCCTGTTTTACAGCGGTCGCATGCGCCACATGATCGAAAGCTGATCGCCACATGATCGCCGGCAGAAACCTTGGTCACATCTTTTCCAACTTCTCGCACGATACCGGCACCTTCATGGCCTAGTACACCAGGCAATGGGAATGGGGCTGCACCCGAAGAGAAGACAAGGTCCGTGTGGCATAAGCCCACACCCTTTATCTCAACCAGAATTTCATTCTCTCTTGGTGCCTCCAGCTCGATGTTTTCGATTGTGAACCCCCTGCCTTCAGGCTGGGCAACAATAGCTTTGGTCTGCATGGTTCTCCCCTGTTTTTTTGTGGCGAATATTTTTTTGTGACGAGTGTTTGTTGGTGGCCCTGTTTACTCGCAGTGAGTGTCAGTCTTCAAGGCCGGATCGTCTCATCAGTTCCTGCGAGGAGGGGTCAAGACCATTAGCTGAACGGTCCTCAAGCAAAGAAGTTGCCAAACGCTTGCCTAGTTCAACGCCCCACTGATCAAATGAATTAATTCCCCAGATAGCGCCCTGGGCAAATATCTTGTGTTCGTACAAGGCGATCAGCATGCCGAGAGAGGCAGGTGAAAGCTCGTCCAGCAGCAGGATATTACTTGGTTTGTTACCGGGATAATGCTGATGCGCGTTGTCGCTTGCTTCACCTGTCATCAGGGAAGCCGACTGGGCAACCATATTCGTGAGCAAAACCTTATGTTGAAATTGATCTCCAAGGTTTTCCTTCACTGCTGCAATAAAGTCGACGGGTATCAGTTTTGTGCCCTGGTGCAGGAGTTGGAAAAAAGCATGCTGCCCGTTTGTGCCGGTCTGACCCCAGACTATAGGTGCAGTGGTATGTGCTACAGCTTCCCCGGAAAGTGTTGTGGATTTACCATTACTTTCCATATCAAGCTGCTGCAGGCAGGAAGGTAGGAGACCCAGGCGTTCGCAGTAGGGAATAATCGCAATACTCTCGGCTTCAAGAAAATTGTTATACCAGATACCGATAAGGGCAAGGATTACCGGCATGTTCCGATCCAGTGGGGTGTGTAGAAAGTGATCGTCCATTGTCTTTGCGCCTTCGAGCAGCTTCTCAAAATTGTCATGACCAACAGATATGCTGATAGAAAGCCCGACGGCAGACCAGAGTGAGTATCGGCCCCCAATCCAGTCCCAGGTTTCAAATATGTTAGCTTTGTCAAAACCGAATTCGATGGCGGCAGCAGGTCTTGCGGTAACCGCGAGAAAATGTGGAGTTCCCTGCGGTTGTTCAATGTTGAGGCGGCTTTCCAGCCACTTAATCGCTGCGTTGGTATTAAGCAGTGTCTCCTGGGTAGTAAATGTTTTAGTGCAGATGATGAACAGGGTTGTCTGTGCATCAAGGCCAGCAAGCAAACTATCAATCTCTGCACCATCTACATTTGAAATAAAGTGAGTTCTGAGACCGGGCTTGCTGAATTCCCTGAGTGCCGTACAAACAAACCTGGGTCCGAGGTCAGAGCCACCAATACCGATATTAATAACATCTGTAATGGGTTTTCCTGTAACTCCCTCCCACTGGCCCGAACGAATGGCGTCACTGCATTGCCTCATTCTTTGCTTCTGCCGGGTGATCTGGTCAGCGACAATTTCACCTTTCACCACAACTTTGCTATGTGGGTCACGTAATGCCGTATGCAGGGCGGGTTGTTGTTCTGTAGTGTTGACACGTTCGCCACCGAACATTCCGTCTCTATGGGCTTCAATCTTCGAAGCCTGTGCGAGATTCATCAGTGCTTTGAAAATTTCGTTGTTGACCCTGTTCTTGGAAAAATCCAGGTAGATGCCCGGAAGCTCGATGGAGTAGCGTTCAAGCCTCTTGGTGTCTTCGGCGAAATAGTCTTGAATAGAATCTTTTGCGGTCGATTCCGCCAGCGATGTCAGCACTTTCCATGCTTTGGCTTTTTCATTTTCCTGGTTCGATGAGGTCATAGTTTTTGTACAGATTCTTACTTCACCTTTTGGCCTATTGTAGCAGCACTGACTGACACGAAAAGGTTGGGATGACTTACGTTCATTGGAGGAATTAGCCAGTAGTGATGTTCTAGCGGGTTTAGCAGACTTGGCTTCATGGATACATTCTACATTTATGTTTTGACGAGCCGCCACCATAAGCATATATCGATAGGCGTGGGCGCTGAGTTGCAACGGGAGGTGCGTACCCATAGGGAACGAATCAACAGAAAGCTGAATCGCAAGAAAGTCTGGCAGAAACTCGTCTACGTCGAAGCGGTCAGGGGGGTCGATGAGGCTGTGGCTCGAGAGCGCCAGATCAGAAAGTTTAAACGGCCACGGCTTGAGCGCCTGATTGAATCGGTCAACCCTGGGTGGGACAGCATTTCCCTGACGGCCTTATGTAAATCCGGCTTCAGTGACGCTGGGTGGATGTCTGGTAGGCGTTAATTTCGGTGGTAAAACTTTTGTATGATCTGACCCAGGGGTGGTCTGATTGTTCAAGGTTTTGATGACCCTGGGCAACTTTCATACGGTCGCGCCCTGTAACAATACGATAATCGGCGCATCTAGAGAACGTCTGATTAAGGTCTATTTTCACCATAACAGCGTCAGCGTCGTACTCAAAAATTTGTTAACTTACAGCACGTTAACAAACTTCCTGCGTGCGATCTTCCTTGTTCTGGCAAAAATATCCTCTTAATCAGAGGTTCCCTAGGTGTATATTGGGCACTGTTGTTGGTTGGTAGTAAGTAGATGAAATCAGGAAAAATTGGCCTGGTTCTGGGATTGGCGGGATTTATCGGAGCATTTGTTTACTTCGATGCCGGCCAGTTTCTGACGTTGGAATATCTTAGGTCAGAGCAGGACAATTTTTCGCGACTTGTTCAGGAGAACCCTGCCGTCGCTTCGATTATCTATTTTTGTGTTTATATTGCGATCACGGCCTCATCCTTGCCTGGTGCGACCATTATGACCCTGGCAGGTGGTGCAGTTTTTGGTTTCTGGTGGGGTTTGCTGCTCGTTTCTTTTGCATCAACCATTGGTGCGACCCTGGCAATGCTGGTTGCGCGATTTATCTTTCGCGACCAGGTACAGGTAAGGTTCGGGAAATGGACACAAAGGATAGATGAGGGTATTCAAAAGGAAGGCGCCTTCTATCTTTTTGCTTTGCGTTTGGTTCCTTTATTCCCATTTTTTATTATCAACCTTGCAATGGGACTGACAAAAATCTCAGCGTCCCGATTTTTTGTCGTCAGCCAGGTCGGCATGTTTGTGGGTACTGCCGTCTATGTCAATGCAGGAACTCAGCTAGGCCAATTGGAGTCCTTATCTGGCATTCTTTCACCGGGGCTGTTGGGCTCCTTCGCACTGTTGGGGTTGTTCCCGCTGATTGCCAAGAAGATCGTTGACTTCGTGCGGTCTCGAAAGGTATTGCGCGGCTGGCATAAACCCTCATCATTTGACCGGGACCTCATCGTTATTGGAGCCGGATCCGGAGGTCTTGTAGCGGCTCTGATAGCGGCTACGGTCAAGGCGGAAGTAACGCTGATTGAAAAGAACAAGATGGGTGGAGATTGTCTCAACACCGGGTGTGTTCCCAGCAAGGCGCTGATCCGTTCCGCCAGGCTTGCAGCTGATATGAAGCGCGGCGCAAGCCTCGGTTTCAAGGAAATGCATGCAGACTTTGATTTTGCAGAAGTAATGGAACGAGTGCAGCGAGTCATCAAGGAAATTGAACCCCATGATTCTGTTGAGCGATATGAAGGTCTGGGGGTCAAGGTAGAGATCGGGGAAGCAGAAATTCTGTCGCCCTATACAGTAAGAACCAATGGGCGCATTTTAACGACCCGGAATATCGTTATTGCGACGGGTGCGGAGCCGTTTGTCCCGCCAATAAAGGGTCTCGAACAGATCCGATACCTCACTTCTGATAATTTATGGGAACTGCGTGAGCAACCAGGGCGAATGGTGGTATTGGGCGGCGGACCGATTGGCACGGAATTGACGCAGGCTTTTAACAGACTTGGTTGTGAAGTCACCCAGGTTGAGAAGGCCGCGCAAATCATGACCCGCGAAGACCCTGAAATTGCTGAGATGGTTGCGGAATCAAGCAGGGCGGAAGGGGTAACAATCCTGAACGGCTATACAGCCACCGAGGTCATTGTTAACCAGGGTGAAAAGTACCTGATCTGTAGTGGTGAAAAAGAATTGAAAGTCCCATTTGATGAATTACTGATTGCCGTGGGCAGGAAAGCTACAACCCAGGGGTTCGGTTTGGACACGTTGGATATTGAACTTACCGATCGAGGCACCATTGCAGTTGATGATTACCTCCGGACCAACTATCCCAATATCTACGCTATTGGAGATGTGGCGGGCCCCTATCAGTTTACCCACACGGCATCCCACATGGCATGGTATGCATCGGTTAATGCCTTGTTCGGCACATTTAAGCGTTTCAGGGTTGACTATTCCGTCGTGCCCTGGTCGACCTTCTGTTCACCCGAAGTTGCGCGGGTTGGCATCAATGAGACCGAGGCAAAGGCACAGGGTATTGACTATGAAGTAACTCGTTATGATGTGGCTGACCTTGATCGGGCGATCGCTGATGAGGCAGGAAACGGCATCGTAAAGGTACTGACTGTCCCGGGAAAGGACACAATACTTGGGGTGACCATCGTTGCTGATCATGCGGGGGATCTGATTAGTGAGTATGTTCTGGCGATGAAGCATGGGCTTGGTCTTGGCAAGATCATGGGTACGATCCATATCTATCCGACGCTGGCCGAAATGAACAAATTTGCAGCCAGCGAGTGGAGAAAAAACCACAAACCTGACTGGCTTCTTGATCTGGCTGAAAAATATCACAGCTTGCGCCGCGGCAAGCTGTCAAAGAAGGAAGTTGAGGGTCCAGTCGAGGTGCCCAGCGAAAGCTAGCCGCTACACTTTTTGTTAGTTTAGTTTGCTGACCAGGGCGTCAGTTTCTTCGTCTCCAGGTTCAGCTGGAAGTTCAAACTTTCCCATGACTCCAGAGGCGAGCTTCAGTTGCCTGAAGTACCTTCTACAGAGCACGCACATTAGCAGGTGAAGCCGAAAGTTGGCTCGCTGAAGAAGCGTCGTTGGGCCATCCATGTAGTCACTTGCCATATCACTCACATCTTTACAGGTAAGCAAGGAGTTCTCCTATCTTGTGCAACATTCACCGGTTTTCTGAAAATGCTCGATACACAGGAACAGGCTGTTCCTGGCCCGGTGCAGTAATACTCTAACGTTAGACTCGCTGACCTCGAGAATGTTACAGATATCAGCCAGTGAATACCCCTGCTGTTCACGCAGGCTCAGGGTTGCGCCCTGAAGTGCAGGTAGCTCTTCGATCTGCAGGTCCATGCACTGTTTGAGCTCCTCAACGGACAGAGCAATTCGTCTGGGGAGTCAGAGTCCCACTGCAGGGGAATATTGCCTGCCCATTGTCCGTTGTTGTCATAGCGGTCTGACAGGGTTTTATTTTCGCTGGTCATCGCCTCAAGGGATATCAACCTGTTTTCTTTTCTAAGCCTGGCTTTGGCTTCATTTGCAACGATACGAAGTAACCAGGTTTTAAGGCTGCTGCGCCTTTCAAAATTTGGTAGTGCCCTAATTGCAGAAAACCAGGATTCCTGGACTACTTCATCTGCAATCTTGTTACTGACAAAACTGTGTGCCAGATAAAGCATGGCAGGCTGGTATTGCTTGATGGCTTTTCTGAAGGCGGCATTATCTTTCCTGACCAGACCCTCAACTAATTCCTGTTCTTGTTCGTACATTTGGATGTGTTGTTTTTCCATTTACTTCTAGCGGGGAGGTCCTAATAACCCTCATCCTCAAGGTTTAGCAGTGGAAAGGCACTGAAGACGTCAGGTGCCACAGTAACCGGTGCATCCATAACGAATGACGCATCTAGTTCTGAAAAACCGGCAACACCACAGAGGGCAAGGGCAGTTTTGATCTCATGTTTCAGAATCCGCATACAACTGACAAGTGCAGGTGCTCCACCGGCAGCTAGCGCCCAGACCTGCAGTCGACCGAGACCTACTGCACTGGCACCCAGGGCCATGGCCTTAATTATGTCGGTGCCACGATAAAACCCTCCATCCACCACGATACTTGCGCGGCTGCCAACTTCATTTACGATCCCGGGGAGTATATCCATTGCTCCAGGTCCCTGGTCCAGTTGGCGGCCGCCGTGATTGGATACATAGATGACATCTATGCCGAGCTCTGCCGCCCGTATCGCATCCTCTATACGGTTTATTCCCTTTAGTATCAGCGGGATATCGAATTTATCCCTTATACGAGCTACATCAGCCCAGTTGAGTTTCGCCTGGTAGGTAAAGTCTCCATCTGGTGGTTGAGAAGTTGGTACCACGCGTTTGGCGATGTCTCGATCGCGACGGCTGACGACTGAGGTATCTACCGTCAGACAGAAACCGTCGTACCCGCTGTTAACAACACGAGTGATGATATCGTCAACCCACTTTTCGTCTCCTCGTACATATAACTGATAGATTTTCGCGGCATTGGATGCGGCGGCAATTTCCTCGATAGTGGGTGAGCAGAGTGAACTTGCAATACTCAAGATGCCTGCTTCAGCGGCGGCGATGGCCGCAGTCGCGCCACCCCCTGGGGAAAAGACCTCCAGCGAACCAATGGGTGCAAGCATGACAGGAATTGAAAGATGCCGGCCCAGTATTGAGCTGGAGATATCAATTTCTGATACATCATTGAGAACTTTTGGCCGTAGCGCTTTTGAATCAATAGCAAGGCGATTGCGTTTCACTGTGGCTTCTGTATCGCTGCCACCAATCAGGTAGTCCCAACTGGTCTGATTCAAGTTTAACCTGGCAGCCTTAACGATTTCATGAATCGTCCTGAACGGAACATCAGACATGGAGTTTCCCGTGGATGGTTTTGTCTGCTAATAGTAATGATTTGTGAGATGAAAAGAAAAGGTGAGTCTAGTGTTCAACTTTATCTTCCCCTGTGCGAACAGGACCCTTTGCAAATAAGACAAAAGGCAGAGCCATGGGGCCGAACAGGAGTCCACACATGATCCAGAATGTGCGGTTTGCACCACGACGATTAGCCATGTATCCACACCCGGCAGCGCTGCCAATAGTGGTGAGGATGACCAGGGCATAGTAGGAAGTCACTGCTATTCGGACTCAGAGGGAGGGGCGATTCTGAAAATAGATGTGTGTTCAACTTCAACGAATAATTCGTCACCGACAAGAAATCCAATGGTCAAGGTCGTGAACTGGTGACCTTTGTGTTCCCATTTTGCTGCAGGTGTCATACGGACTTCTATGTCTTGTCCGACCATCAGCGGCTGATGAAAATTTATTTTACTACCTACATGAATCCAGGCAGGCAGGATGAATGACCTGGAGAAAGCTGAATTGCACTGTCGCAACATCCAGAATGGGTGTACACAGGCATCTGAACCCCGATAAATTTCGAGGTCGTCGCGTAATTGCTGTGCCAGCTCCTGGTTTGACTCACTATCGGCATGCCAGAGGTACGCGGGTGCAGGCTTGTCCAGGATGAGATTGTCCCAGTTGATTTCCTCTCTCACGACAGGTTTGTCCGCTGGAAACAATTCATGTCTGGGGTCGGCTTCTGATGCTCCCTTTTCACTGTTCATTGTCGTCAGCAGAACACCTTCCGGGTTAAAACATTTTGTGTCGGTACGGCTGCCTTGATCTTCTAGGGTAATGTCGAGAGTCTCATCATCGTAGGCAGGTTTCAGAAATCTGACTTCTGCCTTATTGTCGGTTAACCAGTCAAGTCCCTGGGTTTTGAGAGGCAGGTACACAGCGTGCCCGAAAACAACAACTCCGCTTACCAGAGCGCTCCTGAAGCCAAAGCGCGTAGCCATTTCATCGCTGTGAATCCTATTTTCGGATTCCTCGGCATCGTTGTAGGTTGTGATCGAGTATTTGAGCATCATTTCTTAGTTGAAAACCGGGGAAAGGTTTTGCACATCTGCGAATCTTAGTCTAGTTTACCAAGAGAGAGTGCTATGGAAACAGGAATCTTATATGGCGAAGCTGGACCACATTATGTACAGCGTGAGTAACCTGCAGGACGGTATCAGTGAAATCTTCAACCTGACCGGCGTAACTGCTGAATTTGGTGGTGCTCACCCTGGTAATGGAACCTGCAATGCCTTGTTATCATTTGGCGATAGCCAGTACCTTGAAATAATTGCGCCTGATCCCAGTCAGAATTTGGCGGGAACACTCGGCGAGGAGTTACAGGCTCATGATTTTTCTGGCATACGAACCTGGGCCGTGGTCGTTTATGATTTTGCGACAGTTATCCCTGTGCTTGAAAAGTTTGGATATCAGCACAGTGTACTGGATATGAATCGAACACGACCAGACGGTGTAAGGCTTGATTGGCAACTTCTTTTTGTCAATCAGCATCCCTTTGGCAATTTCATACCATTTTTTATTAACTGGCTGGGGTCTCCACATCCATCTGACAATACTGTAGGGGGGTGCGGATTGTCTGGCTTTGCTGTAGAGCTGATTAATGAAAGTGCTCAATACAGGTCATTGATGGACGCATTGGATATTGATGTCGAAGTGCTTGAGGGGCCGGATGGTATGCGTGCAGTGATAGATTCACCCAAAGGCCGGGTGTTGTTACATTAACCGGAAATATCCCCGACTGAAGTGACAACTTTACTCACGATTCCGTATTCAATTGCTTCATCCACGGACATCCAGTAGTCCCGGTCTGTATCCTCTTCAACCTGTTCCAGTGGACGACCTGTTTCCTCGGAGATAATCCTGTTGATCCGCTGCTTGGTTTTTACAATCTGTTCAGCCTGAATCTTTATATCTGTAGCATCACCCTGTGAGCCGCCTGAAGGTTGATGAACAAGGTAGCGTGTATTTGGAAGGGAGTATCGGTTCTCCTTTTTCGCTGCCAGGTAAATGTTTGTGGCTGCACTTGCTACCCAGCCTGTTCCAACAACACGCACTTCTGGCTTGATGTATTTGATCATGTCATAGATAACATCACCCGATTCGACATGCCCGCCTGGTGAACTGATATAGATGGTAATGGGTTCATCGCTTTCAGCCGACAGGGCTAGAAGTTGCTCCGTGACATTGCGAGCGATTTTTTCATTAATCTGTCCGAATATGGAGATGGAGCGGGACCTGAATAATTTTTCGTCCATGAAGTTTATTGATGGAAGTTTCATATCCTGGGATTCTTCGTTCATTGCGGGTAAAGCCTCGATAGATAGCATATTTATGGAGAGCGGGAGAGCTTAGCAGTGAGCAGCGTCTTCCGCCAGTTGATAAAGATGGGGTTAGTATCATAGATTTACAACCCCTTGATTTGAGAGAAAGAATTCCGGCATGCTGTTGGCAACAAAAGACTAACAGGAGAGGGTGGCGTGAAAGATTTGAAGCTTGGCATTCAGATGGGTTACTGGGGGGCTGGCCCCAATCCGCAGATGGTGGATATCGCCAAAGAAGCGGAGAAACTGGGATATGACGCTATATTTACTGCTGAAACCTGGGGTTCCGACGTCTTTACACCGCTTGCCTGGATAGGTGCGCATACCCAGCGCATTCGCCTGGGCACAGCGGTTGCGCAATTGTCAGCACGGGCTCCCACGGCAACGGCGATGGCGGCCTTGACCCTGGACCACCTGTCCAATGGCAGGATGATTCTGGGACTGGGTGTCTCCGGACCCCAGGTCGTTGAAGGCTGGTATGGTGAGCCCTTCGGTAAACCTCTGGCGAGAACGCGGGAATATATTGAGATTATCCGCAAGGTCCTGGCTCGTGAGGAACCTGTCTCAAATAGCGGGGAGCACTATCCATTGCCCTACACAGGGGAGGGTGCCTGGGGGTTAGGTAAGTCCCTGAAACCGATCACACACCCATTGAGAGCAGACCTGCCGATCTTCCTCGGGGCGGAAGGCCCTAAAAATGTGTCGATGGCGGCGGAGATTGCTGATGGCTGGCTTCCTCTTTACTACTCCCCCTACCGTCAGGACGTTTACGCCGATCAGATTGTGGATGCAAAACCGGGATTTGAAATTATGCAGGGGGTATCTATAAACATTTGTGATGATGTTGAACAGGGGCTATTGCCAATAAAACATAACCTTGCTCTTTACATGGGAGGCATGGGCGCAAAGAGTCGCAATTTTCACAATGAACTGATGGGTCGTATGGGTTTTGAAGCGGAAGCGGCGCAGATTCAGGATTTGTTCCTTGCGGGTAAAAAGGAGCAGGCTGTTCTGGCGGTGCCAACTGAATTTGCTGATGAGGTTTCACTGGTTGGATCAATAGATCGAATAAAGGATCGATTGCAGGCCTGGCGGGAGACTCCTGTTACTTCATTGCTCGTGAGTTCACGCAGTAAAGAAGAGCTACGTACCTTCGCAGAGCTAATTTTGGGCTAGCTTTGATCTGACATTAATTCGACAGAATTCAGTAGTTAGGATTGAATAGTCTGGTACCTGATCTGGCGTGGCTAGCGCCAGGGACGGACGGGGTCGCCGAGACGCGGGAATGGCGGGGGCGCCGAGCCCATGGATGGTCGGGGGCGCCGAGCCAAACGCCACAGAAGATTAGGTACCGGACTATTTAACCCGGTGTACAAGTAAAAAGCATTGTAAACATCACTGATGGTTTAGTTTTGTGGGCTAGTTCCTGGGAATTTTAAGGTCAGACCATCATTGGGGAGTCATCCGGCTCCTCGTGCTGCCCCGGGTGAGCTCGAGTAGCCAGCGATGGGTCGATGGATCTATACAGATATACTTCGTTCTCGAGGGTGCGTTCAATTCTGTTGCGGTCCATCAGGCAGTGCAGGTGGGCTATACACTCTCCCAGTCCCATGAACAACGAGTATGTTTCCAGTTTGCGTTTGAACAGGTGAGGTAAGAGGTCCACCGCCTTTTGTGGCTCAATACAGGTCTCCTCCAGCAACAACATTCTATCTTCATGATGCTCAAGGAGTTGCTGCAATCGTTCATGAAGGCCATAAAAAGGTTCATTGTGAGCCGGCAGCACCAGCGTATCATTTGCTACCAGTTTCTTGAATTTGTCGTGGCTATCAAGGTAATCCATTAACGGATTGGCGAATGGTTCGGTTGGCTGAACGCTGACGTTGGATGTAATAACAGGAAGAATCTGGTCTCCCGACAGGAGTATTCGAAGCTCCTTGCAATAAAGGCAGACATGATCTGGAGAGTGTCCGGCTCCCGTGATGACCAGCCATTCGTGGTCACCTATCTGGAGCTTTTCTCCATCACTTATTCTGACAAACGAGGTTGGCAGGGGGCGATCTTCTAAGTCCGGCTTGAAGTTGCCGGCTTCTCCGGCCATTTCTTCCAAAAAGCTCGAATCAATACCGGCGCGGGAAAAATATTCAGTCATCTGCCATGTAGCACCCTCATGCATCATGGTGTTCAAAACCCTCGCCTGATAATACTCCATGAAACTCATCATCAGGGGCGCGTGCCAGTGCTCGGAGATGAAGCCTGCCTGCCCGGTATGATCTGGATGCATGTGAGTGCAGATAACCTGGTCAATGGGTTTGCCGCGAAGCTCGTTCTCAAATAGTTTTAGCCATAGTGCTCTTGTTTCCGGACCACGTATGCCCGTATCTACTACTGTCCAACCATATTTCCCCTCCACCAGGTACAAATTGATATGGTTTAGGGACATAGGTAGCGGCATCTGCGTCCAATAGACTCCAGGTGCAACCTCCGTGAGTTTAGCTGGCGCAGGAGCCTTATCGTATGGGTAGGTCAGTGGATTCGCTGAGTCAATCATAGGGGGTATCTAAAATAGAATGAATCATACATGAAGCGTGATATTTACGCTTGGTTCAGGGTTCGCCACCAAATTCGGTCTGCAGATCGTCGTGAATAGAAGAAAAGTTTGAACTGCTGCATACAACTTTTGTGATCAAGTGCACAGTTTGAGCAAAATGTGCCGAAATCAATGGAGGTATAGAATATGGCGCAGGTAAGATTGATATCTGAACTGTCGGAATAGGTCCATTTGTAATTCAGATGATGTCTGCTGAAAAGGAAAATAGGCGCAACGCGCTCGTTATCGTCAAGGCTGTCAAATCCATGGCAGACGAAAAGTTGAGCTACTTATTTGACGGGCTGGCGGCCAATGTGGCCGATGCCTTGTTCGAAGAAATGTGTGGCATGGATAAAAATGAAGTGCTGAAACTTCACTTCAATGTGATGTGTGCACTAAAGGTTGGGTCCAGAATCTATCGGAAAGAGTTTGATCGCCTGATGAATGAAGCATGGCGTGTTTTTCTTCGCCGCCATACTATACCTTCGCTGGAAATGCCTACCGGGGTTGCCGGTGAACAGATTGCATTATGCAGGGACAAGGTCGAAAGCTACCACAAGATGTTGATTCAGGATATTCAGGATCGTCTATCCCACCTTCTAAATTCTAAACTGGATGATTGTCCGCTACGCCCGGGTATTCTGTACCTTTGCTTTTGGCACTCGATTGAAAAACTGGATCTGAACTATGATGAGCGAGTTTTACTAGTACCGCTTTTTCATCGTTTTGTGATGGACAGATTTGGCCTGGTGCTGGGGGTCGCTAACAAGACGCTTACTGAACATGCCATTGTTATGGGGGGAAAAGCAGCGACCCCACTTAGGCAACCCCGTCTCGGCGACCGCGCCTGGGCGGTCCCACCTAAGTGGCCCCAAATAGGTGCAGCGTAGGTTTCTGCTGACTCCTGAGCCCTCAAGCCTGACAACGGGCTTAAGTCAAACAACCTGCCAGTTCAAGGAGATACAACTGGTTTCTTCTTTGCCGCAGCTTTTCTCTTTTTGGCACGATCTGCCTTTGCTTTCTCAGCAACCGTTTGCTTCTTTTCCCATTCTTTTTCGAATGCAGCCAGTGCCCTGGCTCTTGCTGCAAGCTTTTTCTCGAATGGCCTGGCTGACTTCAGTTTGTCCTGTGCAGTGGTCATTATTCCGCGGGCTTCACTCAGGGCTTCAGTCAGTACTACCGAGGCAGCACGTGCTTTCTTAAGTTGGTTTTGTGCCGCTTTTGTACCCTTCCTTCTGAACCTGTCAGCTTCTTTGGCTACCTTGTTAGTTGCTTTTTCGAGCTTTTTCTTTTGGCGCTGGTAGCTGGCTCTGGCTTGATCGTATTCCTTTTGGTGGCTGGCGAGATAATTGTCCTTTGAATTCAGAATCTTTTTATGGACTCCATGGAATTGCTCTTCCAGTTCTTCGAGCATGTCATGCGCTGATTTATTTGCCATAGGTTATTCCTTTCTTTGGATATCCATAGTTTAAGCCTCTATTAACTGACATCCAGCCAGTATTTGTCACCATTTTTCTTAATATGTCCAGCCGTTGGAGTCGCAAAATGTGTACCTATGACCAGAATGTCAGCATCACAGTATTTTTCCAGAAGCTGACGCCGGGTGTCTATCGCCATGTCCGCGTCGAAATCTGCACTACTCGACCAGTTGATCATGTCAATCTGGCACGGGTGGTGGATACAGTCTCCTGTGATAAGTGCATGTTCTCCCTCAGATTCGATATGTACGCTGATGTGTCCTGGGGTATGTCCTGGTGTTGGTTCCAGGTAAATTTCGTCACAAATACGGTGATCCATCTCCACCAGTTCAACCAGCCCTGCATCAAAAACGGGTCGTACAGAATCATCCATAAGGCCGGTGTTCAGGTCATCCGAATCCACTTTATCCCAATATTCATACTCCTTCTTACCCATCAGGTAGCGTGCGTTGGGAAAAGTGGGCAACCATTGTCCATCCACCAGCATGGTGTTCCACCCCACGTGATCCACGTGCAGGTGGGTGCACATTACGGTATCAATTTCCTGTCTGTCATAACCGGCTTTTGCCAGATCTTCAAGAAAGGGAAGCTGCAGGTTAGTCCAGTTCGGAATACTGCGTTGTTTATCATTGCCGATGCAGGTGTCAACAACGATTTTTTTGGTTGGAGTTTCCACTACCAGGGCATGGACGCTCATGATCAGGTTACCCTGTTCATCAGCAAAGTGCGGGGTGAGCCAGGTCATTGGCTTCACAGCATCGCGGGTAGCCTGTGGCAGAATGAACTTGGAACCACCTTTAACCTCCATCTCGATGACTCGCGTTATCTTGACTTTACCTATTTGCCACTGATTCATATCTGGTTACTCTTGTTAAATATTCGTCCGTTGCTCATATTATGACCGGTCAGTCCAGGTGCCGGTCTCTCGCTTGATTAGTTCGACAGCCTCGGCAAGTTTGTCGGTTCTTTCTCTCCAGTCATTGCCACCAGTACTTAGCCTCAAGGCATTGACGCCAATATCCCTGAAGGCGCGCAGTTTTTCCCTGATCATTTCTTCAGTGCCGATCAGGCTCGTCTTCAGGATCATTTCCTCCGGGACCTCACGGATGGCATCGTCCTTTTTTCCATCTACCCACAAACGCTGCACCCTGGCTGCTGCTTCTTCGAAGCCAGCTCTGCTGAAGGCATCATTATAAAAATTAGTCTTTGCAGAACCCATCCCGCCGAGGGTAAATGCCATGCCAGGCCTTCGTACATCTATCATTCGATCCAGGTCATCACCGATTTCGAAACTACTGGCTATCTGGATATCCATATCTGCAAGACTTCTGCCGGATTTAGAGAGGCCTTTCTTAAGGGGGTCCAGAAAAACATCGGCGCTATCGGGAATCAGCGTGGTTCCAAGCCACCCATCCGCCAGTTCGCCCGTCAATTCCAGGGCTTTAGGTCCAAGGGTGGCGAGATATATAGGTAAATCAGGTCGTGGCGGCTGGGATAGTCTGATTGGTTTGCCTTCACCGCCAGGTCTTGGCAAGACATAGTGGCTACCATCGTACTGTACTCTTTCACTGTTCAGCCCAAGCCGAATGATTTCAATGCTCTCTCGAAGTCTTCCCAGGGGGTGCGCAAAAGAGGTGCCGTGGAGCCCTTCAACGACCTGCGGACCACTTACCCCAAGACCCAGAATGAATCGATTGTTGGATACTGTCGCCATACTTTGTGCTGTCATGGCGATCATGGGTGGAACCCGGGAACTGATCTGTACAATTCCTGTGCCGAGAATGATGGTCTTGGTTTTTGCAGCCATATATGCCAGTGGAACGATAGCATCCATGCCCCAGGCCTCGGCAGACCAGACATAGTCAACACCCATTTTTTCCGCTTCGACTGTATGATCGACCAGTTGCTCCCAGTCCTCGCCATTGTAGTACGCGCTTCCGATCCCGATCGCTGTTTTCATTTTATTCGCCCTGTATCACGAGTTGACTGTGCGCAGAAATGTTCAGGTACATCTTTTCCATAGAATAGCCCATTCTCAAGATGGAGTGTTGGAGAGACAAGCGAGTAATTTTATAACGGATTGTACTTGGTGCTGATTAGAAAAGGTGCGGGCGTGATTTAAAAAGAGGGCTGTGACGCAAAAGAGGGCTGTGACGCAAAAAAAACCCCGCCGAAGCGGGGTTTCATTTGGAATATGGCCTCTGGTATTGAGGGACGAATCCTTCGCTACCTTGGTCTTTCCTTCCAAATCCGAAGATCTGGTTTGAGTCATGGACCAGAACCAAAGGCTCTGATTCGGACTCAGTGTGATTTCGATCCCTGGCTTCCTGCTGCTGCTCACTCAAACCGAGGTCTGACTTTGCGGCGACTATCCGCCCGTTCTCTCAATCACAGTGGTTGTTTCCATCATCCAAACGTCTTTGGCGACTTTCGCAACCATGGTCCTATGAACCGTTATTTATCGACGCCTTGCTACGTCCTCCACTAATCGGGTCGATCGCCGACGATTAGTGTCCCAGGTATCCGGTCTTTACACTTCCCTCGAGAGGTTGGCGTAATGTTTCCGAAGAAACACCCGGTAACCCTTAAGCCGCCCATTGCCCCAGCGACCCCGACCTGGCACAGGTCTTTTGGTATAGACTCGGTTGATGTTCCCCGTTTCCGGTTAACGTGCCTTGCCTATCCGTTAAGTAGTAATGTACCAGAATAAATATTCTTGGCTATTGAAACGTTTGCACCCTGCGGTGGATAACTTGGGGATAACCTTTGAGTAGTTGTAGATAACTCAAATAGACCTTGTGGACAAATCCGAGTTCAAGACTCTTTCGTGACTTAAGTGTTTGATTATTATGCAAAAATATCATTATGAATTTCATTCAAGTTTGCTCGCTGAAAGTAAAATGAGTGTGGAATATTATATTTTTCAGTTCTGGAATGGCTCCTGATCCAACGATAACAGGATGGCGCATTTCGATACTTAAGAAATCCGTTACTAGTGAGGTTTTGCAGATAGGTTTGTGCCGGTGCATTATGCACATAATTATTAGTGTCTGGAGGTAAAAGGTGGAAGTAAGAATGGATGATCGTGTTGCGCTTATCACCGGAGCAAGCAAGGGGCTCGGGTACGCAATGGCAATGAGGTTTGCCAAATCAGGTGCCATGGTTGCGCTCATATCACGCAATGAAGACGAAGTAGTTCATGCTGCTAACAGCGTCGCTGAGGAAACCTCCATGAAGTGTAAAGGCTATGCATGTGATGTCAGCAAAGCGATGGATATCGAAGAAACATTTTCACAGGTTGTAGCGGAATTTGGCAAAGTTGATATTTTGATCAATAACGCTGGTCATGCAAAAGTGGGTTCAATAGAGTCCATAACGGATGATGAGTGGCAATACGACCTGGATCTAAAGCTTATGGCAGCCGTAAGGCTGAGTCGCCTTGTCTTTCCCGGGATGAAGGAAAGAAAATGGGGTCGCATTATCAATATGCTCAATACAATGGCGAAGACACCTATAGCAGGTTCAGCGCCAACCTCTGTTACGCGTGCCGCAGGTATGGCGCTCACCAAGGTGCTGGCTGGAGAGGGTGCGCCACACAATATACTTGTCAATGGATTCAATATTGGCCGCATCAAGTCAGATCAGATTCAAAGAGCCTATGATCATTCGGGTTCTGAATTGAGTTTCGATGAATTTGTCGCGGATGCAGGCAAGAGTATTCCGCTGGGTCGTTTTGGTGAAGCAGAAGAATGTGCAAACCTTGCCTGCCTGCTCTGCTCTGATGCGGGAGGCTATGTGACCGGGACAGCCATTAATGTTGATGGCAATCTATCTGCAGCCCTATAAGGAATATTACGGGTAGATCCTGCGCCTTTACTACACAAGACTCTGATTAGGAGTGATACGATGCCTGATAATCTGCCGGAATCTTTAGTTGCGATTCGAAATGATGCGAATCACTTTATCAATGAAGTCTTGCGCCCTTTAGAACGGGATCTTGAAGGGTCGGAAGGAGTGCCGCAGGCGGTACAGGAGCAGGTTCGCCAGGCTTCAAGAGAGGCCGGTTTTTTTTATAAGACACAGCCAGCTGAGTATGGTGGGAATCCCGCCGGTCCACTTGAACTTACAATGCTCAGAGAAACATGGGCTGCAGCGAATTGTCGGTTGACTCAGTTTGTCTTCGGTCCTGGTCCCGGGATATTGCATGCAGCTGAGGGCGACATGAAAAAGAACTATCTTGACCCGGTCATGCGCGGTGATAAGCGCGGAGCCTTCGGCTTTACAGAGCCCGACACAGCAACGCGACCTAGCTGGGCAAAAATTGAAGGTGAATCGCTACTGGTAAATGGGCAGAAATCATATGTTACGGGTGGCGCCACAGCGGACTTTGTGTCTGTGCTAGTCAACGTTGAGCACGAAGATGGTTCCAAGGCAGGTACCGCAATGGTGATTGTTGATAGAGAAGCAGAGGGTGTCAAAGTTGAACGTGAATTTTCGTCAATGGAAGGAGGTGGTCATGTGTCCATGTCTTTTGAGGATGTCCGTATCCCCCTGACTAACATTATTGGGGAACTGGGAGAAGGTATGCCAAGAGCGCTTGGTAATATCGGTAATGTCAGGATGATGGTGTCAGCACAGGCGGTGGGCATGTGTATCTGGACCCTCGAGTTCATTGAGAAGCATCTACTGGCCCCGCACAGGACAGGAACGCCGCTCGGTGAAAGAGAAGGGGTGCGCCTTCGTTTCGCTGATATGAGGATTGATACCTATGTTGCCCGTAGCGCCCTGTACCGAACAGCACGATTGGCTGAAACTGGTGACAATATTGTCAACGAGACCATAGCCACAAAGGTGTTTTGTACCGAGACTGCGGGGCAAGTTATCGATATGGGAGTTCAGCTCGTTGGAGGTCAGGGGCTGGTTCGCGGTCACCCGCTTGAAAAACTGTATAGAGAGGTCCGGTCATTGCGGCTGGTTGAAGGCGCAAGTGACCTGCTTAGGATTAATCTGGTTAAGGGAAGACTGGAACTGGAGAAGGGTCGGATCTGACTGGCGTAACACAAAGCCAGCCATAGCGCGTGAGACTCCGTGCAAGTTGTTTTGCTTTCCGTTCACAATAGCCAACCTCGCGTTGCGCCTGCCAGGCTGTTTCAGTGGTTCCTTCGGTCTCCTTTTCGTATACAACCTGACAGGGGACAAGCGAGTTCGGATCTTCGTATTGAACGCGGATAAACCGTTTCGAAGTACCACTTGTGCAGGTGTAGTCATCTGCTAACAATGTTGAACTTGTGGCGAGAAGCAAAACTGCTATCAGTTGTTTCATTGTCAGGTCTAGCCTGGATAATTCATGAAGGGACCGGAACTTAGGATGGCCCGGCACTCCGGAAATCTGGCAAAGCATATTTGACTAACACCTGCAGAATCATAGCCGTAGCTATGGTTCAATGGGGTTCGTTTAATAGGCAAAGCCAGATTTATACCAAAACCGGTCAGGTACAAACTGTATACCAGAGAAAACGAGAAAACACTCCGTAACATATCGAAACTCAAAATGTTAATAACCATCTTTAGCCGCCTTCATGAAATGTCCGGGCTAGGGTCTGTAGGTAAAGGAAGCCGCTCCAGGTTTCAGGGCTCTATATGCGATGTCTGCCCAGCGACATAGATTGGGTCGAGTATCCCTTGGGTCAATAATTTCTTCAATTTCAAAATATTCAGCTGATCGAAACGGTGATCTTAACTGGTTTAGGCGCTCCTTTATTTTTGCCAGATGGCCTTCATAGTCCTCAACTTCTTCAAGCTCAGCTTTATAGGCAACTTCAATACCACCCTCAATGGGAAGCGAACCCCAGTCACCGGATGGCCAAGCGAACCGGAAATGGTGACTGCCAGGTTTTGTGTTAGCGGCTCCGGCAACACCGAACGCTTTACGGATTACCACACTGCAAAAAGGAACAGTTGTTTGTCCCAGCGCTGCCAGTGCAGATGAACCGAAACGAATTGTGGCCTGTTCTTCCGATTGTTTACCGATGAGGAATCCCGGGCAGTCGACCAAGTGAACGAGTGGCAGATGGAAGGTCGACGCCAGGTCACAGTGGCGAATCAGCTTACGAGATGAATCAGCTGTCCAGGCACCCCCATAGATCATTGGATCTTCGGCAAATACAGCCACCGGAATCCCGTTCAGTCTGGCCAGCCCGGTAATAATGGATTTGCCCCACTTTCGCCCGATCTCAAAAAAGGAATCCTGATCGAATATCGCCGAGATAACCGGCCGCATCTTATAGACTTTCCTTGGCTCGCGAGGGACGACGCTCAGCAACATTTCCTCACGGCGATCGGTTGGGTCGTTGCAGGCCGTTTTTTCCGGAATCTCGTCTACGCTGCCGGGCAAGTAGGATAGGAATCGCTTCGCCATTCTGAAGGCCTCCTCTTCAGAATCTGCTTCATCATCAATAGCGCCGTTGCTGGTGTGAATTTTGCTGGCACCGAGTTCTTCTTTGCTGACATCACCAAGACTGGCCCAGTCAACGAGGGCAGGCCCGGCGATCATCATTTGCGCTGTATTCTTGACGATAACTGAATAGTGGGATGTAGAGACTCTTGCAGCACCTATACCAGCGACGGATCCCAAAGCTAAAGAAACGGATGGTGCGATACCCAGGTGAGCGACTATTGTCTCCCAGCCAGCAACTCTCGGAATATAGGTTCTGCCGGCCGTTTCTATCGTTTTTACTGAACCGCCGCCACCCATTCCGTCAACTAACCGTACATGCGGTAGCCGCAGCTCAGTTGCCAGCCCTTCAGCCTGGTGGCGTTTTCCCGCTATGGAGGCATCGGCAGACCCGCCACGAACGGTAAAATCATCTCCGGAGATGATTACCGGCCTGCCATCTATTTCTGCTGTACCGAACACAAAATTGGAAGGGGTGAAGTTCCTTAAAACTCCTTTCTCGTCGTAATCCGAGACGCCGGCAAGCTTGCCCACTTCATGGAAGCTGTCTTTATCAATTACCTTATCCAGCCGCTCCCTGATGGTGAGTTTACCGAATTCGTGTTGCCTGGCGACCTTTTCAGGTCCGCCCATTTCATCTGCCAGACTGTTACGATGATTCAATTCGCCAATTTCCTTTTCCCAACTCATTGAGTCACTCCAATTTGGATTAAAAAATGTAAATGCCGACGGGTACAATATATAGCAATTAATGTATTGTCCGTTACATGTGTGTGCCTGGTACAGAGTCATAGGAGAAATATAAGTGCGCTTGATAGGCAAAGTTACTGGTTTGGGTGCGGGTTACCTGCTGGGAGGGCCATTTGGAGCCCTTGTTGGTGTAGCCATGGGTCATCAGCTATTTGACAGGCCACCCCGTGAATTGTTTGGTGTGCCAATATCCGACCGCGAGGTAAAGAATAGCCTCTTCTTTGTGGCAACTTTTTCGATGCTGGGCAAACTCGCCCAGGCCGATGGGAAGGTTAGCGAGGAGGAAATTGCTTCCGTAGAAGACCTCGTCAGAGGCCACTTTAAACTTTCACGACAGTCGGCGAAATTCGCGTTTAAGACATTTGACGAAGCTATAGTTTCCAACGATAGCTTTGAGTCTCATGCTCATTCATTTTATGACCAATTTGCTGATTCTCCAGACGTATTGGTAACCATGCTGGAAATCATGTTCCTGGTTGCCCATGCTGACTCCGTATATGACGAGAGTGAAGAGATTCTCATCAAATCTGCTGCTGCAATATTTGGCCTTGATGATGAGTATGAGCACATTCTTCATTTGTTTAAATATCAACCAGACAATCTCGAACATTGCTATGACCTGCTGGATTGTGAAGTCAGTGATGATACGGGCGTTATCAGGGAGCGCTATGAGCACCTTCTTGATGAACACGACCCTGAAGTTTTAATTGAGAATGGTGTCCCCAAAGAATTGACGAACCTGGCAGAAGAAAAAAGAAATCTAATTCAGCTGGCATATGAGCAGATTCTTCGCTCTAGGGAGTTTCCTCATGAAGGAGAAGAGCGATGATCAAGGGCTGGCATAGAAATTTCATGGATTCAAAATTCCTGATGCCCGCTATCATTCTAACGGTCGGTATCGCCATTTCAATCGTGTTGTATCTGTCTACACCGGAACCGGAAAAACGCGAGGCGAAGGCGCCGGTCATACTGGTTGATGCCTTTAGGGTATCCAAATCACCCTTGATCATGACCGTCAAGAGCCAGGGTGAAGTTTTGGCAAGGACACGAACAACGATCGTTTCTGAGGTGTCCGGGGTTATTTCTGAACTGAATGAAGCCTTTATCGCTGGCGGCGCATTCAAGGCTGGTGAAGTGTTGATCGTTATTGATGACCGTCACTATATTGCAGACCTGGAAGGGGCTAAGGCTAATGTTGCCAGTGCTCGCACCCGCCTGGCCGAGGAAAAGGGGCTCGCAGACTATGCGATCCTTGATTGGAAAAACTCGGCCATGGCAAAAAATCGTGAGCCATCAGATCTTGCCCTGCGTGCACCCCAAATAGCTGAGGCAAAGGCCAAACTCGAGTCAGCGCTTGCTGATAGAAACCGGAAGGAGGGTGACCTGGAACGTACGCGTGTGGTGGCAGTGTACGATGGTATGGTGGAAGAGCGTAAGGTTGATCTGGGTCAGTATGTGACACCGGGAACTCAACTTGGGATAGTCTTTTCAATTGATATCGCGGAGGTGCGGCTGCCTATACCGCTTCACGATCTCGAGTTTCTTGATTTACCTGACGGTATTAAGAACAATCAACTCAGGGTGCCGGTTGCTTTATCTACAGTAGGTAGAAATAAGGTATATCACTGGGCTGGTGAGATTGTACGCACCGAGGCCGTCATGGACCGTAAGAACCGCGTACTCTACGCAATTGCTGAGGTTAAGGACCCCTATACGGGATTTGAATCGCCGTTACGAGTAGGAAGTTATGTCTCGGCGGTTATTTCAGGCAGGCAGTTCGATGATATTGCCCGCATTCCGAGAGCTGGTGTCAGGCCAGGGAACAAAATCTGGATCGTCAACAAAAAGAGTCAATTGGAATTACGCCTGATAAACCCGGTTCGTGCTGATGAACTGTTTCTCTATGTTGGTAGTGGCGTGGCCAATGACGAGATCATTTCTATTACACCACTTGAAAATCCTCTACCGGGAACGGAAGTTAGATTCCAGTTAGCCGGCGACCTGCAGTTGGGTGTGGGCGATGGTCGCTAACAGCGGAGATTCACATTCAGGCGTGATCGCCTGGTTTATCAGAAATCCAGTGGCAGCAAACCTGTTGATGTTGTTTATTGTGATAGTCGGATTTGTGTCAGCCATGTCCATGAGGACTCAGGCTCTTCCTGACCAGGCTTTAGATCAGGTGGTGATAGAGGCTGTATACCCGGGAGCATCACCAGGAGAAATCGAATCCACAGTGGTAACCAAGCTGGAGGATGCGCTGCGAGGCGTCCAGGGTATATCTGAAACACAGGCCGTCGCGAGTGAGGGATTAGCTAGAATCACTTTGGATGTGAGCAGTGATTTTACCGTCGAGGAGATCCTGGATGAAGCAAAACTGGCCGTAGACAGGGTCTCCAGTTTTCCAGCCTCCATGGAAAAGCTTCGGATTTACAAAAGTGAAATTGAAAGCATGGTCATGTTTGTCCAGGTCTATGGAGATCTTGATGAAAAGGCCATGAAGTCTTATGGGGAGTCTGTTCGTGACGAGCTTCTAGAGCTGCCGAGCGTAACCTCCATCAACTTTTTTGGCGCGAGACCCTATGAAATAAGTATCGAACTGAACAAGGCGCAACTAAGACAATATGATCTTACATTGCAGGAAGTTGCTACCGCCATCAGAAATTCTTCCCTCGATCTGCCCGCAGGGTCCCTGAAAACTGAATCAGGGAATATTCTCTTGCGCGCCGAGGCGCAAGCCTATAATCAATATGAGTTTGAAAAGGTACCGCTGCGGACCCGTGAAGATGGAACCCGGCTGACCCTGGGTGATATCGCAGTCATCAATGATGGTTTTGTCGAAACTGAAGGGCAATTGCTGTTTGATAGTCGACCCAGTGTTGGTATGCAGATAAATGCAGTCGGGAACCAGAATGCACTGGACATTTCGGAGGAGGTCAATCAGTACGTTGAGCGAAAGAAAAAGACGCTCCCGCCATCCATCGGTATGGACGCCTGGCTGGATATCTCATTTTATTTGAAATCGACTGTGGCAATGATGCTGGACAATTTGTGGTACGGCGTCCTGCTTGTTCTGCTGGTTCTGGGGATATTTCTGCGCCTTGAGCTGGCATTCTGGTGCATTGTCGGGTTGCCCGTCTGTTTTCTCGGGGCGTTTTCTTTGATGCCAATGTTTGGTATCAGTATCAATATCATCAGCCTGTTCGGCTTCATACTGGTGCTGGGCGTCGTGGTTGATGATGCCATCATAATCGGCGAAAGTGCCCAGAGCGCGGTGGATGAATATGGTCTATCGTTGGATTCCATCACTCGTGGCGTTTATCGGGTTGCCGTTCCAGCTACCTTTGGTGTGTTGACAACCATTGCCGCATTTATACCCATGGTAATGATGGAGGGTCCTGCTGCCGCGACAGCGGCCGCTATCGGAGGTGTCGTCGTTCTCTGTCTGGTTTTTTCACTGGTTGAGTCCAAGCTGATCTTACCAGCCCACCTGGGGCAGATGGAGCCGCTCCCAGACCAGCATCCACGGGATATGAATCCGCTGCGGCGCTGGCAACAGGCTTTTGCAGTAGGCTTCAGTCGATTCGTGCAGACTAAATACAAGCCGGCACTGGTTTTTGCAATAGAACATCGCTACAACACCATATCTATATTTGTCGCGATTCTGATAGTCTCAGGTGGTGTTATTGCCAGCCCCCTGATCCATGTGGTCCTTTTTCCCGCACTCCCCAGTGACTTTATCTCAGCGACCATAGAGGTTGTAGACGGTGCGCCAACCAGTCAGACAATAAAGATAGTTGATCATGTTGCGGAGACTATCAAGGAAATTGACCGGGAAAGACCTGCAGATGAAAAACTGATCAAACATATGTTTGAGTATGCGAACGGGTCGAGTGGACAAATTTTTGTTGAGGTGGATAAGACCAGCAGTAGAGAAATTAACGCGATTGAACTGGCTGCCGAGTGGCGGGAGCGGGTTGGAGATATTGCGGGAACTAAGAAGCTGCAGACCAATGGCTCCACCACCGTCGGTGGAGGCGCTACTTTTAACTTCAAGATGGTGAGTAATAATTACCAACAACTGCATGATGCCGCGCAGGCATTACAGAAAACGCTTGCCCAGTTTGATGGTATCTTCGATATTGAAAGTACCAGCAATAGCAGTGCCCTGGAAATTGACCTCAATATAAAACCTGAGGCGGAGATTCTTGGCCTCACCTTGCAGGATCTTGCGCAACAGGTACGAGCAGGGTTTTATGGGGTTGAGGCACAGAGGATTCAGCGAGACAGTGAAGAGATTAAAGTTATGGTGCGCTTTCCTGCTGATGAGCGATCCTCCATTGGTAACCTGGAGAATATGTACATTCGTACGGCAGATGGGTCTGAGGTGCCGTTCCTTGCAGTGGCGGGAATGGATTTTCGAAATGGCCAGTCTAATATCGTTCGTCACGATTCAAAACGAGCTGTCATCGTAACGGCTAATGCTGATACAAAAAAGGTTGAGCCTACATTGGTAGTTGAGGCGATTCAGAAACAATTTGTTGAACAACTAAGTGAAGAATTCCCTGATGTAAAGCTGGAGCTGGGAGGGGCCAGCAAAGAGGAGCAAAAGTTCTTGCAGAAGCTGGGATTCATGATGGGCGTTACCTTGTTTGCGATATATGCCCTGCTGGCCATTCCCTTAAAGTCATACCTTCAGCCACTGATTATTATGGGCGTTATTCCTTTCGGTATGATCGGAGCCTTGATCGGCCATATTGTGATGGGTATCCCCTTTAGTTTTCTGTCAGTTTTTGGAATAGTGGCTCTGGCTGGAGTGGTGGTCAATGACAGTCTCATTATGGTGGATTTCATCAATAAGGGCGTTGATGATGGTCTGGATCTTGAGTCCTCTGCGGTTCTTGCCGGTACACAGAGAATTCGTGCAATTCTATTGACCTCCCTGACGACTTTCTTCGGTTTGCTGCCCATGTTGATGGAAAGCAGCCTGTCGGCACAGATGGTTCTCCCCATGGCTGTTTCCCTTGGCTTTGGGATTCTTTTTGCGACGGGTATCACCCTGTTCCTCATTCCCTGCATGTACGTCATTCTGGTCGATGTGGATCGAAGTCGAAACGTTTTCTCTACACACACATACGAATCAGTGTTGGAACATGAAGGGCGGCTAGAGCCAAAGTCCGGGGCATGAGGTTATGGCCGATAAAAGGAGGAAAGGGATTGTCGGGACCAGCGGTCCTGGCGCTTGTAATGCTATTGCTGGCCGGTTGTGGTGGCGGCGGTGGTGGCGCTGCTCCGGTCGCAACCCCACCCGACACCGATACAGGAAATAGTGGCGGTAGCGGGAGTTCGTTTACACCGGGTGTGTTCCAGCCTTTTTCCAATTTTGAGATGCTATGTGAGGTACCGAGAACGGCCATTGACCCTTCCACCGGCTTGCCTTTTGCAGATTCGCAAGGAACATCTACTGACGAGAAAAACTGGATCCGCTCCTGGAGCAATGAACTCTATCTCTGGTATGACCAGATAGAGGATGTGGACCCGCAGGAAAACTCGACGGAGGATTATTTTGACCTGATGAAGACGTTCGATCTGACGCCAGCAGGATCACCGGTGGACAGATTTCACTTCACCATACCGACAGAAGAATTCTTTGAGTTATCTCAGTCAGGCATATCTGTTGGCTACGGTGCAAATTTTGCCATACTTTCGTCGACACCCCCTCGGAGTGTGGTTGTTGCCTATACAGAGCCAGGTTCTCCTGCCACCAGCGACCCGGTGAACCTGCTTCGCGGGGCAAGAATAATCGGTATTGATGGCACGGATATGGCCAACGCAAGTACCAGTGCTGATGTGGACATACTCAATGCGGGACTGTTTCCCGAAGAGGAAGGTGAGACTCATCAGTTCACAATTGTCGACCTTGGGTCTGAGGAATCAAGAGAAGTCACGTTAACAAGTGTTGCCATTACAATGACACCGGTACAGGATGTTCAAACTGTTTCAACCAGCAGCGGTGAGGTCGGTTATCTGTCTTTTACCGATCACATTCGCCCTGCTGAGCAGGAACTGATTGATGCGGTCACTCAGCTGAAAGCCGCAGACATTACAGATCTGGTTCTCGATCTTCGTTATAACGGGGGTGGGTTCCTTGATATTGCCAATGAACTTGCCTTTATGATTGCCGGTCCCGCCGCCGCGAGCGGCAGGACATTTGAGGAACTCCAGTTCAATGATAAACACCAGGTTTTCGACCCGGTAACCGGTGCAACACTCTCGCCCACGCTGTTTCACACATCGGCGGTCGGATTCTCTGCCCCGGCTGGTGAGCCGCTCCCAAGCCTGAACTTATCACGTGTCTTTGTTTTGACTGGCCCCGGAACTTGTTCTGCAAGTGAATCAATCATTAATGGGCTTCGAGGTATTGATGTTGAGGTAGTGCAGATAGGCTCAACCACCTGCGGAAAACCCTATGGGTTCTATCCCTTTGACAATTGTGGCACGACTTATTTCAGTATTCAGTTCAGGGGGATCAATGCCAAGAACTTCGGCGATTATACGAATGGGTTTTCCCCCGCCAATATAGCGCAGCTTGAGGGAATCGAGATTCCCGGCTGCTCCCTTGCTGATGACTTTACTCACCAGCTTGGCGATCCAGAAGAGGCCCGGTTTGCAGCAGCCCTGGCATATAGGCAGGATGGAAGCTGTCCTGTCGCTGGTGGAACTGGTGCAAGTCGGGCGTCAGTGTCATTGCCTCCCCTGTCTGCGATTAATGGTCTGGTACCTAAATCAGTCTGGTTACAGAATCGAATTCTTCGCCGGTAGTTTTTGCGGCAAAGTAGTTAAGCTTATTTTTGATCCCGCCAATTTTCCCCTGCGAAGATATGGTATTGCATGTGATACGCCGACAGCCGGTGAGTTTAGTGCTGATCAAGGTTAGTATGACGCCCCCGAAAATAGTTCGTTGAGGATTCATGAAGGAATACAGGCAGCAACGATTTGAGAGACCAGAAGGCGCGACTGAGATATTGCTGGTCCGGCATGGAGAGTCTCAACCTGCAGATCCGAATGAGCCCTTTCCCCTGGTGGGTGGACAGGGGGACCCGGGACTGGCGGAGGCGGGCAATGTTCAGGCAGAGAGAGTAGGGGAGAGACTGCGATCCCAGCCCATCGATGCAGTATATGTTACCAATATGTGCCGTACCCAAGAGACCGCTGCGCCCCTATGTGCCCATTTAGGCCTTGAGCCAATAATTCTGTCAGACCTCAGGGAAGTTCACCTGGGTGAATGGGAGGCTGGTATTTTTAGAATAAAGGCTCACCAGCAGGATCCCATATTCGTGCGAATGCAGGAGGAGCAGCGCTGGGACCTTATACCGGGTGCAGAATCCCTGCAGGCTTTGCAGGAGCGAGTGCAGCGGGGACTAAATCAGATAGCCGGCAGCCACCCGGACCAGCTGGTGGTTGCCGTTGTCCATGGTGGAGTCATCGGGAATATACTGGCACAGGCAACCGGTGCCACCGCCTTCGCATTTAATGGTGCAGATAATTGTTCCATTAGTCACATTGTCATGCACGAAGGCAATACGGTGGTTCGGGGCTTTAATGACGCTTCCCACCTGTACGGAATTTGACGGTTACAGATGGCCTTGTGCTGCACGAGAATGCCTGGTCTAGTTGTTGTCCGTGGAAAGGTCCTTTGACTCAAACACTGCCTTGCCAGCGGGGCGCTTTTCCGTCTCTTCCTTGACCGGCCTGTCTGGTTTTTCAGGCACCTGGGGCGCGACGGGTTCAATATCTTTTGCCCCGAATGATGCCTTACCCGAAGAACCTGAATCTCCCTGCCTGGCTTCGAGTTTTCGTCGAATTTCGTCGGGTGTTTGAGCAACGTCGCGCTTCCTGGCCGCTGATTTTTTCTCAGCTACTGGTTTGACGGCTGCCGGTGGCATAGTTGCGCTTAACTCTTTTGATTCAAATGTTGAAGCGCCACCGGCACTTGGTCCGGCACCTGACAGTTTTTTCCTGATTGCTTCTGGAGTTTGAGCCACTTCCCTCTTCTGCTTCGCCTGTGCAGGGGCAGGGGCAGCTGAAGTCAGCTCCCGGGATTCAAAAGAAGATGCTCCGCTCGATTGTCTATTCGATTTTTCTAGTTTTCGCCGAATCTCTTCCGGGGACTGGGCTTTTTCATCAGAGCCCTGTTCCTCCGGTTCCTGTCCTCCAGAGCTTAGTTCACGGGATTCGAACACGGCTTTGCCACTTAGTGCAGCATCCATCATGTCTTTATCGTCGCCTATGGTCTGGAACCGATCAGCCAGTGTCGCCAGGTGCTGAGCCGTGGTATACACGCTATCGAGGTACACCTCTACCTTTTCCTGATCTGGGTCAAAGCTGTCAGGGGTATCGCTTTCCGGGGTCGGTTTGCCCCTGAAAAACTGCATAATTTTCTCAAGAAGCCCTATCTCATCTTCAATAGTTTCCGCTATTGGTTCAGCATTCCTGCTGGCAGGTATGGATTTCTTTTCAACGGAATGTCTGGCGCTTTCGATTTCTTCCTGAGCCTCTGCCAGGAACGCCGTGGGTATTTTTGCATCCAGCAGCTTTTTGAGCACGATCATACGAACAGACAGTGTTTCATGTCGTTCCGTACGAAGGGTTAGATTTTTCCTGTCGCCACTGTGTTCCAGCTGGTGCCAGAGGTCCATCACGACGTCATTCAAGGCATTTTTTACGCCAGCATCAATGGGACTGTAGGCCTCCCCAGACAGGGTTTTACGGATGCGCTCAAATTCTGCAAGAAGCTGATCCTCAACTTCTGACAAGGCCCCTTCCAATTTATCCAATATATCCGGCATGGTTCTAAGGATACTAGGAAACAGGTTCGTTTACAGATGATTTTCAAAAGGTTAATCGATGGAATGTAAACAATTTGTAAGTATCTGAATAGACAGAAGTCCCCAGGTTTCTCCTGGATATCCGAATCCTTCATCCCAATCTCCATGGCTGATAGTTCGTTATCTGCCCTGTGCTCTCGAATTGGGGCCTGCATTTTTTCAGTGACTAGCGTCCATTTTCTAACATCGAGTGACTCGTGCGTGAGTCCTTTGCAAATTGTTATTTTTAGGCGCTAACGTTTATGTGTTTTGCTGATTTGGGTCTGATTACGCAATTTCCTGCCTGAACGATCGAGGATCACAGGCGGTGCCACAGGGTGTCAAAGGAAATCTGCATTACGAGTGCAATGGCGTCCGAATTTAGCAGGACAGCGATAGGGTAGTCCCCATGGACAAGGGAAATCATGGCACATTTCGGCGGATAGATCGCAACGTAACTGGCCGTGTTGCCACTATCTTCAGTCTTTATCCATTTCCTTTCAGCAAGTGGGGCATCTTCGCCGCCATCTCCAATCGCTATAACATTGACAGAGATTCCCTTTTGAACCCGCTGCCTGGTGAAGTTGGGAAACGGACGGTACAGATATTTGCGGATCTGTTTAGATGAATAGACCCTGTACTGCTTTTGGGATTGAGTTTCTACCGTCCGAAGAATGTCTTTTAGTACAAATTCAATGCCTTCATCCCCCTCGTAGTGATGCACATTAGTGATGCTTGAATCCGGGGTGACGCTACTGAGATCGGGAAGGATGTCCTGGCGCAGGACATTGGTTGCCCTCGCCAGGACATCCTGTTTCTCCTCGGCAATTTTCACAAGTTGTTCCGGGGGCTCGGCACAGAAAAACTTTCGCTTGCCCTTTGGGAAATAGCTCACCAGCGAACGTGTTCGCAGGGTTTTCAGTTCTTCGTAGGTCGTGCCGCGATTGAGGCCAGCACCTGTGGCGATGTCGCGAATTGAACCCGGTCCCTGTTTTAACAGCGTCAGGTATATATCGGTCTGTCGATCCGAAAGTCCAATCTGCTGCAAGGTTTCATGAATTATCATTTAATGTCAATAAAATGATGACAAATAGTATTGAAGTCTTTATATAGTTGTATATATTGGTTCAAAACGTGTATAAATGTCAAATAGAAAATGACAAATGTGTGGAATTATTGCGTGTACAGGTGAAGATGTTGGCAGTCTGGCGGTAGAGGGCTTGAAGCGGCTGGAGTATCGGGGTTATGACAGCTATGGTTTTGCCTGGGTCACCGGGTCAGGTGGTGCTATACAAACGCGGAAGAGCCTGGAACCGCTGGAAGACCTGGGGGACAGGTTGCCTCAATGTAGCGCAGTTGTGGGGCACACGCGCTGGGCAACTCACGGGACCGTCAGTCTTGAGAATTGCCATCCACACTCGGCGCATGACAATTCGTTCTCACTGGTGCACAACGGCATCGTGGAGAATTACCAGGATCTAAGAAAAACCGATATCACCTGTGCAGATGTGAGCGATACCCAGGTTATTGTTCGGCTCCTTGAGACAGCCCTGAGCAAGGCCGCTTCAAGGGAGGGGGCACTGCGTGATGTGCTTGACAGGCTGGGTGGCAGGAATACGATTCTGGTTCTATTTCCGGACGGTGAGATGTTAGCTGCCCGGCACGGCTCTCCTTTGCTGGTCAGCAGGACAGAAAGCCAGTATTTTCTCAGCTCGGACCTTATCAGTTTTGCTCCCTATACCTCGCTTTATTGTCCAATCCCTGAGCAGCACATTGTCAGAATCAAAGGAAAGTGTATCGCGCTGTACGATGCGACCTTAAGTCTGTGCGATATCGATTGGGTCCAGGTGGAAGTGTCGAATTCAGAATTTAGTAAGGATGGCTATCCACATTTCATGATGAAAGAGATTATGGAGCAATGGCAAACGGTATCCAGACAGGCGAAATCCACCGGCGCGGATCTTGGAAATTTTGTTCTGGAATTGGAACGACGTGGCAATCTTCTGCTAACGGGTGCCGGTGGTGCCTACTACACTTGCTTGCAGATTGCCTGGTTGCTCCGTGAAGTGACGGGTTTAAAGGCGCTTGCGGTACCCGCCTATGAGATTGAATCTTTGGAGGCACTGTATGGGCAGGGTGATTTTGTTTTGGCTGTCAGTCAGAGCGGTGAAACCGCGGATACTATCAGTGCCGTTGAAAGGGCCGAGTCGCGGGGTATGCGCGTGGCCTCACTGGTCAATATGCCAATGTCGACCCTGGCCAGAATGTCTGAGTTTAGTTTTGCCAATCATAGCGGGCCGGAAATTTGTGTTCTTTCTACCAAGTCAGCAACCGCGCAGATTACTTTCGGCTATCTGCTGGCAAAACGGCTGAAGGGACAGGATGGCGGGGCAGCTATTGACCAGCTGAGTCATGTTCTCAGTCAATATCTGACCCGGACAGTGTCGTGGAAAATCAGGGAGGTAACGAAAAGGCTTGTGTCCGCTCACAGTATCTTCGTTCTTGGCAGGGGGCTCTTTTTGCCATGCGCGATGATAGCTGCCCTGAATATAAAGGAAGCAAGCTACTCCCATGCCGAGGCTTTCGCTGCAGGGGAGCTCAAGCATGGTGTCCTCGCACTGATAGAAAAGGGAGTTCCAGTGATGCTATACGTCGACAGGGACGATTCCTATATGCTGAACGTCGCTTCGGAAGTGAAGTCTCGTGGTGCGCACCTGGTTGGTATTGCTTATGAGGACAATGAACTGTTTGATGACTTTGTCCCCATGCCTATCGTGTCAGATCCTCTGCTTGCTGCGATTTGTGGGCTGATTCCTGGTCAGCTCATAGCTTACCACCTGGGTATTCAGGCTGGTGTTAATCCAGACAGGCCTCGAAATCTCGCCAAGAGTGTAACCGTGCAATAAAGGTATATTATGGGCAATGATTAAGTATTCTGACCGGGAGTGTATTGTGAGATATCTCTCAATTACAATTTTTCTGACCGTCACAAGCCTTTGGGCTGTTCCCGCTTTTCCTGCTGATGGCGATGTTATTGACCTGCTGCAGGGTTACGAGTGGCAACTTCCCGAGGAAAAGCTGCGGCTTATTGGCCCTGATGTTTACAAGCCACTGCTGGCAATCGCGGATGATGAGCAGCAGGTTAACTTCATTCGTGCCCGGGCTGCGCTTGCGCTGACGATTTTCCCTAATGATGAGGTGTTGGAATATTTTGAGCGAGAGATCACGTTGGGAAAGGATAGTCTGAGACGAAGGCAACTGGTACAAGATTTTTGCACAGCGTTTCTACAGCGAAACCCGGCTAAAGTCGAATCGATGCTGATTCCCCTGCTGAAGGAGCCAGATGCTCGTTTGCGCAGTAACGCTGCCCGATGTCTGCAGGAAGTTGATAGCGATGAATCCAAAAAGGCGCTTACGTCCTATGGTGCAACCATTTCCGAAACCTGGGAAGCACGTGCTGCTGGATTCAAACCAGAATTAAAAATGTAAGCGACTCGCTTTGGAACGCGATACCCCGCAATACAGAGGCCCATTGGTGGGGATATGTCCTCTCAGGTTTGGTCGTTCCGACGTTTGTCGCAACCGGTAGCTACCTTGCGACCGGTGCCACCTCATTGATTAACCTGTCGAGAATATCAAGCTTGTCCTCGCCCATTGTGAAATCAGGAACTATAAGCTCGTCTACACCGGCCTCCTTATAGGCGCCAGCAATGTCCTGTACCTGGGTTACATTTCCTGCGATGGTGGCCATTCCGCCAGCACCATTGGCCGCATTCATTTTCTTTGCGAGCGCATCATCATCCGTCAGATACATCAGGGCCACGGCTGAGCGTTGAATTTCACTCGCATCCCGAGAAACATCCTCACAGTGCCTGTCCAGTATGTTCATCTTGCTAATGAGGGTTTCCACGGTTCCCCAGACATTCCATTCATCGGCATACTTTGCGGCAATTTTCATCGTCACTTTCTCGCCGCCTCCACCGATCATAAGTGGAAGAGTATTCTGTTTCGGTTTCGGCACCAGAGGCGCATCCTGGAGCTGGTAAAACTCGCCCTGAAAATTGGCTGAGTCTTCAGAGTATAAAGCCCTGATGACCTGGCAGGCTTCCTCGAGTCTTCGCAAACGACTGTTGACGGTATAGAAGGGGATGCCATATTTTTCATGCTCGTTTTCCTGCCAGCCGGAACCCAGCCCAAGCACGAGTCGACCACCAGATATATGGTCTACAGTTGCTGCCATTTTGGCCAGTACTGCTGGGTGTCGGTAAGTGTTGCCGCTAACCAGTGTGCCCATTCTTAATCTTGGCACCACCGCTGCGAGTGCTGAAAGAGTGGTCCAGGCTTCCGGCCAGGGCGAACTGATGTCCTTGTCGTTTGGCATGAAGTGATCGGCCAGCCACAATCCATCCCACCCTGTTTTCTCCACGTGACTCGCGAGACTATTCATGGTTTCAAACGATTGTGTTGGTTGTGGCCAGAAGCTAAATCGCATAATTTTCATCCTTTTGGTTAGGTGCACATGTTCGGTATTGTGCGCCATTTCCTGAACTGATAACAAGGGGAAGACAGGTTCTCACTAACGGATTACGTGTTTCGCAAAATTAGTTCAGAACATACAATGTCCGGGTAGTAACTAGGAAGGTGAAAATAGGACGAGCGGTACC
>PVBE011348152.1_pt1 | contig 39016 bp, 54 predicted proteins | sample 1631181 | NCBI WGS metagenome assembly PVBE01 (sample SAMN08397723, study PRJNA350692) | Marine metagenome, whole genome shotgun sequencing project. | isolation source: water | place: Pacific Ocean | collected 2012-04 | reverse complement strand
TCAGTGGTGCGGTCGATGATGGTGACGGTTGGGCCTGAGCTGGTGGCGTGCCCGGCTGGCCGCCCAGCTCCATCGCCACTCGCCACGCTGCCTGCCCATTTTTCTTTCGGCTGGCCTGCAACCTCGGTTCTACAAAAATCTGCTTACCCATCATTCAATCCTTTCTTTAAATAAAACTGATAAAGTTCTGGCAGAAAACTGTCTAGGTTGTCGTTGTCTGCCATCCCGTAACTAGTATCCATTTCATAGGCGGTGTAACTGTCAGGAGTAATCCAGATCGGCTGGTCCTCACACCCCTCGAAGACGATGCACTCGTTCTCATATTGAAACGGATAGTCCCCCCTTAAAAGGGTGGCCTCTCTCTCGGTCGATTTCCATTGAAGAAAATTTTTTCTCATTAGGGCCACGTCCAACCTTTCTGGTTTTCAATTTCTACTAACTCCTCCTCGACGACCACAAGCTCGCCTTGCCGAACTTCCGATAGTTCTTCCGAATCTTTTAGAAAGGTGGTCACCATATCTTTGGGGCTCAAGACTAACGCTAAATCCCACTGCAGGGAGTCTCCGCCTTTTTGAAACTTAGGTGTCCCCCCATTATCTTTGACGTAATCCCAAACATGTTCGTACCAACCAGTCGGGTCACCATCCTCAACCGCCTCACAATAACCGTCTTCGACTATCGCTTTTTTGTTGACGTCAATTTCGACCTCTCGTTCAACTTCAAATTCCATCTGAATTTTTTGTTTCACTTTCGCTATGTATTTCATTAGCTTTCCTCTCTCTCTATATTTAAACACCTCAGCTCATGGACTTTGTCCCAAATGGAATCATAATGTTTAATCCAATGTTCGCCGTAATCTTCTTTTAGTGATGCTTCAATCTCTTGGTGCATTGCGGTCACGATATGATTTAAAACGACAAGCTCGCTTTCGTTAATCTTCAAATTCAATGTTTTCATTATGTTGCCTCCTCTTCAGCAAGTGCGAAGGCCACCTCCTCAAGTGCAAACCAAGCAAGGCCATTTAAGACCTGAGTTTCTACCTCCTCATTGATGGCTGTTTTGTCTGTGTCGTTATAAATTACAGAGGCAATCTCAAAAGGGGGAATGTTAAATTCTTTTAAACAGTTAAATTTAGAAATTAAGGTAAGCGGATCTTCCCCAAGATCGGAGGCCATTTCTTTGATATGGTCAAAAATAATGTCCATGTGATCCCGTGCAAATTTGCAAGTTTCATTATGATAAATAAAACCGGGAAACCCACCCGACGCCCCCCCGGTGTTTACGTCGCGTAAAGTCCCCTTAAATTCGTCCTCCGTATCTGAACCGATTTGATCCCGGACAGCTTCAATTAATTTTTCCATTAGCTTTGCTCCTTATTTTCAAAATAAGTGTCAATGCCCTCTCTCGTTAAAGAAAACAAATCTGGATCGGGGTCACTTGGCCATCCAGTGTCACGCCTTTCAAGGTCAGCTAACCCCTTTTTTATTAGGGAGCTAAGAACGCCCCTGACAGTCTTGCTGTCATATGGGAACTCCTCTAACGTGACACAGGTCATGTTATCGCCTTTCATATCTTCAGCGGTTGTTGCGCCAGTGACTTCTTCGCCCTCCTTGCCCATAACCAAGAGGCAGGCTTTTTCCATTTCAGTTAACTTAGTCATAATTTATTCCTTTCTTATGCTCTGTTTAACAATTCAATGAAGTCGGCTTTATTGCCGGGCTCCAACTTTTCAATCTCAGGGTAGTTCTCTTGGGATGGTTTGTAACCAGCTTCGCGGATAGCTTTTAACGCCTCCGTTCTAGTTCCGTAAAAACTGTAACACTTCGCCAAGCCAAGCGCATACGCACCAGCGTCGTCCGGGCCGTCTGTCGTTTCGGTAACCCTATAAATAATCATTGTTTTCTTTTCCTTTCATAATTAAAAAACACTGATAGTTACCTTTATAAGTTACTACAGGTTACTTTTGCAAGCAAAAAAACCGACAGGGGTCACATTATCCTCGGAACTCACTCGAAGATTTTTGGAACTCTCTTGGAACTTTGAGTCTTTTATCAGACCCTAAGTCATTGAAAAATAAGGAAAAGGTGTGGTGACCCCTACCGGATTCGAACCTGTTTTTTCGCATAATATTAATTAAACCTAAGTAACATTAACTAAAGTTTTATCAGGGTTTCTGGGGGTTAGGCAACAAATTAAGTAACATTAACTAACATCGCTTAACATTACGTAACGGGATTTTTTGGAACTGGTTTGGAACTCAGGTGGGGAAAATATTTTTGGAACTGGGACTAAATCTTGATGACTTCGCCTCGGAACTCGACCTCGGTATTAGAGAAGGTGTGGACAAGCTCGGGCCAAAGAAGCGTGTCCTTGTGGAAGGTGAGAACAGCAAAACCGCTGCGCCAGTTCTTGGGATTATCTTCTGTGTAATCCATGAACTGCTGGCCAAGGGGATCGGCAAGGGTCCCGGTATCAACTCCGAACCGGGTACCATTATAATCTGTAAAAGGTGTGCATTTTAGGGAATGTAGATGGCCTGTAATAATTGTCTTACCAGAGTTAACAGTATTCTGGTGCGTAGCATGGTGACCACCTTTGTATCTGTGTTTTACAACTACGTCATCGTTAATCCAGATGGACCAGCAAGCCTGCCAGTTGGGAAAGTGATCCTTTAAATGCACTCCTTTAATCCCTGCATATTCCGGAACAACATTTGCCAGCTTGGTCTCGAACCTCGCGTCATGGTTTCCCAATGCCCAAACCTTTTTTGAGTTGGGCGCAGCCTTTTCAAGGTCATCAAGAAAAGCGGTAACCGCCTCTAGTTCTTCCTCTAAACTTGGGCGAGACTCCCATCCAATCGCAGCGTGTCGTGACACCGTTGCACCGTCTAGGACGTCACCATTTAAAATTAATAAGTCGGGTTGGAGTTTCTTCGCAAATTGAATAAATGCGGTTTGGGCGGTTGTCCTGTCATCGGGCCAGACGTGCGCGTCCGATCCTATTAAAACAGTTCCGTCTGAGATTTGAAATTGTAGTCGGCTTGGATGGGTAGGTATTATGAAATTACTTTTAACACTCGGCGGATAAAATCTGTGCCCTACCCTGTTTTCAATATCCCTCCTCCTTGAATACACCCCTCTCAAACTTACCTTTAATTGTTTAGCCGTTTGTTCCGGCCCGTTCATTGTAAATAATTCAATAAATTCTTCGTCGCTACATCTCGGTTGTCGCCCGGGTCTAGCCATGCCAGTCTCCTGTTCTGATTACATCACTTAATCTTTGAGCTCTCTCAGGAACTTGCCGGGCAAATTTTGAATCAAGGAGTTCATCGGCTGCTGTCTCATAATCACCTACCGACATTGCTGCTAACATATTCCCGAAAGTATTTAACCTCGGCCAGCCCATTTGAAATGCCATCGCCACAATTACCATAGCCCGGGGTTCGTCCAAGTCGTGGAACCACTCAAAGTTCTCACACTCGGCAACCGACCGATCAATGTCCTGCATCAGCAGGAATGTGGCCTCCTCCTCGGTGACTCCAAGCCCCACACCCTCCTCAATACATCTGCCATAACCAATAGTGGAATAGCCGAGATGATCTTGGTAAACATGTGACCGGAACCCCTCTTCTTTTTTAAGCTCGTGGGCCAGCTTGTTAATGTTAAATAGCCGGGTCACTAGACTTCTTCTTTTTACTGGTTTTATTTTGCATCTTTTCTTTTTTTTTAAGTGCCTCGAGGTCGATACAAAAACCCTGAGCACTGATGACTTTCATTTCTTTGGTTAAATCACTTATTATTTTTGAGGCGTGCAGATAACATTCGCTGAGAGTTTTTTGTGTCGTCAACGCTTCATACTGAATAGGCGCAGGGGACGTGAGCAGATAAAAAATTACAATTGCGTGAAACATTATTTGGTTAATCCCTTAAACTTTTCGAATGAGCGCATTGAACCGAGGCCAAGCATACCAAGCAAAATTGTCATAAGTGATCCCATGTCAAATTCCGGCATGGGTAAATGGAATCCAAACAACAAGCCTGCCCATTGCACACACGGCGTAATTATGAAATGAAACCCAAGCGCAAACGCTGCGACCCAACCACAGCAGGGTCGCCAACCGCTCACCCACACGCTTCTCGACGCTGCCTCGACTTTATTTATCTCGAGTTGCGCCAATGACCCCTTGGTATGGGCGTCGATCAACGCCTTTTCCATATCGATCATCGCCTTTTTTTTGGCGTTCTTGTCCGGCACCAGTCGGTCGATTACCGTTTCGGCAACCGGGAGGATTGCAGATAGTATTGGTAACATATTCGTCCTTTTTGCTGTTTTGGTAAAAAATGGAGGCATTTTAAGCCCCGTACAGAGCAATCTCGGGGGTGTCTGGACCCCTAGGTACCCCCTAAATCAGAATGTTTTAGGTGTTTTTTGGATGCTGGCCGTTGTGTAATTTTCTGAGAAGCTTCACTTCTTCCATCAACATTTCCACCCGGGTGTCCATCGTTGCCATCAACTGGTTGTGGTTTGCCAGTGCGTCCACACTGTTGATCTGGGACAGTATAGACACTCGACTATCAATTACCGCCCGGGCTGACTCTGCCTCATCCAAACGGTGGTCCATACTGAGAAGACGTTTTTCGTGATTAGCCATCCTTTCAACAAGTTGTTTTATTTGCATCCGAGCAGTCACGAACGCACCGATCAGGCTGACAGCTATCGCCCCGAGCTGGAATAGGTCCCGGGTGGTAAACTCCATTTCCATTACACAGCTCTCAACATTGAGTTGTTTTCAGCCCATGACATATATAAATACTGACTGCCAGATGTATTTACGCTACCCGAAGTACTCCGTATCTTAAACCCATTCGACAGCATATCCACCAACTCCGACCCACTGGTTTCAGCAGCCGTAGATTCGAGCAACAACTGGTCGTCTGTCGGATTAAAAATAGTTCTCGTACTATCATAGCAAACCCAAGACCCAGAGCCTGTTATATTCCTAATTAGAAGAAGGGCTGGCTTATAAGGAAGATACACCATTGGACCGTCGGCATTCCCATTCCCGGTGTAGCTGGAATGGTGACAAAATTTATCGATGTTGGAAAAACAATACATAATTTGATCGTCATTGGTATCGTTTGACATCGCATGGGTTTTAAACGTGACTACTGTAGAACTTGGGGAAACATCGTTAAAGTATATGTCTATGTCGTAGGGTGCGGCGGTGCTGGACATATAAATACCGTGCGTAAAACCTTTGGGTTCGCAACCCATGTACATAGTTTCTCCAGCCTCTAAATTTTTTGTGATAACAACTGCTGGAGCCTTGCCTAATCCATGCCCAACAGTAGCACCAGCACTTCCGTTGCCAGTGAATTTCCCTATTGATATTCCATAATCTGTAGAAACAGAAGTGCCTATTGTATTTATAGACCCGACTTCATTTGAAGAAGCACTGCCACCAGCTTTCCAACACCACGCGATATATTTTTCAGTATTCGTATTTACTTTGTCGTCTGCCCCAATACTGAAACCAGTTGAGTCAAAGCTGGTGAGTGTATCAGCATCAGCGGCTTCCGCTGTTGTGGGATTTGAGCTAATAAGTTTTGTTGCCCCTCTTACACTATCGAACCAGCACCACTGGTCAGCGGCATCTCTATTTTTAATAAGCACCAAGTCTGGCTGAAAGCCTACGGTTATACTTTGGGTAGATCCATTGCCTGTGTATGCGACTGCTTTAAAACCAGCAGTGGGATCTGCAACAGTTGGGTCTGGCATATTCTTTGTCGCAAGCGCAACATACCCAGTTGGGGGAGTGTATTCAAAATCATCTTCATTGAAAATAGCAGTCGAACCTCTGTTCCCAGAAGAAGCCACAAAGGGAGACCAAACACCGCTTGTTAAATCAGTAAATGCGGCTCCCGTTTTGGATGAGCCAGAAGTTGGGTTTCCGCTATTTTGCCATGTATTATTCTGTGCAAAGTAAATTGCACCATTATCCAGATCGACAGCAACACCAAGCCTTATTCCATTAGTTGTCCAAGCATCTCCGTAGCTGGTATCTGTGCTTCCAGCAACCTTGTCTCCATCATCTGAGTGGTATCCTCGAAATCCACCAGTTCCACCCAAAGACCAAGTATTATGAACAAAAGGTTGTGAGTGCATACCAATCGTTTGCGATGGCGTACCGCCTGATCCAGACGTTATTTCATACTCCCAATAATACTTGCCCGAACCTGAGACAGCGAAAGATGCCCCAACCGTCCTGTCTTGCAAACCACTGCCGGGTATATCAAGATTGCCGTTGTTTAATGTTGGCGAAGAAGTCGTCGGCCCATACGAAATTGAAGACCATGTAGCTTTGTTGTTAGTAGGACTGTCAGTTACCACGTCTGTCGAAGCTAAATTTACAGATGTCCAGTGGTTGTTGTTCCCAGAAGTGTCAGCCCCGATTGTCGTTGTACTGGCTGTTCCAGTACCCGTTTGTTTGAACTCCAGCCGGAAACCGTTAGTTCCGTATGTAACGGACGGATTTACTGGAACCCATACTCCATTATCATTAAGCTCCCCAAAGGCAGAGGAATCGTATGCTGTGCCGTCGGTGAAATTTATGTCTGCAAGCATCCCATCGAAATAACGGGTGCTGGCCGTTTCTCCAAAATATTCAGACCCACCGATCCAGTGTTCGGCGTTGGTATTAATTGCTAAGTCTTGATCTTCGTCATAAGTGTTGTCGGTATCAAATTCAGTTACGCGAGTCCCATTGATGTAAATTTTCTGGCGATCCTCTGCTGTGCTTTGAGTCGTGTCGATTGCCAAAACGATATTATACCAACTGTGAGTATCTCTTAATTCAGCACTAGTCTTTTTAATATCGTTAGACCATTCTTCTATAAAGTAGTGGTCTTCTGATGGATGAATACCTGATTCAAAATATCCGCTGTCGTTTCCGGCTGAGTAACTAGAGAAAATTCCATATCCGACTGAATTAGCCACATCTTGTCCTCGTTTCATCCAAAATGAAAATGTCCATGTATTTCTGTTGCTGGCTGAAGATGGTGTGCGTTTTAATACGGCTGAATCTGCTTGGTTAAAAAGTAGTGCGTTTCCTACATCAAACCCAGCAGCCGAACTTGAAAAGTGCGCGACAGGGAAAGTAAACATTTACGCAAATCCTAGCTGAGATACGCCCAGCATCTTTGTCCCGTTACTAACAAAGGTCAGCACATCTATTGCAGCAGCTCCCGTGCTCAAAGTGGGTTCAGTACCACCCGGCCACAGATAGGCCGCATTGCTGGTGTCTAATGTTCGACTGCCTGTGCCGTCTTGGACAACAATTAATATATAAGTTGCGCCAGCGACTTGATTGCTTGGTGCAGACAAAGTCCGATTCCCGGCCAAGGTAACCGTTGCGACTTGGTTCTGAGAGAGGTCCCAGCTTATGGAACTGCCATCGGTCAGCGTGGTCATGTTGAAGTTCTGGGTCTTGGTGTATTCCCTCGCCAACGCGGTTAGCTGATCCGAGCCAAACAATTCAGTCGTGGTTATCTTCTTATGGGCCGTTGCGCTGTTATCATAAATCGCAAACTGGTCGGCAGCATCAGGAGAAGCTGATAGAGCCGATTGCGAGTTGATAGCAACCGTGATTGTCCCGGTACTGGTGATAGCACCCCCTGTCGCTAACCCGGCTGTGGCGATGTTGGTGACCGTGCCACCGCTTCCCGGGTAAATTTTTGTGTAGGCAATTGCAGTGGAGTTTAACGTACCGCCAGTGTTGCTTGTGCAGAGATAAAGGTCGTCCGCATTGGCCGTACCTTCTTGGATTGCGATTAGCTGGCCGATAATTTCATCCCATGCGTCAGCCTCGGTAGACCTAGCAGGAGACGAAGCGACCTTATAGATTCCATTTTCGGCTGCACTAGACTGATCCTTGACCAAGACCAAATCATCATTGGCTAGGGTCACACCGTCCAGAGTGTCACCGTTGTTGAGGGCGGTTGCAATCGTAATGTTTGCGGTTGTGGCTGCCCGAACGGTTAGCCGGGTTCTCATCCCAGCCAGCGCAGTATCGACATATTGTTTAGTCGCTATGTGCATCGCACTGGAAGGATCACCAGCCATCGTCGAGGTGGCAACAATACTTGAGTAGGTACCTCCCGTAATCGTTTTCCCAGTGAAGGTCACGCTGCTTGGAATCGACACCGTCGGGTTGCCGGATACGCCGTCACCGTTTGCCAGAGTTATTTCGTTGCTTGTTCCTGTTATTGTGCGAGGTTCCGCAGCTCCCGATCCGGCGTGTGCAATCATGCCATTGCTTTCAGTCGCCAATAGATTAGTGAATACCTGTGCAGGGGTTTGGAACTCGTAGTCTGTCTCGGCAGAATTTACCCTTAACATTTTTAGACCAGCACTACTCAGGGATGTTGGGAGGGCGAGTGATGTCAGCAGTCCAAGAGATGCACCATCAGAACTAAACCCGAGGATCTTACTTGCCCGGGTCGCTGCTTTCTGTGTGATTTCCGGCGATGTTAAATCGACAAGTGTCCGGGAAGTCTTTAGGCACCTGTCCAGCTCGTCCTGCAACTCCTGCACTTGGTGGGTCAATTTATCGAGGGCGGATTCGTGGTCGGAAGAATTGAAAGGATCAGCAGGCAAATAATCTGTTTCCTGAGTGTTGGCAGTGTCTCGCAAAATAACAACCGTCTCCCCACTAGCTGGGGCAGTCACAAAAGTTATTGTTCCCCCCGAGGCAGAACCCACCCCTGAGACGGAGTAGTTCGTGCTACCCGATCCTTCCGTTCTTAAAGTCTGGACTTCGGTCGTCGTGTTCCGAATATAGACTTTCAGTTCAGTGGACGCGAAAACTTTAAAGCTATAGGAGAAAGCCGTCTGGCTCCCGTTCCCGTTGTATGAGTTTCTTAATGTGGTTGATGATACTGTCATTGTTTAGCCCTCTATTTGATACCCCTCCTCAACTTTTTCTTCCTTCCTTTTTCGTTCTTGAATTCTGTTTTCCAGATCATTAGCAAAATCTGACTCATACCGAAGCCAACTCATCGCCTCCTTCCGCGAATCCCTGACCACCTTCCTGATCTCCTGTTTTAATCGTTCGTTGGTGTGGTCCCTGTGCATTTGATCCGCAGCTCCCGTTGCTTTCTTCAGACTACTTTTCTTGAAAGCCGGGTAATCAAAAAACAGTTCCCCGGCAAAAAGGTCTTTAAGGTTTTTCTTGAGCAGGCGTCCTGCTTTCCGGTGATAGGCAGCTCTTTCTTTTTCGTCAAGTTCCACAACCGTCGGGATATTCATGTCATACTCTGTGCCACCAGCCATTGGGTCTTCCTCACTAGGCTCGACATATGCATCCCCCGGGTCGGAAATAGAAATGTTTAAACGCTTCAATTCCTCGGCAACTTTGTCGTCTTTCCATTTACGATGAACACGGCTGTAATGGGTAACCTCACCAAACAAATCATAATCGGGCTCTAACGTCCCCGAAAGGCCGGGTATTCGATCATAAAGAATGTCGATGTTGGTTCGCTTATACCTCTTAACCGGGTCGATCCAGTCGTCTAATTGTGCAACCCCGGCAGGGACAACCGACCGCAAATAGTTCTGCAGCCATTTAACACTAAACCGTTGTGGGTCAGCCATTGCCTTGAAAAATGCACCTACACTCTGGGTAAAAGATTTGTTGGATAAATTCCACCCAATGGCACCAGCCACTTCCCACGCAATTTGATCTGCCGGGATATTTTTGTCCATACCATGTTGGAAAACAGTCACCGTATCTGACACCGAACCCAAAAGAGTAGCCAGTGGCTCATAATGGGAATAGTCGAAAACTTCGTCTCCGATTTTGCAGGAGTAGGGGCCCATGCCCGTCAGCTCCTCGTGTATGTCCCTAATACGTTTATCGTTAGATATCATTCCGGTGCATTTGCCCGAAGCGACCAGCGTACCCATCGCAAGGGTAAGAGTTGTCCCCATCATCTGCCGGGCGTGTGCTTTCCGTGCAGCAGCTCCCCCGGCCATTAAAGCCTCCCGGTTTCTTTGGGTGAAGTATCCGAGGCCCACTGGTGCCCGGTCGCCCACCCATTTCAATGAGTTGCCCATTATTTTAAAAAACGGAACGACGAACCGTGCGAAGTCTCCCCGGAGAGCGTTGTGATAGGCTGTCCCCGTGGGGCCCATTTTTTGTGTCAAAGTCTGTTCCCGGGCAAATTGCTGGGCAAGTGCCTCCAGCTCCTCGGGTGGATTGTGAACTATATCCGCAATAAAGGCAGACAGTTCGTCGCCGGACTTTCCTGCCTCAACGCCCCGTACCCATCCTTCTTCCCAGAGATACTGATACCGCGCTGCAATCTTGGCGAATGTGTCCCCACCCGTCAGCATACGTGGACCTATACGGCCCAAGGTCATTAAATTACCAATGGTATCAAACGTGAGGGCCTTTGCCCCCGTTAGTTCCCACGCCTCAGACGAAAATCCGTCCGCATACGTCTTGCCGGATTTTTCAATCTTGCTTGTTCCAAATACTTCCTCTCTATTTTTAAAGGCAGACGCCCCAGCCCTCCACGCTTCCAAATTGTGAGCGAGCCAGCCATACAACCCGGCCTGTGCCCTTTTTGATTCAGTTACATCCGCATCAACAACAGGTTCCGGGGCCATGTCCGAAGGGCGACTGGGGTCCAGATCAATTTTTTGTTTTTGTTTCCCGGTGGGGTCTAGCAGTCTCGATGATGCCAACCTCGTTTCGGCGACGTGCACGGCGAATTGTTGCATGACGCCCGTAATATTTTTAGCAGCAGTCCAAGGACCGGATAATAACACTGAAATCCACACGTCAAACAATGCGTCCCCTGACTTTTTCCAAAACCCGGGCTTGTAAACAAACTGACTTCTCTTGTCGGTTGATGGCAGGGAGTTATATTTTTCCATGCGAGTGATGACGCCCTCGGAACCGCCCACCGATTCCATGAGTTCTTTTAAATTTCTCCCGGCAAGGGGTGTATCCATTCTAACGGGTATCGAAAACGCCTGTGTCGTCCGGGCAATCTCCGACCTAGCCCCCAGATAATTCCGCATAATTTCGGACACAAAATTACTTTGTTGCATAAAGTCGATCTGGTCCTGCATTGTCGGGCCACCTTCTTTCTTGAAGGAGCTGCCAACAATTCTATCCAGTCTTGAAATTTCCGCGACCATCACCTCCTTAACAGCGACCATCATGGCTGCGAGTTCGCCCGGGTTCTTTGCGTTAAATTCGACCTTGCCTTCCATAAAACGTGATATTGCTTTGGCAAAACTCTTGTCGTTCATACCCCACATCTCGGCTGCCTTAAGCGTCTCGGCGTTGCTGACAGTCCGCAGCTCGCCTGTATCCATTTGCCCAAGACGCTCGCGCATTTTTTCATAGATCAGTTTTGTGAGGCGCAGGACATTATTCTCATCCGGCATTTTAATATTGGTAGGGTCTGCGACTCTCTGGCCCGTCTCTTTGTTAGTGCGAAATCCCTGCACACGGTGAGCCCCCAGCATACCGTTTTGCAGCTCTGGCGTACCCTGCCTGATTTCTTCTGCAGCTTCGTTCAAACTAACATTGTCTATATGGAGCTTCTCGTCATAACCATGCTGCTGTGCTCGTTCTATAACCTGCAAACTTCCCCTCTGGTCTGCGTAGTATTTCTCCATTAACTGCTGCATTTTTGTTTGGTCACCCCCGGCAAGTACGTCGGCATTTAACGCATCTTCAACCGTGTCCTCGTAAACGGGTTCGGGTTTTTTATTGCGAAGTTCCCTTAAATAACTTTCAGCCTCAGCCTTTTTATTAAAACGCCGGACGACCTGCGGTACTGTTCCGGCTCCGTTGTCCATAACCTCCCATCTATTTTCCGCATCGTTGACCTTGATTACTTCGTATCTTTTTATGGGGCGTAGAACCTCCCGGGTCGCGCCTGCGCCAGCAGGTTCCTCCTTGGTTTGGTTCCCCACGGCCTCCTCGATTTGGATTTGTCTCTTGTTCTTTTCGTCAACCAATTGTCTGGCGCGGTCCAGAATATTCCCGGTATTCCTTGTCGGGAGGGGGTTTACCAATTTACTGCCTACCCGGGGTACAGCACTCATTGCCACCTGAGTAGAGTCATCCTGTTCCAGCAGTGGGTTGCCTGCTGGCTGTAATTCCTTAATTGCCATATTAACTACCTTCTTTTTCGCCCATTGTCTCAGCAGCTAAATAACCGCCGAAGCCCACCGCCGGGAGTCGAAACCCGGTCCTTTTTATTTTTTCCAGAGCATCCGTAAAGTCCCAGCCGACAATCCGGGACTCAACACCTGTCTGCCCTTGCAAATGCCCAATCTTCAACTCTCCGCCATATTCCTTGATAATTTTTTTCAGTATGTCAGGAATTTGTTTTTCGTATCGTTTGGCAATGCCTGCATTTATAGACCTAACTTCTTGGTGCTCCACCATGCTCGCAGTTTCTTTAGAACTGGGAAAAGCAACGAAAGTGTGACCATCATTAACGGCTTCGATAATGCCTCTTTTGACGGCAAGGTTTAACCAAGTATTTTTGTATGGGAGGTACTTCTGCTTCGATTGGTTTAAACGTTCCCAGTATCGTTCGATTACCCTTTCCCGGGTCATCTTTTCCGAATTCGGTGTAAATAATAATTCTGTTTCTATTAATTTCTCTGCCATCGCGGTGTGTAATTCTTTACCCTCTAGCCCCTCTTTTATATAAAATTCAGGAACGGCATTGGCCCTATTTTCCCCGGTAAAAGCATGGCGGAATTCCTGAAAAGTTGCAGTCAACATGTCGGAGTCTGGAAGTTGACGCTCTTTATACTTTTCGTAAGTTGCTGCGACGGTGTTTACAAGCTCGTCAAATTTTTCTTCCGTGGTAGAGGCTGGTTTCCTTTTTTGAAACGTACCCTTTTGGAATAAATCCGACTGAACTTCTTGTACGAAGGTACCCTTCACGCCGTTTTGTGTTTCCGGTGTGACACCCTTCCCACCCAAACTTGATATATCGAAATGGGTATCAGATGTCCGGGCATGAAAAATTCGGTCTTGTTCAGGGAAATGCATAGTACCCTGTGTAATTCCAGCAGGGTCGCGGAAAATATCCCCTGCTAAGTGAGTCCCCCTTACATTCCCCTGTGGAAATAGAGACGTGATTTCCTTGTAATTTTCCTTCGACGCATAAGGGTGGAGTACACCACTCCACTTAGTGTCGCCCATATTACCGCCACCGCCAACAGTTTCAAAATGACCCTGTAAAAGTGATTGGGCGGTATCTTCCGCCTCTCGAACACTACTAAAGGAGCCTTCATAATTACCGTTCGCATAAAGGATGTGCTCCATTGCTTCGCCAGTCTCATCCAACGCATCAGCTATTTGATAAGACTCAACCCCTGCTTCGTTTAAATAGTCCAGTGAATCAAGGGCTAGGGCAACTCTATCTGAGTCACCTAGGTTATCAATTTCTACAAACCTGCCCCTAAGTGTATTATCAAAGTCATCCTTTGCACTTTGGTAATTATCAAACAACTCCTGAAATTCGGCCTGTTTATCCTCGGGCAATTTATTGACAATGTCCGCACCAAAATCACCAAGCAAATCCTCTTTAATCTCCCCTGTAATTCTATTTCTTTGGGTAATTAATCTATTTTGCTGTTCCCTTAACCCCTCCCAGCTCGTCAACTCGGACTGGTCCCGTTCCCGAAATTTGGCTTCCCCTTCGGCTATTTTTTTCTGTAGCGTCAACCACTCGGGGTTTAGCTGCTCGCCTACAAATCCAACAAGATCGTCCAGAGCAGACCCAGCCATGTCCTCCAATTCCATGTCTCCTTCAAATAGACCAAGCTCTCGATTCAATCGGTTAATGATTGTTTCAGCAGTAAGGGGTGTAATCTGAACATTAGACAAAACTTCGGCAGTATAATCATCACCCGTCTCCTGATTATAATTATCCATATAACCCCTCTGCACCTCAACCTCCACCCCGGACCCAAACCCGGTAGGTCGTCTTAATTCGTCATAGCCACCTCTGATTTCTTCGCCTAACCTTTGGTGCAATTCACTGGTACTGTAATTATCAGTATCCCAATAAAACTCGTGGCCCTGTATCCAGTCATCCTCATAGTCGTACTCCGAACCCTCGGGGAGATTAGATGAGCGCACTTTCTCCCTTAAAAGTGGTTGGTTCTGGTCAATATGGTTTCGGATATCCTGCTTGGTCACACTCTCTTTTTTTGCGAGTTCGTCAAAGTTAAGAACATCCATCTCCTCTTGGGTAACGGCATAGTTCTTCGCAATGTTACGCAAAAAATTAACCGCATCTTTCCCGGTCATTTTCTCGCCCATCTTTTCGTCGTCCAACATTTCAACGACGCCGGACTTCCACCCGGGAGAACCGCTGGCTGACGTGGTGGGAATATCCACTCCTTCAATCAGTGCGTCGGCGTCTATGGGTGGTCCGCCGTTATGTCCAACCCCTGCAGGTGGATCAACCGGGCCAACACCAGTTCGCAAGACACCCCTTTGCCCAACAGGGAAACGATGTAGAAACCCTTTAGCAGAATTCCAGCCCGGACGGGCATTAACGAGTGCACCACCGAATATAGCCGTGGCAGCACTGGTCACTCCTGCTGTTTTACCAATCGTTCCCCAGTCGTATTCTTTTCGTTGTCCGGCTACTATTTCCCGGTGTTGGTTTGCCAATTCATATGCACTTCCCGAGACCGCACCCTCTCCTCCGAGAAATGCAGAACCCAGCACAGTGCGTTTCATCTGGTTCATTCCACTTTGGACGAAAGGTTTTGCAAACCATCCGAAACTCGTAATCCCGAGAACATTCAAGGGATCAGCAATGCCACCAAAAAGCGCACCGTCCCAGTCTATGTCTTTTGTTTTATTCTTTCGCAGCTCCAACAAACCCAACTGGGCTATTTGGACTTCCTTGGGCAGTTTCGAAAACAACGCCGAGTTTAAAAGGTTCGTGGTAAAGCCGTGGAAAATTTGTCCGGCAAGACGATGACCCCACAGCGCGGTTTCGTCGTCAGACCAGTCTCTAGCCGTGTGTTGGATTTCCTTTAATTTGTCCGGTGCGTTTTTCCAAAATTCCGCCCACTTTGATTTATAGCTGGACAGCCCTTTTTCAAACCCTTTGGATTTTGGCTCGGGCATTTCATACTGGCCCAGCTTATACATAAAATCGCGCATGATTTTTGCATATTCCAAATGGTAATAGGCAGGGTACCCGGGAGAACGAAACCCCCCTCGACCGTGGACCAGTTCGGACTCATCTGTTGCGCCTTGTATGCTGGGCGCATTTAAAAGCATGTCCGGATCGGACCGCAGGCCCTCCTCCTCTTTGGCTTCCACTTCTGCTGTGGTTTCCTTTTTGGGATATTTTATAGATGGTATTTCCCCCCAGCTCGCACCGTTGTAGATTTTTTCTGCATTTTCTGGGGTATGTTCTGTCCCGTCGGCTGGCGGAAGGTCGTTATCCCAAATCCACTCAACGTCATTTGACCAGCCATTTTCGTTTGGCGTAGAGAGAATTTTCGCAGTCTTGCTGGCTAAAAATTCCCGTTTTTCCTCTTCGTCATCATTTCGAATAAGGCCATTAAAAATATCAGTCATTGGTTATACTCTCCGCAGATGCGTCTGCGTCCTGATTTTTGTTCGGGTCTTGTTTGGCTGCCTCTTTGGCTGCCTCCCGGGACTCGATAAATCTTTCCGCCATATCAAGTGCTGCCTCTATACGGTAAAGACGTCTGACCGACAGTCTTTCCTCGCGTTCCCACGTACCCTGTTCGGCACTCAGGTCAGACTTGTCCGTCCCCTCGGGAAGTTTCCGTTTACCCAAATACTGAACAAAATTCTCCCGGGCTTGAGCAACCATATCAAGTGTAAATTTACTGTGGGCCCCGATACCGCCCTTCCACTTCCCTTTCTCCAGCCCAAAAGCTTCTACAACTTTTGCTGGCAGGTTGGCTAACTCGGTTTGTACGTACACACCCTGTCTCCTAAGAGTCTCCCCCATCACCCGGTAGAAAGCATCAACCGGGCGGACGTCTTCACGTTCCACCATCTCATTAAACCAGTCGAGCATGATTGATTCAGTCTGGTGCTCATTGCCTCGCCATTTGGGTTTTAAGTTTCCTCTCTCTATTTCTCGAGCAAGCCGTTTTGCGTATCTGTCCTCGTCCAGACTTTGCGGAACATCATCGAGACGTCCTTCAATTTTACTTTTTAACCGCTCATAACTATCCAAGACTATTCTACCCTTATCAAAATCCTCCTCAACGGTTTCTAATACTGCCCGGAGATCGTATTTGGAAAATGCGCTGCCTATATTTCTTCGGTGTTCAGCTACGCGATCATGGTTAAACTCCCGTGGGTTAAGGAGCTGCTCGATAAAGGTCTTTGCAAACTCGGCAGAAATCTCCCCACTATTACGCATATTTTGAATATCATCTGGAGTCAGCAGCGGTTGAGGGGGTTGATCATTCTTCCGAATTGCAGCCTTATACTTAAACATCCTGTCGAGAACCTTCTCTTTGCCAGCCTTGTGCCGTCTGGTGATTACTTTTTCATTATCAACAACTTTCTTTTCGGCCTCACTGTCTATACGCCTCCTTAGAACGCCAATGTCGCTGTTAAGTAACTCTGCCATTCGACTGCGAACCACGGGGTCGAGGTTTTTATATTTACCCTTTGGGTTTAATAACTCCAGTGCAATGGCATCCATTTTTTCGGGGTCTCTCCCGGCTTCAAAACGGTCGTTCCTGTAGGTCAGCAAAGTAATCTTTGCGTCAAATTTCTTCAGCTCCTTCCGGGTGTTTTCATGCGTCCTGATCCCTCCGGCACGATCTTCAATTAATATTTTAGCTGCCTCCTTGCGGATGTCTTCCTTTATTCCAGCACCCGAGCCCACGTACTGTCTCGCTAGGACGTCCAGCCTTGTATTTGACTGGGCAAGGGTAAAATCAACAAACCGACTCCGGTAAACTTTCCGGAGCTGCGGTTCCAGAATTGCAGCTCGTTTATCAATCCCGGCTAAAAAACGCTCCCGGGCAATGGGGTCCGATATTTTTTTGGCAGCAACTTTTGCCTGCTGTTTGTATTTAATGATTTTCCGATTAGCGATATCACTCGGTGGGTCATATTTCTGAATGTGCATTTTAACCCATTTTTTTTGTTCTGGGTCGTAGCTACGCGAGTTTACCTGTTTTGAGGGGTATTTCCCGGTTACCGCCTCGTTGGAAATCTTCACCTCATTTCTTGCAAAATCGGTCGTAAACTGGCGAACCTCCGCATCCCGTGAAATTTTTAACTCGGCTGCCATAACTGACAACCCGACGTCCGTAACCGTCTTGCCTAGTTGGGCCTGTGCTCCGGCAGCCGACCCAATGATGTTGGGTTGTGCAAAGGCATCGAACATAACCTGACCTGAACCCTTGGTCCCGGGGGGAGGTGTTTTTGACCTGTATGTGGGGACTTTGATAAAGGCCATTACGCTGTCCTGTAAATGTTGTAAGCTTTGCCTGCTGACGCGAACAGGGCTTGCCCTGCCTGTGTGCGCCTGCGCCTAATTGCGAGACGGCCATACATGTTATCCAACTGGGCCTTCATTCTTTCATTGACCGCCCTCTCCCGGGTGGCACTTATTTTTGAGGCCGTTTCAAAATCCATCTTCACTCTTTCCTCGTCAGCCTCGGCTGCGTTTGCCATAGCAACTTTTAAAGGCGTACCGCCTTCCGCGATCCATCCGTTACCCCGAAAGGCTTGGGAAGTCGCCTTGTTGAGTTCTTCAAAGTCGTCAAAGAAATCTGCAATAGCCCATTCATTGGCAAATTTGATAGCGTCCGCTTCTATCTCCAAGGCGTCTGCGTTTCTCTCCCGGAGCAGGGAGTTATAATTGTGGGCTGCTGCTTCGGCAGCTCCCTGTTGTCGTAAAGCGGAGGCTTGCATAAAACCACCTGCAAACTGTGTTACTGCAGCTATTTCCCAGCTCATTTGTAAAACCTCGTCATCATCCAAAAATCGTGCCCATTTGCACCGTATTGCCTCAACTTACTTTCCACCTCAAAACCAACCACCTCCAGAAATTTACGGTCCCGGGGGATTTCGCAGTCGGTTGTGGCCTGCACCCTTGTAATTCCAAACTTCTCACACACAAAATCGAAAACATTGTTCACGCTTCGGACAGTTGCAAATTTGTATTCTTCTGTCAGGTCGCTGGGTAAAAACCAGCCCTCGCCAACGCCGTCCCAAATGGGGTAAATGCCACAACTAAAAATCAGGTCATCCCCATCTATTAATGACCACGCACTCTCATACTCAGACATAATCCCGATATAGCGTGGATCACGCCTCGGATCGTCGTCCGGCAAATGTTCGAGGAGCTGCTCGCCGTGGGCAGCGTTAAAGTGAATTAACTCCATTAATCGAAAGTTGTAACCCGGGCAAAGATAGCAAGAAGAGACATTGGCAGCGGTAAGTCCTGCCTCACGACAACAAAACCGTCCTGATCGAAACCCGTCGGCAACTCAATTTCTTTGTCCCCGGTGAACAACGGTATAGCGGTGTCCATAGCGTCCGCCCCACTTCTGAAGGGAATCCTGTCCAGCGTGGCAACATCACCCCCCACGAGGGCATTTACGGTCCTGTAGAGCCTAATGGTGACCTCATCTATCCGTTTAATTTTTCCCTGCGCTGTCCCGTCATTACTTCCTGCCTCGAGCCTCATGGTCTGCAGGGTCGAATGATACGGCAGCCCTACATGGGCCTTGGTCGCGGAGAGATCCAGAGAGACTGCTGCGGATGAAACAACCTTGCTCGAATGGTTTGCGCCGTTGGTTATGATTGAAACATTCTCACCTTCCAAGTGGGTGAGCCCGGAAAGACTTGTGGCAGCAGATCCGTCGTAGCTGAGACCTGAGTCAACGTAAAACGCATCCTCAATGTCGTCCCCAAAATCGAAGTTCTTTATCTGCTCGACATATCGTTTGGTTGCGCCGTTGATCATTCTGTTTACGATCAGCCAAACCTCGTCCTCGTTTGACCCGGGAATGGTCGCAACGGACTCAACTTTGGCAACGGACTCATTTGTTGTGGCAAGACGAATGTCGTCTGTACTTTCAACCGACAAATAGCCGACACCAGCCCGGGTAGTCTCCGTAATTGTGACCACATTGGCTGCTGGATTTGCCACCGTAAAATCTGCGTGAGCGTTGACCCTTGTGAATATGTTATCAGCCGTGACGTCATTTGAGGTGTTAGGTCTCCAGCCCAAAGACGTATCATCAGGATCAGAGCTGCCCACTGCTTCCGAAGTAAAAGTTACCGTCGTGCCATCGCTTTTAGTGAACTTTAGTTTGGTCCCCACGGCTATGTTATTAAAATCGGTTACCGTCACCGTGCAGCTCCCCGACACACCTCCAATGGCGTGTGTGTGCCAAGCGACTACCTTCTCCTCCCGGCGATAGGTCATGGCAGCGAGCCTGCCGTCTGTTCGAACACACCATACAACAGAGTCCGGTTCTTGTTGGTAGGCCATCTCGGTCAGACCCGTTTCCGTTACGTGTTCTGCCAGTATTGTTAAATCCGGTGCGACATAGGAGTCCGTGTCGTAATTGTATACCAGCTCTCTAATTTTCCTTAACGCCCGGTGAAGGAATAGAGACGCATTGCCAACCTGCACAGGCTGAAGATCAGCGGACCCGTAAACAGACTGCTGCTTGATTTGGGCGTTAGTCGGCGTCAGTGCTTCGTCAGCTACACCAGCCCTGACCGCATGTTCACCGCCAGAGGTTCCGCAGAGCAGTGTCCGGGAGCTGCTCAAATATCGCACAATATTAACTTGGTTCGAACCAATAGTATAAATCAAAGCAGAGTCAGGGTCCGTGCCGTCCTGAAAATTCTCAAAATCCCCACCTACCGAAAAGAATAGTGTCTGTGGTTGACTTGACGTCCCGGCAAGAACAAGTCTTTGCTCGTAAAAAGCAATAGCTGCCGGGTAACCCGTCTCTGGCGAAAAGGCCCCCAAACTCCACCCGGTATGCGCTTCCAGCGTCCCGGCAATCGTTATGGTTGCACTAGCTGCCTCATTAACGAGATCGTCACTCGGTGCCAGTAACAGAGTGTCCTCGGTTACTTTAACCAGAAGATACGTTCCATTATTGGCCGACGTACTTGCCCCGGTGACAGTGATTTTCATTCCTGTTTTAAAACCTTGCTCCAGAAACTTTTTATCACTGTCGATAATACGGTCGTTGTGTTCCAGTGCCGTCGAGCTGGGGTCGCCCTCGGAAAAAGAAATTGTATCTGACGCATAGGACGGAGCCAGTTCCGCAATAAAATCGTCGTTATCCTGTGTGGCTGCAACAACCTGTGTAGTGGAATTTACAGCAGTTATTTTTGCGTATCCGTGGTGTAGTTTTATTAACCTGCCAACATCGCCAGCAGAGGTAAAACCATCACCGCCATTTATCCCGGTAACAGCACTAGCATTAATTGTAACGGACCCTGTAAGTCCCGTCGCCAGCAGGGTTGTGGTTGTCGTGTTTTGATCGAGGAACGGACCCCGGGTAAAATCCACATCAGCAATAGACCACGCAGTGTGCGAGGTTCTGGAAATTTTACGAACCGGATGGGAGGGATGACACACGTACATCACGTCAGCAGACTGCGCAAATTTGAGTTCAGAGAGCTGCGCCGTTGTGTAAGTGGTGGTTACCTCTACCGCCGTCGCCGGACTGCCCGAAGTTACCTGCCCACCGTCTTTATAAACACGAAAATAATTATTCCCAAATTCCAGAATATACGCCTGCTCCACGTTGAACTGAAAAGGAATCAGACGGCACTGGGCTGCGCTACTTTTTACCTCCGCAACAAACCGTGTCCCGGGACGACGTGTGGCTCCACCGTGGGGATGGACAACAAAGTTTTCCAGTGTCGCACACCCATTATAATACTTGGACAGGTCCGTCCGTCCTCCCAACCGGGGGGACAGGACCCCAGCCGTCCAGTTCGAAAAAGCAAAAGTCGCCTTCGCCATTTTAATACCTAGAATTAATCAAAACATCGCTTTGCAATGCACCGCTGGCTGCCACACCGTCGGAAAGAACACCCGGCGTACCTTCCGTCGCATCGACGAACCGGGCCTCGGATAATTTTTGGTCATAGAGCTGCCACATGGTTGGGGTGAGTGTCGTTGAATTTACAAGGTTATAGGATATGTCCGCAGCCATCCGCGCAGCAATAGCCTCGACCAACAGCATGTCATATTCGTTGGGATCTTCTACCCGTGCAAGGTAGACAAGGTTTAACGTGGATTCGTCTGTGAGAATTTTTCTGCCCTCGACTTTATACTCAAGATCGTGGTAATCGAGGTGCATGACTCGTAGGCAATACGGGTCTGTAGGAAGGGTATACTGATAGGAAAAGGTAAATGCAGGGGTTGCGTCGTCTGAGGCAATTGAGGTCCGGGTCACTAGGCAATTCCAATTATGGGCCCTCATCACAGCGTCTCGAACATTGGGGTATCGCTGGTTGCATACCCGGGCAGATTTGCTGTCCTCGTCCAAGGAAATGATGTTGGTTGCGCCAAGCATGTTAAGGGCGGAATTACAAATATCTACAACGGACGTCATTTTCTTTCCCCTAAAAAAATAAGCAGTGCTTTCCGAACGCCACGGTGAGGTGTCACCCGGTGGAGCTGGTCAGAACTATAAATTAATGCGGACAGGTAATGTTTGTACTCCTCAAAAGGGTCGTCGAACTGAAACAGTCCCCCTTCAAAGTCATTGGTAAGTAAAACACTACAACTGTATTTACACCAAGGCATATGTCCCTTGTCCCCGGTGTCGTAATGCCACTGATGCCCGTCAATCTTCTGTTCAATTACTGCATAACTTTCATCGGTTACGGCAGCACTGGGCGCATTGGCAATTACTAAATTTTTGATACGCGATACTAAAGGCAGCCCAAAACCTACCCGGCCACGATGGGCCGAGAGTTCCTGCGCCTCGGTTGCGGTAACAACCCCCTCTAGTAACAAGCGCATCGGAAGTGGGAGCTGCCGAAGCAGCCCCCTTTCTCCTTTAGTCGATTACGTAAGTAATCAAAAAAGACAAGTCTCCGGCTGTGTCACCAGCAGCATCGGTTTCGAGACCGATAAAGTAGTGACCCCCGGGATCGGTGCTGTCGCCAGCATCTTCCCAGACTCGTTGACCCATCTTGTTGACATTACGAGCTTCGAAAGCAACCTCAGTCCCGGTAAGGACTGCTGCTCTCAAATCCGTAGTAGCACTCGCATAAGCATCTACATCCTTAGCGGTGTAGTTGCCGTCTGCAGTGTACAACCCAACGTGCATAGTCACTGTTGAACCGGAATCAAGATCATCATTGTAAATCTTGATGCTTACAACAGCAGCATTGGTTGGGACTGGTGCCAACATAATCGTATCGCCAGCGGAGAGATCCCCGGCAGCAAGAGCGATTGTTCCACAAGCAATTCTCTGTCTTCCGCCCAATTGGTAGGAAGGAGAGTGCACTCGTGGGGAGGCTAGATGGTTGCTAGCCAAGGTTTGGTTTACATTAGCCATTTAGCAGTCCTCCTATGCTTCAGAGGCAAGAATTTGAATTACTTTTTCTTCCTCTAGTCTGGTGGCTCCAAAATGGGCTTGGCACCAAACTTGAGTTGAATAGGACTTGTCAGCCCGTTCTTCAATTCTGCTCTCTAGGTTACGTCCAACTGCTAACATCAGGCCGTCTTCAGCCCAAGCGATACATTTTCTGTAGTCACTTGAATCTGTTTCAAGTCTGTTGGTCACAATGAACTCGAATCCGAGGAAAGTATTAATCTCCCCCTGCACCAGAGCTTTGACTGTATTGTAATCGCTCGAAGTAACAGTGGTCGAATTTAACAAGTCCTCGACTTGCTCAGGTCCTACTGCAATGTAACGCTTGATAGAAGGATCAACGTCCTGCAAGTCTAACTTCTTTTTAGCTTCAACAAGTTTAGCTATTGTTAGACCAGCAGCAGGCGAACCAACGCCCACTTGTTGATCCGACCCAACCGTTACTGATGTCGAACCGGATTTTCCAGTATAGGCAGTACCTAGGGCGGAGCTAATTATAGCGTCGTCCATAGCACGACCAATTGCAAACGCAGCAGCGTTCGCGTAGCTGGAAGTTGGATCAATAAGCATACGCACTTTATCGGCATCGTCGATACATTGATCTTCAACCAAGTTCGCTAGACCTGATCCGCTTAAAAGCCGCTACCAATCACTTGGCAGATGAGACTATATCTTCACCCCAATGGGGTGCTGTGCGCTTCCACCGCGCTTGCGGTGTACTTCCCGAAGGAATAGTCGTTGCACCTTCCCCTTCCGGGGCTTGGCTCAGGATTGTCTCTTGCGAGAGTTCCCCTGAATTCACACAGTTATTGCCTGCCTATTACTAGGCAGCGACCCTAAAATTAAGGTCTGCGTATTCATAATGTTCCATAGTTACCATTCTTCTCGAATGGGGGGTGTCAGAAATGGGTGTATCAGAGTGGCGACTCGTCTTTTTCACCGCCACAGCTTTCCCGACTTGATCGAAAACATTATCTTCAGAATAGTTCGTTACACTATTCTCGCCTTTCGGCTGCTGCATGTCGCCATGCAGATGGGATCATATTATCATCCTCGTGGGATGTTCCGCGCTTCGAGGTCACTAGACCCCTACTCGATTTCTCGATGATCTCTGAACCTTCCCCGAAGGGCTTGGCTGCTGATTGTCTCTTGCGAGAGTTCCCAGCAATTCACGGAATTTACTGCCACGCATCGCTACGTGGTGAGCCTAAAATTAAGCTGCGTTTGCATAACTGGAAGTTGGATCAATAAGCATACGCACTTTATCGGCATCGTCGATAAGATCTGCATATTCATAATGTTCCATTGTAACCATTCTTCTGGAATGTGGCGTGTCAGAAATGGGTGTATCCCGGATCTTCAATAAAAGTCGCTAACTTTTACCCGTTGCATAACAAAACAACTGCCGACAGTTATCCTGACGGTTGAGACTATATCATCACCCACTAGGGGTGTCTGGCACTTCGGATCGCTTGACCCTACTTCCTTGCGGAATAGTCGTTGAACCTTCCGTTTACACGGCTTGGCTGCTGATTGCCCTCGACTTTACGTTAGGGGTTCCCAGACAATTCACCAGATTTACAATCAAACTTTGCAGTTTGAAGCTCCAATTTTGATTAGAGTGACGCGATGTCTTTTTCACCGCGACAGCCTTTCCGACTTGATCGAAAAACGCTTTCTCGCCTGTTACACTTTCTTCTCTGACCGCCCTTCGAAACAACGAACCCTTTTGCTGAGACAGCATTTGGATGTTCGTTGCAAACTGCTGACTAAAAGCAGTTGTGATTTGTGTACTCATAATTGTACCTCACATTTTGCGGTTAAAGAAAAATAGGCTACCCAACACCTCGCTGGACCCGGTCGTCATTTTGCAGGGGCCTAAGCTTGTCCCGACTTTTTGCTGCTTTGGCGTTTTACCGTTTGGGCCTTCTTAGGCTTGTCAATCGGCTGCAAGCACCATCGCAAGTTTTTATCAGCCAACTCGACTGGGTCCTTTATCCCGGTTACGGGTAAAGTCTCCAGAGTTAACCTCAAAACACTCAATCTGAAATCGCGGTCCGGATCACTCATCTCTCGGCACCGTAAATTCCATTAATCTCTGTACTTCCTTCACATAGAAGTCATGCTGGGGATGGCGGTTATCCCAGTAGGGCGTACCCTTCCCCATATACTCGTTCAACTTCTCCTGTGCATCTTCCGGGGTCATCACGAGCCCGGTGTTCTTTTGACCAACAATGGAGTCCTCTCCCATGTTGTTCTGTATGTAATTGGAAATTTCCATAAAAGCTTTTACCACCTGCGGATGGTCACCCAGCGCAGTACCGTCGGCCAGTTTAATTTCCGTAATTTCTTTTGCACCAAACTGGTCAAGCATTGAGTTTGCCAGTTCGATACGACTTTCAAAAGCCTGCCCGTACTCCTGCCGGAGATCCCGTTCACCCTGCTGCACCTGTGCAACGAGGTCGGCTTCGTTCACACCCATCCGGCCTACAGACATCTCGTTGTATTTGTCGAGAAACTTCTGCGCCTGCCCGGGGGTGAGCCCTACTTCGTGGACTGCGTCCCTGTACCACTTCACCAGATCGTCGTCTGCCTCTTGCCCTTCCGGGAGGCCGTTGACTGCCAGCTCGTAGCCGTCTGGATTTTCCGGTCTGCCAAGCTTGGAATAAACAGTATCCCAGTCTTCGTCCGTGGCATGGCTGCCGGGTATTGCAATCTTGTCCGCCCCGATCATTGACTGGGCATTTACAAAACTTTTTGCCAGTGCATTTACATCGCCAATAGTGGCGAGGGATGGATTGTCTCGTATATCTTCGGGCAGTGAAGCCCTCCAATCATTCTGGTCAGTGTCACCAGACGGTAATGCTACCGGCTCCTCAGCCGACACTTCCGCTACCTGTTCGTCCGCCATTTAGTCTCCTTCTTCGGTTGTTGTTTGTTCGGGCACTTTTTTGTCCATCAACATCTGGTTGAAAAACAACACCACCGTCCGTTGCCCATCCCGGAAGGCTGTCTCGTAGGGGTCCGGACTAAAAACCGGGCCAGCTACATGGAATCGTTTGCAAAGATCATCCATCACAATTTTGCCATCATTGGTGGAAAACACAGCTTTGTACGCCAACTTTATATCTTCGGGGCTCATGCGACCTCTTCTTCTTGTGGTACCATTTCATTTGCAACAGCCAGTGCCGGGGCAGCCTTACCAGCAGCTTCAGCGGACTGCATCATCTCGGCCTGTTGTGCCTGCGCTGCCATTTGTTCTGCCCTCTCGTCGCGCAGCTCCCCAATCTCCTCGTCACCGCGAACAACAACCGCCGGGATACCCAGAGATTTAAAGACGTGCTTCGCCAACCCATCACTGTCGATGTGATCGAGAATGTCAGGCGCAATGCCTGATAATGGCTGCATCATTTCCAGCAGCCGGACAATGCTTTGAACATCTCCCTGCTTCTGTGCCCGGGCGAGAGGTGATACGTATTCCACCTCGATGTCATCCCCGGCTATGTACTCCGGTACTTCCGGCAGTACTTGGTTCCGCGCCATAATGTTAAAGCACCTGTTGATTAGAGGCTGCAATAATTCCACCTGCACCCTGCCGACTATAGGCGATAAAATCCGCATAGACTGTTCGGTGCGATTTAAAATTTCCGTTGCCGTCTTCTGCGGACCCTGACCCAGAACCAGATGGTCTACATAGAAAGCCGACCTTATGGCATTTCTCCGCTGCTCCTCCATCTGCAATCCAAGGACGTTGTCTGCACGGGTGGTGAGCGGTTCGATCCTGTCCCGTGTGCCGGATCTGTAAAAGTTTAGTCCTCCCGGGACAGTCCGGATTGGCAACATGAAAGAATCGTCAGGCAGCATCAGTGGTGGGTCCACCTGTTTTTGTGCCGAGCGAATTGTTATCTCCGACATTTTGTTCAGCATTTTCACATCACTGAGGGCGTTCATTCCGCAACTTCTGCCATACCCCCCGATCTCAAAACTGGACTTAACCCACCTCGGCACCACCGCTACCAGCTCGTGGTAACCGCCTTCATCCAAAACAATCTTGGCCTCCTCGTCAAAGTAGCAGGAGGCATACGGCAAATTCATTTTTGATTTGCGTGTGGGGTCCCGTTGGTCCCGGGGATACACCGCGTGGCAAACCGTGATTTCCTCATAAGGATCTTTCTCGGCAATCTTGGCTGTCTTTTCCGACACCCGGGCAAACTTGTTTACCGCTGCTATGGCTGTCATCTTGAAACGCCTGAAAATACTATCGACACGTCCGTGCTCATTTTCAGAGAGATAGCACTCGGATATATGCCGGGTAGAAAACCGGATGTCCTCGCGCCCGTCTTCCTCGATAAACATAACCGCCGTACCAAACAAAATCAGGTCGTCGTACAGTTCGTGGACCTGCTCGGCAAAGTTTGATCTCTGGAACATGTCGTACATTGACTGCTCGGCAAGTTCCAGCCATTCGTTTGCCAGATCGTCAGCCTGTAGTCCCGGGTCGCGGAAGCGAAGGGAAAACCATTTGGTGGCCGAGTTCGTCAGCATACCGTTGAGCGAGCTGGCGAGCAGCTCCGCAGCGTAGATGGCCGTGCCGTCAAAAACCAGTTCGTGTCGTTTGTCCCCTGCCTTGCGCTTCTTGGTAATGTTGGCCTTGTGGGGTCGCATGTAATCAGCCACCTCCTGCCAATGGGACTCCCAGTTGGAACGCAGGTTCTCTAGTTTCTTTAGTCTCCGGGATAGAATAACGGCTTTGTCGTCGGCTGTGTCTGCCATAGCATACCTTTACATTGGAATATGAATCGCTTAGTCTGTGGTTGTTTTACGTTGTTGTTCAGTCCTAGGGCTCTTTCCCTAGGGCTGTTTTTTATGCTTCACCAATCGCGTGTTCTACCCGATTGTAATATTCCCTAGCCCGAAAACCCCGACCATTTTTATACGAGGAAAAGGAAGGATCACAAACACCGGACAGGTTTTCCCAAAAGTCGAGGTAATGTACCCCACCCAGTTGTTTGACTGGCTCGCCATCGTTGTCGTAGATGGCGTACTTTTGTTCGCCCGATACATGGACATGAGTTATCTTGTCTACAAACTCATCCGGGTAACCAAGTTCTTTAAAAAACTGCGGGTCCATAATTGTATGACCATCGCATGACAGTTCCTTGAAAACTTTTTTAGTAGTTTCAATTATTTGTTGTTTGTCCATAACAAAGTCCTTTCTGTTATGACCAAACGATCCATATTCACAATGTTAAAGAGCTGGCAGTTTGAGTGCCTTTTTTTAATTTATGCCCTATTATAGCAAATCGGATTTTTGAAAACGGCTGTTTTACGCTGTTTTTAAGGGTTTTTAGGAAAAAACTCCCAGATTTCTGCGGTTAAATTTTTTTTTAAAAAGTGCTTGACCCCAGAGGTCCGCCATTTTTTAACTACTCCCCAAGCAATCTCTTGGTCGCAACTGGCGCAGTCCCGGTTACTCCGCCCGTACCACTGAGCTGCGTCTGGGTCCGACCGCCACGTCTCCGTCTCATGGTAGAAACTTTCTCGTCCGACGTCTTGCCTCCACCTGATACCGCTGCCTTGGGCTGAACCTTCTGGGCAACTGGCCGTGGCTTGGTCTGAGGGGTTGGTGGTGTCGGTGCAACAATGCTCCTGACCTGCCTGACAATACTACTTACAAATCCACCCATGATTTTCTCCTATTCATTTCTCAGTAAACTGGGGGTGTCCACTGGCATCTGTTCCGGGAGCAATCCCCGGGGACCCGTTAAAACTGTCGAGCTAATACCTTTTTTGTTCGCCAACCGCTTGGCTGTCTCATCCTGCGCCTTGGTTCCCACGGCAGCTACCGGGGGGATAGGCGGAGGTGGTGGAACGGCAGGCATTTGTGGGGCCTGAACTTTGGGCATTAAAAAACTCATAGGCTTATACTCTGCAAGGGGTTAAAATTTGAATCCGCTAACTTCTGCGGAGGTGAGTTGTGCTGGTCATTTTCCCGGTGGCCTATCGCAAGATAACGAAAAGCATCGGCTGCATGACTTGTAAAATCGTGAACCACTGAGGTCCGGAACTGCCTGTTCTTTTCATCGTACCTGCGATGGTACAACCTTAACCTTTCAACAAGGTCTTGCGTATTCTCCTCGTCAAACCAGCAACGTCCGATAAAAGTTTTTGCAGCATGGATACCATCTTCAAGAGGCAACTTAGGAAGAACTCTAAAATTAATACCAAGATCCCAAGCGACTTCACGCCGAGATTTGCCAGTACCCATTTCACGGACTTCCAGATCGTGAGGCCCGTTGTGCGTATGATAGACATAACCTTTTTCATCAAGCATCCTCGCATAAAAGGGCAACCCTTCGCCCCTCATTTCAAAATAGTCGATCACATGGACCGCCCTGCCAATATTCTGTGTAAAGATAACTGCGGTGGCATCCGCAACCCCGATATCCCACCAGCTATCAACCCGTTTGGTTTCATCGTAGGGAACATTGCAAATCTGCCCTGCTTCCTCGATCTTCTGCATCTCCTTGCCGAAAATCGCGCCGGGAGTATTTGCCACAAAACTACACTCAAACTCCTGCTCGTATTGATCCTCCGACATGGCAATACGGGCTGCTTCAAGTTCGTGGTCAGGCAGAATACCTGTCTCCGACGCCTTGAACATAATCCGCGCCCAGTCCTCCGTGTCGGCTGCTGTGCGCCAGTAATCAAAAAACAGGTTATGCCCTGCAGGGGTTCCTAAAAAACAACAATACCCCCCGGACACCCATCTTCCGTTTTTGTCCGACTGTACCCGGTCTGCAAGTGCTGGCCGGATAATCATTGGAAAAACCGATTCAGGCATCATGGCGACTTCGTCCATCACGCAGCCGTCCAGATAAATCCCCCTGAGTGCGTCGGGCGATTCAGCCGACAACAGCATTATCCTTGCACCATTGGGCAGGTCACACCTTAATTCAGTCTCGTTAAACTTTGCGCCGGGTATATCGCCAGCAAACTGTTTTAAATAATCCCACGCTACCCTTTTTGCCTGCGTAAAAGTAGGTGCAAGATAAGCATACCTAGGATTGGGCTGCTGGCATAAAACTGCATCCCGTAAAAGATGGTTAATAGCTGCAACCGTTTTACCAGCCCTGCGGTGGCAAACAATTACTGAGAACCTTTTATTGGTAATAAGCTCGTGTAATTCTGTTTGCAGTTCCCTAGGGGTATAAGGTATCTCTATTTCCATAAACAAGTCCCGTGGTCCCGTAGCTCAGATGGATAGAGCGTCGGATTTCTAATCCGGATGTCGCAGGTTCGAGTCCTGCCGGGACCGCCATTAGTGAAAAGTCGGCAAACCGTATTCCTGTTCGGGGTTTAAATAAATATCCAAATCGCCAATAAAATGCATGGCATCTTCTTTACTTTCGAACCCATTGAAGACGACAACCAAACTGAGACGACCGTCTTGAAGCGGTACTGTGTAGCAGGAGTAGTTGTTCATTGTGTGTCTCTGGGTCCCTTGGTTGTGTGTATAATACGTATCTGGAGGCTAGGGCGAACTTTGGGGGTACGGGGGGGTCGTAATCCCCAGAAAAACAACGCTCGTCCACCAACAAACAGGCTATAATCCTACCGGGGTCGCCCGGATTTCTGCGGGGCACAGCGTCAAAAGTTCCAAGCCAGTTCCAAAACTAAGCAAGCAGTATCAACAGCAGGGTCAGCCAGCTCATCCTTTGCCCTCCTTCTCACGCGAGCTGGTCGTCAAGCCCGGGTGCCTTAATATCGGCAACTCAGCTAACTCCACAGCTTGCAAAACTTCCGTAACGTCTCATTGTAGCCATCCAGTATAGAACCCGATGGCAGCTCGTATGCCTCATTGCGAGGCGTCTTGGGGTCGTCACCCAAGTACTGCCCTCTCCTGTTCCTAGCTCTAACCTTCTTCTTCATCAATACGTCCTAACAGGTTTCTTCTTCTTCCTGTACTTGCTCATCATACTCATTACACGTCCTTCGCTATGCTCCATGATTGATCCGGTATCTGCCGAACCCTTACTTCCCCTCCTTCTGTCTCGTAAATAACAAAAGAAGACTCACTCACCCTCCTCATAATCTCACCGCTGGGGTACTCAATAGTCTGCACTGACAGCCTCGAGTGCTTTGTACCGCTCTCGATCTTTTTAGCACTGTTCACGTAGTAAACGCTGTTACTTATCCCTCCAATATCTTCGATCAAAGAACCTGCGTCCAAAGTATCCAGAACGTGAAGACAACCACTACAGCTACCAACAGTTCCTTCCAGTCAATCATCATCGTTGTTCACCAGTTTTAAGACCTTTGCAGCCCGTTTAGGCTCATCTGGCTGCATGCCCCAAGTCAACGTAATGGTGTTGTCCTGTTGCGCCGTATCTTCCGCCCTGTTGCGTATTCCTTTCGGCTGCATCCTAGCAAAAGTCCACTTCAGCGTATCTACCTCCAGCCGTCTCCTCTGGACCTCTGCGTTCATAAACTTCGGGTCCATGTCTTCAGGCAGTGGTTGACTAGCCAAATCGTACATTGCGTCGGATAATACCTCGGCTGCTATTGCCCTTGCGTTCTGGTACATCTCAAAATACTCGTCATTTCGTTGCACCTCCTTCAACACTGTCCTGTAGTGGGGCAGTGCATCTGGATTCCTGTCACAGATTGAACGCAAGGATTTACCCTGACTCAGCTCGTCACAAATCTGTCTGAGAATAGTTTTCGTTACTCGTATTCGTTTAGCTTTGGTCATAGGTAAAATAAAAAAAGGGCAGCTATCGAAAGGAAGAAATAGCTGCCCCATAAGGATTACTATGAATCGTACATCTAACGAAGAACAAGGAGTTGGAAACAAAAAACCTCCGCCAGAGTAAAAAAAATCTACCTCATTTCAGGTCATTGGGTGTAACGATTTCTCATTTTTTGTTTCACTAATTATACCTGCATTTACTTAATGATACTTACTGATATTACGCCTTGCAGATGTAGAGCAATTTAGCCAGTGCCTCCATGTAATCGGCCTTAACCTTCCTCCTGTCGCAGCTCCTCATCTTGGCTATCTTGGACCACTGTGGTCCCCTTACCCTGAACGCTGCCGAATGTGCTACAGCCCACACAAGCATCCTGTCACTGGTCTGCAGTGAGAGTACCTTGGGATACAGCCAGTCAAACAGATCAATCTGGTGCGAACTTGGCTTCGGCAAGTGTATCTCGGTGCTTTCAGATGCGTAAGTAACAAACTTCTCGGGCTTGTACTCAGGCCAGTTGCTTCTGGTCTGCACCCTTCTCGAAGCTGGTAACTTCCTCTCGGTCTCCGCTGCCTCCAGTACAGCGTCATGGAGCCACGTCATTGTCATGGCATCAATCTCTATCATCAGCACTACCTGCTGAGTTGAGCAGCTCCTCCCAGTACCTAGCAGCGTGATCCCGGCTTAACTGCTTGGTTACCTTCTGTCGCTTGTTAGGTCGCTTGGTGGTACCGTTTACCACTGCCATGTAGTCCACATTAGCCATCTTCGCTGATTTGGATGTGAGCTCGTTATATAAGCTTCTATTATTAAGCTTATTAAGCTTATTAAGTTTATTAATTAGTTTTATATTCTTATTAAGCTTAATTAAGCTATATAAGCTTATAGTAAGCTTATTCTTATTAAGCTCATCCAGAACGGAATCAAAATCAACGATATCCACAGCCTGTGCAAAACGCCTTAACTTGACCCGGGACATCTCCCCACCTGCCCTCGCCAGCTCGGACAAAATCATAAATGCATCGTGGCTAATCAAAAGTTATCGTCCCCGGTTGCGCCCCACTCCACATGGGGGTCTGCACTGGATAAATGCACCGCCTGACGTGCCCATCCGTGGGAGCAGGTAAAGCAGCAAAACTCCTCCCGGTCGCCGATAATCAGCGTCTTCTCGGTGTCCATTGACCCACAGTTGGGGCATTGTCTCCCGGGCATCATTGCAACGTCGCCTTGAGACCAATGAGCTGGCTGAGACAGTCCTCAGTCTCCTCCACGGAGCGAACTACAGCGCAATAACACCCTGCTGCCACCAGCCTTTCCATCACGTCATCCTGTGCCTTGGTAACCCTCCCCTTGGGTGCCTTTACCTCGAGGAAAATAGGGGCAAAAAGGAAGGTCTGGTTGAAGTGCCAGTGGGGGACAATCAGCTCGAGGTCGGGCCACCCGGGGGTCAGCCCCATACGCTTCAAATTGACAGCGTGACGGACATGTCTCCGCCCCTCGTTTGCCGAGTGCTGTATCAGGGAGCCCTCTGGCAGGACAGTCTGCAAATATTCCACGATTGAAATGTGAATATCCCGTTCAGACATACCGTCCTTCGAGCAGCTCCTTGGCAGTTATCGCGCCCTGTGATGCAGCAACTATCGTTCGGATTAGTTTTGCACTGGGGTCCCTTTTGCCGTGCACCAGCAGCGAAATATAGGCCCGGGAAACACCTAGCATTATGGCTGCTTCCCTCTGGGTCAAATTCTTGGTTACGATCCAGTCACCTAAAGTCATGGTGTAACACTACGTTACTTGAGGTAACGATGAAATAGTCAGTGGTTACACAACGACGTAACTTGTTGTGCCTGTTTAGTAAACGTGTTAAAACTTTAGTTAATTATAAAGGAGTTGGTTACTATGGGTAAATCACTGGGCGAGCTGGTGCGACTGGCTCGAGAAAATCGTGGTTTGTCGGCCAGTCAAATGGCAACCATGTTGGGCATAAAAGGACATGCCTACAGACGTTACGAAAGGGACGAGGTCCCGTTCCGGGCAGATACTTTAATCGAGATTGCCGGGTACTTGGAAATGGGGCTGGATGAACTCGTTGCAAATAAACCCGGGAAAACCAGTCAATCTAAAATTTATCATATAAAAGTTTCGGGCGAGCCCGGGACGAAATTAATTGTGGAGGTGGAAAAATGAACGAAATTAAAAAAGAGGGGCGGTTCCCAAATGACCCCTTATCACATTGTACGAGAGCGTCGCGGTTCGAAATTGAGTTTCCAGATGATTTCGCGTGGGCTACAAAAAATAAAGACTCTGCTGCGGTCAATTATTGCTTGGCTATTGCCCATTTTAAACTGGATTTATATGAGAATCGAGCAAATGCCGTGAGTTTTTGGGGGCAGAGTATCGCACACGCACAACTTATACTGACAGTGGGGAAAAATGCGCTTGAGGCTCTACAAAACAAATCTGGTGCTATGGGGACGCCCTTGAACGAATGTTATCACGCAATGTCGTATGATGTGTCCACAAGCACAAAAAGACGAATCATAAAGGAGGCGATTTATAGGGATTATTTGCGAGAGACTGCTGCAAGTTGGAATTCTCGTATCAAACTAATCTACCCGACCGGGGAGGAACTCCGACGCTTTCTACAGCAACAACTTATTTTCCGTGGCGTTGCCCAACACCACAACCTGCCTAAATATAACCGTCAAATAGAGCCGGGCGATCCGCTTATGGACGAGATAATGGATGAAGAGTTTGCTCAGTTTGATTTTTAATAGTGCTACCACCATATGTTGTGGACAGGGAGCTGAGAACGCAGCTCCCCAACCACTGTATATAGTTATCCCCAATATTTTCAGCCTTCAACAGTGTTCAAAATGGTGTCCATTTTGAGCAACGATTTTTGTGGACAACTTTTGCCCCCTGCTTTTAGTATAATTTAAAAGAAAAAATACTTACTAGGCAGGGAAAATGGAAAAGCGTGAAATTGTTGAAACGCTGAGTGATATTGCGGTTCTACTAGAAGTCTGCAAAGATCCAAAAATGGACGAGACTTCCCGGATACCAATGATAAAAATTAGTATGCAGCAGGTAGAGCAGCTCATCGAGCGTTTAGACCCATAATTCTTTTGTTGACTCAATAATACAACGGTGTAACTGTCGGTAACCTAACAAGGTTACGGAAGATTACATGGGATTTGAAAAATTACCCGACTGGGCAACTAAATTCAACTTTACACGGCACTCCCCCTCGGCAGTTAATCGCCCCGACGATATAGAAATATTTGACCGGGTGATTGCAAGACCTGCTGGCATGTTTGCGCCTCCAAATTGTAACATGTCAGCAGGCACTGCTGTTGAAGATTACGTCAACATGGTTCTGGTTGACGCACTTCCTCCCGGGGAGGCGTTCCGCCACGCATTGGCTAAACTGGACGAACACCAGCACCCGGAACATTTGCCGGACGACAAGGACAGGATGGACTTGTTCAGAAACGGTGTGGTCATGGATAAGGATACCGCCCTCGGTACACACTTCGAGCTCGTTTGCAAACATGCCCTTGAGGGGGTTGCGGACGCCACCAAGGGGGGTAACTGGCTGAATGATGGTCCACGCATATCCACGACACTGGATGGCGTTAAGCTGCCCATTGTGGGTGAGATAGACTTTGTCGGCCCCACCTTTATAGAACTGAAAACCCAGTGGCCCTACCTCCACCCGGAGAGCAAACAGGGCTGGCGTATGAACTCGCTCCCGGCAAGACCCAAAAAAGAGCACGTCCGCCAGTGGGCAATATACTGGAAGTGGTTACGGGAGCAGCGAGACAACGTCCCGGGTGCAATCGTCTATGCCAATACCAAGGGGTACAGGATATTCACCAACGAAAACTGCGAGGAAATGTCCGAGTCTGCCATCCGGGACAGTCTTGATGATTTCCGCCGGATCGCACAGGCGCGAGAATACAAACTTGAGAAGTCGGAGAACGTCGAGGAGCTGCTGCAGCTCATTGCGCCGGACTTCAGTTTTTATCAGTGGAGGGACAAACCTCCTGCGTATATTTCCAAGGCCAAACAGGTGTGGGGGTTTTGATGCTGGAAGATTTACTGACATACATCGTCATGCTGGTTGCCATCCTGATTGTCGCATTGCTGCTAACAACAATTAACGCGAGTTACTGGTAATGCTGTGCCCGGAGTGCAATGGCAAGGGCGTGGTGAAGGGTTATTTCCCAAACAGCCAGTATTTAACGATGGTGCCCTGCAGGAACGATTCCTGTCACGGCGGTCTGATCCATTGTTGTGATGGGGAGAGACCACAAAAGTTTGTTACGGGAGCTGCTGACGAATACTGCCCTATCGCAGTTTCCGAAATGGTAAGTAGCGAGGGCATCGGAAAACACTGGAAAACAGAGAAGGAAGAAGAAAAATGACTTCAACAAATGACGAAGAAAATCTGCCACGGCTTTTAACCACGAAAGAAGCGACGGAGTATTTGTGGAACAACTCTGGACGAGTCTTTGCCCAAAGACTCTACAGAGCAATGAAGAAAGGCACGATTAAATCGGTGCGACTCTCAGGCCGACATTGGTTCCCTTTAACGTCCCTGCAAGAGTTTGTGGGGGAAGAAAAATGAGCGCAATAAACAACGATAACTACAAGCGGTATCTTTTGGAAGCCGGGGAAGCGAGGGCCTGCGGATACGAGTTCCCAACCTATCAGGAATGGTCCGGCAAGGGGCCTAGTCTACGCGAAAAGGCCGAAGAAAAAATCGGGCAGCGTTTAGCCGACGGCACGAGTGATTTATTCTAATGGACGAGCGATTAAAAAAAGCAATTTCGGATATCACCGACGCACCTAAAATCCCGATGCATGGTGGCAAGAAATACACAATGGTCAATGTGCGTGTCGAAGCGTTTCGCAATAACTTTGGAACCGACATGGGCATTAGCACATGCGTGGTCAAAGACGATGGCAAAATCGTTCAGGTGGTTGCGACCGTAACGACGCCGGAAGGGTTTGTAGTTGGCTCCGGGTTAGCCGAGGAAATTCGGGGTGCAGGCCATATCAATAAAACCTCGGCATTAGAGAACTGCGAGACGTCGGCCATAGGTCGTGCGCTGGCGTCTCTCGGTCTACATGGTGGTGAGTATGCCAGTGCAAATGAGATCGACCGGGCGAAGGAAAAAGAGAAGGTCATCAAGAAGGATAAAAAGCCGGAACCAAAAGCTGACCCGGAACATAAGCTGGACCCGTTTACCGAGGAGCAGGTCAAAACTCACATAGAGAACTTTAAGAAGCACGAGGATATGTCCCGGCATCAAAGTTGGGTGAATGAATACGGTCAAAATTTGGATGATACCGAGATAGCCAACCCGGAGTTATTCAACCAACTTTTAAACGCTTGGCAGGTTCGAAAAGATCAACTCAATAACACAGAAGGAGAAAAGTTTGATGGCTGATGAAAAAGTAGCGAGCTTTAATATAATGAAGAACCGGGACTGCGGAGATGGAAGTGGGAAGTTTACGACCTTTCGACCGCAGTGGTCTAACAACAAGGTGACGGTTGATGTCCCCATCCCTGCCGGGGAGTATCAAATTAGTGTCTGGGCGTATAGCGACACGGGCAACCTCTCGTTGAGCTTTAACCTGCCCTATAAAAAACCTGACCAAGAAGTTGAGCAGGTCGAGGAATTAATTGACGGAGGTCACGATGACCCCAGATTTAGCTAATCTGCCGGGCTTGCTGAATACGCAAACCGTCTGTGAACTTCTTTGGGGTGACGCGAAACCATCGACGCGGATACGTTTGTACAACATGATAAAAGATAATCACGTTGAGGCCATTAAAATGGACAGAAAATACTGGGTGCCAAAAACCGAGGTCAAAAGGATGCTGAAAATTTAATGGATTTGCGAGGCCCCTACATATCATTTCATTGCTGGCGAGGTGATGAGATCACTGCCCGGGCTCAATGGGACGGGAAGGAATGTTTTTACACAACCATCCCCCGGGGGCAGGCGTGGCACTTGGTGAGACAGCTAATTGATGCTTTGCATTATAACGAAGCGGAGGATGAGAAATGAAGGAATACCCTTTTGCCCAACTACCAAAGGACGAGCACACCTATAAACGATTTAAAGGGTGGGTATTAAAGTCGGTCTTTAAGGACGACCAGCCGGAGAGCTTCCTTGTCCCCTACGAGAGATCACGAAGCATCGAAACCTTCATGGTTCGCTTTAACAAGGAGTCAGATCGAAAATTACGTGGACACAAATCCTCGAAGGGACTTGAAGTCTACGCCAGCGACTAAACGTAAGCGTCGGCCACGACCCGGGCTAACTTCTCCTCAGAAATTTTAAGAAACTGGGCTATCTCCAGAACTTCCTGCGGACAATCCGCATCGAGTTGGACTACACCAAGCTCCTCAGTTGCTTTAGCGCAAAACTGACGAGCCTGATTTGCCCTTCTAACTGCGTTTCTACTTCTCAACATAAAAAAGAACTCCATTATGGTGTTCCCGTTCCCTTGTTTTTTTCCATCGACTCTTCCCACACACTGTCCAACTGGTCAGCGTCACGGTCATCTGTCTCCTTGCTTTCAATCCAGTCACCGTACTGCCGATAGGTGAAGTTAATATCCTGATGACCCATCCTCAAAGAAATTTTAGCGATGCCCTCCTGATTCTTAATACCAAATTCACTGATACACCAACTGGCATAGAAGTGGCGTAACTGATGGTATGTAAATCGTGGCACCCCGGCCTTCTCGCAGGCTGGAAACAGGACTCGACGCTTCCACTGGTCAGCCGACGTATAAGGAACCCCTATACCCCACCTTGGGTCAGTCTTGCAGAACACGAAATCCCCGTCCTTGCTGGCAGGTGAGGCCAACCTCCACGCCTTCAAATCCTTCAACAATGTTTTCGGTATTGGCACCAGACGTCTGCGCTTATTTTTCTCCCGGCGTTTGCCGGATGTAAACTTGGGGATACTCACAACGGACTCGCCGTTTTCACCCTCTCGCCGTGACCTCATTACAAAAATTCTATTTTCCGAGAAGTCCACCTCGCTCCATCTGAGAGCACATATCTCACCAACTCGCATCCCGGTCATCGCACCGAACTTAATAATGAGGGCATCCTTTTGGTCCTTGATTTGGGAAACAATGTTTGTGATGGTTTCGATGTTATATTTTTCCCGGTCGATATTTTCCTGATCGAGCTCCTCTGCATCCACATACTTGGGCTCCTCAATTTCAATATTAACGGGGTTCGAGCCTTGGAATTTCTTCTGCTTAATTGCTAAATCAAATATATTATAAAGATTTGCCGACCACTCATATCTCGTCTTTGCCGTCTTCCCCATAGGCATATTATCAAAGACCGTTTCGCAAACCATCTCGGTAAAATCACAGAGCTTCATATCACCGACACGTATTCCCATGAGGGTCTGTTCACACCATGCGTTTGCTTTATTAATCTGGTTTTTTTTCCAACGATGGGTAATCATTTGGCCGTCAGCTTTCTTTTTATATTTTGCAATGTAACAAGCAACCGCTGCGTCAAAGGTTCCTGCAACCGAGTTGGTCAAATATCCATCGCCATCCTGTAAGC
>PVBE010074472.1_pt1 | contig 39018 bp, 35 predicted proteins | sample 1631181 | NCBI WGS metagenome assembly PVBE01 (sample SAMN08397723, study PRJNA350692) | Marine metagenome, whole genome shotgun sequencing project. | isolation source: water | place: Pacific Ocean | collected 2012-04 | reverse complement strand
CTCTTCGCACTTACGGTCAGCCCCAAGACATTGCGAATCTGGTCAACTGGCTGGCTGGCGACGAGGCACGATATGCTTCAGGCCAGCTCTGGGTGATCGACGGTGGCCTGTCAGCCCAGGCTCAACAGATGCGTCTGTAATAGTCTGCCCGTTACGCGTTTTTGGAGAACAAGCAAAGTGAATCCGCCTGTCATTATCGCCTGCGCCACTGCAAAGTGTTTTCCCACACCGCCCTGGCCAGCGCGTCTTCCCATCACCCCGGTACAAATGGTCCACGCTACCACCCTTACCCACTCTGGCGTGACCGGCTGCTGTTTTGCGGTAACCCACGCATGAACCGGCTTGATGGCCGGACTGCACTCGTGACCGGCGGACGCCAGGGTATCGGACGAGCGATTGTCGATGCGTTCATCCATGAAGGTGCAGACGTTGCCACGTGTGGACGCGCTGGTCGCCCTGGTGATCTGCCGCCAACAATCGGCTGGCACAAGACCGACATGGCCTCGGCGGATAATATCGAGGATCTGCGCCTTGAGATGCTGGACCGCTTCGGTGGCTTGGACATCCTGGTTAACAACGCCGGCATCCAGATAGAAAAGACCATCCTGGACACCAGTGACGAGGACTGGGATCAGTTAATGGGGGTGAATGCCAAGGGTGTTTTTATGGCCTGCCGGGCGATGATCCCGATCATGAAACGCGGTGGTGTCATTATTAATATCGGCTCAATTTCAGGTAACGTGGCTGACCCCGGTCTTGCGCTCTATAACGCTTCAAAGGCCTTCGTGCATGGTCTCACCCGCTCCATTGCCGTAGATCACGGGCCCAAGATACGCTGCAACGCAATCTGTCCGGGTTGGATCATGACCGACATGGCCGATGCAGCCTTTGCTGTAGCAGACCACCCCGCAACGGCCAAGACCGATGCCCTGGCACGCCACCCGGCGGGCCGCTTTGGTCAGCCTGAGGATATTGCCGCGATGGCGGTCTGGCTGGCATCTGACGATGCCGCTTTTGCGACCGGGCAATGCTATACCGTCGACGGCGGTGTGACTGCAGCTTCCCCCTTAAACCCAGGACTTTTCTGAAGCACAAGATTAAGCAGATCGGCACCCATAACAAAGAGGCCGGGTTTTTTTCATTGTGGGGGATAACACCGACCAACGCTTTACTGCGGGTCGTACCCTGCACGGGGTTCAGAACCAACCACGTTGGGATAAAAGCGGGCCCTATTTTTCCAGGCTTTTAAGGTTGGTCACGCCGTGCGGCACATGGCCGGTCGGTACATACTGGCGGGCAGACTCGCAGTGCCCCGTCTGATCGTCAAAGAAGATATCGGCACCGAAAGTGCGCAGGAACTCACCCTTGTCGAGGCCGCCCAAAAATACCGCCTCGTCGATGCGGATATCCCAGGCCCGCAGGGTGCGGATGACCCGCTCGTGGGCCGGGGCACTGCGGGCGGTGATAAGTGCAGTGCGGATCGGAGCCTTGTCCCGTGGCCACTGGGACTGCAGTTCATGCAACGACTGCAAAAACTTGCGAAAGGGCCCGCCCGTCATGGGTGTTGATGCCATTTTCTTTTCAGCCGCCGCAAACGCCGCCAAGCCCTCGGCCTGGTAAATACGCTCGGAATCATCAGCAAAGAGCACAGCATCACCGTCAAAAGCGATGCGCAACTGGCCATCGTTCTCCTGATGGGTGCGTGAAGGCAGGATAGTAGCTGCAGCGATATGCGCATCCAGCGCCTGGCGTACGTTGGCTGAGTCAGCAGATAAGTACAGGTCAGTACTGAAAGGCGTGACATAGCGAAATGGACTCTCACCACCGGAAAAAGCGGCACGGGTGATATCCAACTGGTAGTGGGCGATAGAGTTGAAAATCCGCAAGCCAGTATCAGCGCTGTTTCGGGAAATCAACACGACCTCTACCCGCCGGGCATCGCTACCCCGGTCATTGAGGGCCAGGAGTTTTTGTGCCAGAGGAAAAGCCACGCCGGGCTCAAGCAATTCATCCTCTCGTTCCACCTGGTAACGACAATAGGCCTCAACGCCTTTTTCAACATAAATCTGATGACCCCTCTCCAGGTCAAACAGGGCCCGCGAGGAGATCGCCACCACCAGGGGATTTTTCAGCTTACCATCCATGCGTCCAGTCTAGCACTGTGATCTTGTGCGGCTGGCCCGAACCCCACACTGCCACAGGCCCAACCCCAACAAGAGTATGCAGCACAGTGCGACGGGCAAATTGCCCCAGCGCACAAACGGCGTCGTACCTGTCATAGGCTGGATCGTGCCACGCACTACAGCCCGCTCAAACTGCCCGGCCAAGGCGCTGACGGTACCATCTGGCCCGATCAGTGAGGAAAGCCCATTGTTGCTCGAGCGGATCATGGGCCGACCGGTTTCCAGGGCACGGACACGGGCCATCTGCAGGCGCTGGTGGGGCGCCAGAGAATCCCCAAACCAGGCGTCTTCGCTGAGATTTACCAATATGGTGGCATCCGGCAGGGTGGCATTGATCCGGGATGAAAAGGCATCTTCATAGCAGATGCTGACGCCAAGGCGCTGTCCCGCGAGTACCAGCTGCGGCTGACTTTCAGGCCCGGGTGAGAAATCCGACATCGGAATCTTTAGGTAGTCCAGCAACCATCCCAGCAGCGACGCCATCGGCAGGTACTCGCCGAACGGTACCAGCTGGTGCTTTTGATACAGTGACTGCTCTGCCCCGATTCCAAGAGCAGCATTGTAGTAGGCTGACCCGGCAACCCGTTCTGGCCGGTGCAACAGGCCAATCAGAAAGTCAGCCGGATGGCGTTGCAGTGTTTGCACATAATCCGCTGAGACCTGGTCCAGATAGGCCGGCAAAGCAGCTTCGGGCCATACGATCAGATCAACATCCGACAAAGCCAGGCTAGCATCAAGATAACGCCGGGCAATGGCATTGGCCTTACTGCTTTGCCATTTGTCCTCAAGCGATACGTTGTTCTGGATCACGGCCACCTCCAGCGTCGACCCCAGCGGCTGTATGAAAACCGGCAGGCGTGAGAGCAACAGCACAACTCCCAGTACCGCCAGACCTGCCAGCGGCTTTATGCGGTCACGTCCGTTTTGAATGATGGCGCTCACCGCTGCCCCTACGGCAACCGCGACCCACAGGCTTACTCCTAAAGTCCCGACTAGAGGCAATAGCGATACCAGTGGGGTATCGATCTGGCTGTAGCCCAGGTACAGCCAGGGAAACCCGCTCAATAACGTTCCGCGCAGCCATTCGCCACCCACCCATAACGCCGGCATGACCGTCATGCACCGTAACGTTGGGGTCATTGGCCAAAATCGGGCCTGGGCCCAACCCACCAGAGCGGGGTACAACGCCATCAGGACACCGAAAATCGCTACGGCTGCTGCCGCTAACGGCATGGGCATGTTGCCGTACTGGTGCAGGCTGACGTAGATCCAGGAGACCCCTACGGTGAACATCGACAAACCGAAAACAAAACCCAGCAACCCGGCCTGGCGTGGCGAGGCATCACGCCAGAAGAAAAACAGCAGTCCCAGCGCTAATGGCGCGAGCGGTACCAGGTCGATGGGCGCAAAGGCGAGGGGATACAGGGCCCCAGCAGTTGCGGCCGCCAGTACCCGCATCCAACAGCCCGAAAGATGCATCTTGTCTGCAGCGAGGCCCGGTTAATCGCTCAGGGGCAAGCGGGTGATGCGCAGCAGACGTGGCCGGCGACTGTCGGCACTGAGCACCTCGGCGGTGATCTCCTCCAGATCAATCATCTCACCCCGCCGTGGCACATGTCCCAATGCCCCGGTAACCAGACCACCCATGGTGTCGTACTCCAGTGGGTCCAGATTGACACCAAATAGGTGGTTGAAACTGTCGACCGGCAGCATCGCCTTGATAACGCAAAAATCCGATCCCCGGCGCAATACCATCCCGGCAGCGCCATCGATGTCGTGCTCGTCTTCGATATTGCCCACAATCTGCTCAAGCACATCCTCGATGGTAATCAGGCCAACCACGCTGCCGTATTCATTCACGACGATTGCCATGTGGTTGCGACTATCCCGAAACTCCTGCAGCAACACGTTCAGGCGCTTGCTTTCAGGGATAAAAACGGCCGGGCGCAACAGTGTCGCCCAGGGCAGTACCTCGCCGTCGCTACGCTGCAACTGATGCAAAAGATCCTTGGCCAGCAGAATGCCGACCACGCCATCTTTGTCTCCATCGGTCACAGGGAACCGCGAATGCGCCGACTCCGTAATCGCGGGTAGCACCTCTTGCAGTTGCTGGTTGGCATCGACCGTCACCATCTGTCCGCGTGAAATCATGACTTGCTCAACTTGCAGGTCCGATACTTCCACTACCCGGCGCATCATCTGCAGGGTATCGTCATCCAGCAGGTCACGGTGCCGGGCTTCCCGCAGCGTGGAAAACAACTGGCCACGGGTAAAGGGAATACCGCGTAACAGGTGGCCCAGGCGCTGTAACAGGGTACCCCGGCCAGCTTCAACAGAAAATGGGGATTCTCCAGACACGGCGATTCAGGCTGCGAGGTAGGGGTCGGCAATGCCGAACTGGGCGAGAATGTCTTTTTCCAACGTCTCCATTTCCTGTGTCTCATCGTGTTGCTGATGATCGTGACCATGCAGATGCAGTACACCGTGCACAATCAGATGGGCGAAATGTGCCTGGATGTGCTTAGCCTGGATTGCCGCTTCGCGCTCGACCAGCGGCACGCAAACGACGATGTCTCCCAACTGCCGGATCGGCTGAGGCATACCGGGCGGCGCTTCAAAGGGAAAGGACAGCACGTTAGTCGGGCCTGCCTGCCCACGAAAACGTTTGTTGAGTTGCGTCATCTCAGTCATATCGACCAGGCGTACCGTCAACTGGGCCGACGGGCGCTGCAGCGCGCGCAGGGCAACACCCACCCAGTCTCGAATCTGTCCAGCATTGGGTTCGCTGTCACAGCCACTCACCAGTTGTACCTCGATCTGGGATCTCACTCAGACGACCGATCCTCGCCGTCATAAGCCTCAACGACACGCTGCACCAGCGGATGACGCACTACATCACTCGGCGTGAACCGAGTCACACGCACCCCTTCGACCGAAGACAACAACGATACAGCATGGACCAGGCCTGAACGGGTATCTCCCGGCAGATCCATCTGCGATGGATCGCCGGTGATGACAGCGCGTGATCCAAAACCCATGCGTGTGAGAAACATCTTCATCTGAGCCTCGGTGGTGTTCTGGGCTTCATCCAGAATAACGAAAGCACTGCTGAGGGTGCGCCCGCGCATGTAGGCAAGCGGCGCCAGTTCGATCACATGGCGCTCCATCAGGCGACCGACTCGCTCAAAGCCCAGCATCTCGTAAAGCGCGTCGTACAACGGCCGCAGATAAGGGTCCACTTTCTGGCCGATATCTCCTGGCAGAAATCCCAGCCGTTCGCCCGCCTCCACGGCGGGTCGCACCAGCACGATCCGATCTACCTGCTCTTCCGCCAGAGCCTGCACCGCGCAGGCGACTGCGAGATAGGTTTTGCCGGTACCGGCCGGCCCGACACCGAAATTGATATCGTATTTGAGGATATTGTTGAGATAGACCTTCTGGCTGGCACTTTTTCCCCGGATCATGGATTTGCGTACCCGGATCACCACGTCGTCCGGCGCGGGGCGACCTTTAAAGTCATCATGGGGGATCTGGCTGATAGCCATGTGCACCCGGTCTGGGCTCAGCGCCCCCTCCGCCCCGGTATCGTCATACAGCGCCAGCAACACATCCTGAGCGTTTTGCACATCCTGGTCGCGCCCGTCCACACAGAACAGGTGGCCACGATGTGAAATACGTACACCAAATCCTTCTTCTACCTGCTTGAGGTAAGTGTTGTGCTCACCGCACAAATCCGCCAGGCGCTGATTGTCCTCAGGATCCAGGAGAAAGGTAACGGGGCAGGTGGGGTCGTTCAATCCGGTGTTGGCGCTCCAAGCGAAGCAAATTCCATGATAGCAGAAGTGGTGGAGTTTGCCCCAATCACTTCTGCACGAAGCGAATTGGGCAAAGCTTCGGTAATTCGCACGTCAACAAATTCGCCGATCTGGGCGCCATCGGCTGTGAAATTGACAACACGGTTATTCTCAGTTCGACCGCTCAGGTGCGCGGCATTCTTGCGTGACAGGCCATCAACCAGAATGCACTGGCTCGTTCCGACCATTTCGGTACTGATCATCGTGGCCTGATCTTCAATCAGGGATTGCAATCGGGCAAGGCGTTCACGTTTTTTTGCGAGTGGGACATTATCGGCAAGCGCGGCGGCTGGTGTGCCCGGCCGAGCACTGTATAGAAAACTGAATGAGTGATCAAAGCCTATTCTCTCGATCAATGCCAAGGTGGCGTTGAAATCAGCTTCGGTCTCACCCGGAAAACCGACAATGAAATCAGAAGACAGGCTGAGATCAGGTCTCACTTCGCGCAAACGGCTGACGATACGCTCGTAGTCCACTATCTGGTAACGGCGCTTCATCGCATTCAGTATGCGATCGGAGCCACTTTGTACCGGCAGGTGCAGATGGCTCACCAACTGGGGTACGTGGCGGTAGGTCTCTATCAGTGCATCTGAAAAATCCACCGGGTGTGAGGTAGTGTAGCGCAGGCGCTCGATACCCTCTACGGCCGCCGCATAGGCCAACAACTCGGCAAAACCCACCGTACCGCCGCCGTGTCGGGCGCCAGCATAAGCATTGACATTCTGACCGAGCAGGGTGACTTCGCGAACCCCCTGTTCCGCCAGTTCCACAATCTCCGTAATGACTTCATCAAAGGGCCGGCTGAATTCCTCACCACGGGTATAAGGCACTACGCAGAAGGTGCAGTACTTACTGCATCCTTCCATGACGGAGACGAAAGCCCTGGGCCCCTCACTACGCGGCGGCACCAGGGCATCGAATTTTTCGATTTCTGGAAAACTGATATCCACGTGTGGACTGTGTTCACGCTCGAGCGCCTCCAGCATGGCCGGCAGACGGTGATAGGTCTGCGGGCCAAAGACCAGATCAACATAGGGCGCGCGGCGCAAAATATGATCCCCCTCCTGGCTGGCCACACAGCCTCCTACCCCGATGACGAGTTCCGGCCGGTCTTGCTTCCAGGCACGCCAGCGCCCAAGCTGAGAGAATACCTTCTCTTGGGCTTTTTCACGAACCGAGCAGGTATTGAGCAGCAACATATCCGCCTGCTCGGGCTGATCGGTCAATTCCATGTGATGCGAGGATGCCATCAGATCGGCGATACGACTGGAGTCGTATTCGTTCATCTGGCAACCGAAAGTTTTTATAAACAGTTTACGGGTCATCACTGGGTAAATTTGAAGTTTTGCCTCAGCCTATGGGATCTTGATCCGCCTCAGTCACCTGTCGCCAGCGTGGTGGGTAACAGTTGGGCATGCGCAACAATCCGGGACTCTCCCCGGGTAAGGGCGTCACACTGGGCGGCAAAATGTGTACGTACCGATACCGGAATCGTTGCCGGCTGCCCACTTGCCCGATTAACAAACACGTGGACAAAAAAGCCACAAGCACTGGGCAGATCCTGCGCCGGCATGAATACCGCTACCTCATAGCGTACGCTGCTGTTGCCAAGTTTGCTGATGCGCACACCCACCTCCACATGCCCGGATACCGCCACCGGCCGTAGAAAACGGCAACCGTTTTCCGCGGCAAAAGGAATTACCGAGTCACGCTGCCAGTCAAGGTCGGTCTCATGCAACAGGGTCAGCACTGCGGTCTCAAAATAACGATAGTACTCCACATTGTTGAGGTGGCCCAGCATGTCGTAGTCACACCAACGGGTGTTTATCCGCACAACGAGCGCGTACTGTTCGCGCGTTTCTTGCGCCAACTCGCCCACTTGTTGTATCTCAGTAACCAAAGTGCGGGCACCTAATCTGCGCTAGAGTCATGTGCTGGGAGGCCATTCTTTCAAAAAACACCCAGTTCGGTTGCAACACTCGAATCATTTTCTGGTTTTCTCTAGTCAAGGTGATTTTGATGTGCGGCTAATACCCACTAACTGCCGCTGATGGAAAATAAAATAATGAAACGGTCATGGCCATTGGCGGGTAGGGTTATATGGTAATTCTGATGAACTGCCTTTTGTGGTATTTCCCGGTAATTTTTGAAAACAGGTCGAGCAGGCGCATTTGCCAACCATACTTTTTTACCAACTGCCGATGTGCTGCCAATAATTCATCGGGATTACCGATGAATTTGGCTTGAGCGATGATTGTACTAGTTAGTGGTGCACCGGTTGCGTTACAAGGCGTTACTCGGACCTGCAAAAAATTTCTCAGCCGTTTCACTTTACCTGCATTGCCGGCTGAGAAAACAGCGTAGTTTCCATGGCTGCCGGCGAACCAGACCGGAGTGCTGACGATGCTGCCGTCCTTTTTTTGCGTGCCCAGCAAAAGATAACGGGCATGATCCAGATCGTCAATCATGGCGCAATCGGCTCTACGCTTTTCAACACCGAGGTTAAATCGATCTCACCGACTCGAACAAGGTTCTGGCGGTTATGGTTAATGGGTAGCGCTCCAGCTATCTCGTAACCAGTCGCGAAAACCGGGGTGCGCTATTTCAATCAACGCATCGACCCGGTCCATCAATGCCAAGTGCCGGATACGGCGTGCCCCATACTCGGTAACAACATAATCTATGTCTGTCCGCAACGCAGTAGCGGCGGTCGCGGCCGTGAGCTGCGGTACGATACGTGATACCTTGCCCTTATTCGCTGTTGCGCTAAGAGCAACAATGGAACGACCACCTTTGGATAATGCTGCTGCACGCATCATCTCAATAGCTCCACCGGTACCACTGACCTGACGTCCCTGCAACATATCCGCGTTGACCTGGCCGAAAAGATCAACCTCAAGTGCGGAATTGATCGAGACGAAATTATCGATATTCCGTATCGTGCAGATATCATGGGTGTAGTTGACGGGCCGAAACAGCACTTGTGCAGAATTCCCCGCCCAGTCAACCAGGGCCTGATCGCCCAGTGTCACGCCGGTTACGGCTTTGCCACGATCGATATTTTTCTTGGCCCCATTAATGTTCCCCGACTGGATCAACTTCATTACACCGCTACTGATCATGCCCGAGTGAAAACCAAGATCGTTCTTTTCGCTCAGGGCAGATAAAACTGCGCCTGGGATTGCCCCGAGGCCAATCTGAATACAATCCCCATCGTCGACGAGATCAGCCACATGCCTGGCGATCTTCTGTGCGCTAGCCGTAACCGGAGCATCAGTAACCATCGGTACCGGCCGGTCTGTTGTTACCGCATAATTCAGCATTGATGCCGGGAAAAATGGCGCCTGTTCCGTTGCGGGCTGACGCTCATTAATCTCACCAATGACGATCCTTGCCTTTCCCAGAACAGCGGGAAGGAAATCCACGCTGACTCCATAGGACACAGCGGCGGCTTTATTTACTGGTGGAAACTGGGCAATGGCGATATCGATCGGCAGTTCATTTTTCAGGTAATCGTAGATCGCCCGATATTGAAGCGGAATAAAGTCAACCTTTCCGCTCCTGACTGACTCCCGGTTTTCCGGCGTGGCGAAAAACACAGTGGCCATGGCTTGTGGATGGAACGACGCAAAATCGAAGCGGCTTGTTCCCGGAACGGAAACCGCAACGAAACGCACACCGGCAACTTTATTGCCCGATTCGCTGAGCGTTTGCAGAATCTGCGAAGGTTCTGCCGTAACACCCGCAATAAATACCGTCATCCCCTCCTGCAGCAGGTCTGGGACCATCCCTGTTTCGATCCAACGAGTCATCAGTTAATCTACCTACTAACAGCAATACCAGAAACCACTCTGCCGCCATCCAAATCATCATAAAATGGGGCGTACCTAGGAACTTATCATCAGCACAAATTTTATGTCAGAAAAACTTATTATCAAAAAGCAGGACGGCGTTGGCTGGCTGACACTCGATAAGCCGGAAAAACGCAATGCGATCTGCTTCGAGATGTGGCAAGGCCTGCAAGAATCCCTGTTGGCTTTTTCCAGGGACGATGAAATTCGAGTCGTGGTCCTCAATGGCGCAGGTGATCACGGATTCTCAGCCGGTGCTGACATTTCTGAGTTTCCCGAACAATTATCTTCACAACACGCGATTGCAAGCTACCAGGCAGTGATCAGGGCGGCTCTAGATGCCCTGGATGATCTTAGCAAGCCATCGATTGCCATGCTCCACGGCCTTTGTATCGGTGGTGGAGCCAGTATTGCCCTGCACAGCGATATGCGCATCGCCGCGCAGACCACACGGATTGCCATTCCGGTCGCCAGGATCGCCCAGGCCTATCCGTGGCAGGACGTTTATGCACTGGTACAACTGATCGGCCCCGCATTTTCTCGGGAAATGCTTTATACCGGCAGGCACTTCACTGCCACGGAAGCTTTGCGGATGGGCCTGGTGAACCGGGTAGTCGCAGAGGATGATCTGCGCGCATCTGTCCGAGAAACTGCAGAACAGATTTCCGCCAATGCGCCCCTGACCATCCATTCAGTAAAACAGACAGTTCGAGAAGCCCTTAAAGACCCTGCCGATCGTGATCTCGCTATGATCGATCGACTGGTTGAGGCTTGTCTAACCAGCAGTGACTGCGAGGAAGGGTACCAGGCCTTTATTCAAAAGCGCCGGCCTGAGTATAAGGGCCGCTGACCCGGAACTGCCGCTAACACCAGTTCGTGTGGCACATCACCACATCCTTCCACCAAAGACAAAGCAGTTTTCTTCAGCCCGTTTACTCGTCGCTAACAAAAACCGCGTGGACTTGCTCCTGTAACACGCGGCGAACCACCTTGCCGCCAGGTGTCATCGGTAACGATTCCACGATCTGAATGTGTTCGGGCCACTTGTACTTCGCCAAACCTGCTTGCTCGGCTATTTGCTTGAGGTCGTCTAGAGTCAGGTCCAGGCCAGTCTGGTCCGGCACGATACATGCATACAGTTGTTCCCCAAGGCGCCGGTTCGGGACCGAGACAATTGAAATCTGGCGAATCCTTGGGTCACTCGACAACGCTGTCTCAACTTCTGCGGGCGAGATATTGGCACCACCCCGAATGATAATCTCCTTGCGTCGACCCGAGATCTTCACGTAGCCCGCGCTATCGATGGTACCCAGATCACCGGTACGCAGCCAACCATCTGGCAGGAAGACCTCATCGTCGAGTTCCGGGCGTCCAAAGTAACCGAGGAACCGTTGTGGGCCACGCATGATCAACTCTCCTTCAACTCCAGGTGTTAACCGCTCTCCCGCGGGGCCGAGAATATCAAGTTCGGTCCCCAGGAATGGTTTGCCGTCAGTCCCTGTAATGTATTCAGGTGAATCCTGTATCCGGCAAGCGGTTCCGATCCCCTCGGTCATGCCCCAGATGACTGAGGTCAGCGTGTTTGGCAGTCGTTCACGCGCCAGGCGCAAAAGATGCCGGGGTACGTTGGCACCACCACACAGGATGAGTTGCAGTACGAGACGCGGCCCATACTCGGGGAAAGCCTCGCTTTCCAGCAGGTCGTGCAATAAGGTGGGTGTGAACAGCGTAAAAGCAGCCCCTTCTTCCGCCATCGTCTGTAGCGCCTGTTCGGCATTCCACGACTCCTGCAGGATCAGGGTTGCACCCAGGTATATGGCCAGGCGGGGTCCGTGGATCAACCCTCCGGAAAAACCGAGTGAGGCTGCCATAAAAATCACGCTGTCAGGTCCGAAGCCATAGATCGGTGCGACCGTTGCATTGAATGCGTTAAGTGTGTTCGCACTATGAACCGCTCCTTTGGGATCACCGGACGAACCTGAAGTAAAAAGTACCGACGTAATGTCATCAGCGCCAGGCCGCCACGCACGGTCAGGGATCGCGGTGTCGGCTTCCTCAACAAGCGCTTCAAAATCTATCCAGCCTGGCGGTGAACTCTCTGGCGCCACCGCTACCTTGAGTTCGAGTACCTCATGGCCAAGAGCAATCGAATCAATCATCGCGACGTAGTCGTAGCCGTGATAACGAGCGGGCACGATGATACCCCTGGCGCCAGTAACTCGCAGCACACCTTCGAACTCGTGCTCACGACCCAGCACCGGCATGTGCACACCGATCGCACCCAGGTAGCTAAGTGCCAACATAATTGTTGGTGCCTGCTGCCAGTTAGGCAGGGCGAGGATGAAGCGATCACCAGCGCCTATACCGCGCTGGTGTAAAGCCATCGCGAGCCGCCATACTCTCTCCTGTAAGGCACGGTAAGTTACCGGGCCGAATCGATCATCGACAATGGCCAACTTGTCGGGCGTGCGGCTCACCGCGGCTTCGAGAAAATCAATCAGCAGGCGATCGGCCCAGTACCCTTTGGCCTGATACTGTTGGGCCATGTCGGAGTTGTGCAATCTCATCAGCTACAGTCTCCCTATCCGCAAGTTTCGGTAAGAGCCACTGCGCTTTCAACCAGCGGCGGGGCCAATAGCACGCCGATATTGGCCCTACATAGCATAGCCGCCACTGACACTGATGATCTGGCCGGTGATGTAGGAAGACTGGTCGGATGCAAGCAACAGCACCAGCGGGACGATATCTGCCGGCACACCATGGCGGCGCAGGGGATAGCGCTTTACCACTTTTGCCAATGTCTCCTGGTTGCGAAAAATCTGGCTCTGCGGGCTATCGGAATGCCACAGACTCATGCTGCCGGCATCTTCTGATTTCTCTGGCAGCGTCAGCCCCGGGCAGACCACGTTAACGGTGACCTTGTAGCGGCCCAGTTCCCGTGCCAGGGCTTTGCTGAGCGCTATAACACCCCCTTTGCAGGCACCGTAAACCGCTTCCTGGTATTCACCGACCCGCCCGGCATCAGACCCGATGTTGATAATCTTGCCCGATTCTTGCTCGACCATCGATGGTGCAAAGGCGCGGGAGGTGTTGATAGGGCCCCACAGATTAACCGCGACTTCCCGCTCCCAGTCCTCTACTGGCTTATCGAGAAACAAACCGTTAACCGTCCAGCCGGCGCCATTAACCAGAATATCGACCCGCCCATGCTCGGCAAGCACACTCTGAGCTAAGTGCTCAACTTGCGCTCGCTCGCCAACATCGGTGGCAACAAACGATGCGTTGTGACCGGCCGCACACAGTTGTGCCGCTACCCGTTCGGCCTGAACCTCATCCATGTCGGCAATGATGACCTTTGCCCCCTCTGCACACAGCCCTTCCGCGATCGCCTTGCCGATGGTCGACGCACCACCAGTAACTACCGCTATCTTGTCTTGTAAGCCCAGATCCATGTTCACTTAACCTCGTAGTGGTTTATTCAACCTACCCGAGTGACCGTTCAGCTGTCACTCTTTTCTTTCGATTTTTTTGCACTTTTCTCAGCGAACCGCCGGATACGTTCTTCGATCTCGGGACCTGCAAGAGTACGGGCGCGTTGGAAGCAAATCTGCTCAAACATCAATGCATCACCAATCGGCATTGCCGCGCCCAACTGAACTGCCTCCTTGATCAGTCGCACCGCGGTTTGGCCGTTCTCACAAATCTTATCGGCGATGGCAAGAGCCGCGGTTAACAACTCACCATTAGGAACCACGCGTTGGACCAATCGCATCTGTAGCGCCTGTTGGGCATTTACCGGTTCACCCGTGAGCAGCATGAAATATGCATCTCCGGCAGCCAGCAGCCGCGGCAGCCACTGCGTGCCGCCACCGCCAGGCATTGCCCCCAGGCATACCTCGGTAAGCGCAAAGCGCGCATCCTCCGATGCGATGCGGATATCGCAACCAAGCGCGAGTTCACAACCTCCTCCGAAAGCATAGCCATGCACTGCGGCGATCGATGGCTTGTTGATGCCCAGTGAGTTCGGTGTTACCCACAAGTCCAGCCGGTCCTGCGCATCCCATTCGAGAAACTCGGCTGCACCTTTGACATCCACGCCCGCAGAAAAAGCCCGGCCCTGGCCGGTATAGACCAACACCCACAGGTCATCGTCATCAGCAAACTCTTGGAGTCGCTCCCGGTGAGCGCGCATCATCTCCAGGTCAAATGCGTTGAGTGCACCCGGGCGGTTCAAAGTTAACAAAGCGACGTGACCACGTCTTTCCCACGTTAGCGGTGCTTCTGACATAGTACGCTCCTGTACAGGGTTAGCCGGTATCGCCGTGTCTTACTCAGGCGTGAGCTTCGATAAACTGGTGCACCAGTTCGTTAACCGTCGCGCTTGCCTCCATGTGCACACAATGGCCGGCACCTTCAACCAGGTGCATGGTTGCACCAGGAATTGCATCGGTGATCATTTGCGATGCCTTGGGTGGACAATACGGATCGAGTTCCGGGGCGATAACTAAAGTGGGGCATGAAATCTGGCCAAGGCTTGCCGCCAGTGCGCCATCGGCCAATGCCCGCATCGCCTGGCACGCATTGAGATAGCCATTGGGGTCTGTCACCGAACTGCTACGAATACAACGATACTCAGCGAGCAGGTCTGCATCTTCACTGGCAATACAGCCGCGCGCATCATTGGCACTTAACCTAGCCAGCGCCTCAAGCCCACCCCGTGTGACCTCACTGATTCGCTTGTCAAAAAATTCAAGGCCAGCACGGCCAACGGTGCACGAACTCGCGATGAGGACAAGCCCGCGGGTCAGCGTAGGAAAGTCCAGTGCAAAACGCTGGGCGATGACACCACCCATGGAAAACCCGACCAGCCAGGCGGGGCCAGTAACCTCTGCGCTGATGATCTGCGCCAGATCATCAGCCAACTGCTCGACCGTACCATTGCCAGTACCGAGCGGGCTTGTGCCAAACCCGCGCACATCGTAGGTCACCACGTTCATTGATGCGCTCAAGGTCTCAATCTGTCGCGACCACACTTCGCGGGTATCAGACAGCCCGTGAATAAAAACTGCTGTGTTGGCGCCGGTAGGAGAGGACATAGCAGCCAGCCTAGGTCGCCGGGGCATTCAGCGGTGCGATGATACCTTGGTGAATAGCTTCCATTCGTTGCTGACGCCCGCCCGCCCGGAAAGCCAGGGTAACCCGGTCCAATCCAAGTGGTTCGAGGCTGCGAATCTGGGCCAAGCAATCGTCTGCAGTGCCAACAAAAGCGAGATACTCGACCAGTTCTGCCGATACCGAGGCCACGTGCCCGGCATGCTGCGACATGTGCTCAAGGCGATCATAAGCATCGCTGGCAGCTTTAAATTCGTGCTCGAAGGGGCGCAGAAAGTCGGGCAGTTCGCGCCACTTGCTGAAAGTTTCCGCCTGTGAAGCCACCCAGTGGCGCACCTCGTCCACCGCCTGTTCACGATCATCGGACAAACCGATAGCAGCCCACAGATCCAGTTTGATATCGCTCATACTGCGCCCGGCCTCTTCTGCACCGCGCCGTACCTGATCGATCTGCCAGGCGGTAAACTCGGCGCTGGCGCCACCCATCAGGATTACGCCGTCTGCCACGCGCCCCGCCAAACGCAGCATCCGTGGCTGATTGGCGGCGATGTAGATCGGAATCTTCCCGGTTGCCGTAACCAGGTGATAGCGACTGTCTGCGTTGCCCTCGACCTCCTCACCAGCACACAGGCTGCGGATATCGATGATAGAACGTTCGAGTTGCTTGATCGTGGAGGGTTTTTCACCAACGGAATAAACCGCCGTCCAACCGGTTCCGATTCCAATCACAGCACGGTCATTACTGAGTTCCTTGATCGCGGTAAAGGCGTTTGCAATGGTACTCGGATGGCGGGTGATGGGATTGGTGACCCCGGTACCAAGCAGAATTTTTGAGGTATTTACGGCGCACAGAGTAAGAGCCGAAAAACAATCCTTCATCGAAAGCTGAACATCAGCGATCCAGGCACTATCAAATCCCAGTGCCTCAGCGCTTTGTACCACTTCGACTGTGTGCTGAATCGGCTCCCGCGGGCTGATGCCGAGCGATACCCCAATCTTCATAATTCCTCCTATCAGTTGTCCGTTAAATCATCGCGGACCGCAATTGTCGCCGCCGCAACAACTTGACCCGCAAGATATTGTGGGCCCGCTATAGAGACGACAGCGATTACCCCCAGCCCTTAGTCCCAAATGTAGTCTCGCCACAACCCAACTTAGGCAACGCAGTATGATACCAGTCAACTGCGAATCGCAAGGATGGCGGCAACGCCAGGTCGCGCGATGCTCAATCGGTGACGCGGCTGCACATCGTTAACCTTCAGTGTGAAGTGATCGCCAGACCCGCTCCGGTGTCATCGGCAAGCGTCGCTGGCGCGTACCGATCGCATCGTAGATTGCATTGGCTACACATGCCGCCACCGGGATGATTGGCGGCTCAGCAATAGACTTGGCGCCATTGGGCCCGTGTTCCTCGAAGGTCGAGGCGAAAATACACTCGACCGGTACTGTATCGGCAAAAGTTGCAACCCGGTCATCAAGGTAGCCGGGGTTCTGCAGGCGCCCCTGATCATCCACCAGCGCAGTTTCGGCCAGGGCAAAACCCAGACCCTGGTGGACGCCGCCCACTACCTGGCCGCGAGCCCGTTTCGGGCTGAGCACCCGGCCCGTGTCGTGTGCCGCCCAGTACTGGATAACCCTGGCCAGGCCAGTGGCCATGTCGACGCGGACACAGCATCCATGGGCACCAAACGTATAAGCAGGTGAAGTATTGCCATAGCCGCTCTGGTCTGGCAAAGCCACATGCTCCGGTTCGTAGCAACCGGTGACACATAATTCACCAGTTCGCCCCGCAGCCACTGCCACATCGATCACCGCGCTGATGCCAGCCTCGGCCGGGAGTTCCGCTTCAGCGGCAAACCCGCTGCACTTCTTGGCAAATTGCCGACTTGCATCCAATGCAGCGCGACCGGCGAAAAAAGCCGTGCGGCTGGCAAAACTACCCAGGCCGTGCGGCACGGTCGCAGTATCCCCAAGCACGATTCGAATCCGTTCACGATCGAGCTCGAGATAATCGGCAATGAGGGTGCAGACAAGGTCGACCGTACCGCAGCCGATCTCGACCTCGGCCGATCCAGCACATAACATCCCATCAGGCTCCAGCCTAAGTGACAGCAACGCACGATCAAACCGGTGATCGTAGCCTCGGTTGCTGATGCCATGAGTGCCTGCGGCCACCCCGTAACCAAAACGATAACGGCTGCTGGCCGGTAGCGGATGATCATCTCGGTGTGCCTGCACCCGCTGTCTGACCGCATCTAAACACTCGGCAAAGCCACAACTGCCAACCTGCCAACCGTGCAAGGTGGTATCTTGTGGCTGTACGGCATTGCGACGGCGCAGTTCAATCGGATCCATACTGAGTCGCTCGGCCAATTCGTCAATCAACTGCTCCTGGGCAAAGGCGGACTGGGGGCTGCCAAAACCCCGGAAACATTCCGATGGCATGTTATTGGTGTAAACCAGCTGGGCCTGGGCATTAAGAGCTGAAAACCGGTACAGGTTGTCCATCCGGGTAGCAGCGGCAAGGCTGACAGTCGGGCCATGACCGCTATAGGCGCCATTGTCAGCCCACAGCACTGTCTCCTTCGCAACTAACTCGCCATCGTCGGTCGCGCCGATACGCATCCATATCTTCATCGCCACGCGGGTACGCCCGGCAATCATGTCGTCACGGCGCGACAGAACCATGGCGACATTACGACGCAAACGGTGGGCGAAGGCGAGGCAAATAAGATGGGTCGGGTGCTCCCACTTAGCACCGAACGAGCCGCCAATATCGGGGGTGATAACTTCCAGGCTGGCGCCCCAATCCGCCACGATCTCCCGGTAGGTCTCGACCAACACCGCGGGAAAATGGCTCGCGGTCACAAGCTCCAACCGCTCATTGGTGACCCGCACCAGGGTAGCGCGCGGCTCAAGGTAAGCATGCGGCACGGCCTGGGTCTGAAAAGTGCCTGTTACCCAGAATGACACCCGCTTCTGCGCGGCTTCCCAGTTACCGCGTTCTATGCTGAAACGCTGGGCAACATTGTCCGGGCATGCCCGGTGCAAAGGTTCGCCAAGCGTCAGGGCATCATCCACGGAACAGGCGTGCGGCAGTATCTCGTAATCGATATCCAGCGCTTCGATGCCACGCACCAATGCGCTCTGATCAGTGGCCGCCACCGCTGCAATTCCATCACCTACATAGCGGGCAACGTTGGTCAACACGGGTTCATCGGCAATTTGGTGCCCAAGGGTGATGCCATCGAAATCGGCCGGCGTCAACACACCAAGCACCCCGGGGGTCTTGAGTGCACGGCACGTGTCGAGCCTGCTGACGCGGGCATGCGCATAGGGGCTGCGGGCGAGACCAACCAGTACCGTGTCGGGCGTCACCAGATCAGCGGTATAGCGCGCCAGCCCACGTACCCGGGGCGGCACACCCGAGGCCGGGAACGCCAGGCTGGGTGGTGGTAACTGCACGACACTCATGACAGCGCCGTCAGCGCCTCGATGAGCTGCTGATAACCGGTACATCGGCACAAATTGCCCTCGAACAATTTACTGACCGGCTCATCGTTCATGTCATTACCACCATCCCGCAGCCAGGCCGCCATCACCGCGATTCCCGGTGTGCAATAGCCGCACTGAACGGCGCCGTACTCGGTGCAGATGGCCGCAAACTGAGACAAGAAAGCCTCCGGCAGACCTTCGATTGTGGTGACCTCACGACCATCCAACACACCGGTTAACAACAGGCACGAACACATCGGTGTACCGTCGACCAGCACCGTACAGGCCCCGCAATCACCCTCGCCACAGCCCTCTTTTGTGCCCACCAGGCCAAGTGCCGACCGCAGGTAATCCAGCAGCCGCCGGCCGGAAAAAGAGGGCGGCACTTCGTATTGCGTGCCGTTTACGCGAAGGCAGGTTCGCGTTTTCATAGGGTCATGGCAATCGAGCCCCTGGCCCGCGCAGCGGCCGCAGCCACAACATCCATGGTCAAAGTCTGCACCAGTTGGCGCCGGTAGTCCTGACTGGCACGGTGATCGGTTATGGGCCGGCAGCTCTCGGCCGCCAAGGCTGCGCACTGACGCAGCCGTGAAGGTTCCAGAGCATGTCCCACCAGCAGTGCGGCCGCATCAGCGACATCCAGCACCGTTGGACCAACCGCCCCCAACGCCAAGCTGGCCTGGGCCACAGTCTGCCCGTCACTTTCAAAGCGCACGCGTGCGGCAACGCTGGCTATGGCCAGGTCGAGGGCATTACGCTGGGTGAAGCGATGAAAAGTACTGCCTTCGTGCGGCCCCAGGCCACACAGGGTTAGCCCAGTCACTAGTTCCCCTGGGGCGAGATTCGTCTTCCCGGGCGCGCAAAGAAACTCGGAAATCTTGACAGAACGGCGGCTACCTGCCGCATTGACAACCTCAACCATGGCATCGTGAACATACAACCCGGGGAGAGTATCACCGCCCGGTGAAGCCGTGCAGACGTTACCGACTAGGGTCGCCTGGTTGCGAAGTTGCACCGAACCAACAACGGCAGCACCATCGATGACAGCCGATATCAGCGATCGAAGCTCGCGGAATCGTACTGCCTGTGCCAGTGTCACCGCCGCACCAATCCGCACCTGTTTATCTGAAATATCAACAAGGCGCCATTCATCGATGCCACCCGTCCATGCCCATTGCTGTGGCTCGCCGTGCTGACTTGCCCACACCATCAGATCCGTTCCTCCTGCAAGGGGGCAGGCACCAGCTGCGACACAGGCAAACAATTCGCCAAGATCGCTCGGCCGATACAACTCCAGCGGTGGTAAACAGCTTGGTCGCAATGCTGGAGATACGGTAGGCGTCATCGGCTTAAACTCTTTTCGCCTTGGGCTGCGCGTCCGCACAGCCCCATTTAATGAATGGTCGATCACCAGCAGTGCTGGCGTCCAGGTCGTCTCGGCGGGCACAATCCTAACATGCAGCGCAATGCGCAACTCGGCTATGATGCGCCTCCGGCAGCAAGACACAAGGCAACCCGACCCTGCCTCTGTTAACGGACTCAAGCAATGCAAGAACTGGCCTTTCTCGACGCTACCGCGCAGGCGGACCTGGTGCGTCGCAAGAAAATTTCGGCAGATGAACTGGTCGAGTACGCCATAACGCGTATCGAGCAGTTAAATCCGGCGTTGAACGCCGTAGTCACCCGACTCTACGAGCAGGCACGGGCAGCTGTTGGCCGGGTCAATGCGCATGCCCCCCTGGCCGGGGTTCCGTTGATACTCAAGGATCTGCTAGCCGAGTGTGCGGGTACACCTCTTTCGGAAGGCTCCCGGTTCCTGGGTGACTACGTATCGACCCACGATAGCGAACTGGTACGCCGCTTTCACCAGGCCGGGCTGATTGTGATCGCCAAATCCAATACCCCTGAATTCGCACTAATGCCGACTACCGAGCCTTCACGCTTCGGTGCAACGCGCAACCCCTGGGATACGCGCCTCAGCACAGGTGGATCGAGCGGTGGGTCCGCCGCTGCGGTCGCATCCGGCATGGTCGCCATCGGCCACGCCAATGACGGTGGCGGCTCGATTCGCGTCCCGGCAAGTTGCTGCGGCGTGGTCGGGCTCAAACCGACTCGGGGCCGCAATTCACTGGCTCCGGATTACGGTGATGTTGCCAGTGGCCTGCTCTGCGAACATGTGCATACCCGCTCGGTACGTGATACCGCAGCAGTACTCGACGCGACCGCGGGTCCAACACTTGGGGACCCCTACTGGCCGGCACCACCGGAACGTTTGTACACAGACGAAGTTGAACGTGAGCCAGGGCGTCTGCGCATCGCGCTCAGCACCCGGCCACTCACCGGTGTGAGCGCCCATGATCACTGTATCGCCGCCGGGGAGTCCGTAGCCCGACTGTGCGAGAGCCTGGGCCATGAGGTATTCGAAGCCGCGCCCGAGGTTGATAGTGAGCGGTTGTTCAAGGCCTTCGGCATCCGCTGGATCGGCTTTCTCACCTGGGCGGTGAAGGACTGGGCTCGCCGCCTTGGCCGCGAACCGAGTGAAGATCTACTAGAGCCTGCCACCTGGCGCATGTATGCCAACGGGCTGCGACAGACCAGCGCCGATTACCTGCTCGCTGTACAGGATCTGCAGCGCATCAGTCGAGATGTCGCCGGGTTTTTTGAACACATCGATGTCTGGCTGACCCCAACCCTCGCCCAACCGCCGGTCCCGTTGGGTTATTTTGACTACGCACCGGATCGGCGTGCGACGCACCTCGAGCGACTTGGCGAGTACACCGGGTTCACCCTGATAGCCAATACGACGGGGCAACCTGCCATCTCTTTGCCACTGCACTGGACCGACAGCGGCCTGCCCATCGGGGTGCAGTTCACGGGCCGTTACGGCGATGAGGCTACCCTGCTCCGCCTCGCCGGCCAGCTTGAGCGCGCGCAACCCTGGGCGGGGCGTCGGCCGCCAGACCCGGGCCAGGCGACATGAGCAACAATGGGCCTGGGATTGATTGCTCACGACAGCAAGACAAACCGGTTGTTTGCATACTACTGCCCGCGGCATCTAGGATCAGTTCATGGACTTTAGGTTAACTGATAATCAGCGTTCCATAGACGAAGCGGTTCGTCAGGTATGTGCACGCTTTGATGATACGTACTGGCTGGAGCACGACCGCAGCGGCGAATTCCCTGTTGAGTTCCGGCAAGCGATGGTTGAAGGGGGCTGGCTGGGAATCGCGATGCCTGAGCAATACGGGGGTGCCGGACTTGGTATTACCGAAGCCGCTGTTCTGATGCATGCGGTCGCGAATTCCGGTGGCGCGATGAGTGCGGCCTCGACCTTTCACATCAATATCTTTGGCCCTCACCCCATTGTGGTTTTTGGCAACGATGAGCAGCGCCTGCGCTGGTTACCACCGCTCATCGAAGGACGGGAGACTGCCTGTTTCGCTGTGACCGAACCGGATGCCGGGCTGGATACGGGCAACCTGCGTACCGAGGCCCGGCTCGAGGGTAATCACTATGTAGTACAAGGCCGCAAGGTCTGGACCTCAACAGCTCAAGTCGCGGACAAGCTAATGCTGCTGGCGCGCACTGCCCCACGCACCTCCGAAGCATCCTCTGTCGATGGGCTGACGCTGTTCTATACCGATCTTGACCGGGAGCACATCCAGGTGCGTGAAATTGACAAGATGGGACGCAAGGCCGTGGATTCCAACGAGCTTTTTATTGACGACCTGATTGTACCGGTTGAAGATCGTATCGGCGAGGAAGGCAAGGGCTTTCGTTACCTTCTGGACGGCCTCAACCCGGAGCGGATCCTGATTGCGGCCGAGGCAATCGGAATCGGGCGCAATGCGTTGGATCGCGCCAAGCGTTACGCCAAAGAACGGGTGGTGTTTGGTCGCCCGATCGGGCAGAACCAGGCTATCCAACACCCCCTGGCTCGATCCTGGGTTGAGCTTGAGGCCGCCTGGCTGCTGGTATTGCGTGCGGCCTGGGCCTATGACCAGGGACTGGCGTGTGGTGCCGACGCAAATGCCGCGAAATACTTCGCGGCAGAAACTGCCTATCAGGCCTGCGAGCGGGCACTGTTGACTCATGGTGGCATGGGCTACGCCCGCGAGTTCCAGGTTGAACGATTACTGCGCGAGGTACTGATCCCACGGATTGCACCCGTGAGCCAGGAGCTGGTACTTTGTTACCTGGCGGAGCATGTACTCGAATTACCGCGCTCTTACTGACAGGAAAATGGCGCTACAAATCAGACACCCGGCGCGGCCAACCCACTGCGCCGCAGACGGACTCCCTGACAACACCGCCTCATGCCTGTAACTGAGTCAACCCCTGCTGATCTGTGGGCCGTGGTACCGGTCAAGAATATTGAGCACGTGAAAACCCGCCTTGCCGGGGTGCTCTCCTCGAGCGAAAGACAACAGTTGTTCCATGCCATGCTTGAAGATGTACTACAGACGCTGTCATGTTGCCCCCAGTTGTCGGGTGTACTGGTAGTCACCCGTGATCCGAAAGCCAAATCGATCGCGCGCTCTTATGGCACGCAGATTCTGGTCGAAAAAGAGAATCTGGGACACACGGCAGCCAGCACACTCGGCGCGCGCACCCTCGCACGCGAGAAAAGAACCGGTATGCTGCAGGTGCCTGCCGATATTCCACTGCTGACGCCGGCCGACATCCGCGCCCTGATCGAAGCACACGGGCCGGCGCCGGCGGTTACCCTGGCACCTTCGCGCGATAAGAAGGGCTCAAACGCCGTGGTCTGTACACCGGCTGATGTGTTACCGCTGCGTTTTGGCGATTACAGTTTCCCGCCGCACATCGCGGCGAGTCGTGCGCTGGGGATCGAGCCCACTATCGTCGACCGACCGGGGCTGGCACTGGATATCGACACCCCTGCTGATCTGGCCGTACTGCTAGAGCAGCCATCAGCAACTCGGTCCTACGAATATCTCATGGCCAGCGGCATCCACCAGCGCCTACACAACCAGGTGCTGGTTTAGGGGTGATACTGCCTTTGTAGGTGATAACTTAAGAAGTAAGGGCCAAACGGCTTATCTGATGAAGGACTGCATCGCTTTACGACAACTATCGCGCAGTTGAGGATCACTGAGGTCTTGTCGCGCCGGGGCGACAAAATCAGGATTAACCGAGAGCGTTTCCAGGGCCGGGCGATCGCCCCGGTAGATGAGACCCAATGGCAAACGTCCTTGCGTTCTCAATTCGACCATGCGCTTAAAAACACCCGCGCGGTCGCTCGAATCATAGTCCTTGTCATTATCGATATCGTATACGCTGGTCCGCCAGGCCCGATAGGTGTCGTTATAGGTGACACACGGCGACAACACCTCAAGGTAGGCCATACCATGGCCTGCGGCGGAATGACCAATCGCGGCAAGCATAAGCTGCAACAGCTGTGCGGGCTGGCCACTGTAACCGCGGGCCAGAAAGGTTGAGCCGGGAATACTCAGGCCGAGCAGAATCGGGTCGAGGTCTTCTTCGGTGTTCTCCTGGTAGCCGATTGCACTCGTTGGTGAGGCCTGCCCTTTGGTCAGTCCATAGGTACCGTTGTTCATAACGACGTAAGTCACGCCGGGATTGCGTTTGAACGAGTGTACGAGGTGTCCCCCCCCGATCGCGTAGCCGTCACCGTCGCCACCGACAGCCACCACGGTGAGCTCGGGATTGGCCAGTTTGGCGCCGATGGCGGTTGGCAGAACCCGACCATGAAGCGCGTGATAACCATAACAGGACAGATAATTCTGCAACGACCCGGAGCAGCCGATCCCAGCAAGGACCATGCGTTCATGTGCCGGCACCCCCAGTTCGCTTAAAGCGCTGACCAAGGCTTCCAGCACACCGAAATCACCACAGCCAGCGCACCAGATTGGCCGTGGCGGTGAAAAAGTCCTGGTCATGCGACTTTATCCTCCCTCAAGCGCATACGATCTTTTATCTCCCGGGCCAGGCTGGCGGCCCGTAGGGGTATACCATCATAGGCGAGTATGCTGCAGATGTGGGCCTGTTCTCCTCCCTGCGCGACGATCAGCCTGGCCAGTTGCCCGGTCGCGTTGTACTCAACCACAAACACATGTTGACAGCGCTGGGTAAAGGCTGCCGTTTCCTCCAGCATCGGCCATAGTGTTCGCAGTTGGTGATACTGTGTCACCACTCCGTCGGCCGCCAGAATATCCATCGCTTCAAGGATTACGCCGTAGGTCATCCCGACCCCAATCAAGCCAATCTCGGCTGTCGCGTTACCATGGGTAACCGCTTGAGGCAAGTCAGGGCGCATCGTCTCAATTTTTTGTTGGCGCTTTTGCACCATGCGAATACGGTTATCCGGATCCGTGGAGACAAGGCCAAACGGGTCGTGCTCATTGCCCGTAACCAGCGACATCCCACCAGCCGTACCAGGTGCGGCAAAAGCAGACACACCGTCTTCACTGAAAGCGTAGCGCTGGTAGACGTCCATCTGGGCCAGCGTTGCCGCATTCAGTTTTTTGCCACGATCTACGACCACTTGGCCGTGTTCAATCGGATCGATTGTCGCAAGGTTCTGGGATAGCCCCTGATCCAGAGCTACGAAGACCGGAAGTTGGTATCGCTCGGCCAGATTGCAGGCTGCGACGGTCAAGTGAAAACACTCCGCCGGTGTACCTGGCGCAAGAACGACCCGGGGGAAATCACCTTGGCCGCCGTGGGCCATCATCATGATGTCACTCTGTTCGGGCTTGGTTGGCATTCCCGTACTCGGGCCTGCACGCTGGGAATCAACTAGCACCAGTGGGATCTCGGCCATGCCTGACTGCCCGATAGCTTCCTGCATCAGGGCGAGACCCGGCCCGGAGGTCGCAACCATCGCCCGAGTGCCGGTGAGCGCAGCGCCGATAGCCATGTTAGCCGCCGACAGTTCGTCTTCAGCCTGCTGAACCACGCCACCAAAACTGGGAAGCCACTTCACCAGCCACTCCATGATCTCGGTTGCTGGCGTAATGGGATAGCCGGCAAAAAAACGTCCCCCGGCAACGGCAAAACCGAAGGCCACCGCCTCGTTTCCGGTAATCAGCATCTGTGGGCCGCAATCCGCGCTGACGATCCTATACAACCCCTGGTCGGCGGTCAGCCCGGCCTGGTCGGCAAGTTCATGGCCCACTGCCAGTGCCTCAAGGTTGTATTGCAGTGCTTGGGCGCCGCGTGGTGCAAAACGCTTCTCAAAAGAACCTCGCACCTCGTTGTCGCCAAGACCGATCAGGCGCCCGATGACGGCCGAGGAGATACTGTTCTTGTACAGATCGCGTCGAAAATGCCGTACTGCGTGGCGGCTGAACGGGATGCCTATAACCTGTGCACCACCTGGAATACCGCTGTCTGGCGGCAAACTACCGCCAGAATTGTCGTAAATCACGATGCCGTTCTGATTGAGACGGTGAACGTGCTTGGCGACCGCCAATGCGTCAAACGCAAGCAGCAGGTCAACTTCACTACCTGTGCAGAGGCGCTCCCTGCTTGAAACCCGTAACGTGGCCGCGACGATACCACCCTTGATACGCGACAGTACATTGCGCTCTGTGTAAGCTCGCAGGCCTGCCGAACGTAACACGTCGGCAAGAATACTGATGACGGTCAGGGAACCATCGCCGCCCTGCCCCAGGACGATGACATTGAGGTCATCAAGATGCGGTTTCGAATCACTCATTGAGCGCTATCCCCGCTTGTCGGCTTGGCCTTTTTCTTTTTTGGCGGTGGCGGTGGCAGTGGCCGCCAGTCTTTCACCGAATTGCCCTCCTCCCAGCCCCGGTAGTAGTGCTTGGGGTCGAGATTTCCGATCGCTTCACGCTCAAGGTGAGTCGGCATAAGAGCGGGTAAGGGACGGTTGCGCTTGTACTTGGATAGTCGAGCCAGGATTTCTTTGGCCTTGGGCTCCTCGTCAAGTTCCTTGGTTTCTACCCAGCCAGCCTCGAGTAGCGCCTGCCAGGCTCTGTGCCCGGTCACAGTCCGGATCACGGTAAAAGTCCAGCCGTTGAGCCCGATGCCACCCAAGCCAATATCCGCATTATCTGCAGCGTAATCCATACAATAAAGACAAGCAGGTCGAGCAAACTTCCCAAAAGCTTTCAGCGAGCGGGTTTCTTCTCGGCCATCACGCAACTTGATTTCCAGACGTCCCTTGATATTGATATTTGTGATATCACGTTTTGCCACCTGTAGATCCTCGGCCAGCCAGTCTATGCCCTGCTCAGTAAAGGCCTCGGAGCAGAACAGGCCAATCACCAATCCAATATTCTCCCGATACCACTCAGCCACATCCAGGCGAATACTCGAGAATTGCTGCTGACGGACTCCATCGACCTGACAGGGGACGCCCACCACAGCCAACGGGCTGATGTTTTTTTTCATCGCCTCCACTAGGGTCAAAGTATTCGGCTGGTAGGTATAACGCGAGCGGGCACTGATCAATACCTCTTCAGGCGTCGTCGCCAGCCGAGCGTAACCCATCTGCGGGTTGTCTGGATCTTCGTTGCCGACCACCATCCCCTTTATTGTCCCGGTCTGCATGCCGTGAATTCCCAGTGCCGAGCAGATACCGCCATCCTGTGCCTTATCGAGGATGAATTCCCGGGTTGTCCGTGCAAGCACGCCATAAGCGTAAGGGCCAAAGCCCTCATCGCTGATCGGCTCCTGTAACTCGATCTGTCGGGGCAGGTCCTGGTCGGTTGGGCGTAGCACTGGGCAGACGTCGACGCATAACTCGCAGAAAACACAAGCATTGTTCCTGGAGTCTTTTGGCTTTTCGTCCTGATAATCAAAAACATCAACCGGGCAGATGGTGAGGCAGGCGGCACAACCGATGCATTTCCCAGAATTAACGACCTCCTCCATGAGGAAATCTACCGCCTTAAACCCCCCCCGGTTGTACTCGGACCGCCAGGCCCAGGCCCACTCGTTAGGGTTGGCAGCTTCCTCAAGCAACTTACGATAGCGTTGTTGTACTTCTTCAGTTAATTCTTGCGACATGATCAAATCTGGCAACGGATACAAATCTGCTCGGAGCAATTACTGAGTGAACAATAACAGATTTCGATTTACTAACCGTATGCGGGTATTTACTGTGATGAAACACCCAGGCAATAAGATCAACGGTGGCTCAAACGAAATCGTGGCCATGTCAGGTTAAGATCTTGGCTCCTGACAGCATCTTCCCAAATGCTGGCGTACTGGCTTTGCCACGCACAACTACACCAACTACCGAAAGGTATTTTTTCGTTCTTGCCACAAGGCTCTTTTTCGGTGTAACTTTCGCGTCGAACACCGGGCACAAACCACCCACTTCAGCTCTGCGCATCCAGACACCATGCAAGATACGATCGAGGCACTTCTCACCCAAGCGGTTGCCGGGGAACCGATTGCCGCCGCCGACGCACCGGCTCTAGTGCAATGTCGCGATCTGGAGGGGCTCCTGCAGGCAGCAAGATTGCGACGTGATCTTAAGCACGGAACTGTCGTAAGCTACTCACCAAAAGTTTTTATTCCCCTGACCAAGTTGTGTCGAAATGTCTGCCACTACTGTACATTCGCCAGTCCCGCTGCGTCGAGTGGGCAGGCTTATCTAAGCGTCGAACAGGCAATTGATATCGCTCGTGCGGGCGCAGATGCCGGCTGTCATGAGGCTCTGTTTACCCTTGGAGATCAACCTGAACTGCGCTATCGGGCCGCCCGTGATGCGCTCCAGGCCCTGGGGCATAACTCCAGCATCGACTACCTGATCGAAGTTGCCCAGCGGGTCAGCGATGCTACTGGGCTGTTGCCGCACGTCAACCCCGGCATCATGACGGCGGCTGATCTGGCGCGGTTGCGCACTGTTTCCGTCTCAGCCGGGCTGATGCTCGAGTCAAGCGCCGACCGCCTGAGTGAGCGTGGTGGGGCACATCACGGCTGCCCTGACAAACAACCAAAACATCGGCTTGAGTCGATCCTACAGGCCGGCAGGCAGCGGATTCCATTTACCAGCGGCATCCTGGTTGGTATTGGCGAGACCCGGCTGGAACGGATTGAATCGATTCTCGCTCTTCGAGTGCTACATAGCCGCTACGGTCACCTACAGGAGATTATTGTTCAGAACTTCATGCCCAAGGTCGGCACTGCAATGGCCCGGGCCAAAGCACCAACATATCAGGAGCATCAATGGACGATCGCTGTAGCCCGCCTGCTGCTACCCCCTGAAATCAGCATCCAGGCACCTCCGAATCTGAGTCCGGGAGCGCTTGATCAACTGCTCACAGCAGGCATCAATGACTGGGGTGGTGTCTCTCCTGTTACGCCGGATCATGTCAACCCGGAACTGCCCTGGCCACAACTCGATACCCTGCGCCAGGCTACCGAACATGCCGGTAAAGAACTGGTGGCGCGGTTACCGGTCTACCCACACTTCCTAGCCAACTCCCGGCGCTGGCTTGCGCCCGAGATGCGGGCGGCGGTACTGGCACACTGTGACGGCAGCGGCTATGCCCGTGAACAGAGTTGGACTGCCGGTATCGACAGTCCATGCCAGGCACCGGGAACTGATCGGCCTGACTCGAGGCCGATACTGTCATTATCGAAAGATCATTACCACACCGCAAATTTCATGGATCTGCTTGAGCGCGCGCAAAACGGCGAGTTGCTGAACGAATCACAAATCAGCCGACTATTCTCTGCCCGCGGCCGTGAAGTCGAAATGATCGTAGCGACCGCAGACCGTATGCGCGAGGCGATTAACGGCGATATCGTCAGTTATGTCATCAACCGAAACATCAACTACACCAATATCTGTTCTTTCTCCTGCCGCTTCTGTGCTTTTTCCAAGCGTACCCGCCGCACCATTAATACCGACGCCCCCTATGTACTGGACACGGCAGAAATAGCCCGCCGCACTGAACAGGCTTGGCATCGCGGAGCGACCGAAATCTGTCTGCAGGGTGGAATTCACCCCGCCTATAGCGGTGAGACCTACCTTGAAATCTGTCGCGCGGCAAAATCCGCTGTCAATGAGATGCATATCCACGCATTCTCACCCCTAGAGGTCTGGCATGGGGCAACCACGCTGGGCGTATCACTGAAAACATTTCTTTTGCGTCTCAAGGAAGCTGGCCTTGGCTCGCTGCCCGGCACCGCCGCAGAAATCCTTGATGATGAGATCCGTACGATAATCTGTGCGGACAAGATCTCTACCGAGCAGTGGCTGGAGGTGATGCGTACAGCACACAGCATCGGACTGCCCAGTACCGCGACAATCATGTTCGGCCACATTGATGGGCCAACCCACTGGGCCCGACACCTCAGCCGGGTACGTGCACTGCAGATCGAAACCGGTGGATTTACGGAGTTTGTTCCCCTGCCCTTTGTTCACATGGAAGCACCTTTGTATCGTAAAGGCTGGGCACGGCCGGGACCAACTTTCCGTGAAGCAATACTGGGCCACGCGGTGGCCCGCTTGGTTCTGCACCCACACATTACCAACATCCAGACCTCGTGGGTAAAAATGGGGCCAACGGGGGCCAGCGCCTGTCTTGCAGCCGGGGCCAATGATATCGGCGGAACCCTGATGAACGAATCGATTACCCGTGCAGCCGGGGCCACCAGCGGCCAAGAACTGTCGCCGGAAATGATGGAGGCCATGATTCGTAAAGCGGGGCGCACACCCCGGCAACGTTCAACACTCTACGCGGCCCCTCCCCGAAGAAAGATTGAACACCCATTTAATAGTTCAGCACAGCAACTGAATATCGACTCCTGCTTGCCGCAACAACCTGACGAACAGGCTGAGGCCACCCGAGCCAGGCCGACTCAGTGACAGCCAGCGAGTCGGTCGTCACTCTGACCGCCCTCAGTGGAATCCCACGGGTACAACCAGGGGATGATCTGGCGGTATTGTTAGGCGATGCGCTGGATTACAACAAGCTGACGCTGTGCGATCAGGATATTCTTGTAGTCAGTCATAAGATCGTATCCAAGGCAGAGGGTCGTTATGTCTCCCTCAACCGGGTAACCCCTTCTGCCCAAGCACAACGGCTGGCGCTGGAGACCGAGAAAGACCCAGCGCTGGTCGAGCTGATCCTGTCTGAATCACGCGCAATCCTGCGTCAGCGCCCCGGCCTTATCATCGCCGAACACCGCCTCGGCATGGTCATGGCCAATGCCGGTATCGATCAGTCGAATGTTGACGATGATGGTGCCGGACCAAGGGTGCTGCTGTTACCGCAGGATCCCGATGGCAGCAGTGCAACACTGCGCCAAGCATTGCATCAGCGTTTGGGTATCGACCTGGGTATCATTATCGCTGACAGTGCCGGGCGTGCTTGGCGCCATGGCGTGATCGGTATGGCGCTCGGGGTGGCTGGGCTACCCGCGCTGGTTGATCTTCGTGGCAAACCTGATCTTCAGGGGCGACCTCTGGCAGTCAGCCATACCGGCTTCGCTGACCAGATTGCCTCGGCTGCGGAACTTCTCATGGGTGAAGCCGCAGAAGGCCGACCCGTGGTGGTTATCCATGGCCTGTCCTGGCAGGAGCAGGCCAATCCGGCCAGCGATCTGATCCGTACGGACGCCGAGGACCTATTCCGCTAAAGCCTATGATCGAGATACTGACATTGTCCGGAGGTATTGGTGGCGCCAAACTCGTGCTCGGACTTGATCGAATCTTATCACCCGGTACGCTGGCAACGGTATGCAATACCGGAGATGACTTCGAGCATCTGGGCTTATCTATCTCACCTGATATCGATACGGTGACCTACACTCTTGCCAGTATCGCCAATACGAAAACCGGCTGGGGCAGAGCCAACGAGACCTGGACTTTCATGGCCGCGCTGGCCGATCTCGGTGGTGAGACCTGGTTCCAACTTGGCGATGCGGATCTTGCGCTTCACGTTGAGCGAACTCGCCAACTGGCGTTGGGCGAGAGCCTCTCAGGCATTACTGACATAATCCGCCGGCGTCTGATGATAAGCTCAGAGATCATCCCGATGTCCGACCAGCCGGTGCGTACGCGTGTTAAGACCCGCGACGGTATCCTGCCTTTTCAGCACTATTTCGTGAAACACCGCTGCTGCCCGGCGGTCAACGGCTTTGAGTTCGACGGTATCGACTTGGCACAGCCGGCACCCAGGTTTTCCGAATTGCTCACTGGTGACAAGCTCAAGGCGATTATTATCTGCCCATCCAATCCGTTCATCAGCATCGACCCAATCCTCGCCCTGCCGGGTGTTTGCCAAGCGCTGCGCGACAACGGCGCACCAGTTGTGGCTATTTCCCCAATCATCAATGGTCAGGCAATAAAGGGGCCGACTGCAAAAATGATGGCCGAGCTCGGCCTACCGGTGGATTCCGCCGGTATTGCAATGCATTACGGTAATTTAATTGACGCACTTGTTGTTGATCACAGTGATAGCGCCCGATTGCCAGATACCGGGCCGCGAATTTTTCGTGCAGCGACCCTGATGCACTCCGAAGCTGACAAACGGGCTCTCGCCGGGGAGGTTTTGAGTATTGCCAAATCGTTAGGCACGAATTGCTGAGAAACCCGTAGAAAATAACCGAGGCTGCAACTGGGCCGCTCGACACGACTTGAGTTTCCACATATATTGTCGCCCGCGAATATCAGCAAGGTGCTTACCGCTTTGAAGTCGATAGTGTCCGGGCCAATAATGATTTTGGATACCCCCGATCGCCCTTTCGGACTCAGGAGTTACCGAGCCCAAATGAATTCATTGACCAAACCCGCAACAGGTTAACGATATGCCGAACATTTCAGATATCAGCGTGATGTTGTTCCCATGGGGTGCCCAGAAAACTTCTGTTAATGAGATCGTCGAGATTGCCAAGTTGGCTGAAGACATTGGGTTTTATTCGGCGACCATGCCCACGCACATGACCATGGCGCCAGGTTGGCTGTTCGAGACTTTTCCTAATCAGGACGTACTTGATGCACTAGCACTAGCGCCGGTAATTGCCGCTGCTACATCACGGATTAAGATCGGTTTCAATTCAATACTCCCACCGTTACTGCCGCCTTACCAGTGGGCCAAATACCTGGCAACACTGGATGTCATCTCTGATGGGCGGTTGATTGCAGGAATGGCCATGGGATGGTGGGAGGAGGATTTCACTTCCGTAGGGGTGGATCGAAAAATGCGCGGCAAGCAGTTTGATGAGCAGTTGGAAGTCATTACTCGCTTATGGCAAGAAGACCGGGTCAACTTTGCAGGCGACCACTACCAGCTGGCTGATATCCCGCTTGAACCCAAACCAATACAAAAACCCTACCCTCCTATCTGGATTGGTGGTGGGGTCAAGTCAATCTGGCGTGCTGCACGCTATGGTGAGTGTATCCTGGCATTCTGGCTGAATGAGGACGAAGTCAGGGACCAGTGGGTTCCAAAACTCAAAGAGGAGGGGGCCAAGTATGGCACCGATCCGAAGCTAGCCAGCTTTACCTTCGCTTATGTCGCCGACAGCCAGAGTGACCTGGAAGCATACGCGCCAAAATTGAAAACGGCTGTAGCGTTTAATCAACCCGATATCGATCCTCGCCGAGTAACCATTGCGGGATCACCCGAAGCCTGTGCTGAACAAATCCGGTTGCTGCATGCAGCAGGCATCTGGCACTTCGTAGTTGAATTTCAGTTCCATGGGTTGGAGACCCCGAGTTTTGCCATGAAACAGATGGAAAAATTCGCTAAAGAGGTCGCGCCACTGCTCTGACCTGAAATAGCTGTACCGCGTACCGGATACCACTGCTACAGCTGATGTCCGCAGTGCTGTTGTGGCTAACAGAGCACCTTCGTCGCCATCGAAACCGTTCTTAACCGGCGCGTAGCGGGCGAGCGTCAGTCCCAGCGGTCATCGCACACCCGGACCATACCGTCTTCGATGCGCACTGGGAAAATGTGCAGCGACTCATAGGCGGGTGGCGACAGGACCTCGCCTGTTCGCAGGCAGAAACGTGCGCCATGGCGGGGACATTCTATCGCCCCCTCCACGATACAACCCTCGGATATCTCACCACCATCGTGCGTGCACAGGTCTTCAATGGCCACGATATCATCCCCGACGCGTGCCAGTACCACCGTCCCGTCATCGAGGTCGACTACCAGCGGCGTGTCTGCCAGAACCTCGTCCGCCCGTGCCACACTGACCCACTCTCCCACTTAGAATAATCCCAGTTCGAGGCGAGCCGCCTCGCTCATGACCTCGGGACCCCATGGCGGATCCCAAACCAGATCAACGACTACGGTCGCAACGCCATCCACGCCGCGGGCCGCGTTCTCAACTTCACCGGGAAGCGAACCCGCCACGGGACACATGGGTGAGGTCAGAGTCATGTCGATGGCAACGTGGTTTTCGGTATTGATATCGATCCGGTAGATCAGCCCCAGGTCATAAATGTTCAAGGGAATCTCAGGGTCGTAGACTCCGCGTACACCACTGATCACGCGCTCCAACAGCGTTTCATCTGCCGCCGCTGAGTGCAGATTAACCGAAGGGGGATTGTCCCCGACGGGCCGCGTGGCTGAGCTATCAGAATTAGCGGCCCGCTCGGCAATATCCACCGATAGTTCGGCTGATTCTTGTGCTTCTGTCGTATCTTTCATTGTCTTTGTGTCGCGCCGATTATCGGTATCCTTTTACTCCGTTGTGACCTGTTCGCCGTGGCTGTGCAATGCCGATTGCATCGTATGCCAGGCAAGCGTCGCGCACTTGACCCGGGCCGGGTAATCCCGCACCCCACTCAAGACTTCGAGCTTGGATAAATCCAACCCGGCCGTCTGTGCTGGCGTCTCACCGGTCGCCATCGCATGAAAAGCCCTGAAGTAACTATCCGCCTGCTCCAAAGAGAGCCCCTTCAGAGTTTCTGTCATGATCGATGCCGATGCCGTCGAGATCGCACAGCCACGGCCCTCAAAATGCACAGCCGTGATCCGTTCGTTCTCATCCAGCGACAGGTACACGGCCAGTTCATCACCACACAGAGGGTTTACGCCCTGCGCCTGGTGCGTCGGCTGATCCAACTTTCCGAAATTACGCGGATTGCGGTTGTGATCAAAGATCACTTCCTGATAGAGGTCTCGTAAATCGCTCATCGGGCGAACAAAGCCTGTGCTTGGTCAATAGCGCAGAACAGCGCATCGATATCCTCCATCGTATTGTACAGGCCGAAAGAGGCACGGGCGGTTGCTGGCACATTGAAAAACTGCATCACCGGCATGGCACAATGATGACCGGTGCGAATCGCCACCCCGGCAGAATCCAGAATCGTACCCACATCGTGTGGGTGGATTCCATCGAGCTCGAACGACAGGATGGCTGCCTTGTCCGAGGCGGTGCCGATAATCCGCATGCCGGGCTGGGCCTGTGCCTTGTCCGTTGCCCGGATCAGTAGCATGTGTTCGTGGGCCGCAATGGCATCCAGGCCAATCTGGCCCAGGTAATCGATGGCAGCGGCCAAGCCCACTGCGCCGGCGATGTGGGGAGTACCGGCCTCAAACTTGTAAGGCAATGTATTCCAGGTCGAACCCTCGAAACTGACCGTGCGGATCATATCGCCGCCACCCTGCCAGGGCGGCATGCTCTCAAGCAACGCCTCGCGACCATACAGCACGCCGATCCCGGTTGGCCCATAGAGTTTGTGTCCGGAAAAAGCAAAAAAATCGCATTCCAGCGCCTGGACATCGACCGGTCCATGCGCTACCGACTGGGCGCCATCTACCACGACCACAGCACCGACCGCGTGTGCACGCTGGATCAACTCGCGAACCGGGTTGATGGTGCCTAAGGCATTGGAGACATGGGTCAGCGCGACGATGCGGGTATTTTCACAGAGCAACGCGGTGAAATCAGTCTCCAGCAACTCGCCATCCAGATTCATGGGTGCGACTTTGAGCGTTGCACCGGTTTGCTCACAAAGCAGCTGCCAGGGCACGATATTGGCATGGTGTTCCATCGCGCTCACCAGAATCTCATCGGTATTTTTCAGCACCGATCTTCCATAACTCTGGGCGACTAGATTGATCGCCTCGGTGGTGCCGCGGGTGAAAATCACCTCGGCACAGGAGGTGGCATTGATCAAAGATCGGACCTGCTCTCGGGCATGGTCAAAACGATCGCTGGCACGCTGGCTCAACTGGTGCACACCGCGATGTACATTGGCATTATCGCGGCGATAAAAATCTGTCACGGCATCAATTACCGCTCGGGGTTTCTGCGTGGTCGCGCCATTATCCAGGTAAACCAGCGGGTGACCATTTACCGGTTGGTCCAGTGCCGGAAAGTCGGCACGTAATGCCCATGGATCCAGCACCGGCGCTGACTCAGAGACCGTAGCGACACTCATCATGATTCAGAATCTCTCAACTCACCAAGAGACAGGTGTTCGGCTGACTGGGATTCGAGGTAAGTACGCAGAGCTGGCGGTTCTACCCGATCAAGCACATCGGCAGCAAAAGCCTGGGTCAGCATACGCCGGGCAGTTTCGCGGCCGATGCCACGGGAGACAAGATAAAACACCGCGGTCTCATCCAGTTGTCCGACTGTCGCCCCGTGGGCGCACTTGACGTCATCGGCATAAATCTCAAGTTGTGGTTTAGTATCTACCTCGGCATCTGCTGAGAGCAACAGGTTCTGATTGCTCTGCATTGAATCGGTTTTTTGTGCCCCGGGCTGCACCACGATCCGGCCATGGAACACCGCACGCGCTCGGTCACCCAGCACGCCCTTGTATTGCTCTTGGCTGGTGCAATGCGGCGCGTTGTGCACAATATGGGTGTGGTTGTCTACGTGGCGGCGACCGAAAGCCAGATACAAGCCATCCAGGCTGACAGTCGCACCCTCCTTGTCCAGGCTGATCCTGGCATCATTGCGCACCAGTGAGCCTCCGGTTGTCACAGTGGTGGCCTTGAGTTGCGCCGAACGCCCCAGCTTCCCAAACACACCGCCGACATGAAAACTGCGTTCACTGGTCTGCTGCAGGCCGTGATAATTCAGGCGGGCGTTTGCGGCAAGAATCAGTTCCGATACCGAATTGGTCAGCGCTCTTTCACCCGACAGCGACACATGTCGTTCGATCACCGTGGCCTTGCTGCCCGCACCTAGCACGATCAGGTTACGCGGCAAACTGAGGTACCCTTCGCCACTGCAACCCGAAACGAACAACAGTTCTATAGGTTTTTCGATGAGCGTGCCAGCAGCGATTTCGACAAACGCGCCATCGCCAACAAAGGCCGAATTCATGGCCGCAAAACCATGCGGAATCGGCCCCAGGGCACTGCCCAGCTTAGCCGCTAAAGGCTCCGGATCATGCGCCAACGCCGCGCCAAGACCCAGGATTTTGACACCATCAGGCAGGTCACTGACCTGAGAGCATTGCGGCACCCAGAATCCGTCGGCAAATACCAGTCGCCAGGCATCGAGCCCATCTATCAGGGTCTGGCTGATGAAATCGGCCGGGCACGGCGCACCCGATGTGGCGGGGGTAAACGTCGAACGGGTAATTGGCCGAATGGAGGTGTATTTCCAGTCCTCGTCCCGCTGGCTGGGCAGGCCGTGGCGGGAAAGTGCCTCTAATGCCTGTGCCCGGCTGGCATCCAGCAACGGTGTTCCGAACGCAGGCAGTGTCGAAACTTGCTCGCGCTGGGCGGCCACATAGACAGCAGCGTTAGCAGCACCGGTATTCACGCTGTTGGGGCCGCACCACTACCCGCTGATTCTATCCAGCCGTAGCCGTGCGCTTCGAGTTCTTGCGCCAACTGCTTTTCTCCCGAGCGAACGATACGGCCACCGGCCAAAACATGTACCCGGTCGGGCACAATGTAATCAAGCAGTCGCTGGTAATGCGTAACCAGGATCACTGATCGATCAGCGGTACGCAATGCATTAACACCCCCAGCCACGATCTTCAGCGCATCGATATCCAGTCCAGAATCCGTTTCGTCAAGCACAGCGAGACGGGGCTCCAGCATTGCCATCTGGAAAATCTCATTGCGCTTTTTTTCACCGCCGGAAAAACCTTCGTTTACCGAACGATAGAGAAACTCTTCTTTCATCTGCACCAGTTGGAGTTTCTCGCGTACCAGTTTCAGAAAATCCATCGCGTCTAGTTCTGTTTCGCCGCGATGTTTGCGCGCCGCATTCAACGCCTCCTTAAGCAGGTAGACATTGGCGACACCAGGGATCTCTACCGGGTACTGAAACGCAAGAAAAACACCTTCTCGGGCGCGCTTCTCCGGGGCCAATGCCAACAGATCCTGACCAAGAAAGTCCACGGTACCGCCAGTTACGTCGTAACCGTCACGACCTGCTATCACATTGGCCAGGGTGCTCTTTCCGGAGCCGTTGGGGCCCATGATGGCGTGCACCTCACCAGGCCCCACCTCCAGATCCAGGCCCTTGAGTATGGCTTTGCCGTCAACCGAAGCGGCCAATTTACTTATCTTCAACATATCGTTGTCATTTTCTCCACGTATCGAATTCAGGGAATGATGCGCACAAAGTCATGGCCGTCAGACCGGCCACAAGCGATCAGCCCACGGCGCCTTCCAGGCTGATGCCGAGCAATTTCTGGGCCTCGACTGCAAATTCCATTGGCAACTCGCGAAATACTTCTTTGCAAAAGCCATTCACAATCATGGATACCGCGTCTTCTTCAGAAAGTCCGCGCTGACGACAGTAGAACAACTGGTCCTCTCCAATCTTGGAAGTCGTGGCTTCGTGCTCGACAATCGCCGTGGGATTTTTTACTTCCAGATAAGGGAAAGTATGCGCGCCACAGCGATCCCCCATCAACAGAGAATCACACTGTGAGTAGTTACGCGCGTTCTGCGCTCCCTTGAGCACTTTGACCAGACCACGATAGGCGTTCTGCCCACGACCCGCAGAGATGCCTTTTGAGATAATGGTGCTGGAGGTGTTCCGGCCAATGTGAATCATCTTCGTACCGGTATCCGCCTGCTGACAGTTATTGGTCAGCGCGACAGAATAAAACTCGCCCACGGACGCATCGCCCTCAAGCAGGACGCTTGGATACTTCCAGGTAATAGCCGAGCCGGTTTCAACCTGGGTCCATGAGATCTTGGCATTGTCTCCACGACAGGCGCCCCGTTTAGTGACGAAGTTATAGATCCCACCACGACCTTCCTCGTCACCCGGGTACCAGTTCTGAACCGTGGAATACTTGATCTCAGCATCTTTGAGTGCAACCAGTTCAACCACAGCGGCGTGCAACTGGTTCTCGTCACGCATCGGCGCCGTACATCCCTCAAGGTAACTGACATAGCTGCCCTCATCCGCCACAATCAAAGTACGCTCAAACTGACCGGTGTTCATCGCATTGATTCGAAAGTAAGTCGAGAGTTCCATCGGGCAGCGCACACCTTTGGGTATGTAGACAAAAGACCCTTCGGTAAATACTGCTGAATTCAAAGCCGCATAAAAATTGTCAGCCGGGGGCACCACGGACCCCAAGTACTGACGGACCAACTCCGG
>PVBE010529577.1_pt1 | contig 39020 bp, 40 predicted proteins | sample 1631181 | NCBI WGS metagenome assembly PVBE01 (sample SAMN08397723, study PRJNA350692) | Marine metagenome, whole genome shotgun sequencing project. | isolation source: water | place: Pacific Ocean | collected 2012-04 | reverse complement strand
CTCGACGACGTCGAAGTGCCGTTCGATGCCGACTGGAAAGGGTCGGCGGCTGACGTCGACACCCTGCTCGACAGTTTCGAGGACCTATACACCAAGATGTACGTAAAGGCCACCCGTTACCCCAAAGCAGGCTATGCCATCCTCCAGGTCGCGCTGGTCGCTTCGATCGAGACGCGCAAACCGGAATTTCCGATCCTCGCCGACAAAGGACCAACGCCGCCGGCCTCTGCGTACAAAGACGAGCGTCCGATCTACATCGACGGAGAATGGAATACCGCCCGGATCTACGATATCGACGAAATGGAACCTGGTAACATCATCGATGGTCTCGCCATCCTGGAACACCCGGCCACCACGCTGCTCGTGCCCGCCAACCGGCGCGCGCGGATGGACGAACGTAAGTTCGTCTGGCTAGAGAAAATTTAGAGCACGGAGTCTTGCCATGAGCGCAACCCCCTTAGAAGAATCCGCCGTCCAGATGTCGCTGCGCGCACGCGCGGAGAACTCGAAGCGAATGCTGCAAGCCACCGGACATTACAACGGTGTCGCCGATTTGCAACTAGCCGAGCAGGACGTCATTCGTTATGAACTGCTCTATTCCCGCCTGCAGTCCATCGTGATCGGCTCGCAGCAGGTTGGTTCCAAGGTCGCTTGTTCGCCCGGGACCCGGGAGGTCGGCGAGTCGGTAGTCGGCCTCTACACCCCGGAAGGAGATTCCATCGTCTTTTCCGGCGGCATCATGGTCCATGTACACACCATGAGCCGCTTCATCAAATGGATGCTCGCGCACGACTACGAGATCGACCCGGGCTTCAAGCCGGGCGATATCTTCGAGAACAACGACACTTACATCGGCGGCGTGCATATCCCGGATGTCATGGACGTAACCCCGATTTTCCATGACGAAGAACTCATCGGTTGGGCGGGGATGGTGACCCACGTGCTCGAAGTCGGCGGCATCACCCCTGGGAGCATGCCAGTGTTGTCGTCGGAGCGATTCACCGAGGGCCTCATCATCTGCGCCGAAAGAGTCGGTGAGAACGACCAGATCTACAAACATTATGAGGTCCGCGCAGAGCGCAGCGTGCGCTCGCCTGATCTTTGGATCCTCGACACCAAGGCGCGGGTTACCGGCGCCATGTCGACGCGCGATGAAGTATTGTCGACGATAGAAGAATTCGGTATCGACTATTACAAGCAGGCGACGAACGAATACATCGAGAGCGCGCGCCGCGCCCAGCTGGATCGGGTCAAGACCATGCTGATCCCGGGCACGTACAAAGAAGTCACCACCTGCGACCAGGAGATGGAAGGCGCGCCGGGCCTGTCGCCGCTGGCGGACGGCGACGTGACGATCATCGAACCGCTGGAAATGGTCATCGACGGCGACGGCAAAATGACGATCGATTTCGACGGCTTCGGCTCGTGGCGCTACTGGTCGGGCAACGCGACGCCCGCGGCTCTCGAAGGCGGTTTGTTCGTGTCGCTGTCGCAGGCCTTGAATTTCGACGGCCGCATCAACCATGGGAGCTACCTCGGCTGCGAACTCAAGTTCTCCAAGGGCAGCGTCGTGTGGCCCGATAACAAATATGCGTCGACTTCGCTCGGTTGGAACCTGGTCATGCCGAGTTGGGCCAACTGGTATCGGATGATGGGACGCGCGACGTACATGCGCGGCTTCGTCGAAGAAACATTTCTGTTCGGTGCGCTCACCCCGTGCTATGACGCCGGCGGCATCGATCAATACGGTAATGTCTTCGGCGGCACGAATTTCGAGCTGGCGGCACAAGGATCCGGCGCGCGCGGGATCGGCGACGGCATCGACTTTGGCTACGTGCTGTGGAACCCGGAGTCCGACATGGGCAACGCCGAGATCTGGGAACAACTTTTCCCGCAGCTGTACCTGTCGCGCAAGATCCTGCCGAATGCCCACGGCTTCGGTAAATACCGGGGCGGTAACGGCTGGCAGTCGTGCCTGGTGACCCATAAATCGGACCAACTGGTGCTGACCACCGAACTGTGCACGGCGCGCGCCTTCGACCACCAAGGCTTGTACGGCGGCTACCCCGGCAAAATCCATTACGTATACCTGCTCACGGACACGGACTTGCGAGAACGCGTCGAACAAGGACTGGAACTCCCTACCGGCGAAGGTGACGATCCCACCGATCCGGAGATCACGAAGCTCATCTCCGGCAATCTGACGGTCGCGCACGGCAACATGACCGCGGACAAGCCGATGCAAGACGGGGACGTGTTTCTCATGCAATATCGAGGCATGGGTGGTTTCGGTGATCCGTTGGAGCGCGACGTCGCGCTGATCGAAAAGGATCTCGAAAACGGCATCGTCACGCCTATCATGGTCGAAACGATCTGCGGGGCCGTCGTCGAGCACGATGGGGAGGCCGATCGGTATACGGTAAACCGCGAAAAAACCGCCGAACACCGTACGACGGTGCGCGCTGCCCGCAAAGCTAAAGCAATGCCTGTCAAAGAGTGGATGGCACAGCAAAAAGGCCGTATCGAAAACTACGACCTACCGGACGTCGCGCTCGAAATCTATCGCGATGTGAGCTCGCACTCGCGCAAGTGGATGAAGGAATTCCGCGACTTCTGGGGTGTGGACGAGTCCTTCACCTTCCAGGTCGACGGCATCCGTGACGTCAATCCGATCGCGTTGCGCTCGGGCGAATCACGCGTAGCAGACAACCCGTTGGAGTTTTAAGCATGACCGGACAAATCGTAGAACTCGATGAGGCCACGCTCGGCCAATTGATAGACGGTGAACTGCCGTGGGGTGACGTACATCACGTCCAGTCTTCCTATAAAGATCCCAAGCGCTTCGACACCTACGTCAAAGTGCTGCAGTCAAGAGTCGAATGGGACGACCCGATCGTCCTGCCGCTCGGACCCTATCTGTCGATCGTAAAGAATAAGGACGGCATTTACGCGGTGAAATGCATCTGCGGCCATGAATTCGGCGACTACAAAGACAATTGGAAAGTGAGTGCGCTCATCAATGTTCGCGACAGCGAGGAAAGTATCGCCGAAATCTGGCCGGGACCGCGCGGACCGGACCCCGAAAAGAACGAGATACGGGAATTTTTCTGTCCGGGTTGTAGTCGTCAACTCGAAGTCGACGCGGTACCGCCGGGTTATCCGATCCTGGCGAACTTCACCCCAAATCTCGACGCGTTTTACCGGGACTGGTTGGGTCGCGAACTGCCGTAACGCGGTCCGCTAGTTGACATCCGGCTTAGGCCCGCTTCCTTTCCGGAGGCGGGTTCATTAACCTCTGTGGCCCCGCGATCCCGTATCTGCGATATGGTCGCAGGCTGGTTTCCCACCGTTATGAGAACAACCCATGAGCAGAACAAACCCACTGCCCCGACGCTCCCAGCTTTACCTGAGTCCATATCTGTGCAGCGATAACTGGGATCTCTTCAACCCGCGCGATGACGACATTGTCGTCGCGAGCGCGTTCAAAGCGGGAACGACCTGGATGCAGACAATAGTCGCGAACCTCATCTTTCCCGATGGTGAGTTCCCCGAGCCGGTGATGCACATGTCTCCGTGGATCGACCGCTACCGGAGCGACAACCAGATTGTCAAGGTAATGGCGAACATCGAGCAGCAGACGCACCGCCGCTTTCTGAAGACTCACTTACCGCTCGACGCCTTGCGCTACCTGCCCCAACTGCGATACATCTTCCTGTCGCGCGATGTGCGCGATGCCTTCATGTCCTTGTGGAACCACCACCGCAACTACTCGCAGGAACAACTCGATCGGCTCGATCAGGCAGGCATCGAATTAGGTATCGCGTGGCCGGATATACCGAGCGACATCAATGAATTCTGGCGCCAGTGGCTCACGCGCGCATGGTTTCCGTGGGAAGCGGAAGGATACCCGTATTGGTCCATGTTCCATAACGTCAGGAGTTGGTGGCCATATCGGCTACTGCCGAACATCCTCTTTGTGCATTACAACGATCTGCTGGCCGACACGCCGAGACAGATCCAACGCGTCGCCGAATTTCTTGACATCGGCGTAACACCCGAACTCGTGCAGGAAATCGCGGAGCGCGTATCGCTCGAAGCGATGAGGGAAAACGCCGACAAGGTCATGGGTGACTTCGAAAAGGGGTTCATCGGGGGTGCTGCAGCCTTCCTTAACAAAGGCACGAACGGTCGCTGGCATGGCGTATTGAGCGGATCCGATCTGGGGCTGTACGAGGCCGCCCTTGAACGCAACTTCGACACGGCGACGGCACGATGGTCTGAACACGGCGGCGAAATTGGGCCTTATTGAGGCTTTTATAATTCGTGAACATTGTAGGTTGGGTTAGCCCGCAGGGCGTAACCCAACATGACGGCCAAATTGTTGGGTTACGGCGCTCATCAAGCCTAACCCAACCTGCGGCGAACATGTGTTCAGTCTTTATGCAAGTCTCAATAGGTGGATACAGTATAGTATGGAGGTGCCCGAACCGCCGGATAGACCCAATGCTCAAACTATACCGCCCTCTCGCCTTACTCGTTATCGTACTGTACTCCAGTGTCGGCGCGGCGGCGGACGAAGCGGTTCCCATCGAGACGATCGCGGTAACGGAGGGGATCCATATGCTGATGGGGCGCGGCGGCAACGTTGCCGTGTCCACGGGAGCAAACGGTACTTTCGTTATCGATGATCAATACGCCACGCAGTCGGAGGTGATCAATCAGGCGATCGCGGCGCTCTCCGCAGATCCAGTTAAATTCCTGATCAATACGCACTGGCATAGCGACCACACCGGCGGCAACGAACGCATGGGAGACGCCGGCGCCATCATCGTCGCGCACGAAAACGTCCGGCAACGATTAGGCACCGACCAGGTCATTGAGTTCTTCAAAGCGCAGCGGCCGGCGTCACCGGGAATCGCCTTACCGATCGTGACCTTCTCGCGCGACATCTCATTCCATGTCAATGGCGATGAAGTGCGCGTTTTCCATGTCCAGAACGCCCACACCGACGGCGACGCGGTGGTGCATTTCACCCGGGCCAATGTAATCCACACCGGCGACGTTTTCTTCCACGAGCTGTACCCTTTCATCGACGCGGGAAGCGGCGGGTCGATCGACGGGACGATCGCCGCTGTCGAACGCGTACTGGGCATCGCCGACGCGGAAACCCGGATCATTCCGGGCCACGGAACGCTAACGGACAAAGACGGCCTCACTACATACCGGGACATGCTGAAGGCAGTGCGCCAGGCGATCGCGGTACTGATCGTTGCAGGAAGCACGGCGGACCAGGCCGTTCTCGCAAAACCAACCGCCGCCTTCGATGGCAAATGGGGAAACGGCTTTCTAAAGCCGGATACGTTTGTTCGGATGGTCTACGACGGCATCAAACGCTCAACCCTGCAATAACCCGGCAGTAACGGTTTGACCACGCCCGCAGACGCCGGTGCCGAAGCTTCGGCATCGGACGAACCATTCGGCTCGATCACAGTCATCGTGCTGTTGGCCTTGGTCTTTGCCATTGCCGCATTCGGCACGGATATGTATCTACCGGCGTTTCCGGCGATCCGTCGGGCCTTCGACACCAGCCCGCAGACCGTACAACTCAGCCTGTCGATATTCCTATACGGTAATGCCGCCGGACACCTGTTTTTTGGCCCCCTGTCCGACCGTTTCGGACGCAGACCGGTGCTGCTCCTTGGTCTCGCCGCTTTCGCGGTTGCGAGCTTCGGTTGTGCCCTGGCCGGCGAGATGTCCGAATTTCTGACTTACCGTCTCGCCCAGGGCGCCGCCGCCGCAAGCGGACCGGTCCTCGTGAGGGCTCTGATCAATGATCGGCTCGAGCGCGAGCGGGCCGCACAAACCTTGGCGCTGCTCACCGGTTTGATGGCCCTGGCCGCAATGCTGACACCGGCGGCCGGCGGCTGGTTGGTGCAACACGCAACGTGGGAATGGATCTTCTATTCGATCGGTACGATCGCCGTGTTGCTGCTCGTCGGGGCGACGGCAGGCACCGAGGAAACCCTGCCGCGTGAGCGCCGCCTCGCGAGGCTCGCGCCAGTAGACGTAGTCCGAGGTTATTTTGCGGTCACCAGGAACTTGCGTTTCTGGTGTTACGTCTTACCACCCTCGCTGATGTTTGCCGGCGTCTTTGCTTTCGCGGTGGTCAACAGTTTTCTCTTGATCGACGAGCTGGGGATGGCCGAGCAATTTCACGGCATCACCTATTCGATCGCGGCGCTCGCCTATGTTGCGGGATCGTTCACTAGCAATCGGCTGGTGGGGATCGTCGGAATCGACCGCGGCATTGTGTTCGGGTTGACTCTCGGCGTTAGCTCCGCACTCGCCGCCGTCGTCGCGAGTGCCTCTCTGTCGCTTTCGATACCGCTGGTCGTCATTCCCGGGCTACTCATTTTCTACTCGACCGCATCGATGCAGCCAATCGCATTTTCAATGGCGGTAAGTTTGTTCCCGACACGGCGCGGTAGCGCCAGCGCGGTCGTCGGATTCGTCCAGCTCAGTTTCGCGGGCGCGAGTTCGAGTTTCGCGGCGTATCTCTACGATAGTACGACGTTGCCGCTGCATATATTCACGCTCGGATGCAGCGCCGCGGCGGCTTTCGTCTGGGTCGCGGGTCACAGCCTGCGGCGCGCGCCCATACGGATGAGTTGAGCGGCATCGTTCCAGTGCCGGCCGAACGCGAGGTGGCAACAGGAGCGGTCACCATAATGGGCTACGATCGACACCAATTTCCCAGCAGCTCAATAGCAAATGGGAAAGAAATGGCGATCGGATCCAAAATCACCGATTCTTCCCGAACTACACATGGCACTTTCAGGTTCGTAGCGGAAAGATCGTCGAAGCTGAGGAAACAATTACCAATGCCTATACGGTATGAAATCAGCCGTTCGTTGGACGCGCTGGAACAAATGGGGCCGAGCACAGTTCAACTCCGATAGAAAGGAGAGCTAAGAGCAGGAAATCCCCTCCAGCCTTGGCCATAATCTAGCTCAGATAGACGAGCCATTGTTCGGTGAAAAGCAACGGCCGGAGACTAGATATGTGTTCCAAAAGATGCTTCACTTACGTGCTTATACCCGCGCGCGTCACCCCGGGCTCGATCCGGGGCCGGTATGACGGTGACGATGCACGGCCACCCGCCCGTATTCCGAAACGGTTCGATAATTCGGAACAGCTATCTAAGGAACCCAGGGGGTAGAAGTTGACACTCATCATCGGCATAACAGGAGCCAGCGGCGCAATTTATGGCATTAGGCTGCTGCAAGTTCTAAAGGCTATTTCGGAGGTTGAGACGCACCTCATCATGAGCGAATACGGGCGACTCAATATCGAGCTGGAAACAAATCTGTCGCCAGAAGAAGTAGAAGCGCTGGCTGACGTCGTACACGACGTCGGTAACCAGGCAGCCAGTGTATCCAGCGGATCCTATCGAACCGATGGAATGGTGGTCGCACCTTGTTCGATGAAGACGCTCTCGGCGATAGTGCATTCATTCGCCGATGGTCTCATTGCGCGGGCCGCTGACGTGACGCTGAAAGAGCGACGACGGTTGGTGCTGATGCCGCGCGAAACGCCGCTGCACCTTGGCCACTGTGAGCTGCTGTATAAAGCGGCCCAGCTCGGGGCCATCATCGCGCCTCCGGTCCCGGCTTTCTATAATAATCCGCAATCCCTTGATGATATCGTCAACCATTCTGTGGGCAGGGTCGTCGATCTCTTCGGCATCAGTAGTAGTAAGGTCGATCGCTGGGAAGGCGCACGCCGGGAATAGACTCGAAGGACAGTGAATAAAGCCGCGATCGAAAAGACGCGAGAGCTACTCGGCGTTTGTAACGTCATGTCCATAGCTACCTGCGCCGACAATGTTCCCTGGGCCGCCAGCGTGTTTTTCGTAGCAGACGAGTCTTTCAACTTGTACTTCGTCTCGAATAGCAGCAGCCTCCATAGCCGTAATATCAACTTAAACGGCTGTGCCGCGGTCACAATTAACAAGGACCATGATGATTGGCTCACCATTTGCGGACTTCAGATCGAAGGGGCCGCATCCGTCGCGCCAGCCAATGAGCGCGAACGGATTCTAACGCTTTACCTGAACAAATTTCCCCATATCGCCAGGTTGCGCGACAATCCGGCCAATGACCAGGAAAAACTCATTGCCGATAGAATAGGGGGGAGCGATTTCTATCGAATCGAACCAAGCACCGTTCGTTTGATCGACAACAGCTTGGGGTTCGGATCTAAGATGGAAAAACGATTCCCCATACACCAGACGAGGGGTGTGGTTTAGTATTCCAATCGTCGAACGAGAAAAGACTCGGCCTTCTGCCGAAGCACTTTAGAAAAAGTAGGCGCTCCCTGAATCTAAGTCTCCCAATGCTGTTCGTGCAGGCGCGTGTAGTAGCGATGAAGACCCGTCTTCGAGCGCGCGTAATCCACGACGGGCGAACGGCAGGGGGTCGCATAGGTTTGGAGCAGAAAAGCGTAGAGTACCGCATCGATCGAACTCGGCCGGTCGCCCAAAAGAAACGCTTGGTTGGCGAGGGCAAGCTCCAGGGCGTCGAGGTCCTGACGGGCAACGGCCCTGACTTCATCCACGCTCATCTTTCCGACCGCGTGCCCATTGAATTCACTGACGAGGTACTCCCGAATGTCTTCGAAGAACCGGTCTATCTCGGGAGTCGGATCTAGCTCCGCGGCGAGTTCCTTTTTGTAGATCGCCCAGTTAGCGTCATCGACCCAGCGCATGTGGACGAGCGCGGCCCAATAGTAGTGGTCCTCGAGCAGACGCTGCCAGGCCCGTGCCTGGGCACGTTCGCGTGGCGACAGGTGCACGTCCAGCGCAAGGTCGTACTTCTCGGTGAGCCGTTCGATCACACGCTGCGAATCGTGTATGAGTTCACCGTCAATGTCTTCGATCCACGGCACGCTCTTGCGCGGCGCACGCTCGACCATCTCCGGCCACGGGACATAGATCAGTTCGTACTCGAGACCGGCGAGCCTGAGCCACATGACTAACTTGCATACATACGGGCTAGCGTCGGGAAAATCCCAGGATTTCGCCAATCCGAAAACCTTTATCATTGCACCCACCCACAGCCGGCAGCGACGTTCACCAGGGCAGCAAACCACCGTCGGTATGTCGAAATTCCGGCGGGGTCGCCGGTCCGAGTTCGTCGATCCGCTCGATCAGCCCCGCCGCGGATAGTTCCGGCGTAATGAAATCGCCAACACCGCGTAGACCGCGGGTCATCTCGGTCGCGACCTGGCCCGGATGCAACAGCATGACCGCAACGCCATGCGGACGTAATTCATGGTAGAGGTTCACGCCCAAAGCGTTCGCGGCACACTTCGACATTCGGTATCCGTACATGCCACCCGAGGCGTTGTCAGCCAGCGATCCGACCCGGCTCGTGATAATGCCGACCTTGCTGCCGGGGGCAAGCAGCGGGCTCAGTGCATCGACGACGCGTAGTGGTCCAAGCGCGTTGATATCGTAGAGGCGCATCATCGCCTCGTAGTCAAACTCGCGCCACTTGTCCGGGACGAACGCGCCGGCATTACTGATGAGGATATCGATTTCCGTGCCGTCGAGCCGATCGCGCAACGCGACGAGGCTGGGGAAGCTCGTCACATCGATGTCGGGCGCCACTTCGATACCCGCCTCAGCGACCTCGGCGCCGTCGCCGAGACAAGCGGCGATCGCCCGCGCGCCGCGCGATTGATATTGGCGGACGAGTGCCGCACCGATTCCCCGATCCGCGCCGGTCACCAAAATGGTTCCCATCGTCGCTCCCTATTCTATCCCGTGCAGTTTACGCAGGTCTTTGATCAGCGCGGCTTCGTCGCCTTTCCAAATGCCTTCATTGCCCAGGTTGATATCCGCCAGCGCGCCCCGCCCTTTGACCCGTCGCAGGAAGTTCACAATGGTGTCGGCGACGAATTTCGGGTTGTCGGTTCCGGCGAAATGACCGGCGCGCGGGACATAGCTGATCTGCACATCGTCCGTCCCCATTACGTTGGCGAAACGTTGCGTTTGGGCGGCCGGCATCATGTTGTCGAATTCACCCCACATGATCAGTGAGGGCACGGTAATGTTGGTGTATTTCACCCCGTTCGGGTTCTTCTCCGGGTGTTAGGGCAGCAACAGGGCCGGGCTCAAGATCGCGGCGCGATCGGCGAGGACGCGGATATTGTGCATCTTTAAACGTAAAGTCACCGATTTCGCCACATCGCTGACGCCGTCGCGGTCCGTGTTGCGATGGTAATCGACGTCGACGTAGGGGAAAGTGACCCCGCGGAGCTTGTACTGATTGTAAACCGATGAGTCGTACACCATCGTTTTATAGATCTGCACCAGGGTCTGGTCGAATGCGCCCATTGCCGCGGCGAACTGCGCATCACCCTCCGGCGTATTCGGGATCATCGAAGCACGACCGATCGCCTGGATCTCGTGAACCGGGTAGCCGTCGAACGCAATGGCATCGAGTTGCACCAAAGCGTCTAAGCGCGTTGCCCCATGCTCACCCGCGTAATGCGAGGCGATACCACTACCCCAGTCGTCGGCGACGAAGATGAACTTGCGCCCTGGATAGTAGTGTTGCATCAGTTTTTCGATGTAGTCGAGATCGTTTTTCCAATGCCAGCGCGAGTTCGGGGAGGTGGTGCCTTCGCCGCCGTACATCCGCGGCTTCGTGCTCTCGCCCATACCCAACATGTCGATCGCGATCGTTTCGGCGAAACGGGACACGTGCCCCTGGATATCCTCCCACTGGGTGCGGTTGGTCGGGACGCCGTGCAGAAACAGAACCAGCGGGCCGGCTTTACCCATTTTTGTCCATGCGATCTCGAATTCGTCGGTCCAACGAGTCTGGGTGCCGTGGGGCGGATCGACCAATACCAGCCCTTTGGCCGGCGCCTTGTACGGATATTTGCCGTAGTCCGGTTTGCCCTGTGGTCTATAAATAGACAGGTCAACGTCGTTGCCGGCAGCCCGTATCGGCGGGTGACTCAGCGCCTCGTAATAACCCGTGTCCGCGGCCGCCGGCGCGATGAACACCGCAACCACAACCGCTAATACGACATGCAGCGCATTCATAGTGCCGCCTCGGCCGATTCTCATCATTCTCCATCTCCTCAGATAGATTGTCTCCTACGCGCCGCCGGCCGTCATGTCGCCAGCCGCTCGGGACCCGCGCCAACGCCGGTTTCTTCCTGCACAATCTTAGTCCCCGGCTTGAACAGGCTCCAGCCGAACCAAAACACCTTGTTGAAATGCGGGACCGGGCTCAGCGTCCGGCCGCGCTTCTCCCCGTCGACTGCTTCGCCAGCGATGTTCCATGTGCTTTCGGTCTCGCGGTCGACAATCCGGTCTATGCCGTCGGCGTCCTTTATGGCATCGAAATGCAAGACCATCCCGTCCAGCGCACGGCCGAAAACGCCGCCATAGGCGCCGGCGGGATCGAATAGCGTCACGATGGCCTGTCCTCCGACGACATCGTTATGCACTGGGTGATCACGCAGAAACGACTCTGGAAAGGCACAGCGTTCGTCTCCGATCTCGGCGCCGAACACATAGGACATTGCCGGCAGGCGGGTATCCAGGTCGCCACGTACCCGGTGCCACGGCGCTGCGCGTTTAGACAGTTTGGAAACCGGGATCAAAAATTCGAGCATGGTCCCCACCATCTTGTCACGAAATGTCCGTGCGGGAGCATAACAAACGCGAGTTTCGGGATGCAGCGAACGCCACTCGGCCCAAGTCATCACCGTCAGCGGCAGCGACTCTAGGCTCTCACCGCAGTCCGGCCCTTCGATCACTCGCCCGTCTAATTGCTGGATGATGTTACCGGTACGCTTATCGCGATAAATGATGTTGTTGTTGTACGCCGTCACACAGTCGAGATCCAACGCGCGGCCGTTGAGTTCGGAGATGAATGCAATGCCGCTGTTACACAGGATGCAATAGGAAATGGTCATCGGTGTGCCGGCGACCGTGTCGGTCAGGAAATGCGGTCGCGCGATGAGTGCTCGCGGATAGGCGCGTGCTTCACCTCGATGGTACAGACCCAATACCGATTCGTCCGGGCTCAGCAGTTGGCCGGCCTCCTGGGCGGTCACGACCCGCTGGTCGGCAGGCGCCGTCATCACCCAGGGAACGTAGCCGCTCCAAAACATGAACAACAGCAGGCCGGCGGCGGCAACAACGGCCCACCCCCACCCGGGATCGGCCATCGCTGTCAGTCCAAGCGACAAGACGGCCGTCAGGGACACCGAACCTATCGTCCATAACGCCACGCGGTGGCGAAATATTTCCAACTGAGTTTCACGCCGAAGGTTGACGATATCGATCGTCATTGGCGAGAAAGGAAGATAAGTGGCGAGAAACGCCGACACACCCACCGTGAAAAAGAACAAAGCACCGTAGTCCCCCAGTTCCATTCCGATTCCTCCCGATTTCGTCTCAATCCAACAGGACCGGGAAACGAATGCCGGCCTGCATGTAATCAGGACCGCACAAACAGCTCCCATATTTCAAAGTCCCGCGACCGTTCATACATTGTGTTCTGACCTGGGTCAGTTCCCCAATGTCCGGTTGAGAGATAATCCGACGATGGACGAAGCCGACCTCACCCAGGCCGCGTTGTTCTACCGCTTTGGCACGGCGGTCGCCATTGGGCTGCTCGTCGGATTGCAGCGGGAGTTCACTCAAACACGGCGCGAAAGCGACGCGCGCGAGGCCTCGGCCGGCGCACGAACTTTTGCACTTTTGAGTCTCCTCGGCTGCACGGCCGCTTTCGTATCGGACAGAGTCGGCTCCCCGCTCCCAATGACCGCCGTGTTCCTGGTATTCGGCGCCTTGATCATCGTTTCGTATCACTTCGCGGCGCGTGTCGGGCGGCTCGGGCTCACCTCGGAGGTCGCCGCCATCATAACCCTGCTGGCGGGAAGCTTGTGTTACTGGGGCGAACTCGTCTTTGCCGCTGCCCTAGCGGTCACGACCACCGTCGTGCTTGCACTGAAATTGCAGACCCGCGCGTTCGCTACCAGGCTGACGTCCGAAGACGTACGCTCGACCCTCACGTTCGCAGTCTTGACGCTGGTCATTCTGCCCGTGCTGCCCCACTACACTATCGCTCCGGCCCCGTTCGATGTACTGGTGCCGTACAAGATTTGGCTCATGGTGGTTTTCATTTCCGGGATCAGTTTTCTTGGGTACATCATGATCAAGATCGTCGGGCCGCGGCGTGGCGTCGCGTTGACGGGATTGACAGGCGGGTTGGCATCGAGTACCGCCGTAACGCTGAGTTTCGCGCAGCGCAGCCGCGGGTTGGACCGTCTCGCGAGACCGTTTGCGCTTGCGATTCTTCTGGCGTGGACCATTATGTTCGTGCGCGTATTGCTCGAGGTAGCGGTCGTCAACGGACCACTGCTGAACGACGTGTGGCTGCCTATGTGCGCCGCTACCGTCGTCAGTCTGACCTATTGCGTAGTTCTCTATTCGTCGGAGCGCGAAGAGCGGGAGGAAGACGAAGACAACTTCACGAATCCGTTTGAATTGGGGCCGGCGCTGACGTTCGGGCTGGCCTACGTGGTCATTCTATTGGTTACGAACCTCGCGCGTATCTATTTCGGCGACAAGGGGATCTACGTCTCCAGCATCGTTTCGGGACTCGCGGATGTCGACGCAATCACCTTGTCCATGGCGGAACTAAGCCGAGACCCGGCGACTCTCGATCGCGGCGTCGCCGCCCGCGCGATCGTGCTCGCGGCGGCATCGAATACCGTGGTCAAGGCCGGGATCGTGCTCGCGACCGGTTCCGCGGCACTGCGCTCTCTGATCCTGCCCGGCTTGGCCCTGACCCTGGGAACGGCGGTAGGCGTCGTGTTTCTCCTGTAGCCGACCGCCGGGCGCGGTCAGCCGCCGCGCTCGACGATTTCGACCAGGCGTGCGTGCTTCATCGACGCGAGCACGATCCGCGATACGCGCGCGGTTTGCGCTAGGGCCGCGCGCGCGGCCTCGCGCGCCAGCTCGTGCAGGTCATCGTCGTCAACCATGTTGATCAACGGCACGACGTCGGCCTCGCCGACACCCTTCAGGGCGCCGTCGGGATGGGACAGGAGTGCAGCGATATGCGACGGAGTAATCGTTGCGCCGTGTTCGATGCCCAAGAGTCGGGTCAGTCGCTCAGGCCGATGCGCAATATCGTCGTCCAGCGGCCGACCGATCACCCGGGCCGATACGATGGGGATGACCGTGTCGGCGAACGGCGGGATCACCGGTTCGTGCGTCCCCGGGCTCTTGATCCAGCGAGCGCGCGCGCCGTCGGCCTTGATGATGCAGAGATCGAACCCGCTTGTCGTATAGATTTCCCGTATTCGCTCCGCTTCCAGCCCACCGACACGTTTCGGCGTCTCCGTAGCGATCGCGACCGCCACCACGCGGTGGTTTTCAGCGCCCGGCATCGGCGCGTCGGTGTTCGGCAACGTTATGACGCAGTCGACGGCATCCGGGTCATAGGGATACATGTGCGATGTCGACGACAGTAACACGCGTCCCGAGTGGGCATGGGCCAACGCATACATCGTCGTCTTCTTCCCGCCCGCGCCGACCAAACAGACGATCCCGCTCTCGGCGCCCAGGGCTTCCAGCAATTCGGAGTTCATCGGTCCGGCCAATCTAATCGACGAGCGAAGTGACGACGAGATCCGACAACCGTTGGAGGCGCTCGACGTGATAGGTCTCTTCCAGCAAGCCGGCGGAAAGAAAACTAAAGCTGAGGTCCTGGAGCGGATCGACCCAGAAGCAGGTCGACCCTGCGCCCCAACCGCAGAACGTTCCCGGACTCGATAGATTACTCATTGGCCCCGGCTGTACACCCTCCCCGCGGACGAAAAATCCGATACCGATATTGGCCCGCCAGGGTTTCCACCCGCGCGTATCCCGGGTGTAATCGAACAGCGCATTGTGTTTTTCACCGGTGAAGTTCTTTGCGCAGTACTCGAGCGTCCTCGGCGACAGAACGCGAACGCCGCCCAGCTCGCCGCCGTTACGCAGCATCAACACGAAGCGGTCCAGATCGTGGCTGGTCGTCAAGTAGCCGCCAGCGGGGATCTGGCAGCCGTCGATCGCGACGAGATCGCCGATCGCGGTAACCTCTTCGGGAGCAAACATCCCCGGCTCCTCGTAGCACGCCACGATCGGACAGACTCGCCCGGAGAGGTCCTCGCGCGGCCCGAGGCTGGTCTCCCGCATGCCGAGGGGCTCGAACAGATCCTCGGCAACGATCCGGGCGAAATCGCGAGTGCCGCCGTCGACCCGACGCACCATTTCTGCCATCACCGAATGCGCGGCGATGATGGAATAGTTCACGCGATCGCCCGGCACCGATTCCGGGCGCAGCGTTGCAACATACTCGGTGAGCCGCTCCGGATCGATCAGAGTTTCCACTGGTACCGCCGGGACCGCCGACATTATGCCACTGGTGTGAGTGAGCAAATGAAAAAGCGTCATCTCACGCTTACCGCGGCTGCGAAATTCAGGGATAACGTCGCCGACCTGCATGTTCAGATGGAGCGCGCCACTTTCGATACGATTCAGGACGACCGCGTTGGTAAACTGCTTACCAACGGAAAACGAGACGAAAACGTCCTCCCGGGTCAAGACTCTAGCCGCGGCGCGATCGGCGTACCCGTGTACGCTATCGAGAACGGTCTCGCCGCGACGGCGAACGTGGATGGCGGCGCCGTGGTATCTGCCGGCTTCGATGTCGGCATCGATGCGGGCACCGACGCGGGCGATGCGAGCCTCGTCGATCCCCAGTTCACCGGGGCTTGATGACCGCATTATTCGTCTCCTTTCGTTAGTTGTGTGGCTTCACCGCTAAAGCGGCCAAACGCTATTGTATCCGGTAGCGCGGCAGTGAGATGAATCACGTTAGAACCGAGAACGCTCGACTTTCATCCGGCAAAGCGCGGCTCCTCGACGCCGCGGATCCCCAAACCGCGAATGCGAAACAGCGCCCCGGCCCCAAATTGCGGTAGCACCTGTTTGGCAAAATGACCGTGGGTCGAGGGATGAGTCACCCGGGCCATGGACGTGACGTAGATCTCGTCCAGATTGGGGCCGCCGAAATTGACGCTCGTAATATTCTTTACCGGCATGCCGATACGACGCTCCACGCTACCGTCCGGTGCGTAGCGTATCAGTTCGCCGCCGATGACCATGGCGTTCCATACACAACCTTCCGCATCTACGGTAGACCCGTCATAAAAGCCTTGGTCTTCGGCCGAAGTCGCGAATTCGCGTTTGTTTGTGACGGTTCCGCTATCGATGTCGTAATCGTATGCCCACATCAGCTGTTGAAATGTATCGGCAAAATAGAAAGTTTTGTCATCCGGACTCCAGCAAGGCCCGTTGGAGCAGATGATGCCGTCATCGATTTTCGTCGTACTGAGATCGGGATCGAGGCTCCACAAACCGCACAAACCGAGTTCTTCCTCGTCGTCCATGCCGCCCGCGATAAAGCGGCCGCGGCGGTCGACCTTGCCGTCGTTCAAGCGGCTGCGAGGCTCGTCCGCTTCGATTTTTTCGATCAAATCCAACGCGCCGGAGCCGAAGTCGAAGAAATAAAACCCATCGTCGAGTGCGAGCACGGCGCCGCCGTCCCGGCGCAGGGCCATCGCACCGACGTCATGATCCAGCGACCAGTTGCGCTTTCTGCCGGTACGCGGGTCCAGCCGCCAGATAGACGGCTTGCCGGCCCGACGACCGGTGCCGTCTACCCAGTACAGCGCGCCCTCCTCGACATCCCAGACAGGCCCTTCTCCAAGATGATTGGCGTCATCGGCAAGGCATTCGATAGCGTAGGACATGCTGTTGCTACTCCGCGGTTCGAGTTTTCTCTGCGACCGGCGACCGGTGGAAAAAACGCTAACGCGTCCGCTGGAGGGAGTCAATCGAAAGCACGGGGCGCTCTGAGATCCGTGCAGGGCCGGACAAACCAATCGAGCGGACGAAGCGGTGGACAAACCAAGGCCGCGGACAATACGATCAAGCATCGCTCACCCGCCGAAGCGTCAACGCGAAACGCGCGAGGCTACAGTCGGCGACGAATCGGGGTATTCCAATAACGGAGGACGCATGTTTCCGGCCAAAATCGACGACTACGTAAGGCCCAAGACGGTCGCGGAAGCGCTCGAGGCCATCGCCCGGTACGGCGACGACGAAGCCATGTTCGTCGCCGGGGGCCAAAGCCTGATGCAGGCCGTCAAATCGCGCATGGTGCGCCCGAGCTGCCTCGTGGACCTGCAGAGCATTGCGGAACTCCGCGGGATAGACCTGGGTCAGGGCCTTACCATCGGCGCGATGACCCGCTACGTTGAAATTGCCGAATGCGAAACGCTGCCCCGCGCTTATGCGGCGCTCAACGATGCAGCCCAACACGTCGGCGACCGCCAGGTCCGCAACCGCGGCACGATCGGTGGCAGCATATGCTGGAATTTTGTCGCCTCATGTATGCCGGCGGTCGTTCTGGGCCTCAACGGCAGGGTAGTGCTGGCATCGAGCAAGGGCTCGACGCGCGAGGTCGTGGCGGAAGATTTCATCCTCGGGCCGTTTGAGACCGCGCGCGAGAAGGACGAGATCCTGCTCTCGATTTCCTGGCCGGCGCCGCCGGCGCATTGCGGCAGCGCGTACAAGAAATGGGGCCTCGTTGCCGACGCGGTACCCGTCATCGGCGTTTGCGTCAGCGTTACGCTCGCTGCGGGCGACACCTGCGAAAGCGCGCGAGTCGCCTTGTCGGGTCTGGCCGACGGCGCTCAACTTGCACCCGCGGGCGCGGTGGCTCTCGTCGGCACGGACGGTAGCGACAAAGCGATTGCCGAGGCGATGGCCGCGGTCGCCGATTCGGTCGAGACACACTCGGACCACTGGGCCGACGGCGAGTACCGGCGCCAGCTCATTCGCGGCATCGGCACCGAGGCCGCCCATTGTGCGTTTCAGCGCGCCCGCTAGGAGACAGTCCGATGAAGACGATTACGGTCACGATCAACGGTTCCGCGTACGAGGAAACGGTGCCCGAGCGCATGCTGTTAGTCGATTTCATTCGCGACACGGCGGGCCTGACCGGCACCCACGTGGGTTGTACGTATGAAGGGGTATGCGGCGCGTGCACCATCCATCTCGATGGCGAAGCCGTCAAGAGCTGCATGATGCTGGCTGTGCAGGCCGACGGCCACGCAGTCACTACGGTCGAAGGGTTGTCGACCGGCGATTTGACACCGCTGCAACGCGCATTCAACGAACACCACGGCCTGCAATGCGGATACTGCACGCCCGGGATCCTGATGAATATGACCGAGTTTCTGGAGAAGAACCCGAACCCGACTGACGCAGAGATCCGCCGTGGACTCATTGGCAATCTGTGCCGATGCACCGGCTACGCCCGTATTGTCAAAGCGGTGCGTGAAGCCGCCAAAATCGGAAACTGAAGCACCATGTCCAAATCGCGGAAAGTCATCATCACCTGCGCGCCGACCGGCGCAATCCACACCCCGACAATGTCACCCCATCTGCCGGTCACCGCGGCCGCGATCGCGCAGGCGGCCATCGACGCAGTTGAGGCCGGGGCGGCGATCATTCATTTGCACGCACGCGACCCGGCGAACGGCAAACCGACTCAGGATCCGGCGGCCTTTCACGAAATCTTGCCGCGCATCAAGAATGAGACGAAAGCGGTGATCAACATCACCACGGGTGGTTCACCGCACATGCGAGTCGAGGAGCGCTTGCGCCCGGCCGCGGAGTTTGCGCCTGAGATCGCCTCCCTCAATATGGGCTCGATGAACATGGGACTGTTCCCGATGCTGCGGCGTTACGATAAGTTCGAAAACGACTGGGAGGTCGAACACCTGGAAAAGAGCCGGGACCTGGTATTCAAGAATACCTACCAGGACATCGAGACAATCTTGACGACCTGCGGCGGCAACGATACGCGGTTCGAGTTCGAATGCTATGACACGGCGCACCTATATAACCTTGCGTATTTCCGGGATGCCGGACGGGTGAAGCCACCGTTATTCATTCAAACCGTCTTCGGTCTGTTGGGAGGCATCGGCGCGCACCCCGAAGATGTCATGCACATGAAACGTACCGCCGATCGTCTGTTCGGCGACGAGTACGTGTGGTCGGTCCTCGGCGCGGGCCGCAATCAGATCCCGGTAGCCTCGATGGCAGCGGCGATGGGCGGCAACGTCCGGGTCGGACTCGAAGATTCGTTGTGGAGCGGCCCGGCGCGCCTGGCGGAAGGCTCGGCGGAACAGGTTCGGCGGGTCCGGGGCGTACTCGAAGGACTGTCGCTCGACGTCGCCACACCGGACGAAGCACGCGGGATTCTACAACTCAAAGGGGCCGATCGGGTCAACGTCTAAACCGGCACTCGCGGTCGACCGGGGCGTCGAGTCCCGCGGCGCCGTCTAAATAGTTCGTCCGAACCCGTCTTCGGCACTTCAGATAGCCTTGTCGAGTGCCGATATGGTAACGTCAACGTCCGCGACGGAAAGGTTGCAAACATGTACTCAGAGGCCGCCGTATGAATCGATTTTCCGTCAGCGCGATATCGCGAGCGTCATCCTGGACCTTTGCGGCTCGTTGCTTGCTGCTGGTCGCCCTCACCATCCCGGTCTGCCCGGCGGCGGCTACCCGCGATCCCGAAATCGTCGTACGCGAAATATTCGACGAGCTGCTGGCCCGTATCGAAACACAAAGGCAGGCAGATACTTTGTCGGATGAGTCGGTACGTGAAATTTTCGCGTCCCTGCTGACCCCTCGTATCGATTATGTGTCACTGGCGCGGTGGATCCTGCGGGATTATTGGACGAATTCCTCGGTCGATCAGCAATCCGAATTCCTCCAAGCGTTCGAAGGATACATCATCAACACGTATGCGCTGGCCTTGGCCAACGGCAAAAAAATCCAACTGGATGTCAAGGACGAACCGGTACTCCGCAACAACACGGCAGTGGTAATGGCGGCGTTCAAGGTCGCCGATGCCGATGCCGTGCCCCTCGATTTCCGACTGATCGAGCGAGAGGAAAAATGGCTTTTGTTCGATGTCTCGTTCAGCGGCGTCAGCCTGGCACGAACGTTCCGCTCGGATTTCAATTATGTCGCGAAAAACGGCGGGATTGACGCGGTAACCGCGCATTTGGTTCAACGGCGGGCGGGCACGAAATAGGGCCCGGATTTGGGCGAATTCTACCGGTTTTTGAATTTCCTCAGCGCGATATTGAATTCATCGCCCACCAAATACATTTCGTCGACCATTGTGTTGTACGTGAGCAGCAGTTCGTGGCCATCGACTTCACCAACCTCCTCGCTCAGCCCTTCCTCGAATGCCCTCAGGCATTTGAGAAATCGATCCGCGTCACCAAGATACCGTTCGAGGATCGCTCTGGCGGCGAGCAATTCCCCCTTAGCGGCATCGCCGCCGTCCGGTATTGCCGGGCGCTGAGGTCGCTGGCAATCCGGCGCCAACTCGCCCGCGTACAGCGCACCGGTCGAGACCAACAGAACGGCTAGTAAGCCGGATGGCACGAGACTGAATCTGCTGAATTTCATCGCTCACCCGTTTCTATCGACCCCGTTTGCGTTCCCGCCGGGAAGGTGCAGAAGATATCATATTCGACTCGACGCACCGTTGCTGCCCGGGGCGTGAGCAATGCGTGCATCCCCGCAAAGCGCACGCGGCGGTGCGGCGACGGCGACGGAACCTCCGGGCCCCGACCCGGACAAAACCGCGCTACGCTCGAAAACTCGGCTCAATTTTCGGACTTAAACCCTCCCAGGAGGGCAAATATGGGAAAAAATCCTTGTCACAGAAATAATCGCTTGTCAACGGTCAAAATATCCGTTAAATTTCCGCGCGTTATTGACGACACTAAACCTGAACCCCTACGAGAGAACGACGATGTTGAACGCGCACGAACTATACCTCCTTGCCGAAACGCCAAACCCCAGGTCCGCGTCCGCATCGAAGATTAAGCGAGGTCCGCGTTATCGCGCGCGAGCCGTCGAGCAGCGCGGGGACCAGCAGCCCGGTGTCGATCGGCTGTCCGTAGACCACGTGGCTGTTCTCGGCGAAGACTGAGACCCGCGCGGCGCCGAAGCTGGGCGCATTCGCAACCTAAACATCTTACCGCGCTCCGGGAATCGCCGTCCGGCGCCGCTGATCGCTTGTAATTCGTCTCGAAGCTGCTAGCGCAAGCGGAAATCTGCGACAATATTTCCTCCCAAAACGAAAACAGCGAGGACCGAAGGTGCAGAATAATCTTGGCCTGTTCTTGAGCAAACGCGCGCTGCTCAACCCCGACCGCGAAGCCTATATCGATACCAACAGCTCGGTCCGACTCAGTTTCAGCGAACTCAATGACCGTAGTAACCGGATCGCCAACGCGCTACTGGCGGCCGGCGTCGAAAAAGGTGAGCGGATTGGATTTCTGCTGATGAACAGCCCGGAATTCATGGAGTCCTACTTTGCTGCCGCCAAGATCGGGGCGGTCGTCGTACCGTTGAATTGGCGTCTCTCCGCCGATGAACTGGAATTTATCCTTAAAGACAGCGGTACTCGACGATTGATCTTCGGCGACGAATTTCTTGCCACGGTAACGGAGTTACACGCGCGCGGCGATAAGACGGACATTGACCAATGGCTCCAGGTTGCCGGCGAAGCGGAGCTCGCGCCCTACGCCGCCAGTTATCAGGCACTGCGCGACGTCGCCGCTGCCGACGAACCGGGAACGGGTGCCACCGGCGACGACATGCTCTATATCATGTACACCTCCGGCACTACCGGTCTTCCCAAGGGTGTTGTCCACACCCACGATTCCGCGATTTGGGGTGTGATCACAATCGCGGCAACGAGCTATTACCGCGAACAGGAACGTTACCTCGGCGCACTGCCGATGTTCCATGTCGGCGCGCTCACCCCGCTCACAGTAAATGTCTACCGAGGCGCAACCAGCGTGGTGATGAGAAGCTTCGACCCGAAGCTGGCCTGGGAACTGATCCAAAACGAACGTTTGACGACGGGCCTTGCGGTTCCCGCCATGTTGAATTTCATGCTGCAGGTCCCGGGTTTTGAAAACTACGACATTTCATCGCTGCGATGGATCATGTCCGGCGCTGCGCCGGTACCGGTGTCGCTGATGGAGGACTTCGTGAAGCTCGGAGTCGAAATCCACCAAGTCTATGGACTGACCGAAACCTGCGGTCCTGCCTGCCTCCTGGACGCGGAAAATTCCATGGCCAAGATCGGTTCTACCGGAAAGGCTTTCTTTCATACCGACGTCAGGCTGGCCAGATCCGACGGCAGCGATTGCGCCGTCGGCGAACCCGGCGAGGTGCTGGTACGCGGCCCGCATATCATGCGCGAGTACTGGAACCGCCCCGAAGCGACCGCGGAAACAATCGTCGACGGGTGGTTGCATTCCGGAGACGTCGCCGTCGCCGACGAAGACGGATTCATCTACATCCAGGATCGGATCAAAGACATGATCATCTCGGGCGGCGAGAACGTATACCCGGCCGAAATAGAAGGTGTGCTGGTGACCCACCCCAATGTCACCGAGGCCGCGGTGGTCGGAGAGCCAAACGAAAAGTGGGGCGAATCACCGTTCGCGATTGTGGTCCGCAACGATACGTCGCTGACGGCCGAAGCCGTCATCGCTTACTGCGAAGGAAAACTAGCCGGCTTCAAGCAACCCAAACGAGTCGAATTTACCGACGTCATCCCCCGAAACCCGAGCGGGAAAATCCTGAAACGCATCCTTCGAGAGCAATACAGCTTATGATGGATTCGGGCGTCGGGATCCCGATCAGCGCCCCCTGAAGCCCGAAGCAGCGCTCAATATCGGTCCGGAAAGCGCGGGCCGGTGAGCCCCGGTATACTCGGCAGCGTGTCGCCACCGGCCCCGACCACGACCTGGCCTTTGAGCCCCTGTTCCATGTGCTGAGAGATGTCGCAGTGTGCGAGATAGGTAGCGTCATCGCTCGGTACGATAATGGTTCCGGTTTTGCGCATACCGCCACTGACTTCGAGATGAAACATTCCCTGCGGGTAGAGGTAACGCGGTAGGCCGTGCACCATCCATTGATGGCGCACCTCGTCTTCGTTCACCAGCGTGATCTTGAGGCGCGAGCACGGCGGCACCCGCCACTCGTGCCGATCGAAACCGTAGGTGAGGCCTCGAAGCGCATAATCCCGTCCCACCCGGATCTCGATCTCGATATCCTCGGAGATTTCGGTGCAGTCATCGGGCAGGGTGTCGGCGTTTTCGTTCATCACCATGCCGTCACGATCGAACGTCATCGCGTGGTGGTGATGCCCGTGATCCTGGGCGAAAGCGGACGTTACATACACCGTCGCCAAAAAGGTGACTGAAAAACCGAACAACCGTCGGCGACGGATACTCATTTCCCGGACCGCCTGATTGCAGGGAAAGCCAGGATCAACAACGCCAGCAAGCACACCCCGAACCAGAACATCCATTCCCTCGAAACGCCAGTGTCGCGTTTCTCGGGTTGGAGTAGCGCATGGCCGCCCATTCCGCTGAATACGGGGACCTCCCCAGCATAGTAGGCGGGTGACAGATACGGGGCGAGACTCTGGATGCCCTCGACCGTTTTTGGCAAACCGCGCGGCCCGAGAAAACTGTCATAGGCCAGCACGCTGATACTACCGCCAGGGGCGATGCCGTCGGACGTTACCGACTGCTCACGATGGTCGTGCATTAACCAGGCGCCTTCCCCGTATGCGTTGAGCCCGTCGTTAACTGTATCCACCGAGAGATCGATGCGCTGCGCAGCGGCTATCCAAAACACGTCCCGCTGAATCGACTCGCCCGGCGCCAGCGGAACGCCGTCGCGGTGCGTCAACGTCGGCTTGTGGCCGTGCAGGTGCAGCGCCAGACCTTCGCCACCGCCGTTTAAGATCCGGATCCGGTTCTTTTTGCCCGGCCGCACGGCGAGCACCGACTCGCGCAGCGTATAGGGAAACGAACGGCCGTTTAGAACGAAATAGTCCGGGTCGCGGTCGGTGATGTTGTAGTCGCGATGAACGGCGCGCGAGATCAGGCGCGGATCGTTGTAACGCTGGATTCGATTATTCAACTCACCGTCGATCTCGAGGTAATGGAGATCGTATTCTCGGTCGTAGACCTCCGACACAGCAACCGCCGGAGCGCGCACCCTCCCGGCGCCGATATTGAAAGTCTGCACCCAGTTATTCGGACGGTTTTCCTCGACGACGAGCATCCCTTGAAGCCCCATCAGGATATGTGACTGGGGTTGCACGTGGCAGTGGTAAAACGTCGTGCCGGCGTGCCGCGGCCGCACCCAGTAGGTTCTCGCCGCGCCCGGCATCAGCGGCGACTCGCTCATTAACGGCACCCCGTCGTTACCGCCGCCTGCCGGCGTCTTGAAAGGATGATCCAGCCCGTGGAAATGGATCGTGTGCGGCAGATAATGCGAATTTTCCAGCGTGATCCGGACCTCGTCTCCCTGCTCGATCCGGATCACCGGCGCCGGCAAGCGGATCGCCCGATTCGCCACCGGCGACTCGAAATTCAATGTCGTCATCCCGCGCGTCTTGGGCGCGAACACCCAGAAGCCGGGGGTGATACCAGGCCCGATCTCGAATTGCGGCACGACTTCGGGACTGTCCGGTGACTTGCCGTTGAGTTCCATTACCTCGAGGCGGATGTCGATGACGTCAGGGTCGCCGTCGCCGTCACGATCGGCGCCCTTCTCGACGGTGTCCGGGGCAAACAAGGATTGCATCAAGGTCGCCCGCGACACGTTATTCGCGCCGCGTACCGAAACGGCGACGTCCCATGGATTGTCCGGTATACAGTCGCTGACGGCGGCAACCCGAGCGCCATCAATGTCGTGGGCCTGTCGCCAGGCGTCGTACTCGGGCGGGCAAACGGCATTGAGTTCGACCGGCGGCAACGAGATCTCGCGGGACGGCGGGGGTTCACGGTACGGGGATTCGCCGAACCAACCGAAATAGTACGGCAACCAGCCCGCAGGCAGATAGTTCGGTGGTACGGTCCAGACGACGAGTCCAATCGCGGCCAGTAGGCCTAGCAGGTACGCTAGAGCCTGTTTACCTTTCATCGGCGCCGCTGCGCCTTGATTGACGGTCTTTCAGGGGGCAGCGGAGGTGTCGATGAAAGACAAACAGGCGCTGGCTTCACGTGGCCGCTTTCGGTTCTTTAGGGGACCTCGACGACCAGAGATACAAACTCGCGCCGATCGCGATGGCGAGAACGATCCACTTGAGCCTACTCCACCAGTCGGTCACGCCGACGGAGAAAGGAAACACCGATACATATTCGCGCCGGCTATCCGTTTTGTCGTCGGTCGCCGTGAGAATACCGATGAACTGTCCCGGCTGATCGAAGGTGAGTCCGACATCGACGCTACCGCGCGGAAAGCGCTCCGGCGCACGATAAAAGACCGTCGCTTGTTCGATATCGCCAGCGTTGCCGAGGTCGGCGTAGGTCGCCGTGACCCCGATCTCGTTGACGTCGCGGACGATACGAAAGTCGACCGCCATGTCTCGCAACGGATTGCTGATAAAATCCAGGACGATAATCGATTTCGCCACGACGGGAATATCCTCGCAAAATTCCTGCGAGGCGCGGACACCGGGCTGGTACCCGGTGAAATGTGCCCGATAGGGGCCGATCGTCATGATGCAGGTGTCGTCTTCGACCGACACGCCGCCGTGCGCGTAAGCCGCCGGCGCCACCCCGCAAAGGAGGCCCACCAAAAGCAAATAGAAATGGACAGCGGCCGGGTTTCTAAACTTCAAAGCCCGGGTCGCGATCAATTGAATACCGGCATCATGGTTCCGCCGATCTCGACGATCTCGCGCTCACCGTTATCGGCATAGAAGAACAGCAGGCCAGCGATCGTGCTGTCGGGATCGTTGATCATGTGAGTGAGTCGCTGGGTCTCCCACAAGGCGTCTTCAGCGAAAACCTTGAGGGTTCGCGTCTCACCCGGCGCGACCGGCCCGCCTTCGATGCGCAGGCCGTCCGGCGCGATCAAGTCGTGGCTGTCCGCCGGCGCCAAAGTCCGCACGGCCGGATTGATGAACCGCAGGTTCGCCGTCGCAAATTCCCCGATCTGCATCGCTTCACTACCGCGGTTCTCCACGGTCAATGACATCTGAAAGCTACGCCCCGGGATCCGGTACTGCGCTTCGTCGAGGGTAACCCCCATCGTCAGGGCGGGCGGTGCCTTTTTCGGTACCGATACCTTCGCGGTGCGCAACGGCGCCGTCACCGGGTGGCGCGCGTTCGCCCATTGATAGCCGGCCGCGACAACGACCAGGGTCAACACCACAAAACCAATCCCGACATTACGATCGCGTGGCGTAATGAGCGTATCTGCGTCGAGGCCTTCGGCCTCGGCATCCTCCACCGCGCTCATCCGGGCGATCAGCAACGGCCTCTGCCTCACCCAGTAGAGGATCCAGGCACCGCCGATCAAAAACCAGATCGCGTGCCAGCCATAGACAACATTCAGGTTGAATGTTTCGAGATCCATCTTGCGGCCGAACATCGTCTCCGCTTCGTTGACAAAGTCACTCTGGGAGCCGGTGGTTTCGACCCAGCGGCCCGGACCTACCATGGGGCCGGTGTCTAGTACGTTGAGTAGCGGATGGACGTGTACCCGCCCCGGCGTGCGTGCTTTCAGTTTCAGTTCGAAGCCGTAGTCGCGGCCCAGCTCCAGCGAGGTCGATTGCACCATCGAGACGCCGTCGATGCTGGAGGAAACGCGGGTAAACGTGGGGCCGCCGGTGCCGACATTGAGAAAGACACGGCCCTCCACGGAGGGGAGGTGCTCGGGCCAGTATTTGGAGGTCCGGAAGCGGCCGCGCACGATGACTTCGTCACCGACAGAAACTTTCGTCGGTGCAATTTCCACGTCGTACCAATTCGTCGTGCGCACCCGGGTGCTCGCCTGTTGGGCGCGCTCGCCATGGGCGCAGACGATCGGCGGCGTGAAGGTCAACGCGAGTAGCGCGACCGCGACGGCTCGATTAGTCAATGTTCGCATGCCGGTCACTCAATCTATTAGTAGGAGAAATCCGCGCGTCAGAAACGCTACTTAAGGCGCTCCGCTTCGATGCGCTAAATTTTCTTGACCCAGGATTGCCGGGTAAGCACTACGCCGACCATCCAGAAAATGTAAAACACCAGGATCGACAGAAAACCAGCGAACACCGCCGTCAACGGGGTAACGGCATCGCCGAAGGTTCGCAGCACCGAGCGCTCCACCTGGCGAACGTATTCGGGCAGACCAGTGCGAATGTACTCATAGCCGAGCAAGTCGGCGACGGTCAACATTTCGCCGTTGTAATTGACCGGCTCGTGAAAACCCGCGAGCATCGGCCAGTTCACGGGATAGATCAGGATCCCCCACATGAACGCCCCGCCAAGTCCGGTGAGGAACACACTGCGCGTGAGCAACAGGCTGCAGTCGAGGATGATCGCCATCGGAACGAACACCGACGGCCACACGAAACTCATCGGGAACCCAGCGAACACGTGGAAATTCAGGTAGGCACTCGCCCACCGGAGCAGGCTATAAAACACGACCACGGTCGTGCACGCGATTGGCAATCGGAACTTCGTCCAGAACGTCGCCGACAGGGCCGCCGGGAAAACGATCAACAGGACGATCGGCACGAGCGGCCAGTAACGGCGGTCCTTCCAGTCGACCCAATATTCCCAATCACCCATGGTAACTGCCATGACAAACGGGACCGCGCCCGCGATCGCGAAACAGATGGCAATCAGCAGAAAGGTATCGGCGTTTCTCTGAAGACGCTCGGTAAGCGCCGCTTTATTCTCCACGATCAACTACCCCCCCGCAGTCGTCGTTTTGCCGGACGACCTTTAGCTGTACCGGGTGCGGCGCTCAGGCGCGCGCGACGACCTCGTCGATGAGCTCCTTCATCCGCTGCACGACGTGAACTACGACGCCGCCGAGCGCTAACAGCGCCAACCCCAGGCCGGCAAATCCCCAATGCACGGGTGCACCGAAGAGTTCTTCGGCGTAATAGAACGTGTGCCCCCACTCGTTCAAACCGATATTCGGTGCGATCAGGATGGGTCCGCCGATCGCGATGCCCAGAGAGATGAGGTGCTTGTTGCTATGCATCGGTAATCGGGTCGTCGCATAGAGGAAAGAACCAACTCCGGTCACGATGAGCATCGGCACCATCAGATAGAAAAGAGAGATGTGGGTCGGCGTAAAGTCCGTGTCGCGAATCACCACTTGGTGCCACGCCGCGTCGCTCTCGCCCGCGATCGGGCCAATGATCATGACGACCAGCGTGTAGGAAACCAACCAGGTGGCCCACTTGAAGTAACGCGACAATTCCTCTTCCGGCGTTAGGGTCTCCAATGAGCGGTCGCGAGTGCGCCAAAGATAGGTGCAAATACCGGCCAGCGTCACCACCGAAAAGACAAGTTCGGCATATAACATGTTCATCCAGTAGGCTTTGAACACCGGCTCGAAATAATCGAGGCCCACCGAGAACGCGAAAGCGTGCATATAAGCGCGAACGCCGACGTATGCGATCACGATACCGACGATGACCTTGGCAAGCGTGCCCCAGCAGACCCACTCGTCGCCGGCGGCCTTTTCTTCGACGGCAATTTCGTTGCTGTCGTGAACGATAGCGGTTGAACTCATCAGCATTCTCCTCGACTACATTTCACATGGTGACAATAAATGATAGAGAAGTCATTAACGGAATACAAGCAGTCGATCTGCGCCGCGGCACGGCTGCCGGGGCTTGATATAAGCACCTGATAACGAACAAGATATTTTTCCGTAAAAGGAGCGCGCGACGCGTCTGCCACCGTCCGGGCGGCGACACCCGCCGAGCCGCTCGGCGGCCCCTGTCTTTGCACGTTGCGGCCTCGGTAACGCCAGAGTAGCCAAAGTCGCTGCGGAGGCCGGCGGGTCGACGCCGACGGTGTTCCTCTATATGCCGAATCGCCGGGGGGCCGGTCGATACCGGTCGATCGCTTTTTCAGCGCGCTGATCCTCGACGTTGCGGCGACTCAAGCGACGGTTTCGCGAAAGCTCCCGGCGGTAGTACGGGCCTTCGCCGAAACGACGGACTGGGCTCTGGTTCACGTTAAGATCTTTCTCCACTGGAGTACGGTAGTTCGCCCGCAAAGCCGGCCGCAAACCGTCGATTTCCAGGCACGCTTCGAGCGTGCTGGAAGCGATCATCGATGCGGGCATCAATCGCGGCGAAATCACGGCGGCGGTCAATCGCACTAGGATCTGCATTTAGTCTTCGGCGCGGCAAACATGGTCACGGAAATGAGGTTTCGCAGACGCGGTCCATCAGGAAATCGACTTTTTCCTCACCGTCTCGATCGACGGCGCATCGTCGGCCTGCAACCGCAGAGCTTGTCCTAAATGACGATGTGGCGATATTTGATACACATCAAGATGTCGAAATAGAAATATCGAGAAACTTGCTCCAATCGAGGCTCTCCCTGACAGGTGCGTCACAAACGTGCAACGGTCAATTTCGTCAAGGAGAACCGGGGAAAGGAACCATTTGCACGGTCTTCGGATAGCGGCCGGGTGAGTGACCGCACCGACCAGGCGAATAATGCAATCGCCCGACTGCCGGCGCGGTCGTGGGTAATTTCAAGACCGCTTCTAGTTAATTCATGACAAAACTTGACGTAAAAGCGCTCCTTGCAAGCTTCGGCATATTCTTCGGCGTTATCGATATGGCAAACGCAGGTGAGCCGGTAGCAGAGGGGCAAGAAATCTACGAGTCGTTTTGCGCAGCGTGCCATGGATCCGACGGCAAGCCGATGATACCCGACGCGCCAAATTTTTCGAGCGGCGAGCGGATGGAAAAGACCGACGCGGAGTTATTGGTGTCCATCATGGAGGGCAAGGGCGACGTCATGCCATCCTGGAGCGGTATTCTGTCCGATGAAGATTGCGACCAGGTCTTGCTGTTCTTACGATCCGGTATCGCCCGAACGCCTTAGGGAACCTCTGATTCATTCTGGGACAGTCGGAATGAATCAGAGGTTCCTTAGCGTGCTCCCAGGTGCCGTCGAATGGTTCCCGCCATGAGCGGCGCGTCGGTACCGTCCCTGAACATCACTTTTAGCCGGCCCGTGGGCCCCACTAGGTAAGTAAACGCCGAATGGTTCATGGAATAGGCCGACCCGGGTTGTTCGGCTTTGTAGGTGGCGGAAACGTCCACACCGTAATGCTCCGCCGCGGCGAGCGTCTGCTCCCGGCTCCCGGTTAGCCCGATCAGACGGGGATGAAAGTTCGTTACATAATCGGCCACCCGCTCCACCGTGTCACGGACGGGGTCGAAGGTAACAAAAAGAGGCTGCACTTTAATCCCGTCGTCGCCCAGCAGATCGATCGCGCGGTGCATCACGGAGAGCGCGGCAGGACAGACATCCGGACAATGGGTATACCCAAAATAGATCAACAAGAATTCACCCTGGAAATCCGAGTCTGCGACATTACGGCCGAGATGGTCGGTCAAGCTGAACGCCCCCCCTTTGATCACCCTCGCCTTCGATCGCGGGAATTCGGAAACGCCGGGGATTTGATCGCCGCCGGCCGACGGAACGCCGAAAAGTAACAAAAAGACACATGTGGTCCACGCGCCTACCGGCGGATTCTGCATTCGATCACCGACAAACCCACTTGAATGATTCGCCTTATGCTAACAAACTTCACGCCCAGTCGAGCGTGCCGCGAAGCTGGCATGGGGCACGAACATCCGGACTTCCGCGAAACTATCGCGAGATATCCCAATCTCGAAATAGAATGGTTTGAGGGCCGTACCAAGAAATTCAAGAGACGATACTGCATGAAAAAATTACTGTTACTTGCCGCGGCCGGGATATTGATCCTCGAACCCAATGTTGCCAACGCCGCGCGGGCCGACGCTTCTGCCGGGAAGGAAAAGGCCAAAGTAGTATGCGCTCCTTGTCATGGACTAGCCGGGATCAGTTTGGTTCGGGCCTACCCGAATCTCGCCGGACAGAAAAAGCAGTATCTGATCGACCAGCTCAAAGCGTTTCGAAGCGGAGAGCGAAAAAGCCCAAAAATGATGAACCCGCTGGCCGCACAGCTTTCCGATGCCGACATTAAGAATCTGGCCGCGTATTTCTCTGGTTTGAGCGGTTGCGAAGACAGCTGTAGCACGTCGGGCCAAGCCGATCCGGGGCAGATCGACGAACCGCCGGACACGCCTTAGGGCACCTCTGAACAATTCATGAAACGTCGCCTTGCACCCCCAAATCGTCCAGGTCTGCGTTGCGGTGCTTGCCAATAGTCCCTGTTATTACCTGCGTGCCGCGCCTTGACCTGAACAATTTTGGGCGGCAACTCGACCATCCCAAAATTGATCAGAGGTTCCTTAGAACAGAGGGTGAGTCTTTGCGTCACCCGCCCCATACCTTTTTTCCGCTTTCCCGGCGTTGCCCAGAAGCTTCCAGGAGTCTTCGTTGACCAAGACGTGTCTTTGTTTGTCCCAACTGTCAATGGTTATCCGGGCGTTTTCGCCGTTTGGTGTACCAGTGAGGAGGCCGCTACATTCGGTTACGGCGACTTTGTGACCATCTTGATCGTGATAGTTAATCAGGGTCATCGAGTGACGCGATGACAGATCGTCAAAATTCGCGAATATTTTCGTCCAAATCCCCCGAGCAAATTCCTTGTTTTTGTTCTTGAGGTTCGTATATCTCTCAGAATAGAGCACCATCAAGCTGTCCAAATCTTCCGCTTCGATTGCGCGCTCCGCTCGATGGAAAAATTTTGCGATATCGTTTTGTTGTTCCGCACTGATGTCGATCGTTGCGGGCGCCGGGTGCAGTGTCATCGAGTAGTCTTCGGAAAGGCCCGAACGATCGCCGAGCGGTGCCGCGATCGCGGGGCAAAAGACCGACAGCAATGCGATCCCAACCCCCGTCGCTGTCCCGCACGCTTTCAGGTATTCAACGGTAGTTCGTGAATTCGTCAGTGGTTCCGTAATGAATCGACGCGGCTTTCTCGACATGGTCCGTTCCCGTAATGATCGTTTTTACGCGGCGTGCTCCGTTCACAGTTAGGCCGCCGGCCTGCTCGACGGGCCGCCCTTGGGCCGGGTTCCGTCGCAATATACTGTAGCCCACTTTGTAATGCTCTGACACTTTATCGCATCGTGGCTCACGGTCGCTAGGCGCGTACCGACATTGCTTTCCGGCCGCCGAGCAGCGTCACGCTTCGATCAACGGTTGAGCGAGTATCCACAGGCTGAACACGGTATAGAAAATCATCAAAGCGAGCATCGGAACCTGACTCACCAATACCGATTTCCTGTCGCGTAGCACCCGGAACGCCAGCAAGTGCCCGATACAAACGGCGATGACGTGCCCCACGACAATGGAGATGACCGACGTGTACCAGACGAAGAGCGCGCCGACGAGTCCTATGTTCAATCTGTAGTGCGCCGTGCCGAACAGGTCCCAACCGAGACCGAATGGGTCGGAAGCAAGGGGGATCACCAGTTGTCCGACCGTCAACAGGAACGAAAGATAGTGTGCGAGATGATAAGCGAGCGCTATCGGCAACAAGGAAAAAACGAAAAACGCGGCGATATCGATGGCAGACATTGCATTCCCGTCGCGCGAGAAGCGCGCGGTTGCGCTCATAATCCAGGCCATGGAAAGATAAGCTCCCGCAAAAAGAATCGGGAACAAGCATAAACCGGCTGTGGATATCACGACTTCGCGCGATATCCCGGACATTTCCATCATAAAAAGGAAAGGCCGCAACGCCCGCCAGTCGGGAAGCGCACCTTGGATGTCGTAGACCCACAACGACGTCCCCATGAAGCCATCGAACGACACCGTTGATAACAGCAGTACCACGAAAAACATCATGGAAATAGACACCGCGTTACCCACCAGCAGCCCCGCGCCGAACGGCCGCAGGTTCCATTCTCGGTATTGTGGCGCTACTCGACCAAAGCACTCATAACAATTTACGCCGTCTTCATGTTCCCTACACCGCTCGCATACCTCGGTTCCGGCGGCACCCGGATCGACCCGTATTTCCGTTGGGGCAACCCGGGCCAGCATGCCGAAAGCCAGCGAAAAGGCCTCGCCCTTGCGCAACCAGGTTTCTCGGCCGAATAGGAGCATTCCCACCCAGGTGACCGCCGAGTAGACGATGGCGGCGACGGCAAGATCGGCGGGTACGGCATTGCCGGTCCAGATCAACTCGCCCCAGACGAAAAATGCGAAGAATACGCAAGCCGGCCATACACCCAACCGGGACGGATAGCGCAGATTGAGCGCCAGCTCCCGCCGACCACCGCTGAAGTACCCGTACAAACTCTCCGCCCAGCCAAATAGCGTATTCCACGGATTGACCAACGCCCAAAGATCCCCGATGAGAGCGCAAACGTAGGCCATGCCCGTCCACCAGATGATCCAGACCATCGTCGGTAATAGATTGTGCCGCGGGTCCTGGGCACCGAATAAACCTGCCGCAAGGATCAGGAGAAACAACAGCGCGACGAACAACCGCAACGCCGCCAGCAGCCAAGGATGGGTCAGGTACCCGACCGCGCGCCACCGCAGTAGATTGAACCTGGGATAGGGGGCACCGCGTTCCATTGGGGCACGGGCGAAAATCGCCAGCAAAACGAAAGAAAAAAAAACTGCGCCCGCGGCGCCGGCCAGATAATAGTTCAACGGGATGGGCAGATCGAAACGTTGTCCGAAGGCATGTCCTCGGGCACACGCGAACGGCCCCGCGGCGAGGATCAAGCCGGTACCGACAGTGGGCAAACGGCGGCTGCGCCTAATCAGGATGGACTTCCAAATAAACCAAAGTCCGTTCAGCGCCGCCATGCGAATGAGCGTCCGCGTGATCACCGACGGCGTTCGGATCGTGTACCACAATGGGGAAACGGCCCGTCGCATGCGCGACGAAGACCATCGCAGTATCCGCCCCGGGTTTAAGCGACTGTTCGATATCGTAGCCATGCAGATGAATGTCGATCGCCTGATCGGTGCGCCAGCGCAATTCTGCCTGATCCCCTTGGGTTAGCCGAATAACATCGCTGCCGTCGATTTTACCCCCGACAACTTCCAGCGCGACGACGACATTCTGCGCCGTACAGAACTGGGGGCAGGAAAAACTACAGATCAGGACAAAAAACGGTGCCCACATGGCCGCACGGGCCTCACAAAACAATGGTGCCGCATTCAAGCGCGTACTACTCCTCCTCTCAGATAGCGGTCGATCGGCTTCAGGAGGCTCGAGTAATCGTACGTTAACAACCGCCATCGACAGAGTCAGAGCCGCTCCCGCGTCTCTTTGATCCTGTTTTCAAATTGCCGGCGCCCCGGCGAAGTATATTTCCCCTGATCGACGTTTCTGCATTCTAAAGATGTCAGGTAGGTTCCAGTTTCCTCGATATAGATCTGGCCGTCGAAGCCAAGGGAAACGCCGGCGGCGGTTGCCGCCGACCACTCCTCAGAATACTTAACCGCCGAGTTATAACCTAACAACCGGCAGACACCGGCGAGGAAACCGCTGACGACGCGATAGGTTGCGGAGCCGGAGTGGATCAAGGGCAAGGTAACGGTCACCGCTCCGTCGAGACGTTCCTTCCGTTCTTTTACGGTGATTTTGGGGACATAGGGTTGGTCCGAAATACACGTCATGGATTCGACGTAATGCCCGACTTCGACATCGCTGATGCTGCCGTCGCCGTTTACGCCGACCGCATCTCTTAGATCCTTCGACCAAACGACGAATCCCCTCAGATAATCACTCATACCAAACAATCTGCAGGCTCCAGGAACACCTTGGCGAATTCTAAACCGCAGATCCCGGTCGAGGGGATCCATTACGATCCATGGGCTGACGAACGTTCTGCTCGAATCCGGATTATCGACGACCTCCTCGGCCTCTATTACTGCCTGCCCACCGCTCACGCTTGGTCCGGCAATGATCAATCCGAGCGCCAGGCCGTATTTCCAAGAAAAAGAAAGGGAGGCACCGCCCTCTTGTCTCTTTTCCATCGAACGCCGGCCTCTACGCGTTCAACTAGTCAACCAAACGTTCGGTTCGTAAACGACATCTGCGAGAAATCGTTCTTAAAGGGACTTTCGCCCACTTTACGAACTCTACCCACGCCGAGCTTAAAACGATAGTTTCCACTCATCGGGTCGGTAACGCTGGGCGACAACACGTTAATCGTCTGCCGAGGCTGCACGCAGATCGAGAACGTCGTGCCCGCACGAACGGAATCCGTCACAACCGCAACCAACTTCACCGAAGCTTTCTTGAATGTGATATGGCCGTTCTTCAGCAACCCGCTGTACATGGTGTCTTCCAATCGACGATGAATAAAACCACCCGTTTGGACAGCGACCCGGTCACTGTAGGCCTCGACGTAATCGCCGCTTTCGATGCCCCGAGCTTTGGCATCGTCGGGATGGATCTCCAAGATGTTTTCGGGAAAACGCTGAGTGATGTATGGCCGCCTTTGGACATCGTCAAAGCCCGATTGCCACACTTCATTCATACGGCCGCTGGTAACCCATAGTTCGTCGTCTTTGGGTTTGATGGCATCGTAGAAGTCCTCGAAGATGAACCAAGGCGATTTGAGTAAATGGGGCCGACCGCTTTGTGATTTAAAACCTTTGAAAATCTTGTGTTGCCAAGTGAGCGCTTCGGGACCCGTTTCCGGCATTTTCAACGTGCTGTCGTGGAAACGTTTGGTGCCCACCATCTTGCCATCCACTTCACGGACGGGAGTTTGAATGCCCTGGGTACCCAACTCTCGCAGGAAATCGTGGCCGGTCTTCCCTGCCTGCTTCGCGTACTTCAGGAATACAGCGTAGTCGCGCCGCCCCCCGCGATTCCCGCGCATGCTCTCTTCGTACACTTCGTTGGAATCCTTCCAGTCGAAACCTTTGAAGCCCATCTTTTGCCCGATCTGCCCAACGATCCACCAGTCCGGCTTGGCTTCCCCGGGCGCATCATAGAACTTTTCGTAAATACGCATCCGGCGTTCGCCGTTTGAGCGCACGAAGTTTTCTTCGCCCCAGGTAGCGGCAGGAAACACGAAGTCCGCCATCTCCGAGCCGATGGGTTCTCGCAGGTAGATATCCTGGTTAACCATCAGGGTTCCGCCGGAATCGACCCGCTTTTTCATCTGCTCGATAGCATGTACTTTATCGTTACGCGTGATCTGATGGGGATTCCCCGTCGTGAGTTTGCGCATCATGTCTTCGAGCGACAACGACGCGGCCATTGCTCCGGTCCAAGTGGTGCCTACGACGTAGGCCATCCTGACGTGACCGTTTTCCATCCATTTATCCAGGTTCAAGGTCATGCGTCGGCGCCCGAAGAACTTCTCCGGTCCTTTCGATCTCGGGTACTTGCCACCGCTGTTCCCGCCTCGCTGATGTCCGCCGAGACGTGAAATCATGCGCCCGGGGCGATTGCCCGCGCCACAGATGAATCCAAGTGAGGCAACCGAAGCAGTATTGCTATAGTTATTCGTCCAGTAATTGCCTTTCTCGATAGCGATCGAGGTCTTCGGCCGGCTGCCGTCGGCGCGCGGCTTAGCCATCATCTCGGCGGCCGCCACGATCTGCGCTTTGGGCAAACCACACAAATTTGCGGCGTAATCCAGCTCGGATTCTTTCTGCGACAGGATCCACTTCTTGTAGTCCTCGAAACCGTCCGTCTGCACCTTGCCCCAGGTCGTGCGCCACTGCCAAGGCGTATCGCGAATGCCGCGGCCGAAGCCCGCATTGGACTCCCATTTATTGGCGGGCGGGAAAGCGGCCAGCCAACCCTCGTCCTCCCAACCGTTTTCCAGGATCTGGCGGGCGATAGCCATATGCAAGACCGTGTCGGTCCCCGGAATCAACTGTAAGTGCAAACCGTCATTTTCCAGCGCATAGGCAACCCCGGAGGTCTTGCGAGGATTGACGAAGATCTGCTTTTGACCATGATCCGCTATACCGCGCATCATGTATTCGTTCCATATGATCGTCTTTGTCTCGAAGGGATCGGTGCCGCTGAGAAATACTACGTCCGCTTCGTACCAGTCATCGTAAGAGGCCGCGAAATTGTCGATGCCGGCATCCCGAAAGCCGGGCGTATCCGGTGCGTGCCCCGGGTTATCGTGGAAGGCGTGGGCGGGCGTGTTGATCTTACGTAACGCGAGCTTGGTAAGCGCATAGTTATTTTCGAAAAACTGATAAGAGTACTGTTTTTGCGCGTAGGCGTTTTCGCTGTATTTGTCGATCACATAATTCGCCATCTCAGCGAAAATGTCGGTCGCATCGTCCCACGATACTCGCTCGAGCTGACCGTTGACCCTCATCATCGGGTAGTGCAGGCGATCCTTCGTCGGGCTGTCCGAGTTATAGCATTTCTGTGCAATGCAGCCGCCGCGGATGCTGTGGTCGCCACCTTTGTTGACGACCTTCGAATCCTTATCCGGCACGACCAACACGTTATGTTTCTTACCGTTCGCGGTCACGACATTATGCATGTTCGGGCTGACCCATCCTCCCTTCAACGGACGTCTGGGGAAGTCGACACCTAATGCGTTCTCCGATGCGGTTGGGCCGCCTTCCGTACCGACGGGCCAACGATAAACCTTGTAACCGCAAGCTACGATGCAGTAGTCGCAACACGTAGTGAATACGTCTGCGTCTTTCGGTGGCAGCGGAACTTCGCTGGCCGGTACAAAATACGGTTTGTTAGCCATATCTTTTATTCCTCAAGTACTGTTCTTCGCGTAAGGCAACATTTGTGTAATATCAAATCAGACGACGTTCGCGGACCGGCCGTAGATCAACCCCCTGATACCGTTGGCGTAAATCTCCCCTTCCCTGAGTTCGAGCATGATCTGCGGCAAGCTTTCGGTCGCGTGCCCGGAGATCACGATCCCGTAGCGCGTCAAGTCAAAACGGGTAAGATGCGTACGGCAAGGCCCCATGCCTTTGTGCTTGGCGTTGTAGGCACGAAGCAAGGGCGTCCCCATATGGGGGCAGGTAGCAACGAAAGCAACGACATCTCCTTCCGCCCCGATGCCGCCGCCCGCGGGGACGCCCAACTTTACCAACATGCAAAGGGAACCTTTGTCCGGATAGGTAAAATTCACGGGTTTGTCCACCTCGAGGGCACTCAACTTCGCGATCCGTTTTTCCGGCAACGAAGTCGTATTCGCCATCATCGGCCCGTACCCCGGGACCGAAACCATCGCCGCCGCGGCGCCACTCATGCCCGCCGCCCGCAGGAAATAGCGCCGGGTCAGCTGACACGGCCGTTCTGGCTTCTCTTGCTCTTGGTCCACGCTTTTCAGTTCATCGCCCATGATTAATTCCTCGGCTGGGTTCACTTTATTGACACTCGCGTTGGAGGTTTCGGAAGAATCGGAACTTCGATCAATATTTCTTCTCCACTGAAGCCTTCCAGAAAGGCCACCAGATCTTCGATTTCTTCTTCCGTGAGGTTCAACGGCTGCAGGCGGTCGGTTTTGGTCGTAAACCCGAAATCCGCGAGTACGTAATCGTCGCCTCCCCCTTCGTTATAGAACTCGACGACCTCGTAGAGATCGTCCATGACCCCATTGTGATAGTACGGCGGCGTATACTCGATGTAGCGCAACGGTTGCGTTCGAAACTTACCCATGTCTTCCTTGTTGTGCGTACGAGGGTAGAGGCCCAGATCCGATTTTGTCGCCCGAAAGACATACTCGGGCATTCCGGCGCTGTAGTTTTGCGATCGGAATCCGATCTGATTCTTGTGGATCTCGGAAAACAACGGCTGGCGAGGCAGCCCGAGATTGTAGAACTTCTCGTCGGAGGCCAGCCGTCCGTTGTGGCACATG